>Ga0066376_10001059_pt1 | contig 26688 bp, 17 predicted proteins | sample Knorr_S15_td_Bot_FD_77009 | JGI IMG/M metagenome (GOLD analysis project Ga0066376, IMG submission 77009) | Marine microbial communities from Southern Atlantic Ocean transect - Knorr_S15_td_Bottom_ad_5009_LV_A | ecosystem: Environmental > Aquatic > Marine > Oceanic | place: Southern Atlantic... | reverse complement strand
CACACACTTGTGAGTAAGTTATCTTGGCGCTCTTGCAGTAAGGCTTCATCGGAAATAGTACCGGGTGTTACAATGCGCACGACTTTTCGCTCTACCGGACCTTTGCTGGTTGCTGGGTCGCCTATTTGTTCGCAAATAGCAACCGATTCACCCATTTGTACAAGGCGTGCTAGGTAATTTTCTACTGCGTGATAAGGTACGCCGGCCATTGGAATAGGATCGCCACCGGCTTTACCGCGATGAGTTTGAGAAATATCAAGAAGTTGAGCTGCACGTTTAGCATCATCAAAAAAGAGTTCGTAAAAATCACCCATACGATAAAACAATAAAATATCACGATGCTCGGCTTTTATTTTTAGATACTGCTGCATCATCGGTGTTTGTTGTTTTATAGTGTGTGGAGCATAAAGATCAAACGACATGTATTTACCCAAAGGCTGAATATGGAATTACATCAAGAGATTAAAACACTTGCTGCGAAATTAGGAGCTATTTTAACGGATAAACGCTTATGGATCACTACCGCAGAATCATGCACCGGTGGTGGAGTAAGCTACGCCTTAACCGATACTCCTGGTAGCTCTAATTATATTGACCGCGCATTTGTCACTTATAGCAACCAAGCAAAACATGAACTCATTGGCGTAACAGAACAAACCTTAAATAGCTTTGGTGCAGTAAGTGAGCAAACAGTTGTTGAAATGGCATCGGGTGCAGCAAAAGCTGCAAACGCCGATATCGCAATTGCAATTTCGGGAATCGCAGGACCCGGTGGCGGAACACTGGATAAACCTGTGGGATTAGTTTGGTTTTGTATTCATTTTGCTGGTCAAAACTACCCAAGCAAACAGGTTTTCGCTGGTGATCGAGCTGAAGTTAGATTGCAAGCTATTGTTTATTCATTAAAAACTGTAATTGAATTGATAAAATCTGAAAATTAGCTTGATACTGTGATTTCATACAGTATACTGTCTGCATTAGCCGGATTTGGAGAACAGAATGAACGATAACAAACAAAAAGCCTTGGACGCTGCTTTATCACAAATTGAGCGTCAATTTGGTAAAGGCTCAATTATGAAACTGGGCGATAACAAAGCCCTAGACATTGAAGCAATCTCAACAGGTTCACTTGGTATCGATATCGCATTAGGTATTGGTGGTTTACCTACAGGCCGTATTGTTGAAGTGTATGGTCCTGAATCATCAGGTAAAACAACACTTACTTTACAAGTTATCGCTGAAGCTCAAAAACAAGGTAAAACGTGTGCATTCGTAGATGCTGAGCACGCTCTAGATCCTGTATACGCGCAAAAACTGGGTGTAAACATTGATGAATTACTTGTTTCTCAACCTGATACTGGTGAGCAAGCATTAGAAATCTGTGACATGTTAGTTCGTTCAAGCGCTGTTGATGTAGTTATCGTTGACTCGGTAGCAGCTTTAACACCAAAAGCTGAAATCGAAGGCGACATGGGTGACTCACACATGGGTCTACAAGCTCGCTTAATGTCGCAGGCATTGCGTAAGCTTACAGGTAACATCAAGCGTTCAAACACGCTATGTATTTTCATCAACCAAATCCGTATGAAAATTGGTGTTATGTTTGGTAACCCTGAAACAACAACGGGTGGTAACGCACTTAAATTCTACGCTTCAGTACGTATTGATATTCGTCGTATTGGTTCTGTGAAAGAAGGCGATGAGGTTGTAGGTAACGAAACTCGCGTTAAAGTTGTTAAGAACAAGGTTGCCCCACCGTTTAAACAAGCTGAATTCATCATCATGTATGGTGAAGGTATTTCTAAACAAGGCGAGTTAATTGATTTAGGTGTTAAGCATAAACTGGTTGAAAAATCAGGTGCTTGGTACAGCTACAATGGCAACAAAGTTGGCCAAGGTAAAGCAAACTCAATTAAGTTCTTAAAAGACAACCCAGAGATCGCAGATGAGATCGAAGGTAAGTTACGTGAGATGCTATTACTTCAGGCAACTGTGCAACCAGAAGATGGTGAAGATGCAGGCCTATTAGCTGAAGACGAGCTATAAACACCGCAAAAGAGTACAGTTAAGCGTGATTTGACCCGCACTTAACACAAAAAAGACCGCTACACAGTTAGCGGTTTTTTTATGGATGAAAGTTAGAGAGGGGAAAGTTAGAGAGGGGAAAGTTAGCAAGGGTAAAGTTAGCAAGAGTAAAGTTAGCAAGAGTAAAGTTAGCAAGAGTAAAGCGTTTTGAAGCGGGACAAACTGCCGTTACAGGAGCAGGCAGTAGTTTGTAGCAGCGATTTTATATCGCGTTTAATCACTACATTGTTGGCGGTATTCAATGGTTTCGTGTCGATTAAAGCTGTCAGAATACTCGATAGTGCCTGTAACTTTACTCTTGCAACTCTTTCATGAAAAAGCCGCATATGATGCGGCTTTTCATGTACTTAAAGCTTAAAACTTTCAGCTTCTAGCTCAAAGCTTACAGCTGCCAGTTGAAAGACACTGAGTAGTTACGTGGTGCGCCGTAATAACCTTGTGCCCAGAAAAGGCTGTGGATGTATTTTTCGTTGGTCACGTTATTAACGTTCAAGTTAACGCTCATATTGTCATTAATATCGTAGGTTGCCATTAGGTTTAATAGGCCGTAAGCATCTTGCGTAGTAGTGATAAGTGCAGCATTTGTTGCCGCATCACGCACTTGTACGCGTTTTGTATCGTCTTGCCAACGATAGTTTAAGCCAAAGGTTAAACCATCAATCTCAGGCACTTTATGAGTGACAGCAAGTTTGAACTGGTTTTCAGGCGTGTAGTCTTTTACTAATTCATCACCATCAATGTTTAGGTTGCTGTAGCTAAAGCTCGCACTTAGTGTTTCGTTGATTTGACCACTAAGCTCTACTTCAATACCGTCGCTGTTAATGCCATCTGCGCCATAGTAACGAGTGTCATCAGGTAATGAATCAGGAATGGCAATCGCAAGGCCTACTTGTTTAGCGTCAAAATAAGCAACAGTGACAAATAAATTGTCATCAAGTAACTGCGCTTTTACACCAATTTCACTGCTTTTACCTGTGATTGGGTCTAAGTAATCGCCATTGATGTCACGCTCTGTTTGTGGAACAAAGGTTTCTGTATAGCTTGCGTAAGTTGATAAGCTTTCGTTGATATCATACACAGCACCGAAGTAAGGCACGGTTTGGTCAGTGTCTTTGTCTTTTGCTACGCCGTAAGAGGCCCCTTCAGTTTCCCAATTTACTTGGCTCACACCCGCTAAAACACTGAATGAGTCAGTTGCACGGATACGTGTTGAAATATACGCTGAGCGTTGACGGCTGGTGATATCAGCACCTGTTAAACCATCGGTAAGTGTTGGCACTGGCGCAACACCATCCCAACCACCTAGCTCAGGCATTGCAGGGAAACCATTGCCTGTTGTACGGTCATACAATGATTTATCTTTGTTATCCATATCTGCTTGGTTTACACCAAACGACAGATCATGTTCCATACCAAATAAATCAAATTTACCCGTTGCGTAAATATCTAAAATATCGTGCTTATCTTTGTGGTCATATTCACTCGCATAACCCGTTAAGCCAAGACCTGTTTCTCTATCAGGTGTACCATAAACATAGAAAAGCTCTGAGTCTTGCTCATTTTCTAGGTGTGCGTAGCTGGCTTTTAAGAACCAAGTATTGGTAATTGCTTGCTCAATTGATAAGAACAACTGCTCAGTTGTATTATTCCAATAAGACCAATCAGACGCAGTGCTGGTTGAAGCATCAAAGTTTGTTGCTGAACCATCGCTGTAATAAAGCGGTAAGGCACCCCAAAGTGGGCTGTCAGCATCTTTCTTTTGATTTACGTAGTTTGCAGTGACTACTGTGCTGTCAGTTAGCTGACCTTCGTAGGCTAGGTAATAAATTGTTTTATCTTGCTCGTAACGGTCAAGGTATGACTCGGTTTTGTGCTTGGTGAATACAGCACGTACAGCGTGGTTTTCGTTGATAGCAGTTGAAGCGTCAAGCTCTAAACGCTTGTTGTCCCAAGAGCCATACGATACAGACGCATTAACTTGTGTTTGGTAAGTAGGGCGCTTTAGAACCATATTCACGGTTGCTGATGGATTACCCGCACCGGTCATTAAGCCATTGGCACCACGTACAATTTCAACACTATCAAAAATAGACGTATCAAGAGTACCTTGGATTGAACCGTTATCTTGTGGCATGCCCATGCCATTAACTTGGAAGTTGGTGATCTCAAACCCGCGAGCTTTAAAATAAGTACGGTCAGTTTCGATTTGCTCAACCGTCACACCCGGTGTGCTTTCTAACACAGCATTAAGGTTATCGAGTGAAAAGTCATCCATTAATGCACGTGAAACAACAGAGATTGACTGTGGTGTTTCTTTAATTGTTAGCCCTAATTTGGTCGCTGATTGTGCTTCTTCTGTGATGTAGTTTTTATGATGCTGGCCATACACGGCAATTTTTTCAATTGCTTGTTCTTCTTTTTGTTGTTCTGCAAAAGCGTGGCCACTTAAAAGTGCTGAGGTCACTAGGCTTAATTGAGATAAGCGCAAAAATGTTGTTGATGACATGCAAAGTTCCAATTAGTTCAATGAATAGTGAAATTAATGCGTAATTTAATCTAAATGAAAATAATTTGCAATTAGACTTTTCTGTTTTAGTGAATTATGGTTTGCAAAAAGCTAAAAGGGGATCACTGTAAATAAAAAGCAGAAATAAAAAAAAGCGGCCGAAGCCGCTTCAGGAAGTAAAATAAGCTTAAATCTTAAAATACGTATTTTGCAGAGAACTGCAGACGATCCATATCGCCATCAGTACCACTTTCAAGCTCACGCTCCGCATGTTTAAATTCAACACCAAAGGTTAGCTTTTTAACAGGTGAGTATAAAAGGTTCGCACTGTAGCTTTGGCTCGTTTTAGTTGGGTCGCCAGATACAGCAAGTAAGTCTGTGTTGTTATCAGCTGAGAAGAATGAATAAAGGAAAGTTGAACGCCATTGGCTGTTCCAGTTTTGTTGATAAGCAATGAAACCCGATGTTGAATCAATCGCGTCTAAATCATCACCGTCAAGCACAGCACCATTTGCTACGTTTAAACCAATGTAACGGCCTAGACCTGAGCCTTGGGTTAGCATGAATTTTAAGTTGTTTTGACCAAAATTAACTTTACCAGATGCACTGATACCGAACGATGATGTATCTGCATCAATGCCATTTTGTTTGTAAGTTAATTGACGAGCAAGACCGGTAAATACTAATTCACCCCAATCAGCTTTGTGCGCATAACGTGCTGTAAAGTCAGGCATTGATGCATCATCAGTGGCAACACGTGCACCGCCTACTGTAACAGTGCTCTCAGGGTTTTCTAAAGAGAATGACCAGTTACCTGTAGTGTAGCGTGCCTGTGCTTGACGCACGAACACAGTACCTTCAGCAGGACCAACGAAATCAAGTGTTTCTGGCAATGCACCAACGTTTTGGAAGTTTGACCATGCTTGACCAAATAGCCAACCATCATAAGTTACAAATGCTTGGCGAATACGTGGTGCGTAAGAGTTACTGACACGTTCGTTACCGCCTGGTGCTGAAGCAATAAAGTCGATTTCGATTTTGGTATTAATCGTTTTGCCATCATCTAGCTTAGTTGCTGTGCCAAGGCTAAAGCGAGATTGGCGTGCATGCATGTCGAATACTGCATCGCTGTCACTGTCTGCGCCTACAGGTGTTGTACCAGGGACATAGAAGTCACGGCCAATGCTACCACCAGCTGGTACGCCAGCAGAGTAATCACTCCACATGGCATCAAGTTTTACATAGCCACCATAAGAAACGTCCGTGTTGCCAATGGTTGCAGCGTTAGCGGTACCTGCAAGTGCACATAAAACAGCTGAAGCTGTCAGTGTTTTTAATGCGGTTACTTTTGTTGTTGTCATAATGTGTATTCCTGTCGAAGCTACTTGTTGATTGCATTAATGTTGTTGTATCACTGTTGTTTAAGAAATGACTTCTCTCAATTATCTATTGGTCTATTAGACTAAGGTGGTAAGTGGTTCAAAATCGCTTACCGGCGTACATTGGACTAGATTATAGAAGGCGATTTAGAAGTTTTTTGTGAAATGACAAGATATACAACTAAGGTCTAATACTTTCAGGGGCTTTGCTGAGTGATCCTTGAAGCAGGCCGTAGGCAAGTAATTAAAATGGAGACGACAACAATGTCAGAAAGTATCTATCCAGTACCAGCGCATATCAAGAATGCAGCATTAGTTGATAACGATAAATATAATACACTGTATAAGCAATCTATTGATGACCCTGAAGGATTTTGGCGAGAGCACGGTAAACGCCTTGATTGGTCAACTCCTTATAATAAAGTAAAGAACACCTCATTCGACAAAGGCCACATCAGCATTCGCTGGTATGAAGACGGCCAACTTAACGCATCTTATAACTGTATTGACCGCCACCTTGCCACTAAAGCCGATAAAACAGCCCTCATTTGGGAAGGCGATAACCCTGAACACAGCGAAAATATCAGCTACCAACAGCTTCACGACGAAGTCGCAAAATTAGCCAATGGCCTTAAAAAGTTAGGCGTATCAAAAGGTGATCGCGTTGCTATTTATATGCCTATGACACCGCAAGCTATTTACGCTATGCAAGCGTGTGCGCGTATTGGTGCGATTCACTCTGTGGTATTTGGTGGTTTCTCTCCATCAGCGATTGCTGACCGAATTAATGACTCTGGCGCTAAAGTGGTGATTACATCAGACGAAGGTCGTCGTGCTGGTAACTGCGTACCACTGAAAGCAAATGTTGATGAAGCGGTATCACAAGACTCAGTAACCACCGTTGAGCACGTTATTGTTCATCAACTAACAGGTGGTGAAATTGAATGGAATAGCCATGATATTTGGTGGCATGAGCTTGTAGCTGACTTACCAGCTGAGTGTGAGCCAGAGCCAATGAATGCAGAAGATCCGCTTTTCATTCTTTACACTTCAGGCTCAACGGGTCAACCAAAAGGGGTGGTTCATACTACTGGTGGTTACCTCGTTTATGCATCGATGACACATGAATATGTGTTTGATCTAAAAGAAGACGATATTTTCTGGTGTAGTGCCGATGTGGGCTGGATCACAGGTCACAGCTACATTGCTTACGGTCCATTAGTGAATGGCTGCACGCAAGTGGTTTTTGAAGGTGTACCAACTTACCCAACGGCGGGCCGTATGGGTGAAGTGATTGATAAACACAACGTGACTATCCTTTACACAGCACCAACAGCTATTCGTGCATTAATGGCGAAAGGCGATGAGCCAACAGCGACTTCAACACGAAATAGTTTACGTATCATGGGTTCTGTAGGTGAGCCGATTAACCCTGAAGCGTGGGCATGGTATTACGAGCACATCGGTAATGAAAACTGTCCAATCGTAGATACGTGGTGGCAAACAGAAACTGGTGGCATCATGATCACACCATTACCAGGTGCGACAGATATGAAACCAGGTTCGGCAACTCGTCCGTTCTTTGGTATTGCACCAGCCTTATTTGATGCTGAAGGTAATACACTCGAAGGCGCGGTTGACGGCAACCTTGTTATTCTAGATAGCTGGCCATCACAAGCTCGTACAGTGTATGGCGACCATGAGCGTTTTGAACAAACCTATTTCTCAGCATACCCAGGTGTGTACTTCACAGGTGATGGTTGTCGCCGTGATGAAGATGGCTACTACTGGATCACAGGCCGTGTAGATGACGTACTAAATGTATCAGGTCACCGCCTAGGTACTGCCGAAATCGAAAGTGCATTGGTTGCTCACGAAGCAGTAGCAGAAGCGGCTGTAGTGGGTTACCCGCATGATATTAAAGGTCAGGGCATCTATGTTTACATCACTCCAAATGAGGGTGTTGTAGTAAGCGATGAACTAACCAAAGAGGTCCGTAACTGGGTTCGTAAAGAGTTAAGCCCAATTGCATCACCAGATATGATCCAATGGTCTCCAGGTTTACCGAAAACTCGTTCTGGTAAGATCATGCGTCGAATTTTACGTAAAATTGCGGCAAATGAGCACCAACAGCTTGGTGATACCTCTACACTAGCCGATCCAAGCGTTGTTGATGAGCTAATCGAAAACCGATTAAATCGTTAAAATCGCGTTAAAAACTTGATTAGAAGTTGATTCTAAACGTAGTATATCGGCTGTCACTTAGAAATAGGTGTCAGCCGAATTTATTAGGAGTGAACCATGAGTCAGTTTTTAATAGCGGACGATCATCCGTTATTTCGTGAAGCACTGAAAGGGGCATTGAGTGCTAAGTTCGCTGATTTAGAAGTGTTTGAATCGGAAAACTTTGATACCACTTTGCAGGTGCTGAGCGAGCAAGAAGATCTTGATATCTTACTACTAGACCTTCACATGCCAGGCAATGGCGATTTATACGGCCTTATTCGCATTCGCGAAGACTATCCAAGCTTACCAATAGCTGTTGTTTCTGGCAGCGAAGACATCAATGTAGTTTCTAAAGTAATGGGTTATGGTGCGATGGGATTTATTCCTAAATCATCTTCATCAGATGATATTGCGCTGGCAATCAACCACATACTTGAAGGCGATGTTTGGCTTCCACTTGAACTTAAAGATAAAGTGGCTGCCGTAGATGGCGAAGACAAAGAAATTGCAGCGCAAGTGGCTTCACTGACGCCGCAGCAATACAAGGTGTTGCAATACTTGCACGAAGGCTTGTTAAACAAACAGATTGCTTACGAGTTACATATTTCTGAAGCAACCGTTAAAGCACACATTACAGCAATTTTTAGAAAGCTAGGTGTGTATAACCGTACTCAAGCGGTATTAATTGCCTCTAAGTTACAATTAGAGCCTATTGAGTCGGCATAACAAAAGATAATAAAAACAATAAAGAGGCCACTCAGCCTCTTCATTTTATTGCTTAAGCGAACACCACGGTTCGATTTCCATTGATAAACAGTTTATGTTCAGATGCGAGTTGCAGCGCTTTACAGAACACAGTTTTCTCTACATCTTTACCCATTTTTGCCATCATCTCTGCGGTATCAGCATGACTGACATGCGTCACATCTTGTAAAATAATCGGCCCTTCATCGAGCTCATTATTAACAAAGTGAGCGGTCGCGCCAATAATTTTTACACCGCGCTCAAATGCCTGATGGTAAGGCTTTGCGCCAATAAAGGCTGGCAAAAATGAATGGTGAATATTAATAATCTTACCTTCAAAGCGCGCCACAAATTCAGGGCTTAAAATACGCATATATTTAGCAAGGCCGATGATATCAGGCTGATAACTGGCAATTAAATCGCCTACTTGTTGATCATGCTCCGCACGGCTTAAGCCTTCGTGCGATACCACATGAAATGGCACATCAAAGCCTGCAGCCAGTGGCGCTAAGTCGGCGTAGTTAGCAATTACAGCTAATACTTCGATGTTTAAGGCTTTTTCGAATTGCTTAAGTAATACCCCACCTAAACAGTGCGCTTCTTTGGTAGCAAGTAATACGACTTTCGTTTTTTCGCTGCTGTGCAGGGCAAGCTCTGCGCCATCAGGAAGTAGCTCAGCAAGGCTTGGTAAAAAGTCCTCTGATATAACGCCGCTTAACTCTGTACGCATAAAAAAGCGTTTAGCGTCTTTATCTACAAATTCGTTATTACGTGTGATATTTAAATTATGCTGATGACAAAGGCCGGTGATCTTGGCAATTAGACCAACATCATCATCGCATTGTGTGGTTAAAATCGTGTTCATAGTCCTCATTCTAATCCCGTTTGTGTGAACACCATTATTTGCTAATTTTTTTGTGCTGCATAGCGCAAATTTAACTATCTAATAATTTATCTGATTTGATTGTATAAGCGCCTAAAATGTAATCATTATTTACTTTTCGTGTAAAAGTAAACTGCTTTCACTATAAATGTGATTTTCTGTCCATAATTATGATTAATTGAGTGCTTTTCTACATCATTTTCTACACTTTTTAACTTTATCGTAAGCAACTGTAAGTGAAGGTAATAGTTTGTAAAACATAGAATTTTTTCGCACTATTCGAGTCAGAATGGGGTATTACAAACAATAAGGAAAAAATTCCATGAAAAGCACTCTGCTTAAAACAATTGTTGCCTCAAGTTTGCTTTCGGTACTGGCTGCCTGTTCAAGCGACGACAGCAGCAGTAGCAACAGTGGCTATGTGCAACTGTACAATGGCTCTTACAACAGCCCATACACGCGTTTATTTGTTGATGACACTGAGCGTTCGGGCGCAGATTTTGGTGATGTATCAACTCGTCATAACTACAGTTCGGGGGAGTATGATTTAAGTTTTGAATATGTTGATGCCAACGATAGCTATATCACTATCGATGAAGAAACCATCAAAATTAAAAATGATCAAACTCAGCTGCTAGTAATGAATGGCGATTTTGCGGAACCAACGTTTACAGAGCTCAGTGTGCCGACGTCAAGCGATGAAGATGAATTCAATGTTGGCTTTTTTAATATCGTTGGTGAAGATAACCTTTACGATGTATACGTTGCTACCGACGACGGTTTATTTGATACCGCTGAGTTATTAATGACTTCGCAATACCTCGTTGAACCAGAATTAGCGACGCTTGAGGAAGGTTATTACACTATTTATATTACCGCTAGCGGTAGCACAGATGTGATTTTTGAATCACCAACCGTGTACTTTAATGATGAAGCAACGTACATGGCGATGATCCGTCCAAGTTATGCAACAGAAGAAGATGGTATTACGCTTGATGTCGTAACGGCTAGTAGCTCTGTAACACAACTGAACCACCAAGACGCGCAAGGTCAGCTGCGTTTTATCAATACTATCGATGAGTACACGCAAACCCAGTTTAAAGTAACCCGAGGCACAACGGCTACTAACACCGAAGTTGTTAGCAACGATAGTTACTCTGAATACATGACCATGTCGCCAAATAGTTACAGCGTCGCCATGTTAGATGAAGCGGGTGACACGATTGTAGATAACTTCTTAATGACATTAGAACGTGAGCAAAGTGCGGTTGGTCTTTTCTACAATGACAAAGATTACGGCCCTCGTATGATGACCATTGAAGAAAACCTAACTCCAAGCAGCTACAGCCATGCAGTTACTGTGGTTAACTTAATTGATAGCTATGCAGGGCAAGAAATTGACGAGGTTGATGTGTACTTCACCCTCAATGGTGAAACGGTTGAAGATACTAGCAATGTTGTTGAAGGGTTAGATCAATACGACCAACAAGAGCAGGTGGTTGATAACGAAGTTTATACAACCTATGTGGTGTTTGAAGATAACGGCCAACAGATTGTGCTTTTACAACAAAGCGATATGGATTTTACTGAAGAAGGTAACTATATCTTGGTGATTGAACACGATGAAACCACTGATTCAGGTTACAAAATGACCTTAGAGCGCACGGTGACTGAACAGTCTTAACCGGCTAAAACGCAATATCGTTGTTTCTTTACTCTTGCTAAGTGTTTATTGTATAAACAATTAAGGCTTTTTGCTTTTTTGTTTAAAGCGTACACAAGGAGAGGGTATGGATGGCGGTATTGCGTTACTAGTATTACTTGCACTAGTTGTTATAGGTGGCTCAATTGCGGGTATTTTTGCCTTTTTTCAACTCTCTAGTTTAAAGCGAGAAGTGGCAGCTCTTCGAGTAAAACTTAACGCGACATATAGTCATCATCCACAAAAAAATACTGCAAACCAGTTTGATAATTCAAACGACGATCTGACTGACATTGCAAAATCTGAACCAGAGCCTGTATTCATTAGTAAGCCAATTGAGGCAATCACTAAGAAGCCAGAGCTAACAAAACCCAAGCCTGCGACTTTAAATCCGCTAGTAAGCCAACTCGTTACACAAATCAAAGCCAATTGGTTAACTTGGGTAGGAGCGGTTGCACTTGCCTTTGGCGGTATCTTTTTAGCCCGCTATTCACTGGAGGCAGGCTTATTATCTGAAACCATGCGACTCACGCTTGGCGCTATTTTTGGTTTGAGCTTAATTGTTGCGGCTGAGGTTTTACATCGTAAAGGTATTATCTTTGATGGGTTTAGCAACTATATTCCCGCGGCGCTGGCAAGTGGCGGCTTTATTAGTTGTTTTGCATTGACTTTGCTGGCCTACAGCCATTATGGCTTACTGCAAGCTTTACCTGCATTTAGCATTTTAACCTTAGTTTCTGTAGCGGCTAGCTGGATGGCACTGCGTTTTGGTCCAGTGCTTGCGGTCATTGGTATTATTGGCGCCTACAGCGTGCCGGTTTGGGTCAATACCGGGAGTAATGACTTTATAGCACTGCTAACCTATGTTGCGTTTGTCAGTGTATCAGCTTCGCTAGTTGCTCATTACGTAAAACGGCATTGGTTGTGGTATCTGTTATGGGCGGGTCATTTAGGCTGGTATTACCTAGTTGCAATGAGTGCAGCTAAAAACCTGCACTGGTTTATTAATCTGTATGCTCTATTTAGCATCGTATTGTTAATTGCTATTCCACGCCTTGGGCTGAGTATTAAGCAAATTGAACACCGCCCACATCGCTTTAAAACGCTACTTAAACAACTACCCGACAACCCTTTGTTGTTAGCTGTTGTCGTGCCACTTTATCTTTTACTCATGAGCAGTAACCAACTGCTTACTTGGCAGCTTAGTATGTTGTCGTTAGTGGCTTTACTGTTGTTTTTGGTATTAAAAAACAGTGCATGGGATCATTGGCTGATAATAGCTGTTGTGAATGTGGTGTGTTTGCTTATAGGGCAACACAATGCTGTTGATTATTCTGAGCAACTTTTTGTATTTCGGCAAAACTACGGAGCAGGGCTGTTTTTTATTGCTTTGTTTGCTGGCTATGGGTTTTTATTTGGCCGTAAATACCCTAAACGCTTTGGCTTTACCTTACTCGCTTCACTTTCAGGCTTTGTGATTATTAGTTGCTTATATATCATCACGCCCGATCATGCCTTAACAACGGCATACCCGGTTTGGTGCTTTGTATTACTCGCACTGTCTGCTTGGTTATTTAAGTTATCAATTAACAGCACGAACCCAATGCGGGTATTTAGTTACTGGCTTGGCGGCAATGCCAATATTAGTTTGGCATTAACCATGCTCCTTGAAGGCAGTAGCTTAACCTTAGCGCTTGCTGCGCAAGTATTGTTGATTAGTTTTTATGTTAATAAACATGCACTCAGCATTCCGACTTGGCCGCTTAAAGGTTTAGTTGGTGCTTTACTTGTTAGGTTAAGTTTTGCCCCTTGGTCAGCTGATTATAGTGATGCGCTGCTGCTCGGTGTGCATTGGAGTTTGGTTGTGTACCCAGTATGCGCTTGCTTATTTTACTTAGCGGCGAGGCACTGGCAGCTGCAATCTGTTCGGGTGTGGCTAGAAGGTGCGGTGCTTCATTGTATTGCTTTATTTATTACCACAGAGACGAGCTATCAGTTGGTGGGGCGCTACCCTGATTTTGAGAGCTTGTCTGTGTATGAGCATATTTTATTAACCTGTAACTGGGGCATCTTGGGTTGTGTTTATTTACTGCGTTCACGCTTTACAGCGCAATTAGCTAAGCTCTATCAAGTAGCAGGTTTTGCGTTATTAACATTGAGTGGCTTGTTAGTGCTGAAAAGCTTTACCGCAGTAAATCCGTTTTTTGAGCCGATAAATATAGGCAGTTGGCCGATTATTAACTGGCTATTATTACTTTGGTTAGTCCCTGCCTGTATTGCAATTTGGGCCAGCCGACTAACTCAATCTCAGCACTATTTACAAAAGCTGTTTACAGCTCTTGCGGGTGTGATGAGTGTTTTATATATCAATGCGGAAATTCGCCATAACTGGCAAGGCGAGTTTATAAATATTGCTTTGCCAACCTCAGATGCCGAGCTTTACAGTTATTCTTTAGTTTGGCTTGTTATCGGTGCCTTGGTGGTTGTGGTGGGGCAGTTAAGAACCATTACGGTATTACAAAAGCTCGGCCTTGGCTTATTGGCGCTGGTGGTGTTAAAAGTGTTTTTGATTGATATGGCAAACTTAACTGGATTACTTCGAGCTATTTCGTTTATCGGCTTAGGCTTGTCGTTAGTGGCACTTAGCTGGTTATTCCAAAAACTTAAGGCAAAGCCTGTAGCTTTGCCTTAAGTGGTATTGTTAAGCACTGTGATTAAGCAGTGCTTTGAGTTTTGCGGGCTTAACGGGTTTACTAAGGTAATGAATTTGCTCAGCTTTGGTTTGTTGTTTTAACGCTTCATCACGCACCGCTGTGATTAAAATAGCAGGCACAGGGCTTTGCCAAATTTCTCTTAGGGTTTTAATAAGCGTTATCCCATCACAATCATGACCCAACTGATAATCCATTAAGATCACATCGGGCGCTCGGTGCTCTTTGGCATAGGCCATCACGGTTTCAACTTGATCAAAGAGTTGATAATTTGCCTGCCATTTTTGCAATAGGCTTGCCATGGCATTAAGGTTTTCAGGGTCATCATCCACCGCAATAATATTCATCGCACTGCGGTTCTCAACACCTTTTTTAGGCGCCTCTTTTTGTTGAATAAACTGGCTTTCACCATAAGGTACTTCAATACTAAAGCGGCTACCTTTGCCAGGCGTTGAGCTTACATCTAAACGTAAAGAGAGTAAGTCGGCCATTCGTTTTACAACTCCTAAGCCAAGACCCACCCCTTTGTTATCACCGGCTTCAATACGATAAAAGTCATTAAAGATTTTCGCTTGCTCTACTTCTGTAATGCCAGGGCCTGTGTCCCATACTTCAATTCGTAAATGGTGTTTGCGTTTGCGACAAGCAATTAAAACTCGGCCACTATCGGTGTATTTAACCGCATTTGACACTAAGTTTTGAATAATTCGTCGTAAGTAAGTGATATCACTGTGAACAATAATTCCTTTTGAACGCACCGTCAGTTTTAAGCCTTTTTCGCTCGACATAATGGCGTATTCATTTTTCAGCGGGGCAAGTATGTCATCAATACTAAAGTGGCGTGGAGTAGGGGTCATTGCCCCTTGCTCAAGCTTGGCAATTTCTAACAGCGCCGACATCAAATGGACTGTCGAATCTAAACTTGCGCCAAGCTTTTCAAAGTTATTTAAGTTGTTGCTCGATAGGGTTTTATCATCAATGGCTGCAAGGTACAGACGCGCCGCATTCAGCGGTTGTAAAATATCGTGGCTAGCTAAGGCTAAAAATCGTGTTTTACTGTCATTAGCTTGTTCTGCCTCTTTTTTAGCTAAAGTAAGTGCTTGCTCAGTTTGTACTCGGCTATCGATTTGTGCTTGTAAATCTTTATTGATAGTACGGATTTCTTGAGTACGCGCTTCAATACGGTTTTCAAGGTCCATGTTTACTTCTTCAAGCGCATTTTGCGTTTCGATATGCACAGTAATGTCAGAGAAACTTGTTACAAAGCCGCCATCTGGCAGTGGGTTACCAATCATTTCGAAAACTTGGCCATTACGGCGGTGGCGAATAAAGTGATGGGGCGTGCCGTTTTTAAGATGCTGTACACGCTTCTCTACATGGCGCTCAACTTCACCGGGACCACATTCACCACGCTCGGCATTGTACCTAAGCACATCTTCAATTGGTTGGCCTACTTCAAGAAAGTCATCTGGGTAGGCAAACATCTCTGCGTAGCGCTTATTCCACGCCACTAAATTAAGCTCTTTATCTACAACTGAAATACCATGACTGAGGTTTTCAAGAGATGTAAATAGTAAGTTTTGATTGAATTGCAGGGCTTGCGTGGTTTCATCAAAAAAGTTAACCACTTCTTCAAAGGCCATGCGTTTACCAGAGGCAACCGTGTGGATCAGCGCTTGTGCTGAAGAGGCACCAAGCACACCGGTTAAGGCGCGTTCACAATAAGCGATAAACTCAGGTTCAGGATGCGCGTTGTTGTCATCTAAGTTATGCGACAACGCAAAGTGAGCCAGCACCTGTTGCGAGCGTTGCACGCCTAAGAAGGTTTGCAGCAGCACTTTAAAATCGTAAACGGTGGCTTTAACGTTTTTATTTAAGCGTCTGGCGAATACGGCTTGCTCTTTTGGGTTTACAAAGGCTGCAGCTTGAATTTTATCAATTAAACGCTCATCTGCACCGAGCGAAAAGCTAATGTAACAACCAATATTGGCAAACAAGGCGATTAGAGTGCCACGAGTAATAAGTGTTTGTTGTAGCTCTGCGTTTAAGGTATTGCCCGCATCTAAAATAGGCAGCATTAAGAATAAAACCCAGCAAATAAAGCCTGCTAATAATCCGGCATAAACCCCATAAGCATGGCCTTTTCGCCAATATAGGCCACCGACAATGGCAGGAAGTAATTGCGATACCAAAGAAAAGGCCACTAAACCCATACTAGCCAATGCTTTACCATGACCAAACCATTGCTGGTAGAAATACGACAAAATCAAAATGCCGGCAATTGTGAAGCGTCTTACTAACAGGATTTGCGACTTATAGCTGCTAGTGATGAGATTACGTTTAAACTTACGACGCAGCATTAGCGGCAATACTACATCGTTTGAGATCATGGTGCTGAGCGTGAGTGTGGCTACAACAATCATCGCTGTAGCCGCAGATAGACCCCCGATAAATACAAAGGTCGTTAAAAAGGCGTTTTCGTGCATCAGTGGTAGGGCTAATACAAAGCTATCTGGTGAGAAGCCACTGCCAATGCCTGGGTGTATAGCTGCCGTTGCAATAGGGAAAATCATTGCAGCAGTCAGTAACAAATACAGGGGGAATGCCCAGCGAGCGGTATAAAGATGGCGTTTATCTTGGTTATCGACCACAGTTACGTGGAACTGCCTTGGTAAACAGATAATCGCCGCTGCCGCCATTAATGACTGGCCGATAAAGTTAAAGCTAAAAAAGTCGAAGTTATGCCAGTGCTGCCAAATAGAGCCCGTAAGCTGCTCGGTTTGCACCGTACTTAAATTAAATAATGTGTATAAAGCAAGTCCAGCAACGGCCACCAATGCCAGTAATTTCACCATAGATTCAAAAGCGACAGCCAGCATGAGTCCTGAGCGATATTCAGTTACATCGACTTTACGCGTACCAAAAAATATCGCAAACATTGCCATGATAAGTGTTGCTGAAAGGGCCAGCATAGACCCCGAAATACGATCGTCGTTTTGTAATAATAAGAAGCTGCCACTCAGTGCTTTTAATTGCAGAGCGATATAAGGGATCGTCGCTAATAAAGCGATAATGGTTACCATAATCGCGGTGGTTTGCCGTTTACCATAGCGAGCTGAAATAAAGTCGGCGATAGTGGTGATATTCTGCTTTTTACTGACCAGTACTAATTTACGTAAAAACCCTTGGCCAAAGAAAAATAGCAGCGCAGGGCCAATTAAAATAGGTAAGTAATTCCAACTGCTGGTGGCTGCTGTACCAACTGAACCGTAGTAAGTCCAAGACGTACAGTAAATCCCTAATGAAAAAGAATAAACAAATGGGTGGTGACTAATTCTTTTTGCAAGAGGAGTGGTTTTGTCTCCCCAATTTGCCAACCAAAACAACACGCCAATATAGGCGAGTGCAACAAATAAAAGCGCAGCTGTCATGTTTAAATTCAGTAATTATTGTAATAACACTACCTTACCAGAATTATGTGCGATTTCGATGGCTAGATTTTTTGCAATAAAAATTAATAAATAGCAAGTTATTGATATTTAAAAGATAGTGGTGTTTTGTTCGCTGTTATTAGACTAATGTCGCAGATCATTCGTTTTTACTATTTTCGCTATTTCGCAAATTTATCTTTATAGGTTAAGTTGTTGTTAATTATTGTTTTTTACCATTCATTAACAAATGGTGTTTTGCAGTTTACGTAAACGTAAGCTAGCTGTTACGACTATGGTCTCAATTCCATAAATCAGAACCCTTGCTAACTTAGTTAATGACAACTAATACCACTCATTACTTTTTTGTAATGCATAAGGGGATAAAAAATGGCTTTTAAAGATGAAGAACAAGCAAAAGCTTATTGGGCGGAAAACCTCGCACTGCTATTTAAATTATTAGCAATTTGGTTTGTCGTGTCATTTGGCTTCGGCATTTTACTAGTAGACGTACTTAACGAGATACGTTTCTTTGGGTTTAAACTAGGCTTCTGGTTCTCCCAGCAAGGCGCTATTTACACCTTTGTTGCTTTGATTTTTGTTTACGTTTTCAAAATGAATACGTTAGATAAAAAATATGGCGTAGACGAATAGGAGCTAAGCAATGGATGTTCAAACACTCACGTTTATTATCGTCGGTTTAAGCTTCGCGCTTTATATCGGCATCGCAATCTGGGCTCGTGCTGGGTCAACTAATGAATTCTATGTTGCAGGGGGCGGTGTACCGCCGCTAGCAAATGGTATGGCAACCGCTGCTGACTGGATGAGTGCGGCATCGTTTATCTCAATGGCGGGTATTATCTCGTTTGCGGGTTATGACGGTGGTGTATATCTAATGGGTTGGACAGGTGGTTATGTACTACTTGCACTTTGTTTAGCTCCTTACTTACGTAAGTTTGGTAAGTTCACGGTGCCAGATTTCATTGGTGACCGTTATTACTCACAAGCTGCACGTGTTGTTGCAATTTTATGTGCTATCTTTATCTGTTTCACATACATCGCAGGTCAAATGCGTGGTGTAGGCGTGGTTTTCTCTCGCTTCTTAGAAGTAGATATTGAGACCGGTGTTTACATTGGTATGGTGATTGTATTCTTCTACGCGGTATTAGGCGGTATGAAGGGGATTACATATACGCAAGTAGCTCAGTACTGTGTACTCGTATTTGCTTACCTTGTTCCAGCAATCTTCATTTCAATGATGATGACAGGTCACTTCTTCCCACAAACAGGTTTTGGGGCAACCCTTAGCGATGGCTCAGGACAGTTTGTACTCGATAAACTAGATGGACTCAGTACCGAGCTTGGCTTTGCGCAATACACCGAAGGCTCGAAGAGCATGATTGATGTATTCGCAATCACCGGCGCGCTAATGGTTGGTACTGCAGGTTTACCACACGTAATCGTTCGTTTCTTCACTGTTCCTCGTGTTAAAGACACGCGTATCTCAGCTGCATGGACACTTGTTTTCATTGCAATCGTTTATACAACAGCACCTGCTGTAGCGTCATTCGCTCGTGTAAACATGATTGATACAATTAACGGTAAAGACGGTAGCGGTACAGAGTACGCTGAAGCACCAGCATGGGTTAAAAACTGGGAAAGAACAGGCCTAATCACCTTTAACGATAAAAATGGTGACGGCAAAATGTTCTACTCAGCAGGTAAGATTGATGATCCAAACAGCGCAAACGAAGTTAAAGTTGACCGCGACATCATGGTACTTGCTAACCCTGAGATTGCAGACTTACCAGCATGGGTTGTAGCATTGGTTGCAGCAGGTGGTATCGCAGCAGCGCTATCAACTACAGCAGGCTTACTATTGGTAATCTCAACCTCGGTATCGCACGATTTATTAAAACGTACATTAAAACCAGATATTAGCGATAAACAAGAGCTACTTGCTGCGCGCTTAGCAGCGATGATAGCGATTGTGATTTCAGCTTACTTTGGTATTAACCCGCCAGGGTTCGTGGCCTCGGTTGTTGCCTTTGCCTTCGGCTTAGCAGCGGCGAGCTTCTTCCCAGCCATCATTATGGGTATCTTCTCTAAGAAGATGAATAAAGAAGGTGCGATTGCGGGTATGGTGACAGGTATTACATTTACAGCGGCTTATATTATCTACTTCAAGTTCGTAAGCCCTGAATTAAATGCACCGGCACACTGGTTATTTGGTATTTCACCTGAGGGTATCGGTCTAGTTGGTATGATTGTTAACTTTGTAGTTGCAGGTATCGTACTGAAACTAACAGCTGAAACACCAGTTGAAATCCAAGAAATGGTTGAAGGTATCCGTAACCCTAAAGGTTCGAGCGCAGCACACGCGCACTAATAAAACCATTTAATGAGAACACACTCTTGAAGTTCAAAAGCCCGACTTAAGTCGGGCTTTTTATTTATTTCAAACAGGGGTAGTGTAGATATTGTCTCTATTTTATAGCGAGAATGACCATGAATACCGAGCAACAGGAAGTCGCCCAATTTGTGATGCAACAAACGCCATTTAATCAGCTCGAAGGTGCTGCTAGTGAGTATTTTGTAAACCATCTCGATATTATTTATCTGACCCGTGAGAATCAAAATCAGTGGTTAAGTTCAGATAATCTAAGATTATTTTTAATTCGCTCTGGCGATTATGATTTGGTCGACCCAAAAGGCGATGTGATCACTAAGTTATCAAGTGGCGATTACTTTGGTTTTCCTTCACTGTTAACCGGCGAAGCAATTCAAAATAGCATTTCAGTGCAAAAGGAAGGCATTGTGTACATGCTAAACCAAGCGGCATTTGATTACTTACGCCGTGAGTATAAAGTGTTTGAGCAGTACTTTGTTCGCGCCCATAAAAACCGTTTATTGTCGTCTCATTATAAAAGTCAAAACGACAGTTGGTCGGAGAAAAAAATTTGCGAATTGATGAATCGCAAAGCCGTCACCTTGGCACCAGATGCAAGTATTCGTCAAACCGCTAAAAAAATGAAACAGCATGGTGTTTCGTCGATTATGTTAACGGAACATGATCGCCTCGTTGGGGTTGTCACCGACAGAGACTTACGCAACCGCGTATTGGCTGATGAGGTTGACCCTCAAGAGTCAGTAAGTAGCATCATGACGTGTAAGCCCAAGTTTATTTTTGAAAATAACCGCGTGTTTTCGGCGCTACACTTAATGCTTAAGCACAATATTCACCATTTACCTGTGCTTGATGAACATCACAAACCCCTAGGTATGCTCACCAGTACTGATTTGCTGCGTCAGCAAAAAAGCGACCCAGTACAATTGATTGGACGAATTTACAAAGCGCACAGCGTGGTTGATTTAAAGCGTTATTCGCAAGAGATACCTGGCTTGTTAAAAGGCTTTTCGAACAATATTGATGACATCTCCTTGATTGGTAAATTATTAAGTGGCTTAACCGATGCACTGACTTCGCGTTTGATCCGTTTGTTTCAAGAAGATAATGGCGCGGCACCAACCAGCTTTAGCTTTATTTGTTTTGGTTCACAAGCACGAGAAGAACAAACGCTGCATTCAGACCAAGATAATGGCCTGTTGCTACCTGATGATTTAACAGACGAACAACATGATTACTTTAAGCGCATGGGCGAGTATGTCTGTGAGCATTTAATTGAGTGCGGTATAAAACGTTGTCCTGGCAATATTATGGCGAGCAATGCAGCGTGTCGAATGGGCATTAATGCTTGGACAGAAAAGTTTCATAAGTGGATCACTTCACCGACACCAGAGGCGATGCTCAATTGTAAGATATTTTTTGATTTACGGTTTATTGAAGGTTCCACAACCTTGTATGCGCGCTTTTGCGAGCAGCTAAAACGCATTTCTAAAAATGACTTATTCTATGCGGCTATGGCGAGCGACATTAAAAATACCCCAGTGCCCATTGGTTTGTTTAATCAATTTAAATTAGAGAAAGACGAAAAGCAGCATAAATACCTCGACTTAAAAAAACGTGGTGTGGTGATCATCAACGACATAGTGCGTTTATATTCCCTCAAAGCGGGTATTCAGCGTGCTAATACGCAAGAGCGTATCGACGCGTTAATGAAGTTTTCGCTACTCAATAAAGATGACCTATATAACTTAAAAGACTGTTGGCGCTTTCTAACTCAACTGCGTTTGGGCACGCAAATTAACGAAGAAGGATTGCCTAGCAACTGTATTAACCCAAATGCGTTGAATTCATTGGAGCGACATCAATTAAAAGAAGCATTTTATTTGGTTAAGCAGGCGCAACAAGCCGCCGCATTTAAGTTTGCTCGCGGTAGTTTATAGGAGAGGGTATGGTTAAACGCTGGTTAAGTCGGTATTTAGCGCGCAAGCAACTCTTGGCAGCCGATGCCTATAAAGAGCGCTACGTAGTGATAGACATGGAATTAACGGGCCTTGATCCTCGCCAGCACGAAATTGTCTCGGTGGCGGGGGTGTTGTTAAAAGAAAAATGCATTAAACTCAGCGGTGCACAGCACTTAATAAATAAAGACGTGCAAAGCTTAGAGCAAAGTCCGATTTATCATGGTATTGCAAAACAAGACATAGATACAGGTGAAAGCCTCGAAACCATTCTTGGCAAGCTGCATCAGCATTTTGGTGAGTGCATTTTAGTGTTTCATAACGCGGCACTTGATTGGGGGTTTTTAAAACAGGCCTGCAGAACACTTGGTTTAGATGCAAAAGCGCGTTTAATTCTTGATACCTTCGTTATTGAAAAAAAACGCTTGCACCAGCAAGGCCACGAAATTGGGCACGATGATTTAACACTTAGCGAATGCCGTAAGCGCTACAACTTACCGCATTATAGCTCGCACCATGCCCTCACTGATGCGATGGCAACGGCCGAGTTATTCTTAGCACAGTGTCATCAAATTAGTCGAGGTAAGGCATTGAAAGTAGGGGAGCTGGTGTGAATCAGTTAGAATTAAAAGTGCCCCCAGTTGTGCTGCTGTTGATCATTGCGTTGATGATGTGGGGCACAGCTGACTTGTTTATGAGTTTTAGCTTCTCGTTTTTTGCATCACCTTTTGTAGCACTACTCATAGCATTTTCAGGTGTGATGTTTGCTTTATTAGGGGTTTATCAATTTCGTAAGCAAGGCACGACCGTTGATCCTCGAATTCCAGAAAAGTCAGCGAGTCTTGTTACAAGTGGTGTTTATCAAATTAGCCGTAACCCAATGTATGTTGGTATGTTACTAATGCTAGTTGGTTGGGGAATTTATCTTGGTAATATTGCGAGTTTTATTATGTTGCCGGTATTTATTCTTTATATGAACCGATTTCAAATTATGCCAGAAGAAACGTTTATGGCAGAGAAGTTTGGGTTAGCATACCTGCAATACCAAAAATCTGTTCGTCGCTGGCTATAAAGGAATAAAGAGGACAGAAGTTGCTATGGCAGTTGCATTAACTTTGCTCTCATATAAAAAAGTGTAAGGTCGATTACCAAAACTGTGTCATCGAGAGTTGTTTAAGTAGTTTTATTTACCTTGCTCTCTTATAAAAATGTGTAAGGTCGATTACCAAAACTGCGCCATCTAAAACATGCTAAGCAACTTTTATTTCACTTGACCTCTTATAATAATGTGTAAGGTCGATTACCAAAACTGCGCCATCTAAAACATACTAAGCAATTTTTATTTTGGCTGACCTCTTATAAAAACTCTTCAGGTCGATTACCAAAATTGAGCCATCTAGGGTTGTTAAAGTAGTTTTATTTACCTTGCCCTCTTATAAAAACTTCAAAGGTCGATTACAATACCGCCATCTAAAAGGCAGCTGCCTTTATCTGCAAGCAAATAGAGTGGATTTTCTTCTTCATGGCAATCAAACTTGCAATTAATGGTTTTGGTCGAATCGGGCGCAACATCGTCCGTGCTCTGTATGAATCAGGGCTTGAAGATCAAATCAAAATTGTCGCTATTAACGAATTAGCCGACCCTAAGGGCATTGCCCATCTCCTTAAATACGATACATCTCACGGCCGCTTTTCATTCCCTGTTAATCTTGGCGAAGATACTTTAACGGTTGCTAATGACTCTATTGCTTTGTTTGCAGAAGAAAACCCAGCAGAACTGCCTTGGCAAACACTTGATGTTGATGTGGTTCTTGAATGTACTGGGGTGTATCACTCACGTGAACATGCTGAGCTACACTTAAACGCTGGTGCGAAAAAAGTATTGTTTTCGCAGCCTGCAGATGCAGATGTTGATGCCACAATTGTGTATGGTATTAACGATGATGAATTAAAAGCTGAACATACGATTGTTTCAAATGGTTCATGTACCACAAACTGCATTGTACCAGTGATTAAAGTGTTAGATGACGCATTTTCGATTGAATCTGGAGCCATTACGACGATTCATGCCTCGATGCATGATCAGCAAGTCATCGATGCGTATCATCATGATTTACGTCGTACTCGCGCTGCAAGCCAGTCTATTATTCCAGTAGATACAAAGCTTGCTCGTGGTATTGAGCGTATTTTGCCTAAGTTTCATAGTCGCTTTGAAGCCATTGCTGTTAGGGTACCCACTATCAACGTGACGGCGATGGATTTAAGTGTAACAGTGAATACCGATGTGAATTTAGCGACTGTCAATCATGCACTTAAGTTAGCAGCAAAAGACCGTCTTGAAGGTATTTTAAGCTACACAGAAGAGCCATTGGTATCGGTAGATTTTAATCATGACCCACATTCTTGTATCATAGATGGCACTCAGACACGTGTTAGTCATAAACGACTGATAAAGTTGTTAGTGTGGTGCGATAATGAGTGGGGCTTTGCGAATCGTATGCTCGACACTGCGCGTGCGATGATGGCTGTAAGCCAATAATTTATAAATATAATATTAGTATCGTTAACTAAGGAGAAGTCCATGTCGGTCATTAAAATGGCAGATTTAGATTTAAACGGCAAACGCGTGTTAATTCGTGAAGATTTAAATGTGCCTGTAAAAGAAGGTAAAGTGACCTCTGATGCACGTATTCGTGCAGCATTACCAACTATTAAATTAGCGTTAGAAAAAGGCGCTAAAGTAATGGTGATGTCACACCTTGGCCGCCCTACGGAAGGGGAATATGATGAAGCGTTTTCACTTGCCCCTGTGGTTAATTATTTAAATGATGCCCTTGAGCAAACAGTTCGTCTTGAAAAAGACTACCTAGAAGGCGTAGACGTTGCTGATAACGAAGTGGTTGTTTTCGAAAACGTACGTTTTAACGCTGGCGAAAAGAAAAACGACGAAGCACTGTCTAAAAAACTTGCTGCCTTATGTGATGTTTACGTAATGGACGCATTTGGTACGGCTCACCGTGCACAAGCATCTACTCACGGTGTGGGTTTATTTGCTGATGTTGCATGTGCAGGCCCACTACTTGCGGCAGAGCTAGACGCATTAGGTAAAGCGCTTGATAACCCAGCTCGTCCTTTAGTTGCTATCGTTGGTGGCTCTAAAGTATCAACTAAGTTAACAGTACTTGATTCACTATCTAAAGTGGTTGACCAACTTGTAACAGGTGGTGGTATCGCGAATACCTTCATCGCAGCAGCAGGTTACCCGGTAGGTAAATCTTTATTTGAAGCTGATTTAATTGATGAAGCAAACAAATTAAGTGCTGCAGCAAAAGCTAATAACGGTGAAATTCCGGTACCGACTGATGTTGTTGTAGGTAATGAGTTCTCAGAATCTGCAGTGGCAACACTAAAAGATGTGAATGAAGTAACAGACGAAGACATGATCTTCGATATTGGTCCTGATACAGCAAACCAATTAGCAAAAATCATTGCTAATGCGGGTACCGTTGTATGGAATGGCCCAGTAGGTGTATTTGAATTTGACCAATTTGGTAACGGCACACGTGCTATTGCTGATGCGATTGCTAATTCAAGTGCATTCTCGATTGCTGGTGGCGGTGATACGCTTGCAGCGATTGATAAATACGGCATTGCCGATAAAGTTTCTTACATTTCAACAGGTGGTGGTGCTTTCCTTGAATTTTTAGAAGGGAAAAAATTACCAGCAGTTGCTATGCTTGAAGAACGCGCTAAGTAATTAGTGCGTATACCAGCGTAGTTATTAAGTAATTACGCTGGTTCAGCTGTTAATAAAATACCTCTCACCCTCGTTTTATTTACAGCTGTTACGGTAGGCGCGAGCTTTTCGTGATGCAGTGATGCATCAAAAAATAACTTATCCGTTCAAACTAGATAGTAGGAAACTACTGTCGATACAATTTGGAGAATACCAAATGGCTTTAATCAGTATGCGACAACTTCTTGATCATGCAGCTGAACATGGTTATGGCGTACCAGCGTTTAACGTTAATAACCAAGAGCAAATGCGTGCAATTATGGAAGCAGCTGACAAAACTAATAGCCCAGTAATCGTACAAGGCTCAGCTGGCGCACGTGCATATGCTGGTGCCCCTTTTATTCGTCATATGATTTTAGCAGCTGTTGAAGAATGGCCACATATCCCTGTCGTTATGCACCAAGACCACGGTACGTCACCTGGTGTGTGTCAACGTTCTATTCAATTAGGCTTTTCATCAGTCATGATGGATGGTTCATTGATGTCTGATGGTAAAACACCTTCAAGCTATGAGTACAACGTAGAAGTTACTCGTCAAACAGTTGAAATGGCGCACGCGTGTGGCGTATCAGTTGAAGGCGAGCTAGGTGTACTCGGTTCTCTTGAAACTGGTGAAGCGGGTGAAGAAGATGGCGTAGGCGCAGAAGGCAAGCTTACAACAGATCAAATGCTTACAGATCCTGAAGAAGCGGCTGACTTCGTTCGTAAAACTCACGTTGATGCACTGGCAATTGCGTGTGGTACATCACATGGTGCATACAAGTTCACGCGTCCACCAACAGACGATATTTTAGCGATTGATCGCATCAAAGAAATTCACGCGCGAATTCCTAACACGCACTTAGTTATGCATGGTTCGTCTT
>Ga0066376_10001055_pt1 | contig 26753 bp, 22 predicted proteins | sample Knorr_S15_td_Bot_FD_77009 | JGI IMG/M metagenome (GOLD analysis project Ga0066376, IMG submission 77009) | Marine microbial communities from Southern Atlantic Ocean transect - Knorr_S15_td_Bottom_ad_5009_LV_A | ecosystem: Environmental > Aquatic > Marine > Oceanic | place: Southern Atlantic... | reverse complement strand
TGCACGCCTGCGGGTTGGCATCGGCTGGTGCGGCATTTCCTCCTCGCGGCGCCGTCCCGACGGAGAGGGGGGCGTGGCGTTCAAACCGAGTCTCGATGCACCCCACGACCATCGTGTGTCGGTGCTGACGGTAGAGTCCCCCGACGGTGATCTGCGGCATGTCCTCTACAGCTACGCCTGCCATCCGACCAGCAGCGGCGCTATTTCCCGCATCGGTGGCGACTATGTCGCTTTCGCCGGTGATTTGCTCGAAACGACGTACCCGGGTGTCGCAGCCAGTTTCTTTCAGGGCTGCGCCGGCGACCAGAAGGTCGACGCCCGGGATCCGGTGGGTGACGGCTATCGGAAACTCGATATAACCGAAGTGCAGGCGAAGGGGGAACAATTAGGGCATGCGGTGGCACGCGTCATCGATTCCGGCGACCTGCGCCCGATCACCGGCGCCCTCGATGTTTCCCAGGAGTTGGTGACGCTGACGACCGATACCGCCTGCGAACAGGAACTGAGGGTGCACCTTGCCGCTGGGGGATATGGGGCGGAATGGGCGCGGCATCACCTGGGCCTGATCAAGGCTGGAGAGCCGGCGAAACGCACTTTCAGCTTTGAAGTACAGACGGTGCGCTTCGGCTTCAGCCTGGCTATAGTCGCCCTGGCCGGTGAGATGAGCGTCGAATACGCATTGCGCTTCAATGCCGAACTCGGCGGCGCCTACCGCGATGTCTGGACCCTGGGTTACGCTAACGAGATGGTGGGCTATGTACCTGTACGCCGGCAGATCGCAGAAGGAGGCTACGAAGTCATCGACAACAACCGCCACCTTCTCTATACCGGCCCTTTTGCCACGGAGACGGAGGAACGTATCGCCGGCGCGGTAAAGCGGGCCCTGCTGTAGGTGCTATTCGGTGGCGAGAATCCGTGCTATTACGGTAATGTATCCGGGTACGTTATCATGAGGATTTACTTGACATGACTTCCTCCTGATTATTTATCTACTACTAAAGTTTGGATAATATAAACCATGAAAACTCGACGGTCATACCCGCAGGTTTTAAGTGGGAATGACTGCTTTTATCGCGATATGAAACCGTCCATTTACCCTTTATAGCGAGGAAACCTACGTGTCTTCCCTTCAGATCAACGAGGAACTGCTCCAGGACAGCGACTACTTCACCGATGCAAATCGCCTTGCCGAAGCGTCCGACTATTTCGGCTTCGCCCATCGCCGGATCATCCTGGGAGACGGCGCTCTGGATCTGTTGGGTGACGAATGTGAACGTCTGGGGACCGACCGCGTCTTTCTGGTGCGCGATGCCGGCTTAATCGCCTTAGAAGAGCCCGTGCGCCAGGTCCTGGGCGCCGCCGGAAAAAGCCTGGTCGGCGTCTATGGAAAGGTGATGCCCAACCCCACGGTCGAAAGTGTCACCGATCTGGCAGGTCATATTAAAAACGCTGATTGCCAGGCGGTAATCGCCCTGGGGGGTGGCAGCACCATCGACTCGGCAAAAGCCGCCTGCTGCCTGGCCACTTGCGGCGGTGTTTTACCTGATTATTTTGGCTTCGACCTGTTTGATCGGGCAGCCCATTGGCCCGTGATCGCCGTACCTACGACTTCCGGCACCGGCGCCGAAGCCAGCAGGGTTGCCGTGATCGCCGACACTGGAGGCAAACAGGCGATCTACAGCGATCATTTGACCCCCCGTGTTGCCCTTGTCGATCCGCAACTCACGCGTAGTCTGCCCGCAGCCCTGACTGCCATCAGCGGCCTGGATGCCCTGGGCCACGCTCTCGAATGCACCGCATCAAAAAAGAGTAATCTCCTGGGCGACGCCGTAGCACGCATGGCCCTTGCGTCCGGTTGTTCGCATCTGGAGCGCGCCATCGACAAAGGCGAACACGACCCCGAGGCACGCTACCACATGGCGCGCTGTGCCCTCTTATCCGGCCTGTTGCTCAGTCCGATAAACACCGGTGCCGGGCACGCTCTGGGCTACGGCATCGAAAAACTTTCGGCCGCCGCCGGACGTCCCGTGCCACACGGCGCAGCCGTCAGTCTGGTGCTGCCCGGTGTCATGCGCCACAATGCCCCGGTTGCCGCCGACAAATACTATTATACTGCCGGAGTAGCCGGACTAAAACTGGCCGGCCTCAGCCGCGAAGCCGGCGTCGAAAGGGTGGTGGTCTGGTTGGATAATTTGCGACGACAGCATACCTCCTTTGCCTCGCTGCGGGCCTCCGGTCTCGACGAGAAAGACATCCCCGCCATGGCCGGGATCGCCCTGAGCATTCGTCGCCTGATGGATCCCAATCCGGTTGAAGTCACCGGCGAAGACGCAGAACGCATTTACCGCGCTGTCCTCGATTGATCTCTTCCATAATACGGCCTGCTTTTACCTTGACAATTACCCCCGGCCGTAGTTTCATAATTAGCCATTGCTCCCGATCACACACTTTAATTATCTCGATAAACCCTGTAATTACTGCAATCAGGGACTAAGAAAGATATCCTCAGTAATATGTCGTCTGATATTTCCTCCCCACGGCCGCCTACCATGTCGGCCGACACCCAAGTACAGGCGACCATCACTTCCGGATTAACACTGCGGGCGGTTATCATTGGCGCCGTCCTGGCTGTTCTCCTGACGATATGGTCGATCCATTCTGCCTATTCAGCTGGTTCCTCGAGTCTTACGCTGACCCATTTACCGATCGCAGCGCTGTTTCCGTTCCTGGTGGTTGTTTTACTTCTGAACCCCGCGTTGAAGGTGTTAAATCCTCGGTATGCGCTGTCGCGGTATGAACTGATCATTATTTTTTTTCTTGTCTTCACGGCTTCTGCTATTCCTGCCTGGGTGTTCAGCTCATACTGGATATCTACCATCAGTAGTCCCTATTACCATGCCACCCCTGAAAATCAGTGGGTCGAGACCTTCTTTGAGTATCTGCCGACCTGGCTTATTGTGACCGACGATGGTCATGCCGTACAGTGGTTTTACGAAAGTACGCCGGAGGGTGAAACGCTTTCCAGCCGGGTTCTGGTGGCGTGGATGGTCCCCCTGTTCTGGTGGCTCACTTTTTACATTGCACTTTTTGTCATCGGCGTCACGGCCATGGTGATGTTGCGAAAACAGTGGGTGGAACACGAGCGGCTCACCTTTCCGCTCGCCCAGGTGCCCCTGCTCCTGGTGGAAGGCGCAGATGAAGAACGATTGCTGCCTGCCATCACCAGACACCGATTATTCTGGTATGGTTTTGGCGTCACGTTATTCATTCATCTCTGGAATATCGGAAGTTATTTCGATGCCGTGCCGGTGATTCCCCTTGGCATGACGTATCTTTCGGGATTCAAAATCGCGGAATCATTCCCCTTGATTCCCGGAAAGTTCAGTTTTCTGGCTGCCGGTGTCGCCTATTTTACCAATCTCAACGTCTTATTCAGTATGTGGGTATTTTTCCTGATTATGACGCTTCAGCAAGGAATAATGCAACGGGTGGGCGTGCCGAATACCGTTTACGCTTTGAAAGCCCAGCATGCTGGTGGTTTTTTTGTGTTTATCCTGTTCAGCTTGTGGATGGCCCGTCGGCATTTGAAAGACGTTTTTCTCAAGGCCTTCGGCAAAGCCCCGCATGTGGATGATTCCATGGAATTTTTCTCTTATCGTAAAGCCGTGTTCGGGATGATGTTGGCTCTGATATACATTGTGTTCTGGCTCCATGCTGCAGGCATGTCATTTCCAATCATCGCTTTTCTAATGGGGTCTCTCTTATTGATGTTCGTCGGGGTGACACGCATCGTTGCGGAAACAGGTCTGGTTTTTCTAGATCTGCCGTTTGAAGCGCATGAGTTTACCGCCGAGGTCATTGGATCCGGTTCTATCTCGCCTAGAGTTCTGACGACCGTGGCGTTAGGCGAGGCGTTTGCCCGTAACTGGCGGACACTCGGGATGTGTTCCATGGCCCACATTGCTAAGGTGGATGATGATGTCGGTGGTACCGGCAAGGGCGCGATCGGCGCCATCTCTGCTGTCCTGGTGTTAAGCGCAATAACGGCGGTTGCCTACACGCTTTATCTGGGATATGAAGGCGTGGGCGCCTCCAATTTTGTCGAGGTAGGATTTAAAGCAGGCACCACACGGCCTTATACAAATCTGGTGAAATGGATCAACAACCGTGAGGCAATGACCGGTACGGAAATGGGGTTTCTCGGTTTCGGTGGTTTGATTTCCAGTCTGTTGCTCTTCGCCCATCATCGACTTCCCTGGTGGGGGCTCCATCCTATTGGATTCGCGGTCGTAAAATCCCCTTTTATGGTAAGCTCCTTCACGGCCATCTTTACGGTATGGGTCGTCAAGTCGATTTTACTTCGGCTCGGTGGCATTCAACTCTTTCGAAAATCTATACCTGCGGTGATGGGTATGCTTGTTGCGTTTGTCCTGAGCGTCTTTATTTCGTATCTGGTTGATATTATCTGGTTTCCCCAGAATGGCCATATCCTTCAAACCGAATAAGCCCACTATGTCTTTCAGCCGTGTTGGATGAAACGGGTGTCTTTACCAGTTTTGAACCGGGTGTCCGGTCTGTGGGAACCAGATCAGGTCGACAACATACGAGAGAAAAACACCAAGCACAAAGGCGGTCAACATGCCCATCACTGCAGGGATGGCTTTCCGGAAAAGCTGATGACCGCCAATTCGAAACAGGATGACTTTGACCACCCAGACAACAAATATCGCGGCGATGGAACTCGCCATCCCCGGTGTTTTCACCACGGCAAAACCGATCGGATGCAGAAACCACCACGGGAATCGATGGTGGGCAAGGAGCAGGAGATAAGAAACCAGGCCACCGATACCCAGAAAGCTCATTTCCATTCCAGTCAGTGCCTGTCGGTTGTTCATCCATTTCACCAGATTGTTGTAGGGAAGCGTACTGCCGGCCCGAAACGCCCCTTCGAGAAAGTTAGCGGCGCCATCGTTGGCATATCCTAAATACATGGTATAGCCCACAGCCGTAACAGTACTCACCAGAAGAATAAGGGCGATGGGACCAAAGGCGCTCTTGCCTGTTCTGCCTACCTCATTATCGACTTTTGCGATATGTCCCATCGAACACATGCCGAGGGTCCGCCAGTTCCGGGCATAGGCGTTGCCGACGGCCAGCACGGTCAGGTTCTGGGGCGCGATCTCACCGGACCCGACGACGGCGACGGTAAAGTCATGTGCTTCGAACGGCAAGTCCAGAAACACCAGCCCGGTCTCAGCGACGAGGCGGGTAACACCGATAAACATCAACAGTAGTGACCCCATGAGAAAGGCCATAATACCCCATGACATCCCGGAGGTATGAAGCCAGAAGGCGATATAGCCGAGTCCTGCCCCTAAGCCGATTACGGCTTTTCTGTACGAAAAAAACTCCCTGGAATCGTCAATATGCGGCGCCTTACCGAAGGCCTTGAGGAAGACATCCCTCAAATGGCGCCGAGCGGCCCACAGGCTGAACAGGACAAAGATCAGAAACCCGCCGGAATGCTGGGATTTCACGATGGCATAACTATTGGGTACGCCGAGTCGATTCATGATGCCTTCCTGCACGGTCATAATCAGGAAGAACACACAGATACTGAATAACACATTGATGTTGGTAAAAAACGCCACGGCGGCAACCAGAAAATTAAATCGCATGGGAATAGCAGGAAATGATTTGGCGATGGCAATACTTTTCGGGTACATCATGCCGATAGGGATGGCCGACACAAGGTCGAAATAGCTGACCATATTCCATAGGAGAAGGAAGAGCGTAAGCGCGAATCCCACCCAGAACAGGCGTTTCCGGGCGATAGACGGCAGCAGGTGACGTTCATCAGCCCCTTCCACCAGGATCAGGGGGATCTGCGCAAGAGGGAAAGAGAGTCGTTCATGTTCTACCCACTGCTTCCGCAGCATCACCATCACCGAGGCGCCGACAATGAAGATTGCAAAATAAAAGCCTGCCCACCAGATTAATGGAATAATCCAGGCGCTCAAAATGTGGATAGAGAAATCCTGATCCGATGGGAGACCTTCGTAGAACCATTGAATCGCGTGATTCTGATCGGGGACGATCAGCCATGAGGGCAGGTAGTCGAAAAACGAGGATATCCACGCATTTTCCGGTGAGGCATAATAGTAAGGGCCGGTGATGGTGGAGATCCAGTACGTGCTGAATGCCCAGGCCGGGATCGCCGAAGCGGTAAAGATCAGAAAGAAAATGATGATCAGCTCATACCGATTCAGTGCGTGACGCGGCGTCAGTATCTTAAGCGCCGGGTTCAGCAGCATGACCACCACGAGAAATGGGAATAGAGCGGCTACGGGCAAATGAGTCGAACTGATGTGAGAAGAACCGGCGCTGTATGCGGAATGGATCGCCCAGATGTTAAGGAGAACCGCGAGGACACCGCCTATGACAAGTGCCCGGCGGGTCAGCCCCGATTTGATGGTGACCGGCTCCGGGGTATCGGTAGACGAGGCGGCGTAAGATCGGTCAGGTTGGATAGTAGACATAAGGTATGGGCAAGATATATAAAGTAGTGGTTGAACTCGATTGGACTGAATAAAAGGTATATTAATCTCTTGTCAAATAAAAATAGATCCTCTTACATATTAATGATACGTAACGTATAGACTGTAACTTAAAATTCTAAGAGATATGTCATCTCGACCGAACTCAGTGAGTGGAGAGATCTGGATTGAGTCGGCTCATAACAGATCCTTCGACTACGCCCTGAGGGATACGCTCGGAATGACGGTTATTATCTACATAGAGTTAGAGAAAGGAATGAAAACATGCTGGCGATAGATGGGGGCGACAGAGTGCGCCGCGATGCTTTTCCCAAACGCCGCCTCTTTGGCGAAGGGGAACGGGACGCCGCGATCCGCTTGTTCGACCAGGCGCTGCTCAGTGGCGATGCCATTGGCTATGGTGGCGTCGAAGAACAGGCCTACGAACATGAATTTGCTGAGTTTATGGGCGGGGGATATGCCGATCTGGTCAATTCCGGGACGTGTGCGCTCTATGTAGCGCTGGGCGCTTTACGCCTGCCCGTCGGTGGCGAGGTCGTCGTACCACCGATCACCGATCCCGGCGGGGCCATGCCTGTGGCCCTGCTCTGTCAGGTGCCGGTAGTCGCCGACGCTGTCGAAGGCTCGTTCAATACCAGCGCAGAAAATGTCGAAGCCGTGCTCAGTCCGCATACACGTGCGATTATCATCGCCCATATCGCCGGTGAACCGGTGGACATGGATCCGATCCTGGAATTGGCGAAAGCGCGGGGTATCCCAATAGTGGAGGACTGCGCCCAGGCGCACGGGGCGCTGTACAAAGATAATATTGTAGGCACGCTGGGCGCCATCGCCGCCTATTCAACGATGAGTGGCAAACACCACGCCACGGGACCGCAGGGAGGCGTGGTGTTCACGCGGGACGAAGAGCTGATGTGGGAGGCCCGGCGCTTTGCCGACCGGGGCAAACCGTTTAATGTAGAGGCCACGTCCAACGTGCGTGCCGGGCTCAATTTGAACGGCAATGAGCTGGCTGCCGCGATTGGACGTACACAACTGCAGCGGCTGCCCGGCGCTATTCACCGGCGGCGGCAGGTGGCGCATCAGATCCAGAAGGCCATAGGCGGCTTGCGCGCCGTGCGCCCCGGCCGGGAAGCGGGAGGAGACGGCGGCGTGTACTGGTTTATGCGTTTTTGCGTAGACGAGAACCTGCTGACCGTGGACAAGAACGCCTTTGCTGAAGCCATAGCCGCCGAGGGCATTCCGGTGGCTGCCTCCTATCGCCATATTCCATCGGAGGCGGAGTGGTTCAGAAAGCGCTGCGTATTTCCCGGCAGCGACTACCCCTGGGGTTTGCCCGAGTACCAGGGGGATCGCACGGCTCAGTTTCCCTGCCCCAATGCGGTGGCGGCGGTAGAGAGTCACTTTATTCTGTCCATCCACGAGAACTTCAGCGATCGCGAGGTGGAGGATATTGCGTCGGCTTTTGGCAAGGTGGAAAGGGCCTATCTGCGCCGGCGCTGAGAAACCTGAAGGCATCCTTCATGAAATATGGCCCTACCGGCGTTGATCGAGATAGATAAAACGACCTGTGTTATGCTGCCATCATCTCCTGAAATGAACGTAGAAAATCCGCTACTTCCTGGTCCGTATTGAAGCAGGCCGGAGACAGGCGGATACCGCAGATTTCCTGCTGGTGCTTGATCACGATGCGATGCCGCTCAAGCATCGTTCGGACGATATGCTGTATAGCGTCTGCATCCCGTTCGCGCAGGACAAAGCTCAACAGGGCGGAACCTTTTACCACCTGTGGCTCGGGCGTCACAAACTCGACTTCATCGATGGCTTCTAATCCAGTCCGCAATTGTTCCACCAGACCGGACGTGTGCGCTTCTATCGTCTCCAACCCGATGGTTGAGACCAGATCTACGGCTGTACCCAACCCGATCGGTAACGCGGAACTTGAGGTGCCCAACTCGATACGTGCACCGGCAGAGAGCGGACGGATATATCGCTGGTAATCCGCCGAATCTTCCGGTGCCGGGATGATATAGGGTGAAATTTCCGACAATTGAGGTCGAGCTACATAGACGAAGCCGAGTCCTACAGGTCCGAAAAGCCATTTATGGCCGGATGCCGTGTAAAAATCACATCCGATCTCCCGCAGGTCCACAGGAAACTGTCCGATGGCCTGGGCGCCGTCGATGAGCGTCGGTATACCCTGCTCACGGGCGAGGGCGGAAACGGCGGTTACTGGCAGACGCCGCCCGTCCAGGGTCGAAACGTGGGAGATGCTGATCAATCGTGTACGCGCAGTCATCTGCTTTTTTAACGCGTCCAGAAACGTTTCGTCCGTCTCTCCTGTGGGCACGACCGTGACGGTCATCCCGTAACGCTGTGCCAGTCCTTTCCACATCACCCGGCTGCTGATATGCTCCGCAGACGAGATCACCACCTCATCGCCCTCTTTCCAGGATAAACCGCGCACGATCAGCTGCATCCCCTGGGTCGTATTCGTGACCCAGGCAAGTTCTTCGGAAGAGGTATTCAACAATGAGGCGAGCTTGGATTTCGCTTCAAAAACCTGTGGGTAGAGTTGTTCTCGCATCTCCGGATTCGCTGGTCCGTAACGGCTTTGAAATCGCATGATCCGGTCGACCGCCTCGAGCACCTCACCCGGCGTCGGACTGGCTGTCCCGGTTTGAAAATAAATGCATTCTTCTGTTATGGGCATCTGATTACGAAATTCCTGAAGTGTCATACGCGTCTCCATAATATGTTCTGATATCATACGCTGAACTTCCCATTATTTTTCCCAAGGTCTTCTGAAGGTGGGTTGATTGGCATATCGCTTCTGCTTGATAACCAGTCTATGACCGCTCCCCGCCTTCAGTAAAACCGAAAATGAGGCATCGTCGACATCGGTTTCCGTACCGTCGATCGTCACACTGAGGCATTGATGTTCCCCATAAGCACCGCCTTGAACGGTGATTTCACGGTCCTCAAGTTGATTCATATTGACCAGGGTCACGACGACTTCATCCTTCGTGATTTTATCGACCAGGGCACCCGTGTCTTCAGGTAGGCCGGGGCGCCGTTGATCGGGGTCGAAATACCAGAGTCGTGTGTGAACCGCCTGAGCTCTGTAAGGCGGCAGTCCTCCGGTCATCATCTGAAACAGGGTGCCGACCGTCGCCGGATTGTAAGGATTAGGGTTGTCGGACAACCGGGTATCCGGCGTGGTCGGGTCATTACGAATCCATTCTATTTTCTTTCGGACGGTACCAAAATCCGCCTGTAACGCCTCGATCGGATAATGGTCGTTCCGGCCTTCCAGGTAGGAAATCCAGGGATGTGCTGATACCCGCGTGCGGTCCTTTTCGTCCATGGACCAGAAATATATGTTAAGCGCGCCGTTGGCAAAGGGTTCGGGGGTAAAATGGTACCATCCTTCATCACCGAACATATTTGGGTACATGGTCTGGCCATCGGTTTCTTTCTTGTTCATGTTTACCGCATCAAGCATCGTACGCCAGACCCCCACATACGATTGATCACCGGTCAATAGAAGTGCATTACCGAAGCCCGCGATACCGAGCGGGACTGTATTGCGGTGCGCCGGCTGTCCATTCTGAGGGATGACCGTCGTGAAGCCCCATCCATAACAGCCGCCCCACCATTTGCCATCGCAGGCGCCGCCGATTTTGCCGTCCAGGCCGATATTGGAAGGTAAAATTCCGTTGTTCTCTCTCGCACGGTCCGCCCAGGCATCCACGTATTCGAGCACCCAGTTCCGGTATTTTTCTTCGCCCGTCAACGCATACGCGTCGTAACCCAGACCGGTGGCGACGAGATTGGAGGGGTGGTCACCAATAATATCTGTATAATCCTTGAAATGGGCCAGCATCTCCTGATAATTGCGTTCGCCGTGGAGTAAAACAAACCGGTTTTCCTCAATCGGATCACCCGTCCAGTCAAGCGCGGTAGCTTTTCGAAGTAATGGCCCCCTGCTGCCGTTATACAGGCTACGGATGATTTTATGTTCAGGATCGTAATTGGGCGCTTCCGGGTCTTCATTCATGTATAATCCCGCCCATTTCCGAAGGCGACGCTCGTAATCCAGATCCTTATGGTCGCATAAACCGAGTGCACCGAACACCGACATACTCTCTCCCAGATGCAACCAATCCCCATGCACCGGGAATTCCTTGTAGTACATGCCATCCCTGGCAAAAGGCACATCGACGGTCTTCGCCTCAGTATACTGCCGAATATGTCCATCCTGTGCTTGTTTGCACATGTCGAGGAGTATTTCTTCCCCCCCGAGCGCGTACAGAATAGGCCAGTCGGTGAGGTTCTCGATCGCGTCATCGGGGCCATCGTCGCCCCCCCATCGAGGGACGCAGAGCAGGTATCCTCTCTCGTCAAAATATTTACTGTAAAACGCGATACACGCATCGGTCACGGACGTCATGAGCGCGCGTTCCATGCATGCCCATGGGGGAGGGGGCATCGGTGAGCTGATATCAATGGTAGTCCTGGACAACATTTGCTCCTTGTGATTTATAAATGGTCAATGGATTAGACTGGAATGGAAAGAAAATGTGGCGCCGGATATGGATATGTATTATGGTATAGCGTTAAACTTATAAAACAGCGATGAGAATGCAAGGCAATTCCGCCGGCGTTTTTAAACCACACTTCATACTGACCGATGGGCATGGCCTGGATAATGATAGAGACCCAGGTATGGGTAAAAACCAATGCTTACCGGCGGATCGAAGCCTCTATTGGTAGACGCCAATCAGGCTGTGATCTTACCTGATTGAAATATTCGTTGTGTAATATAAAATAATCGGTTATTTGATCAGAGAGGCATTGTGTCTCGTGTCAGGACATACTCACCCAAAGGAGATGTACAATGGGAGACAAAGGGTCGAAAGATAAGGCAAAGGGTCAGAAACAGAAGGCGGCCAAACAGCAGAAACAGGCAAAGAGGAAGGAGGAGAAACAAAGGTCAAAGACCGGTGGTTGATCGTTGGATTCTACTTGTAGGAAGGATGATGACGCCGGGCGCCGGTATATGAACGCCCGGCGTCACCGGTATACTCACTCTACTACGGAGTACTTGATGCAGAATTTTTTATGCCCACGTTTTCATTCTTCAGCGCCACTTTCTCTTAGGGACTGGGCAATCTCGGTATGGTCCTTGCTTGTCGCCCACCTCAACGCCGTCCAACCATCCCCGTCCTTCACATTCATATCGGCGGCTCTCTCCAGCAAGGACTGAGCAATTTCGGTATGCCCCTTCGCAGAGGCCGTTATCAGGGCGGTCTTGCCGTCAACCAGCCTATTGACCTTGGCCCCTTTCTCCAGCAAGAATTGGGCAATTTCCGTATGCCCCTTCTCTGCAGCGGTTATGAGGACTGTGCGACCAGCCCGGTCTTCGTCATCTACATTGGTGCCTTTCGCTAGCAAGCAGCGTGCCAGGTCTGTATGGCCCTTCTCAACGGACCACATAAAAATAGTCTTGCCGTTATCTATCTTATTCGGGTCTGCTCCTTCGAGGATCAACTTTTCTACTTCGGCAGCATTGTTTTTTCTTACCGCCGAGGTTAATTTTCTGTCACTCCACCAGCTCATCATGTGCTCCTTTTCAAGTAGTTTTCAAGCGCAAGCCCGTTCCCTATGTTCTGCCCCAAATCCTTTGTATTCCCCGATCCTTTCTGTTTTACTAAAGCTCATCATGGCCTCATCAGACGTGTTGTAGATTTCGAACACGGCATCCAATCCGGTCACCTGCAACAACCTCCGGGTCCGTTCGGAAATCCGAGCCAGCTTCATTTTCCCACCTGCGGCATGAATCGTCTTCCAGGCCGCGACCAGGGCTCCCAGACCGGCAGCATCCACCATGCATTCTTTTTTCAGGTCTATCACAAAGTACCTGTGTCCTTGCGCGAGCAGATCTTTTAGCGGAATGGGAAATAACGTCTTTTGACGAATATCTCCCTCGAGTTCCAAGATCATGCACTGATCCTTTTCTGTTGACTTATTGATTTTCATGACTGGTCTCCACGGCATTGTTTGAAATATCCAATAGAACGTATTCTATATATAAGACTGATTCCAAGTGCAAAACGTTGCCGAAGACTGAAAAAAATAAAACCAAACACCTGAAAGATTTGAAATAGGGCATAGTACACCACAAAAAATGATAATACCGGTATAAAGGGCGGGGCTTTTGTAATGGCTTACTCAAGTCTCCAGCGCACGACCTGGACGCTCCAGGCTTCTGTCGGTCTGGACCGGGGGTCGCGTTGCGTGTTTCCCACAACCGTGACGATCGTCCCATCATTCAGCGCCACGCTGGCCGGATAGCCGGAGCCGTCACTGATATGATAGCCTTTGCGTAACCAGGTTTTCCCACCGTCTTCACTGACGCGGCCAATCGTTTCTCCTCTGTCATACGGATATCGTCGATCGTGGACAAGCACAAGGCGTCCGTCGGCCAGTTAGACCAACTGTCCGTGACACTCACCCAATTCCAACAAGGCCTTTCCTTGAAGAAGCGGCCGACACCATCTCCTTCCGTGTTGCCTCCCCATGCTTCGATCCAGTCCCTATGCCACGGCTGCGGCTGAGATCTCCTGCCATGTTCTACCCTGATCGGTCGAACATGGTTCATCATATGATGCAAGATACAAGATGCAAGATGAAGATCCGGACGAACCCTATTTAAAGCACGGCGGGCATAATCCGGAGGTATCGCGAATCATTGCTTTGTTTTGGTGAGTAGTTTTCGGCCAATCCGATCCTTATGACCCATGGGTGTAAGTCTACCGCAATACGGCGAGCCTGATCTGGGCAGACGATTTCTATTGTATATTGTGTTGTGTATGATTATTTATGAGTATTCCTACGCCACATTAACCATTCAGGGGCCTACGGGTGATGGGTACTTGTTTGGACCGGGATGCTCCGGATCTGCTGCTGCACTGGCGATCAAACTAACCTTGGCTGCTGTAAACAAAGGAGATGACATGTCCGATCCCCATTCGCTCATCGGAAAGAAAGCCCTGGTCACCGGCGGGAAGCGCCGCATTGGACGGGGTATCGCCCTGGCGTTGGCCGAGGCTGGGGCCGATGTGGGCATCAACGACCTGCAAGCCGATGCCGACGGTGAAACAACACAAGCGCTTGTTCGCCAGATGGGACGGGAGACAGACTTCTACGCCGCTGATATCTCGGACATGAACCAGGTAGAGGAAATGTTCCAGGCGTTTCTGATGCGATTCGGCCGCATCGATATCCTCGTCAACAACCCCTATGCCGGCACCGGTCAGAGCTTCCTGGAACTCACGGAGAAGAACTGGGACCTGAACCTAGACGTGGGTCTGAAAGGATTCTTCCTGTGCTCGCAGCAAGCGGCGCGAGCTATGGTCGAGCAGGGGGACGGGGGCAGCATCGTCAGTACCTCCTCCGTGCACGGCATGCGTGCCTGGAAGACGGACGCCGCCTACGGCGCGGCTAAGGCGGGCGTCATTCGACTGACAAAAAGCATGGCAGTCGATCTGGCAGAACACGGGATTCGCTGCAACGCCATCCTGCCGGGATATATGGACACGGATCACCTATTCAATACCACACCTCCGAAGATCGGCATCCTGGGTGAGCAGCATCGCCAGAAGGTTCCTCTGTGCCGCCCGGGAACGCCCGAGGATATCGGCCGGGCGGTCACCTTCCTGTGTTCACCGGCTGCGGGATGCATCACCGGCGTGGCGCTGCCCGTAGACGGCGGGTTGCTGGCGACTTCGGGCTGAGCCTATCCATGATCCAGATCAGTACCTTCAAATCCGATATCACCCCGCCCATCGGCCACCCCCTCTGCGCCGGCTGGTATCCGCCCGCCAAAGCTATAGAAGAACCCTTATCAGCTCTGGGCGTCATCCTGGTTCCGGACGGAGAGCCGCCCGTTATCCTCTGCGCCCTGGACTGGGCCGAGCTCAGTAATCACGATTACAACCGCTGGCGCCAGGAATTGGCAGAAGCGGTCGGGACCGAGGCGGATCGCGTCGCGGTCCATTGCATTCATGCCCACGATACCCCCTGGCCTGACCGCGACGCCCAGGATATTCTGGATTCCTACGGCTACAAGAATGTCATCATGGCCGGCGATTGGGCGGAACAGGTGCGGGCTAAGGCATCAGATGCCGCTGGTGGCGCCTTGAAGAAGCTTCAACCTTGTACCCACATCACTACCGGCGAAACCAGGGTTGATCGCATCGCTTCCAACCGGCGGGTGATGGGTAAGGACGGCAGGGTTCGGGCTGTGCGCTGGACCAAAACGCGGGACCCAGCGGTTCGTGCTGCTCCCGAAGGTTTGATCGATCCCATGTTGAAAACCATTGGCTTCTGGAACAACCACACGGCCGTCGCTGTCCTGCATTACTACGCGGTCCACCCGACCAGTATGGACGGCACCGGCATCGTTACCCCCGAATTCGTCGGGTTGGCCCGCAATCGTCGCACCATGCAAGACCGTAACGTGCCCCACATTTACTTCACCGGCTGCGCCGGCAATATCACTGCCGGCAAATACAACGACGGCATCGCCGATAACCGCGAGCTTTTCACCGGGCGCATCCTCACTGCCATGGTCGCGTCGGAACATCAACCCCAACGCCAGCCACTCAAAAACTTACGATGGACCGTCGAGCCCGTATGCCTGCCACCCCGGGAAGATATGAGCGAGGAAAACCTGTTAGCTGAAATCGCCTCAACAGCCACCTCGGGAAAAATCCACAGCAAAGCCGCACTCATGCTGACCTATTTACGCCGCCGTGATATCCCCATCCCCATTACCTGCCTGCACCTGAACGACCAGACAGCCCTCCTCAACCTGCCGGGCGAAACCTTTATCGAATACCAACTTCACGGCCAGCAGGCTCGTCCTGATGCCTTTGTAGCTGTGGCCGGCTATGGGGATTTGGGCACCGGCTATATTACTATGGAAACCTCCTTCGACGAAGGAGGCTACGAACCGAAAGATGCCTTCGTCTCCGGGAAGTCGGAGAAGATGATGTGCGATGCGATTACCAGGGTGTTGAAAAAACCTGATCAATAAAGGCGTGTTTTAATGATTAAGATATCGATCCTTTCTGTTCTATTCGCTGTGGTTCTGATCGCCTGCGACCAGCCGGAGCCTCTCTCCCCTAAAGCGCAGACCATTGCAGATCTTATGACGAAACTGGAGGCAGCAGATCTCTTTAACGGCATCATACTCATTGCAGAAGAGGGAGAGGTGAGCTATAAGGGCGTTCACGGACATCGTTCCTTCAATCCCCGTGAACCGCTCAAGTCAGACGATGCTTTCAGGGTCGGTTCCATCTCCAAACCGGTGACGGCCGTCGCCATCCATATGCTGGCGGAACGGGGGCAGCTCGGATACGACGACGCGCTCTCCAAATTCTTCCCCGAACTGCCCTATGACCACGTTACGATCGAAAACCTGTTGAGCCATACCTCCGGCCTCTACGATGTCTACCAGGAAACCGAAATGAGGGCGGCGTTTTACGCGTTTTACGATAAACTCGATCCGCCCTACACAAACAAAGATTATCTGGAATATATGATCCAATCTAAACCGGATCTGATAGGTGCCCCCCTTGAGATAGGCCGTTACAGCAATACGGGCTATGTCCTGCTGGCTCTGATCGTGGAGCAGGTGTCCGGTCAGCGGTTCGATGTCTTCATACGGGAGCACATCTTTGAGCCGGCCGGCATGACGCGTAGCGGGGTATACAGCCTCCTTGAAGACCGGGATGTCCCGTATATCGTCTCCAGCTATCGGATTGATCCGGAAGGCGATGTCCAGCCTACGCCGGACCCGAATGCGCCCCGGTCCATGTACGGCCTGACGTATGGGGATGATGAGATGTACACCACCGTCGATGATCTGCTGGCCTTCGATCAAGCCCTGCGAAACGGCACACTGCTGAAACCGGCATCGCTCAACCGCATGATGAAACCTCCGACCCTTGCCGACGGCAGCACGGCCCGGTACGGACAGGGGATGTCAGTGCAGGATATCAATGATATACGGTATGTGACCCACACGGGCAGTGCCTGGAGTTTCCTGGCCTACTGGAAATTCGCTACGCCGGACAACGACCATACCGTGATTATATTCTCAAACGTAAGATCCCAGCGGAACACATTTCGGGCGGTTTATACCGCGATCAACAACATTCTCCATAATGAAGCGTACGACCTGTCCGAGCTTTTTGGTGGATAAACATCCATTCTGGTGCAGTTGAAGGATTTGAGATCCTGGGATCATATTATCCTGATGCTGCAACTATGAGAAATGTCGCTCGTACTCCTCGTGATTTCCAATCCAGAACCACGTGACCGTTTCTCCCCCAAGGATTCCAATAGCACGGTAACCTTGAGTGATCCTTACGGACATAGTTGTTCTACCCTGTTAATACATTTTAAATGTAAGGATGGATGAAATGGATTTCCACGCCATAATTGAAAGGCTTTACGGGCACGCTGACGAAGATTATTGTCCAAATTCCGATACGCTTTCCAGAATGAAGGAAGTGTAGCTGAATTCATAACCGGCTTTCATCCAGAGGGGTAGCTTGACCTTTCGCAATTTCTTCTTTTGCCTGACGGGCCCCTTCAATAAGCTTCGGCTGTGTCTTCTCAAACTGGAGATCCCATTCCATCTCGTCCTGCAGATTGTCGATATATATCCGTAAATGTTCGATAACACGGTCTTGAGCATGACCAGGTAATGTTTCCAGCATTTTAACTACGGTGGTAATCGCTGACGATGGCATGATATATACCTCCTCAAATGATGTTGTTATATCTGAATCAGTATACCTATATTTTCCTTATCGGACAAGTTGACTATAGCATGTCGTCGTTTCATCACCGTACCACATCCGGATGTTTTTCAACAGATGGGGGCGCCAGGAGGCGTTGCTGCTGGTCGGTGAGTGTGCCGATCTCGTCTAAATCATAGAAACCCAGGGCCCACGTGGCGTGGCCTGGACTGTATTTGAGCAACAGGGCACGCCGTTCATGTGCTGCGCGCCAGGGTATCGTGCCGTGCATCGTCGCTTCCGTGAAGATCAGCGCATCACCCGCTTCCACAGCAGGTTGCACGACGTAATGCGCCTCACGTTTAAAATGCCGGACCTCATCCGGGATATCCGATGCTGAAAAATTACTTTTATGGCTGCCCGGCACACAGCAGAAGCCGCCATCGCCTGCGAGGGCGGCGGTCAGGAAGTAGGTCACCACGGTCAGCCCGTTGTGCATGACGCCGTTTCGGAAATGGTACCAGTGCGACCCGCCAAAGCCGCCGTGGAGGCCGCCGTGCGCATCTCCTGTCCGCATAAACATCCCGTAATCGTGATCCAGACGCACCCTGGGGCCGAGCAGTTCGACCAGATAGGGGAGGATGTGCGGGTGATCTATAAGATGTTTAACGGGGGTTCCCCAGGACAGCAGAGACGTTTCACGTCCCTGTACTTCTCCACCGTATGGATAGGTTCCGAACGCGCGGTCCGCAAGGTCATTTAATACCGTCACTTCATCCTTGGTGAGCACGTTCTTGATGACGAGATATCCCTCAAGATCGAACATGAACTTTTCTTCGGTGGTCATGGTGAAGGCTCCTTAATATTTTTAGGACAGCATTTCTGATCATATACCATATTGTTGAATTATGAATTATGAATTATGATTAAAAAGGGTATTGTTTTTATTTGGTTCAGGCATTTATACATGGCCTTTCACCTGGCAATTGGTATAATATATCCTGACCTCAAGGAATTAGTCTTCTATGGCACAATCGATTCAACATATCATAAACCTGATACCAGGCCGGCATGGGAAAAACGCTGTGATAACGCCTTTAGAAGGGGGTATCACAAACAGCAATTACCGGGTTGATGTTCATGGTTCATCTTACGTCGTCAGAGTGTTTGGTATGAACTTCCAGGAACTCGGCATTGTAAGAGCGCATGAATACCATTGTACGCGTATTGCGTCAGATCTCGGCATCGGTCCGGAGGTTATACAATTCCTTCCTGATCAAGGCGCTCTGATCACCCGGTTTATTGAGGTCGACAAAACCACAGCAGCCTGTGTAAATATTACGGATACATTACAACGGATCGTCGGCACAATCAAACAATATCATCAGGGCCCCTCCTTTCCGGGTCATTTTTCTCCTTTCCAGGCAGTCCGGGATTACCATAAAAGAGCGATATCCAGACAAGTCCGCTTTCCGGACGATCTATCTCAGAGCTTATCACTCATGGACCAGATCGAGCAGGCATTGATTTCAGTCCAGCGGGTTGTGCCTTGTCATAATGATTTGCTTCCGGACAATATGCTTTATTCCGGAGACAGGATCTGGATCCTTGATTGGGAATATGCCGCTATGGGCGATTTGTTTTTTGACCTGGGGAATTTTGCTGTGAACCACGAGCTGACGGATGATCAAAAGACACAGATGTTACACTATTATTTTGGGGAAGTTCGGTCATCCGATCTCTCTCATTTACATCTGATGTGTCTGGCCTCCGACCTTCGAGAGGCATTCTGGGGCTATCTCCAGAGTGGTCTTTCGACGTTGGATTTTGATTATATGGAATATGGGCAGAAACACCTCGACCGATTTCTTACGATCGGGCAATCCCCGGCATTCAAACTATGGGTGGAGGAAGTGGACACTAAAAATTAACGACGTCGATGTGATGGGGCCTATGGTAAAATTTAATCCAGCTCCGCGTCCGGTATGATGGTTGCCTTCACGCATTGCATGTCCATCGCGCTCCGGATGGATTCGGAGACGCCTTCTTCGGTGAAAGGGAACGTCGTCTGCATCATGGCCCACGGATACCGGTCTTCTGCCCGGTCCAGCATGTCGATGCCCGGTGGAATCTCGTTGGCGGTAAAGCCCCAGCTGCCCAGCAGCGTGATGTCTTTCGCACAGAACCGGTGCCAGTTGGTTTCAATCGAGCCCGCATCGGTGAACTGACCCATTTCGATGTAGGTCCCGCCATCGCGCCGCATCTCAATGCCTTCGGGACCGGCCGACGGGTGACCACTGCAGTCTACCACCAGGTCGGCTACGAAACCGTCGACGATGTGCCGCACGGCATCAATGCGCGCCTGCGGCGAGGGGTGTTCCTCAATCGACACGGTGTAGCCTCTGCGCCAAAGGTGCGGCAGATCGCCAGTCGTGGCTTTTCCGGTGCACCAATGACGATCACGCGGTCTGCGCCCATCTCCCGAGCGGCAGCGACCATGAGCACGCCGATAGGCCCGGAACCCGTTGACCGACACGGCCCGGTTAAGTGAGCGGATGCAGGCGGCCAGAGGTTCGGACAGCGATCCCAGCCGCAGCGGCATGCCGTCCGGCAGCTTGTAGATCTTGGTCGCCGGGAGCATGCCCAGATCCACGTAAACCATCTCGCTCCACCCGCCCCAGAGGTGCGGCGGTTTGTCGACCGGGAGGTAGCGGCCTGGGCCAGTGTCCTCTTAGGATATGGAGATCTGTGCCGCAGACCTTGAGCTATATTATCCTATTCGGAAATGGCCGGTTTTGCACGAATCTGCCTGGTACCCGAATACGATCTCAATCAGGAGACGAAAGATGAGTATCACGACTATACCGCGACGCGCGTTCGGTACCACAGGCGCGTCTGTTTCGATCATCGGATTGGGTGGTGGCGGCGCCGGCCACAATCCTCAAATTCGAGGCACACCCGATAAACCCCATACCGTGGCCCTGGCCGAACAGATTATTCATAGGGCATTGGATATGGGAGTAAATCTGTTTGATACGTGCAGTGGGTATGGGGCGAGCGAACAGATCCTGGGGCATGTAGCTGCCGACAGACGATCGGAAATGTTCCTGGCTACCAAGAATGGCATCCCGCATGCGTCCGGGGATCAGGTCCGCAGGGAATTGGATCAGAGTCTCACGCGATTACAAACCGATTATGTCGATCTCGTTCAGATTCATAATCTTCAGACGCTCGAACAAGCGGAACTGATTTTTGCAAAGGATCACGCGATCGAGGTATATCTCAAAGCCAGAGAAGAAGGCCTTACCCGATTTATCGGCATTACCAGTCACAACCGTTATCAGCCGTTGATCGCGGTCCTGGATCGCTGTGCCCATGAGGGGATCAAGATGGATAGTGTTCTCACGGGCTTCAACATCGCGGATATGGCGTATGGCGGTCATGGAAAGCGGCTGCTCAACCGATACCCAGCCGTTGCAAAAATGGCGATGACCCTCTTCGGATGTGATGGCGCGCCTATCATGAAACAGACCGGATATACTGCGAAAACGCTGATCCGATATGTCTTATCGCATCCATTTGCGACCGCGGTCATTGGCATGCATACGATCAGGGAATTGGAAGAGAATCTGGCGATTGCGCAGGAGTTTGTCTCGTATACCGACGCTGAACTCCGGGATATAGAAACCTCGGTAGATCCAGCGAAGGTGGGTGGAGGGTTTGTCCTGACGTGAGAGATGGGACGGTCATCTACTGCTATTCTATCTATAGTAATACCGTTTGCCACGGCATGCGCCCGTTGCTTCAGCTCCCACAGATGGTCTGCATGCCCTCCGGCCGTAGTGGCGGACGGGATGAAGACCATTTCCACAATATTTGACATTTTCAAAAGCACCTGTACCAAACTTTCCTGTACAGGTGCTTTTGTATCGATCTCCATATAGGCTTGCCCTAAAGCACACCTTGCTGTTCAAGGAAGATTCGATAGATATCCTCGAACAACCGCACATCCGTCAGCGTATCTTCCCCTGAAGAGCGGAAGGGGTCACCGTTTCGTACGCAGGCAATGAAATGTTCAGCTTCGCGGTGGTAGGCCCAGGACCATCGCTCTCTGGGGATGGGGCGCGTATAACTGTGTTCGTCGCCGCCGCGATAGATCTCGACCTCTGCCGGTAGATTCTTGTGCAACAGCGGCGGCGCCCAGGTCTTTACCCATCCATTCTGAAAATAAACCTGGGTATGCTCATCCCAACGATGGTGGTCGAGGCGGCCGGATTCCAGCACACCGCGTACACCGTCCATATCGAATGACACGATGCCGGTATACCCATCCTCATCCAGATCCACAGTCCTCACCCGTACCCGGTCGCCCGCATCCAGGAAAAAACGCAGCAAGTTCACATTATGCGCGTACTGTTGCAGATAGGAAATATAAGGACCTGCGTATGCCTCAGGGAGCCATGCCGGACGAATCGTCTCCGCTTCCGGCATCGGCTCATCGGACGTCTCCATGGGCGTGTCCAATCCGCAGATCCAATCGCCGCAGAAGCCGTGCGCGCGCGCATAGACGATAGGTCCCGCTTCACCGGATGACCGAAACTGATCCAGGGTGGCCTTCACCAACTCATTACCTGCGTCGTAGCGTTTCATGTACCCCAGCATCAGCCGCGCGCCCGGCGTTTTCGCAGCATCCAGTATGGCTTCAGCCTGGATGACGCTCACCGCCATGGGCTTTTCCATGAAAACCGGCCGGCCTGTGCGCAGCAAATCCCCGGCGATCTCCCCCTGGGCGGCAAAATGCGCCGATACGGCAAAGGCATCAATCTCCGAATTTTCAGCCATGTCCAGATGATGCCGGTAACACGTTTCAATCTCGAACCGTTTTTGTACGCGCCGCCCCAGGTCCTCGCGTACCTCAGCCAGAGCGACCACTTTGCATCCGGGCAAAGAAGAAAAGTTGGGTAAATGAACCTTCTGAGCCATAAATCCACAGCCGACATAACCTAATCTGATCGTGTCCATAACCTGTTCTGATCCTCATGTTGTATGGGGCATTTTCTGTTGATACAAAGCGCTATTTGCATGTTGTCACTGGCCCGACAATACCACAATAAATGCTGTATGTCAATACTCTGATGAGGTTATTTGATATCTTCCTGATCTATCATGGGTGGGAGGCTTGAACGAGGGCCAACGTATCGGTGAGATGGCCCGACTGGTTAATACGCCCGTGGTACCGCACAACTGGGGTACGGCGATAAACTTTGCAGCCATCATTATATCAATATAGAAGGATGAAATGCGACCATGTTTTCAAATATACCTGTACTAAAAAGTTTGGTGCAGGTATTTTTAAATCAATATCCATATATACCACGCTTCAAATAGACGATAGACGATTTGCAGCCCACCTGATAGCGGATAAGACTAATGGCGTAATACTTTTATACTGAAAGGGATAGCTGTATGAGTGTTTCGCGTCCTGCGGATAAATCATCCGATGCATTCAGCACGGAAACCGAACTCAGACGGGATCTCGGTTCGGTTTCTGCGACGACGGTTATTATCGGAATGATCATCGGGTCAGGTATTTTTGCCGGACCGAGTATCGTCGCCCGGTATACGGATTCTTCCGGGTTGACGATGTTGGTCTGGGTAATCTGCGGTCTGATGTCGTTCTGCGGGGCGGTCAGCTATGCGGAGTTAGGCGGGATGATGCCGCGGGCGGGCGGCGTGTTCGTCTATCTCAAAGAGGCGTATGGTCCCCTCTGGGCGTTTCTTTTCGGATGGACGTCCCTGCTGGCGGTCAGGCCTGCTAATATGGCGGCGATTGCCATTGTATTCTCCACGTATCTGGGGTTTTTTATTACGCCCTATCCGGATTGGATGATGCGTAGCGTCGCCGTATTCACCGTGGTGATGCTGGGTTTTATAAACTATTTCGGCATCCGGTTCGGTGCACTCATTCAGAATCTGTCCACCTTCCTCAAAGTCGCCGGACTGGGCGTACTTGTATTATTTGCACTCACGATGACCCCGGACTTCGGCCAGTTTGATCCGGTCTGGCCTGAGCCCGAAACCCTCAATCTGGGTATAATCGGGGTAATCAGCCTGGGCATGGTGGCGGCGTTCGGCGCGTATGACGGGTGGGACTCATCCACATACGTTGCAGAAGAAATCAAGAATCCGAGACGCAATGTCCCGCTGTCCATTATCCTTGGTCTGGCCATCACCATGGTGGTCTACCTGCTGGTCAACGTCGCTTATATCCTCGTACTCTCTAATACCGGTGTCGCACAGAGTGAGCGCGTGGCCTCGGACACCATGCAGCAGCTTATCGGCCCGGTAGGCGGCGCCTTTATATCCATCGCGGTGCTTGTCTCTACTTTCGGTACGGTCAATGGGCATTTGATGACCGGACCACGTCTCTGTTATGCCATGGCCAGGCAGGGGATGTTCTTTTCATGGGTGGCGCATATTCATCCCGTCTATAAAACCCCTTCGAACGCTATCATTCTTCTGACCTGCGCCGCTGCGGTTTATATCATTTTTCTGGGATCGTGGGAGACGATTATCGCGTCACGGACGGCCGCCCTCTGGTTGTTTTATATTACCAATACCTTCAGCATTTTTCTCTTCCGCCGGTCCCATCCTGATGCGCCCCGGTCGTACCGTACCTGGGGCTATCCGGTCACCCCGGCCATTTTCGTGCTGATCGGCGTGACCTTCTTCGTCTCCATTGTCGTCAGCGACCCCGGCCATTCGTTGCTCGGCTTATGCATTACCGGCCTGGGCGTACCGGTCTACCGGTACTGGATACAGAGATGGCAATTTGAGGAAACCGACTGATCGTCGCAGGGCTTCCCGCCCAGGTATGGCCCGTGTCGGTTTGCCATCCTTTCTTATGCCAATTGTTATACAATAGCCCGTGTATAATTTTCTATAACTTACAGAAAATTCATAATTCATAATTCATAATTCAACAATCGGTATTACATGGTCGTACGGTATTCATCCGAATCCCATCCCGGATATTGCTCTTCCAGCAAGGCCAGGGTCTGTTCCGTATAGTACGGATGGCCTGTTGGCGGGAAACGCCAGAGCTCGCGCTGTGTGGCTGTCAATCCGCCGATGAACTGCTGGAATACAGGCGCGCCTTTCCCCAGATGAGTATAGTGTCTGAAGCCTTCCCAGTAATGATCCGCCCGGCCGAAACTGTACCCCCAGGTAAAGCGCTGACCCTCTTTGCTGGTATAGGCGCTGGCGCTGTGCCAGGTATAATTAGTAAAAATACAGAGGGCGCCGGCTCTGCACACGAGGGGGACGCACCTGGTCATATCTTCACCATGATTTTTTGGAACAAGCCGGAGGGGCGCCTGGCCCTTTTCGACATCCTCCAGATGGATCCAGAAGCCGATCTGACCGAATTCGCGCAGATTTCCACTCAAAGGCAATAAGGAGTTATTGCCGTTATCAATATGCAAACCGGAATCATCAAAGCCGGTACCCCCTCCACTGTGACCGGGATAGCGGGCGATCAAACAGCCCACCCGCATGTGAATCGCCTCTGTCTTCAGCCATTTACGCGCAAAGGCGATGCTCTCTTCATTCATGGCGGCTTTATAGAGGTCCATTTCTTCATGGGGAAAGCATGTCAGGAGGCTGTTTCCGGATTGGTCCTGCGGAGGATTCTCCTTGATTTTATCCCAGGTCGGCAGAACCCGCCGCTGGGCGGCCTGCAATGGTTTTAGTTCACGGCCGTCGATGAAGCCCGGCACGATAATAAAGCCTTTCCGGTCAAGTTCTTTGATGTGTACATCGGTCAGTTTACGCAAAAACGGCTCCTTATTATCCTGATGAGGGACAGCCATGATAAGTCGGCTTTCATTCTTCCTATTCCGTTTCCATCGGCAATTGCGCCAGCACGGCCTCGTCCACCTCGACGCCCCAGCCCGGCCGGTTCGGGATCTCGATATGACCGTCTTTGACCTCGGGCATATGCAGCAGTAATGGCACAGAATCGGGATCACGATGCGCATATTCAAGCATCTCGAAGTTGGCGGTACAAGCGCCAAAGTGGACGCCCACCAGGGTCGAAATCGGGCCGTTGGGATTGTGCGGCAGCACCCGTACGTGATAGGTTTCCGCCATGGCGGCGATTTTACGACCCTCATTGAAGCCGCCGCAATGACACAGGTCGGGCTGGATATAGTCGGCCGCCTGCGATTCCAACAGCTCGCGAAACATCCAGCGGGTGTATAGTCGCTCACCGGTCGCCACGGGAATATTGATGGCGGTCGATACCCTGGCCATCTCGGCCACATTGTCGGGCGGCACCGGCTCCTCGAAGAAGAAAGGGTTGTACGCTTCCATCAGTCCCGCCATGCGGATCGCCATGTTGGGACTGAGCCGGCCGTGGCCTTCGATCAGGATGTCGACATCGTCACCCACTGCTTCACGGGTGGCGCGCACCCGGGCTGCGGCCAGCCGCATCTCGGCCGGGTCCATCCGTTGTACGGCAGCGCCAAAGGGATCGAATTTGACGGCCTGGAAGCCCATTTCGACCGCTTCTATCGCAGATTGTGCGAACTCTTCCGGCGTTTCCGTCCCGAAACGGGTGTGGGTATAGAGCTTGATCCGGTCGCGCAGGGCGCCGCCTACCAGCTCATAGACGGGGGCGCCGAGGGCTTTGCCTTTGATATCCCACAACGCCTGCTCGATGCCGCTGATGGCGCTGGTCCAGATCGGTCCACCGCGCCAGAACTGACCCTGGTGATGCTCCTGCCAGAACGCTTCAATACGCATCGGGTCCCGGCCGGTCAGCTCCATGCTGCGGATACAGTGCGCCACCGCCAATGGATGGCAATCGGCCGCCACCTCGCCCAGACCGTAGATGCCCGCATCGGTCTTGACGATCACCAGATACCCCAACTCCCCATGGCGCATGACGGCCACCCGTATGGTCTGCACTTCAGTAATTTTCATGTTCGTTCATCTCCTTAGTCAAGACATCGGAATATCAACACAGGAGGCCCACCATGCAATCGATCAGTATACCCGTTCCAACGCTAGAACCCGAGCAGGTTTTAGAGATCGCGGTCTCTATCGGCGGCGAGGCCAGACGATTCAATTATTGTGTAAAAACGTATGAATGGATCAATGACCGGTCTACAGATGAAATGTTCGATGGATTGAGACCGTTCATCAAAGGGTATGAACCTGCCTGGCAGCTCGTCGAAATCGGTCAGCCGACCAGGACGCTGATCTCGTTTATGTTCCGGCAGCAGAATTGATCGAATCACTGCTCCATCATTTTTCCATCAGATCCACTTTCCCGCTGTCCAGATGGTAGTAAGCCGGAATGATACGCGGCATCCGGTCC
>Ga0066376_10001051_pt1 | contig 26825 bp, 18 predicted proteins | sample Knorr_S15_td_Bot_FD_77009 | JGI IMG/M metagenome (GOLD analysis project Ga0066376, IMG submission 77009) | Marine microbial communities from Southern Atlantic Ocean transect - Knorr_S15_td_Bottom_ad_5009_LV_A | ecosystem: Environmental > Aquatic > Marine > Oceanic | place: Southern Atlantic... | reverse complement strand
TTCAGCAGGTGGTAGGGCACCTGCACGGTTGCAAACTGCCCCGAAGCGATCAGACGCCGCAGCGAATCCGGGTCGCCCAGGCCGGTGATGCCCAGGTGCCCGACCAGGCCCTCGGATTGCAACTCGCACATCGCCTCGAGGATGCCTTTGGGGTCGAGCACATCGCCGGGCGTCAGCGACGTCGGCAGGTCGCCTCGGGAGGGAGTGATCGAGTTGTGCAACTGCAGCAGCGCGACAGTCGAGACCCCCAGCCGCTCGAGGCTGCTCTCGACCGACTCGCGGACGATCTGCGCGATCGGTTGCCGGGCCAGCTGTTCGGGCATCAGCCGAACCTTGGTCGCGATCTGAAACGCCTCGACCGCGTCCAGATCGGCCAGTGCTCGCCCGATGCCCGTTTCCGAGCGGCCGTCTCCATAACTGGCAGCCGTGTCGATCCAGTTGATCCCGTGCTCGAGTGCCCGGGCCAGCACGTCGCGCTGTGCCGGGGCATCGTCGTGAGTCATCAACTCGGGGATCGGCCCGGCTCCGAGGGCCAGCACCGAGACATCGAGGCCGGTTTGGCCGAGTGGTCGTTGCGGGATCATGGCGGGGAGAATTCTACATTGTCTCCGTCGTGACCTCGATGGTATGCTCCCTCGCGATCGGGGCCGGCGCCGATCGCCAGGGATGGTACACGGGACGAGACCAGGGAGACGGTCGTGACGAAGCGGGGGCGGGTGGTGGGGGTGATCCCCGCCAGGCTGCAGTCGACCCGGTTGCCGAGGAAGCTGCTGCTCGAGGAGACCGGCCGCGTGCTGCTGGAGTACGCCTGGGCGGCCGCGTGTCGGGCCAGGCGGCTCGATGAAGTCCTGGTCGCTGCCGACAGTCCCGAGATCGTCACCGCGGTCGAGGCGTTCGGAGGGCGGGCGGTCCTCACCGGTGAGCACTCCAGCGGCACCGACCGGGTGGCCGAGGTGGTGGCACGGTGCTGCGGCGAGGCCGAGACGATCGTCAATGTGCAGGGTGACGAGCCCGAGCTGGACCCGGATCACATCGACAGCCTCGTCGAAGCACTCGAGACCGACTCGACGCTGCAGATGGCGACGCTGGCCTGCCCGATTCGTGATCGGCGGACGCTGGAGGATCCGTCGTGCGTCAAGGTCGTCACCGGAACCGACGGTCGGGCGCTGTATTTCAGCCGGCATCCGATCCCGTGCGTGCGAGATCTCGAGCCCGACGAGCTGTTGGCCGGCGAATCGCCGTGGTTGCTGCACGTGGGACTGTATGCCTACCGCCGCGATTACCTGCTCGAATTGACCCGCCTGCCTCCCTCGCCCTTGGAACAACTCGAATGCCTCGAACAGCTGCGGGCCCTGCAGCACGGTGCGGCGATCGGGGTGAAAGTGGCCGAGCATTCGGCGGTTGGAATCGACACTCCCGATGACTATGCTCGGTTTGTTGCTCGGACCCGAGAGGCCAACGGGCTGGAAGGGCGAGCGGCATGATAAGCATGATAAGCATGATGAGCGGCAGGGTGAGCCGGGCACGGATGTCGGGTGGCTGCCGCGATCAGGATGGCTCCAGGATAGGATGAACAGGGGAGCATGGCGAAGCACATTTTCGTGACCGGGGGCGTGGTCAGTTCGCTCGGCAAGGGACTGACCTCCGCATCGATCGGCCTGTTGCTCGAGCAGCGGGGCCTGACCGTGCGGATGCAGAAGCTCGACCCCTACATCAATGTCGATCCCGGTACGATGAGTCCCTACCAGCACGGCGAAGTCTACGTGCTCGATGACGGGGCCGAGACCGACCTGGACCTGGGTCACTACGAGCGGTTCACCAGCAGCCCGCTCTCTCGCGACTCGAACTACACCACCGGCCAGATCTACCAGAGCGTGATCGCCAAGGAGCGGCGAGGTGAGTTCCTGGGCAAGACGGTCCAGGTCGTGCCGCACATCACCAACGAGATCAAGGAAGCGATCTTCAGCGTGGCGACTCCCGATGTCGACGTGGTGATCACCGAGCTGGGCGGGACGGTCGGCGACATCGAGGGCATGCCGTTCCTGGAAGCGATCCGGCAGTTTCCTCGGGACGTGGGCAAGGAGAACTGCCTGTTCATCCACCTGACTCTGGCACCCTACCTGAAGGCGGCCGGAGAACTGAAGACGAAGCCGACCCAGCAGAGTGTCGGGATGCTGCGACAGATCGGCATCCACCCCGACATCCTGATCGTGCGGACCGAACGTCCGCTCGGCCACGAGAACATCGAGAAGATCGCGCTGTTCTGCAATGTCGAGCAGTCGGAGGTGATCGAGGAGATCGACAAGGAGTTCTCGATCTACGAGGTGCCGCTGGGCCTGGTCGAGCATCGGCTGGACCAGTTGATCGTCGACAAGCTGTCGCTGCCGGCCGGGACGCTGGACATGAGTGACTGGCGAGCGATGTTGCAGCGGATGAGGACACCCGAGCACGAGGTGACGATCGGCGTGGTCGGGAAGTACATCGAACACAGCGACGCCTACAAGTCGATCTACGAAGCACTCGATCATGGCGGAGTGGCCGACCGGACCCGGGTGATGATCAAGCGGATCGAGGCCGAGGAGCTGGAGAGCCAGGCCCCGGAAGTGATTCTCAGCGGGCTCGACGGCATCCTGGTCCCCGGCGGTTTCGGCAGCCGCGGCGTCGAGGGCAAGGTGCAGGCGATCCGGTTCGCTCGCGAAAACGACATTCCCTACTTCGGCATCTGCCTGGGCATGCAGTGTGCCGTGATCGAGTTCGCTCGAAACGTGCTCGGCCTCCAGGATGCTCACAGCTCCGAATTCGTCGCCGATACTCCCAACCCGGTGATCTGCATGCTCGAAGAGCAGAAGAAGATCACCTTTAAGGGAGGCACGATGCGGCTGGGTTCCCAGCCGTGCACTCTGCAGCCGGATTCGACCGTGGCGGAGTGCTACCAGGTGACCGAGATCGACGAGCGGCACCGGCACCGCTACGAGTTCAACCCCGAGTTCCGCAACCCGTTTGCCGCAGCGGGCATGCTGGCCTCGGGAACCAGCCCCGACGGGAACCTGGTGGAAATCATGGAGGTGCCCGAGCACCCGTGGTTTGTCGCCGTGCAGTTCCATCCCGAGTTCAAGTCGAAGCCACTGCTTCCCCATCCGCTGTTCACCGGCTTCGTCGAGGCGGCTCGGACACGGCACCAGGAACGGATGTCGGTGCGGCTGTAGACCGTCCTCTGCGAATTTGGGCGAATCGGGGCGAACCACGATGACGTGCGGGTTCCTGGTACTCGACAAGCCCACCGGGATGACTTCCAGGCGAGCCGTCGATCGCGTCAAGCGATTGGTCAAGCCTCAAAAGACCGGTCACACGGGCACGCTGGATCCCCTGGCCAGCGGTGTGCTGGTGGTCGCCGTCGGCAAAGCGACAAGCCTGGTCGCTCGCGTCCACGCACAGCACAAGACCTACCGGGCCACGTTCCTGCTGGGCCGACGCAGCGAGTCGGACGACACCGAGTTGGAGGTCGAGGTGCTCGAGGAGACTCCGGAGTTGGACCGAGCCACGATCGAGTCGGCTCTGGAGGCGTTTGTCGGACCGATCAGCCAGGTGCCGCCGGCCTACTCGGCCGTCAAGGTCGGCGGCCAGCGGGCCTACCGGCTGGCCCGGGCCGGCGAGGAGGTGGAGTTGCAGCCGCGGACTGTCGAGATCGACTCGATCCGGCTGCTCGACTGGCAGTCTCCGGCGCTCGACCTCGAGATCGTCTGCAGCGGCGGCACCTACATCCGTTCGATCGGCCGCGACCTGGGCCAGCGGCTTTGCGGCGGTGGGGTCATGAGCGCGCTGGTGCGAACCCGGGTCGGCCCCTTCTCGATCGAAGCGGCCGTCGCGCCCGATTCGCTCGACGCCGATTCGCTGTCGCGGCAGCTGGTTTCACCTCTGCTGGCGGTTGCGGAGTTACCGCGGCAGAGTGCCACGGCGGCGGAGTTGGTTGAGATCTACCACGGACGCCGGGTGGGTTGGTCTGAGCCGGCTCCGGCAGATGCGGACCCGGTGGTGCTGGTCGATGCGGAGGGTCGCCTGGCGGCGCTGGGCGAGTTTCACGCCGGGACTGGCGAGTTTGCTCCGCGACAGGTCTTCCTCGACAGCCTTCCGGCTGAGGACGACTGAGGGGCGGGGTGTTACTTGTCGTCGGTCGTGGGGGCGACCGAGACAGCCGGTGCTGCGGTGGCTGCGGTGGCTGCGGTGGCTGCGGTGGTGGGGCGGGTGCGTTCCCGATACAGCACCAGTCCGTGCAGTGCGTGGTAAAGCGGTCCGCACTGGACGGTGGTGTCGGAGTGGCGGATCAGGTCACCGGCCATGGCGGCCACAGCGCGTCGCATCCAGTCAGAGCGAAGCTGCTGGTCGCTGGCAGCCTGCACGAGCCATTCGAGGGTGTGTCCGGAGGTTTCGATCCGTTCCTGGAACTGGTGGCTCTGGTGGGGGCCCAGGAAGTAGCTGGCCGAGAAGGTCCCATCCTCGTTCTGGTAGATCCGAGCCTCCTCGATGTGACGCCGGATCTTCTGGTCGGCCTCGAGCCACGCGCCTCGGACCTGGCCCTTGTTGGCATCGCGGTAGCGGTTGCGGGCGTAGGTCAGTGCGTAGAGTCCGTGAGTGCCTCCACAGGCGGCGTCGTCGGGATCCTCGGACGTCTGGATCTGCACCAGCCGCTCGATGCTCCACGGCTCACCCGCGGCGTTCATCCACCTCGCCTCGGGAGGCAGGTAGTGCGAGAGGGCCCAGAGCGTCCAGGTGATCTCCTCGAGGTCATTCACCCTGGCCTGTGCGTGCTTGACCAGTTCGGCGATCGAGACTTTCTGCTGGTCCGGGCTGCCGGCAACGGCGAATTGATGTTCGGCGGGCAACCGAGACATGGTCAGGATGGCGAGGAACTGGTTGGGATGGCCTTCGAATTCGTAGGGCTGTGTGAACGGCTGAGCTTCTGCGCCGTATGCGGTCCGTCGGAACAGCGGGGTACCGCGATAGCTGGCCCCGCGGGTAATCCAGTCGAGCGCGCGAACCCGCTCGCCCGGTTTGCCGCCGGGCTGGTTGATCACGAAGTTCTGCCTCAGTGCGAGGACTCCGTGCAGGATCTGCCAGGGCGAGTGATGCTCGATGGTCAGAAACCGGCGACTCGACACGTCGATCGCCCGATCCACCTGCTGGGCCAACGGGTCGAGCGGCTTGGCGACCGGCTTGGCGGCTGGGCTGGTGGAGTCCTGGGCGGCCAGCGGCAGCGCGGTGGTGATCAGGCTCATCAGGCTCATCAGGCTCATCAGGCTGATCCGGCTGATCCGGGTGGCGCAGAGCACCGTACGGCGGGAGCAACTCATGGGAGTGAGACCTGGGAGAGCCTGGCGGGCGGGCGGCGGCCGTGTTGGCACCGGAAATCGACAGGGCGGATCGCGGTGTCTTTAGGGATCAGTCGGATTGCGAGCCCGGTTGACTGCACGGGCAGCGGGTTGGAGTGAGTGACTTTGCCGAGGCTGATCCGGTTGTGACGGAAATGCGGATTGCATGATTCGACGAACTCAACAACAATCCCCGCGCCGTGGCCGTTGCGGGTCGCTCGTGCGACCGGTGTCGGACATCAGTGCGCGTCGCCACCCATTCGCGGAAGCCTCCGGATGATCCGAGCTGCTCTGAAGAACCCCTACCTGGTGATCGTGCACGTGTTGATCGTCACGATCATCGGCATGGTCAGCCTGGCGAGGATCCCGGCGGACCTCTTGCCGACCTTTACCACCTCGGCGGCCCAGATCGTCTGCTTCTACCCCGGAATGCCTCCGGAGGTGATGGAGCAGGACATCATGAGTCGGCTGCAGCGGTGGACCGGCCAGAGTTCCGGGATCGAGCACCAGGAGGCGAAGGCGCTGCAGGGAGTCTGCATCGTCAAGGACTTCTTCCACCCCGGGATCAGCCAGGCGGAGGCGTTGAGCCAGGTGAGCATGTACGCGATGAGCGACATGTTCTACCTGCCTCCGGGCACGATCCCTCCGATGGTGATGCCATTTGACCCGACCGCCAGCGTGCCGTTGTGCCTGGTCACGGTGTCGAATCCCGACATGAACGACTCGGAACTCTACGACGTCGCCTACAAGAACCTGCGGAACAACCTGCAGTCGATCTCGGGCGTGATCGCCCCGGCGGTCAACGGCGGCACGCTGCGTCGGATTCTCTGCTACGTCGAGCCCGAGAAGCTGAGGGCTCATGGGTTGACCATCCGCGACGTCCACGCGGCGCTCCGCAAGCAGAACGTGCTGATCCCGGCGGGCAGTGCCAAGATCGATGACCGCGAATTCTATATCTACACCAACGCGATTCCCGATCGCGTGGCCGACTTGAACGCTGCTCCGATCACCATCGGCAAGCGGGGCGAGCCGATTCTCTTCAGCGACATCGGCGAGGTGAAGGACACGCAGCAGATCCAGAGCAACATCGTGCGGGTCAATGGCCGCACGCTGGTCTACGTGCCGGTCTACCGCCAGCCGGGCGCGAACACGATCGAGATCGTCGACTTGATCTACGACAAGCTCGACGAGATCAAGACGAAGCTCCAGGACGAGAAACGCAACGACCCGGTGATGGGTCCCAAGATGGCCACGCTCAATCTCGAAGTGGTCATGGACCAGTCGGTGAAGGTCCGCGAGAGCATCAATGCGTTGTGGATTGCCGGAGTGCTGGGTGCGCTGTTTGCCGGCCTGGTCGTGTTCATCTTCCTGCGTGATATCCGGTCAACGCTGGTGATCATCATCGCGATCCCCGTCTCGATCCTCTCATCACTGATCGGTCTCTACTTCACGGGCAACACGATCAACGCCATGACACTGGGCGGGCTGGCCCTGGCGGTGGGGATCCTGATCGACCAGGCCATCGTGGTACTCGACAACGTCGAGCGTCACCTGAAGATGCCTGGCAAGGGCCGGCTGCGAGCGGCCTGGGACGGGACCCAGGAAGTTTCGGTGCCACTGCTGGTCGCGACGATCACCTTCATGGTCGTCTTCTTCCCGGTCATCTTCCTCTCGGGCCTGGCCAAGTTTCTCTTCACGCCGCTGGCCACGGCGGTGCTGTTTGCCGTCATCGCCAGTTACCTGATCGCGATCTTCTTCGTCCCGGTGGCTGCCGCCAAGCTGATGGGCCGAAAGGCTGACCCGGATGCGGGGGACACCGATTCGCTGTCGTCGCCGTCCGCTGCCGCAGGCGGGAGTGTTGCCTCGGCAACCGCCGGGCCGGCCGGGCCGATCGTGCCCGAGTACGGTTGGCTGCTGCGAACCTACCGTCGGATGTTGCTGGGAGCGTTGCGTTTCAAGTGGGCCGTACTGGGCGTCGCGGCCGTCCTGTTCGCGATCTCGGTCGTGGTGATGTCACGCACCGGGACCGAGCTGTTTCCTCCGATCGATTCGGGCCAGTTCACGATCTACGTCCGAGCCCCATCGGGGACTCGGATCGAGAGGTCCGAGAAGTTGGTGGAGGCGATCGAGAACGAGATTGTGGCGATGATCGGTGATCCGGCTCCGGGGAATCCGGCCGAGGCGATCTACCCGGTGACCCGCGAAAAGTTTGCCGGCGGGGAAACCAGGCAGCTGACCGCAGCGGAGCTCAAGCGGGCCGCGGCGGCGTCCAACTGCAAGATGCTGATCTCAAACATCGGCGTGCTGATGGACTGGCCGGCGGCCTACACGCCCAACACCGGACCGATGGACTCGTTCATCCTGGTGCAGCTGGGTGATCGGGGCGACACGGATGTCTTCGCCCTGGTGCAGAAGCTTCGCAAGCGGCTGACCAAGAAGTTTCCCGGGATCGAGTTTGCCTTCGACACCGGGGGGATCCTGACGGCGGCGTTGAACATGGGAGAACCCTCCCCGATCCACCTGCAGATCGCCGGCTACGATCTCGACAAGGCCCACGAGATCGCCGACCACCTGGTCGAGACGATCGCCGGGGTGCCCGGGGCGACCGATGTGCGGGTGGCCCAGCGAATCGACTACCCGATGATCGAGGTCGAGATCGACCGCATCGCTGCGGCCGATCACGGTGTGACCCCGCAGGAGACGATGGAGGCGTTGGTCAGTGCCACCAACAGTTCGATCAACTTCGACCCAGCCTTCTGGATCGATCCCTCCAACGGCAACCACTACTTCATGGGCTCGCAGTATCCCGAGGACCGCATCAACTCGCTGGACTCGTTGAGGATGATTGTCGTCCGCGAGGACGAGGACGGGACACCGGTCTACCTCAAGGACATCGCCAAGTTCGACACGACCAAGACCGGACCGGCAGTGATCAACCACCGCAACATCACTCGCGTGACCGACGTATTTGCCAACATCGAGCCCGAGTACGACCTGGGCAGCGTGGTCTCTGAGATCGAGGATCGCCTGGCCGTTCATCCGGATCTCAAGCTGCGAGCGACCCGCGATTCGCGTGCCGCCGCGGCTCGCTACCCGCAATGGCTCCAGCAGCTGCTCTCGGCGGTCGGTATGAACCGGGCGACGCGGTTCAAGATCACCGGCGGCGACTACGCGGGGATGACGGTCGAGGTGCACGGAGAGATCCGCTCGATGCGAGACTCATTCGTCGACTTCACGCTGGGGCTGGTCCTGGCCTCCGTGCTGGTTTACCTGGTGATGGTCGGACAGTTCCGATCGTTCCTGGATCCGATGATCGTGATGGCGACGGTGCCGTTGGGGTTCATCGGGGTCGCTGTGATCCTGAAATTGACGGGGACGCGGCTGAACATCCAGTCGTTCATGGGCATCATCATGATGATCGGGATCGTGGTCGAGTACACGATCGTGCTGCTGGACTTTGCCAACCTGCGTCTGAGGGAGGGAGCCGACGTCAAGGATGCGATTGTCGACGCGGCACTGATCCGTTCCCGCCCGATCCTGATGACATCCCTGACGACGGTGCTGGCGCTGCTGCCGATGGCGATCGGGTTTGCCGGGGGCGAGGCCGACGAGCCGCTGGCTCGGACCATCGTCGGCGGAGTGATCGCCGCCACGCTGTTGCCCGCTTTCGTGGTCCCTTGCCTCTACATACTGGTCAAACGACCCAAGGACACGACCGAGGATCTGGAGGCGGCGTGGTCCTGACGGCCCCGAGCCACCAGGCTGCCGCATGTGTCGAGTGATGCTGGAGAGTGAAACCGATGACTGAAACCAATACCCCACTGCCCAGCAAGCAACGCCTCGTGGCCCACCTGGTGCTGGTCTGCCTGGCCAGCATGATCAGCCTGGTCGGATGCGATGGGCCGGGTCGTGGGGATTCCCAGGCCGAGCCTGCCGGCGGGCGGGGTGGTGACACACCCGCGGCGGCGTCAGCGACGACGGTCGAGCCGATCGAGTGGATCGAGCACCAGGAGAGCGTGGCCGAGCTGCCCGGGGCCAGCGTGATCGGGTTTGAATCGACGGTGCTGGTGGCCAAGCAGGCCGGCTACGTCAAGACGATCGGTCGACAGGGGGACCGTGAGATCGACATCGGTGTCGCCGTCGACGCGGGCAGCGTCCTGGCCGAGTTGCACATTCCCGAATTGAAAGAGGAGTTGCTTGAGAAGCAGGCCGAGGGACGTCGGGCTTTGGCCGAGGTCGTCCAGTCGAGGGCGGCCGTCGAGATTGCCAAGGCGATGCAGACCCAGGTCAAGCAGACCCTGATCGAGAAGCAGGCCCTGAGAGCTTTGCGGGCGGTCGGACTGCAGAGGATTACCGCGCTGGTCAAGATGGGTGCCGCGGATCTCGACCGGAAGGACGAGGCCCGTTTTCGGCTGACCGCCGCCGAGGCCGCGGTGAAAGCGACCGAGGCCGAAGTCGTGACGGCAGGGGCGAACATCCGTAAGGCCGAAGCCGACGTGGCCCAGGCGATTGCCGTGGCCGACGTGGCCGCGGCCTCCGTCAAGCGGCTCGAAGCACTCAATACCTATCGCCTGATCACGGCGCCGTTTGCCGGAGTCGTGGTGGCCCGATACGTCGATCCCGGGGCGTTTGTGCGGCCGGCGGGAAGCGGTGCCGAGGGGAGTCCGCTGTTCGAAGTGTCTCGGTTCGACCGCGTTCGCATTGTGGCATTCGTCTCGCCTTCGCAGCTCGGGGCCGTTCGCACGGGCCTCAAGGCAAGGTTTCACAGTATCGGCGGGTTCGGCGAGGGCGTGGCGATCAATGGCACGGTCGATCGCTCGGCCATGGCGCTGGATCCGTCGTCGAGAAAGATGCGGATCGAAATGCACGTCGACAACACGAAGCTCGAGGGCCGAGAACCTCTGGCGATCGGGCAGTTCGGCACGTTGAGCGTGCTGTCCCGCGTGTGGACCAAGGAGGACATGCTCGCGACTGTCCCCACCGCCGCGGTGGGCACCGACAAGCAGGGTGAGCAATTCGTGGTGGTCGTCGAGGGACCGGGCAACAGTCGGCGGGTCGCGGTCGAAACGGTCGTCGTTGACGACAAGCGAGTCGGAGTGATTGGCGAGATCGGCCCCGGCGACCGGGTCCAAGTCGGAGATGTCTCCCCGTACTGATCATCTTGATCATCTTGATCAAAAAAAACCGGGATCCGAAAGACTGCAGACCGTGATGAATCGAATCGTCTCTGGACAACGCCGAAATTGCCTCGCGATGTTGCTGCATTGCAGTCTCGCGGCCACCTGCGGGTGCGAAGTGCACGTGGCCGTGGGCGTCGACGACGAGTCCGCCGATCCGGTGACCAAGCTCTTCTCGGGTCGGCTCAAACAAATCGTCGACCGCTCGCGTGAAGCCGCGTCTAAGACCGCGACCGCGACCGAGACCTCAACCGAGCCGAATGAGTCGACGACGGGTTCGATCCAGCCGGTGGTCGCGTGGCGGGTCGAGGGAACCAAGAAGTCAATCGGCGATCCGGTGATTGCGTTCGACGGGACTCCCTTCCCGGTCGATTTGCCGACCGCGTTGCGATTGGCGGGTGCACAGAACTGGAACATCGAGCTGGCTGCCGAGCGAGTCCGCGAGGCGCGTGCGGCGGTGGATGCTGCCGAAGTGATGTGGATGCCGTCGTTGATCGGCGGGATGGGCTACACGCAACACAATGGCCGGCTGCAGGCCACGTCGGGCGCGATCGAGGACGTCCGTCGCAGTGCACTGTTTGTCGGTGGTGGAGCCCGCTCGGGCATCTCGCCCCTAGCGGGCGGCGGCGGCGGGCCGCTGAGGTTGAATGTCGACTTGTCGCTGTCGGACGCGATTTTCGGTCCGCTGGTCGCTCGACAGCAACTGGATGTCGTCCGCGCCCGCGAATCAGTGACTTTCAACAACACGCTGCTTGACGCGGCGCTTGCGTACATGGGGTTGGTCGAGGCTCAGGGTCAACTGGCCAATCGCGGTGCCGACCTGGTGGACGCCGAAGCACTGTTGGCCCAGACCAAGGCGTTTGTGACGGCCGGCAAGGGTTCCAACGCCGATACGACCCGCATCGCGGCCGATGTCGAGCGACGGCGACAGCGTTCGGCGGCCGCCGTGGGTGATGTCGCGGTCGCCTCGGCACTCCTGGCACGACAGCTGCGACTCGATCCGGCCACCACGCTGTTTGCACTCGAGGAACAGGCAGTTCCGGTGGACCTGCTCGATGAATCGGAAACGCTGGCGGGGCTGGTCGACACGGCTGTGGCGTCGCGGCCCGAGTTGGCGGCGGGACGCGCATCGGTCGATGCAACCGGGTCCGCTCGAAACGCCGAAGAATGGCGACCCTGGTTGCCTCACCTGCTGCTCGGATTTTCGGCCGGTGGATTCGGAGGCGGGCCGGGCACTGACATCGATCGCATGGGCGGTCGTTCCGATTTCGATCTGCTGGCCGTCTGGCAACTCGAAAACCTCGGGTACGGAACCACTGCGGCTCGCGAGGCGGCTTCCAGCCGCGAGCGGCAGGCCGAGTTGACACTGTCACGAACGCGGGATGACGTGGTCACCGAGGTCAGCTCGATATGGCATCGACTTCTCGCCAGCCGGAAACGACTGACAATCTCCGGAGAGCGTCTGAAGCAGGCCGGTGAATCTCTGCGTCTGCACCGGTTGCGGATCCGCAGCCTGGTCGGTTTGCCGCTTGAGGCTCAGCAGGCGGTCGAGGGACTCTCGCAGGCCCGCCAGGACCGACTCGAGGCCATCATCGGCTTCAACCGCGAGCAGGTCAGGCTGTTGCGAGCCGTCGGTCGACCACTGGGCGGCAGCGAGTAGGCCGGTGCGGGTGGCTCAGGCGACTCCTGTGAGTACATCGATCAAGCGATCGATGTCGCCCGATGACGAGTAGGCGTGCGGGCTAACACGCAGCCGGCCGTCGCGGGAATTCACGACGACGTCCCGGTCCCGGCAAGCTCGTTGCAGGTCACGCGGTGAATGGCCGGAGAGTTCGAAGGAGACGATCCCCGAGCAATGTTCGGGGCTGCGGTCGCTGGCCACCTCGGCACCAATCGACTCGAGACGTTCGCTCAGCTCGGTGGTCAACTCGAGGATCCGCCCGCTGATCCGTTCGATCCCCAGTTGGTTGAACCAGTCGACGCTGGCCGCCAGGCCGGCGATACCGGGCATGTTGTAGGTGCCCCCCTCGTACCGCCCGGCGTGGGGCTTGAGATCGAGATCGGTGTTGGTGAAGTCACCTGCGTGTCGCACGCTGTTCCAGCCGAGGCCCAGTGGGCGGAGTTGATCCAGCAGCTTCGGGCGGACGTAGAAGATGCCCGCTCCCTCGGGGCCCAGCAGCCACTTGTGACCGTCAGCTGCCAGAGCGTCTATCTCCATCGCTTCCACATCGATCGGAAATGCACCCAGGCCCTGGATCGCGTCGAGAAACAGCCACGCATCGTGGCGGTGAGCGATCCGGGCCACACGGGCCGGGTCGATCCGAAAGCCGGTGCGAAACCCCACCCAGCTGATCGCGACCAGCCGCGTCCGCGTATCAACCGCGGCCTCGATCCGGTCGTAGTCGACGTGGTCGAGGTGGACCGGAAGCACTCTGACGTCGACCCCACGGTCCTTGAGGTTCTGCCAGGCGTACAGGTTCGAGGGGAACTCGCACTCGGGGACGACCAGGTTGTCGCCGGGCTGCCAATCCAGACCCTCGGCCACCAGCCCCACACCCTCGGTCGTGTTCCGAATCACCGCGACGTGTTCGCTTGAGGCTCCCAGCAATTCGGCCGCCGAGCACCGCAGCCGCTCGACCCGATCGCGCCAGTGGCCCCAGTCGGTTGCGCCGTTGGCCAGGGCGTCGGCGACCCAGTCGTTGATCGCTTCGGCCGCGACACTCGGCAACGGTGCGACGGCGGCGTGGTCGAGATAGGCCCAGCGGGTCGAGGAGGGCATGCCCTGCCGCATCCCTACCGCCCAGTCCGTCTCGATTGCCGATTGTTGACGCGGGTCGTTCACCGCATTCCTCGCTGCGTCGCGTCACCTGGGACAAGGGCCTATCATGACCCCCGCTGACCGCCCCGGCAACAAAGCTCACCCGCCATGAACTCCAGCGTGCCGACCCGCGACGAGTTGATTTCCGGATACCTCGATCAACTGCAGTTCGAGCCGTATCCGATACAGGAGGAGGCATTGCTGGCGTGGTTCAGCACCGACGAGGGTGTGCTCGTCTGCACTCCGACGGGAACCGGCAAGACACTGATCGCCGAGGCGGCTGTCTACGAGGCGCTGGCGACCGGCGGGCGGGTCTACTATACGACTCCATTGATCGCGCTGTGCGAACAGAAGCTGCGCGAATTGCAGGACTCGGCCCAGCGGTGGGGGTACCCGCGTGAATCGGTCGGGCTGGTCACCGGCAACCGGCGGGTTAATCCCGAGGCACCGGTGCTGGTGGTCGTGGCCGAGGTGTTGCTGAATCGGTTGCTGGGTACCGGCGACGACGCAGCGACCGAGGCGTTGGGCGACGTCGACGCGGTGGTGATGGACGAGTTCCACAGTTTCAACGATCCCGAGCGGGGCGTGGTCTGGGAGCTGTCTCTGGGCCTGCTGCCCTCCTCAACCCGCCTGCTGTTGCTCTCGGCCACAGTCGGCAACGCATCGAGTTTCCTGGGCTGGTTGCGAAGCAGTCACAAGCGTCGCCTGACCCTGATCAGCTCCGACGAACGGCGAGTGCCGTTGGAGCATCATTGGGTGGGCGAGGAATTGCTGGGAGATCAGATCGAAGAGATGGTGCGAGCCGAGCGGACTCCGGCGCTGGTCTTCAGTTTCCATCGGGAGGGGTGCTGGAGTGCTGCGGAGGTGCTGAAGGGGAAGCGGCTGATTGATTCCGAACAGAAGGCCGCGTTGGCCGAGGCGGTCAACAGCTTCGACTGGGGGCCCGGCGGCGGTCGCAAGCTGAAGCTGCTGCTGTTGCGGGGCGTGGGCGTGCACCATGCGGGGATCCTGCCGAAGTACAAGCGGGCGGTCGAGGAGCTGTTTTGCCAGAGGCTGCTGACGGTGGTGGTCTGCACCGAAACCCTGGCCGCCGGGGTCAACCTGCCGGCCCGCTCGGTGGTGCTCACCGAACTGCTCAAGGGGCCTCCGGGCAAGAAAACCGTGATCGAGCCCAGCCGGGCTCAGCAGATGTTCGGTCGTGCCGGACGGCCTCAATTCGATGACCGAGGCGATGTCTACGTGCTGGCTCACGAGGATGACGTCAAGATCGCCCGTTTCAACGACAAGCTGGCGACGATTCCCGAGAAGACCGGTGACCCGAAACTGATCCAGGCCCGCAAGAGGCTGCTCAAGAAGAAACCCAAGCGGAGTCCCAAACGGCAGTACTGGAACGAGAAGCAATTCCAGCGACTGATCGAGTCGCCTGCCGGGGACCTGGTCAGCCGGGGTGACATTCCCTGGCGGCTGCTGGCCTACCTGCTGAGTTCCTCAGCGGAGGTCGGCCGACTGCATGCGTTCATCGACGGTCGTCTGCTGAGCCCCAAGGCGCGTGAGGAGGCTCGCGACCGCCTGGACGCAATGCTGATGACGCTGTGGGCCGGCGGGTTCGTCGAGCTGGATCCCGAACCGCCGGGGCCCGGCGAAGAGAGCCAGCAGCAGGAGTCCTCCGCGGCCGAGAGTGTGCCTGGATCACCGGGATTGCTGGGGTCGCTGATGGCCGAGGCGGCGGCGGTCTCGAACCCGCAGTCAGCCTCGGGCGGAGACTCGGGTGATCCGTCCGAACCGAGCGGCTATCAGGCCCAGTGGGCCCGGCCGACCGAACGGCTGGAGATGCTGCTGGGCTTCCGCAGCATCCACCCGATCTACGGGGCGTTTCTGAGAGACCAGTTGGGGACGGCCAGCCGTTGCGAGTGGATCCAGGCGTTGGAGAGCACCCTGGAGTTCCCCGGTTCGGCTCTGCGTTCGGTCCGTGTCCCCGGCCCCGAGCGGGTTCCCCAGGGGCCCCTGGCGATCGAGAGTCTTCACAGTCAACTGTTGCAGCGCGGCCTGGCGACGGCGGCTGAGTTGGCCAGCGAGCCGGACGAGGACGAGTTTGGCGAGAGAATCTGGCCGTTGCGGCTGGCGGAAAAACTGAAACTGCTCTTCGATGCGCAGTATCCCGGAGCGGGGCGGATTCGGATATCGGCGATCTGGGCGGCCGGTGCGATCGACGAATTCGGCGGGGACTTCGACAAGGTGGTCGGCTTTTGCGACCTGGGTCGACAGGAGGGCGTGTTGTTCCGGCACCTGCTGCGGTTCATCCTGCTGCTGCAGGAGTTCGAGGCCGCACCTCCATTCGGCGCCGACCCGCATGCGTGGGGCGACGAAGTCAGGGAGCTGGCCGAGCTGTTGACCCGGTCGTGCCAGGCGGTTGACCCTCAGAGCGCCGACCAGTTCCTGGAAGACTCACGCCAGCAGGATCCCCTGGGTGATGTGTGGCGCGAGGCACGCAAGTGACTGCCGAGGTTGCGGCGTGGTCAGAGCAAGCGGGCCAGTTCCGGGACTGGCCGGGGGTGGGTCGAGTCTGCCGCCTGGGGCTGGCCACTCGAGGCAACACGTCGCTTGAGCCCGACGACGTCGAGCACGCGGTCGGGCACGGAGTCAACTTCCTCAACTGGTGTCGACACGCCGACGGGTTGCAGCAGTGGATCCGCGCGTGCGGTCGACGTCGGGAGCAGGTGCGTGTGGCGGTGCAGTTCTTTGCGAGGACTGCTGGGGAGGCCCGAGTTGAGCTGGCCGAGTGCCTCGAGGAACTCGGGACCGACTACATCGATGTGCTGACCTACTACTACGTCGAGAGCCAATCGGAGTGGGAGCAGATTGTATCGAAGGGTGGTGCGGCGGAGGTGATCGAGGCGGCTCGGGGCGACGGCGTGGTCCGTTCGATCGGCTTGACCAGTCACCAGCGTCAGTTGGCGGCTCTCTGGGCGGGTACCGGCAGGCTCGACAGCCTGATGATCCGCTACAACGCAGCACACCGGGGTGCCGAGCGGGAGGTGTTTCCGGTGACGGTGGGGCGTGAGTGCCCGGTGGTGGCGTTCACCTGCCTGCGGTGGGGCGGCCTGATCGGTTCGACGCCCGATGATCCAACCGGCTTCATTCCGCCCTCGGCGGCGGCGTGCTATCGCTGGGTACTGTGTCACCCGGCGGTCACCGTGGCGCTGGCGGCACCCGACGGGCGAGTGGAACTCGACGAAGTGCTCTCGATCATCTCACCCTGGCAAACGATGTCGGCCTCGGACCACAAGTCGCTCAGCGATCACGGCGATCGGGTGTATCGTCACGGCCGGAGCTTTCCGTAGCGCCGACGTTGCCAGAGCGAGTTGATGGTCTCTCGAGCCGAATCGACTGGAATCGGCCCCGGCGTTCGATGCTCAAGGTGATGGCGGTTGTGCTCGGGCCGAGCAGTTTTCTGAAGTCCCGGGCTCGCGGGATCGATCGACCGTCCACCGCGAGGATCCGGTCGGCATTCTCGAGCCCCGCCCGGTCTGCGGGTGACTTGGGGACCACTCCGCGAACCACCAGCGAATCGGGTTCGGCGTCGTCGGTGTACCATTCGAACCCCAGGCGTCGTGGTTCGCCGGGCAGCCGCAGCGTTACCTGGCGAGACTTCTTCTTGCGCCGTCGTTTTGCCACGACATCGATCGGCGCGTCCGCGGCGAGCAGCCGCCAGGTGAACTCATCGATTCCGGTGATGTCGGTGCCATCCAGTTTCAGCAGCCGGTCGCCCTTCTTGAGCCGGGCGATGTCGGCGGCGGTGTCGTCCTCGACCCGTGTCAGCTGGATGATCCCCTGCCGGGCCAATTCGGGGTCCCAGGTGGCTCCGAGTCGCTGCTGAGCCGTCCAGGCAGCCGTCTCGAGCTGGCGACGGTACGCTTCGGACTCCTCGGCCGCGGCCTTTCTGAACCCCGGCAGGTTTTCGCGGCAGGCGGCCTCGTGAGTCAACCCGACCATCAGCCGCGTGACGCTCTCGAGCCCGTCGTAGACGATCAGGTGAGCGTCGTCGCTGGGTCGGTGGTAGTCCTTGTGCAGGCCCGTGTGCAGAAACAGCACCGGGACACCCTGTGCAAAGAACGGGTGGTGGTCGCTGTTGGCTTTCAGGTCCCAGTTGAACTGCATCGCGAGGGGCTGTTTGAGCCGGGCATTGGGAGCGGCGGCGAGTTGTCTGAGTCCGGCACCGGTGCGGGATCCGAAGACAATCAGCCTGCGGTTGCGGAGGCGACCGATCATGTCGACATTCAAGGCCATGTCGATCGACGAGACGGGGATGGTGGGGTGCGTGGTCCAGTGCTTGGAGCCCAGCAGTCCCAGCTCCTCGGCGTCCCAGAAGATGAACAGGATCGATCTCCGGTGAGCGAGTCCTCGGGTGCGGGCCAGTGCTTCTGCGACTTCGAGCACCGCGGCGATGCCGCTTGCGTTGTCGTCGGCTCCGTTGTGAATCTGTCCGATCCCGCCGAGGCTGGTCGTCTTGGTCCCCAGGCCGACGTGGTCGTAGTGGGCTCCCACGACGATGTAGCGGTCCTTGAATTTCGGATCGCTGCCGGGCAACACCGAGAGGATGTTGCGGAATCCCAGTTCGGAGAATTCCTGGTAGAAGTCGCCATTGGCTCCGGCCGGCTCGAGCCCGATGCGTTTGAGTTGCTGGACGAGATACGAGCCGGCAGCTCGACCGTCACCCGTGCCCGCGGAACGGCCGCGGAGCGTGTCGCTGGCCAGGGTGTTGATGTAACGGGCCAGGTCCTGGCGACGGACCGACGCAAATGCACTCTCGAGTGGCTCGAGCGGAGCTGCCGACGCGGTGGCCAGCGTGCAGAGCACAACCGTCAGGACCCCTGCAACCGGCTGATGCGCCAGTCGCGGTCGGGGTCGGGGGCGGGGACGGTTCGGGGGCGAGAGGCAGGACATGGTCAGGTCGGTTCTCCCGGACCGGTAGCTGGGGTCCAGGTTCAATCTGCAGTCTGTGACGTGGCCGGGCAAATGACCTTGCAGCCGATTCCGGCCTTGGGATACAAGTCGTCTCCCGATTACGACGAATCGCGCGATCGACACCTGTGGCACGGACGCCCATGCGACCGCTTTTTCCCGCAAAACGCCTGCTTGGCCGGGCGCGCACCGGCGGCCTGGCCGCACTCTCGAGGCTGGCCGGTTCGGGCCCGTGTGATGGGTTCGTGGTGGCGTTGTTCCTGGTCGCGATCTGGCACCAATTGGCGGCCTCATTGGGCGGCAGCCTGGCGACCGAATTCTCGATCGGCTGGGCCTTGGCGATCGGCGCGGTGCTGGGCCTGGCCTGGCGTGGCCGTCGCGGCTGGCTGCTGTTGGGCCTGGCCGGCTGGTCGGCGATCCTGGGCTTGGTGCTCGGGGTGATCAGCTGGGTCGTAGCCCAGGTCCCCTTCGATCAACTCGCCGCGGCCGACGGTCTGCCCCTGGCTCTGCCGGCGGCCACCCTGGCGCTGTCGATTCCGGTGGCCTGGAGTGTGCGACTGGGGCTGTTGGCTGAAGGTCAGCGCCTGCGAGGTTTCCTGCTCGGAGCCGCAGTCGGTGCGGTGCTGGCGGCTCACCTGCTGATCGGCTGGATCGGTGTCGATGCCATGCTGCTGTTGGCGGCGGCGATCGGCGGGACTCTGTTCCTGGCTGAACTGAAACGGGGCGTGCCCGGCGAGGGGCTCCACGACAGCTCGTCGGCGGGGTCACGCCGATTGAACTGGCAATCGGTCGTCGGCCTGTCGGTTCTGGGTGCCGTGCTGGCGTCGCTGGACCGCATGCTCGTGCAGTTGCTTCCGGCATCCGAGTGGTATCTGTTGATGAGCGCCGCGGGTCTGTGCCTGGGTGCCGCGATTTCGCGGCCCCGCCGGTCTCACCTCCTGGCAGCAGGTCTCTCGGCGACGCTGCTGCTGGTTCCGGCGCTGTTTCCGTGGCTGATCGAGGGGTTGTTGAAACTGAAAGTTTCCGGTGGTCATCCGGCGGTGTTGATCGCCGCCTGGTCGATTCTGGTGTCGATGGCGGTGATGCCTCTGGGGATGCTGCTGTCCGGCCTGCTGCGTGGTCCGGAGCCGGCGTCTCAAAAACACACCGCAGCACACACCGCAGCACACACGTCACGCGTTGGCCTGAGCACAGCGGCCGGGCCGTTGCTGGTCGTGGCGGGAGTGTTCCTGGGCCGTTTTGTGGTGATCCCGTCGGCCGGACCGGTGGTCTCGGCGGTCGGTTTCACCTGGTGCCTGGTGGTGCTGGAGAGCTGGGAGGCCTGGTCGGCTCGACCCGGCGCGGGTCGGTTGGCGTTGCCCGTGGCGGGACTGGTTCTGCTGAGTGTTCTGTCGGGGCGCTATGATCCGCAACGATCCGCGAGAGTACTCTTTTCGGGGCGAGTGATTGCGGCGGCGGAGCAGGAGTGGCCCAGCCGCCTGAACGAGTCGCTCGACGAGTCTCGCTTCGTCGAACGTCGCGAGACGGGCGATGCGACGCTGAGTGTCTGGTCTCAGCAGGGGGCCCGTCGGCTCTTGAGAATTGATGGTGTGCCGGTGTCAGCCTGGAGCCAGGACCCCGCGATCAGTCCGCGTCACGGGTCCGAGGTGTTGGGGAGCGTGTTGCCGCTGGTCCTCCACCAGCGTCCCCGTCGCGTGCTGCTGTTGGGGCTGGGCGGAGGCGAGGGGTTGCGGGCCGGGTTGGGATTTCCGGTGGACCGGATCGATTGTGTTGAGCCTGACCGGGGACTCTGCGAATTGGTGGCCGCGAAGGACGTGTTCCAGGACGCCCGTCTCAGGTGGAGTCACCTGCCAGCGGCGTTGGCCGTGTCGTCGGCCTCGGGTGACTACGACGTGGTGATCGCCACGGCGACGGCACCGGTGTCGTGGCGAGCCGAGTCGACTCGGACTCTCGAGTTCTACTGCAACGCCGCTCGGCAACTGGCCCCGGGCGGGATCTTCTGCCAGGCACTCTCGCATCGCGATGTCGGAGCTGCTGCGGTGCTGGTGCCTCACGCGACACTCGAGGCGGTCTTCGAGCTGTCGGTCCAGGTTCCGGTCGGATCCGGCCGCGTCCTGGTGCTGGCCACCAATGACCCGAAGCTGATCAATCGACCCGGTCTCGTCGCGAGGCTCCAGGGACCTCATGTCCGAGCCGCCCTGGCCGAGATCGGCTGGGACTGGTCCAACCTGCTGCAGTTGCCGGTCCAGCAGCCCTGTTTCGATCGCGACACACTTCCGCTGAACCACGTTGGCAGCGGCTGGCTGGCCGCACGGCTCCCCTCCGCGGCATTGTCCGGCGGGCCGTTGCTGGAGACGTTCGAGAAGCCGCCGCTGAGCCCGGCTCGGCCGTTGTTGAGCTTTGCCGAGATTGAAGACGAGTGGGTGGCGGAGGTTCGTGAGCGGCTGGCCGATTTGGTGAAGGGACAGAAGCTGTTGGGCCGTGGAGCCGAGGGGATTCGGGCCTATCGGAAGGCGGTTGACAAGCAGATCACCAGCCGGCCCCGTTTTGTCTTCGAACGGAATTCCGGACAGCGGATCAAGCGGTTGCGTCACCCGATTGATCGGCGACGGCAGCAGTTCCTGAAGGTGCTGGCGCGAGTCGAGGGGCTCGAAGACCCTTCCGCCGCCCAGATCGAGGGGGTTGTCGCCTTCGCCAAGCCGTTTGATCCCTTGCTGAGCGAGTTCATACACCGCGAGGCGGCTTCTTTGTGGTCGAGGCGATCGGGAGAGGACCTTCGTCGGGAGTTGCGGCACCGGCTCCACTCAGTCTACTTCAGGGCTCGAGCCGCCAACGGTGTCGATGATGTGTACGAGGCGATCGAGAGCCTGTTGCGGGTGAAACCGGAGCGGGTTGAGTCGGCCGGGGATTGGGATCACTGCAATGCGATGCTCGAACTGCTCAAGCAGCGCTGGTCGGGTCGATCTGCGGCACGATTCGGACCCAAGGATGCCAGGGCGACGATCGAGGTTGTCGGCCGGTTGCTCGATCGGATGGACGAGTTGATCCAGCTCGACTCGAGGCTGGGTCACCGCTGGTCCGAGCGGCGCGAGGTAGTGGATCGCGGCCTGATCGATCCGCTGCGGCTACGCCGCTCGCGAATCACTCGCCGAAGCGGTCGTGTTCTGGCAAACTAGTCGGCCGGTGGTCGACGGGAGTGGTCGGTGCGACTGCTGTGTTGGCGAGCTCAGCCGGGGGGAAGTTGAGAGATGTCGAGTTTCGCGGTGATCCTGCCGGCGGCCGGTCAGAGCAGTCGGTTCCGCGGCGGCCGCAAGAAGCCGTTTGTGGACCTGAAGGGGCGGGCCGTGTGGATCCGGTCGCTCGAGGCCTTTGTGACCCGTGATGACGTGGTCCAGGCACTGGTCGTCGTGGCCCAGGAAGACCTCGAGGAGTTCCGGGAACGGTTCAAGGCGAATCTGCCGTTCCTGGACGTCGAGGTGGTGGTGGGTGGTGCGACCCGGATGGAGTCGGTGGGCAACGCGCTGGAGCTGGTGCGGCCCGAGATCGAGTACGTGGCGGTTCACGATGCGGCTCGGCCGCTGGTCGCCGCGAAGTGGATCGATGATGTGTTCGCGGCGGCGATCGTACATGGTGCCGCGATCCCGGCCGTGCGAGTTGCCAGTACGCTGAAACGCGAGGGTGAGGCGGGGATGATCGAAGCCACTGTCTCCAGAGACGGTCTGTGGGCGGCACAAACACCGCAGGTCGTCCGCCGGGAACTGCTGATCGAGGCGTACGCCGAGCGTGGCGAGCTGGTGGCCACTGACGAGGCACAGCTGGTCGAACAGCTGGGACACCCGGTCAAGCTTGTGCCCGGGTCACCCATGAACATCAAGATCAGCACCAACGAGGATCTCGAAATGGCCCGGTCGCTGATGAAGGCCGTGCCGCAGGACGACATGCTCGATCGCCTGCATCCGTTCTCGGAAGTCGACCCGAAGTCGATAAAGGACAGGCCGCTCGATTTCGATCAACTCATCGACTGATCCACTCGGCGAGCGTCATCGCCGGATCCGACCTTGGCAGCCGAGCCCGAGGCCCCGTAGGATGAGCGTGGAGGGTGCGAGAGAGGTCGTGCCGCTGGTTCGACTTGATCCGGGTGAACGATGGCGTCGATGCAGATTCCCTGTCCCGAGTGCGACAGTGTCCTGAAACTTCCGGATCGCTCGTTGCTCGGCAAGACCGGACGATGTCCGAGCTGTCGGCACAAGTTCGTGCTGGTCGAGCCCGAAGAGGTTGAGCTGCAGCTGGCCGATGGGCCTGTCGACACGTCGCCGCAGCAGGGCACTTCGGCTCGCTGGGTGCCCGATGAACCCGCTGCGGAACCGCCGGAGTCTGCTCCGGACGCGGCCCTCGCACAGACCCCCGTGACGCCTCCGGTTGGAGCTGCCGGTTTTCCGGTATTCGACGACCAGGCCGCCCCAGGACGCTCTCGTGGCAAGAGCCGCAAGAAGCGCGCGAAGAAGTCCGCAGCACCGGAGGGCCGGCGTCCCAAGAAGAGTGGTCCGTCGCCGGCGGTGATCGTCGGCAGCGCGATCGTCGTGCTGGCCGTAGCCACAGTCGCCTATACCTGGTTCCAACCCGCTCCCAGTCTCAACACCGCAACAGCCAACACCGCAACAAACACCGCAGCCAACACCGCAGCCAACACCGCAACAAGCCCAGCGGCCTCCGACCCGGGCGTTTCGGCTACCGATCGTGGCTCAGCCGTTGAGTCGGCTCGGTCGATTCGCCTGGAGATGGTCCCGGCCGGTGTGAGCATTGTGATCAACATACGACCGGAGGTGTTCTGGACCGAGGAGTCTCACGGCGAGGAGCTGCGTTTTTGCCTGGGACCTCTGGGCGAGTGGGCCGGTGAGCAACTGAAGTCCCTCTGCCGATTTCCTCCCGAGGAGATCGACGAGGCGATGATCTGCCTGATGCTGGGCCAGCGAGGTGACCCGCCCGAGGTGGCTGTCGTGGTGCATCTCAAGGAGGCTCAGAAGCCATCTGTCCTGCTCGAGAAGTTCCCCGGTCGGCGGAGCGATGACTATGCCTACCCGGTGTACCTCGGTGACACGCACTGCTACCTCCGCGGCACCGACGCCAAGACGGTGGCGATCGGGCCGTTGGATCGGGCCGAGGAGATGGCTCTGGCGGTTCGTCAACCGGCGGTCACGGCGACGGGGATCGAGCAGATCCTGCCTCTGACCAGTCGCGACAAGCTGTTGACGGTCGTCTTCGAGCCTCGTGACCTGCGGAATTTCCAGGAGGTGCTGGTTTCCGACTCGGTCGCCCCGATGTTCAACCTGATGCTCGACTGGTTCAACGACGAGGAGATCGAGACGGTGGCCTGGAGCATCGACGTCGACCAGCGTCTCGACGAGTTCGAGTCGGAGATCCTGCTCCGCAATCACCACTCGCACAACAGAATCGTCACCCCCGGACGACTCGAACGCAGTGTCCAGAAGCGGCTGGGGGTGCTGCCGTTGGAGTTGATGCGGGCGGTCGAGAAGATGAAGCCCACGCAGGTCGGGGCCTACCGCCTGATCAGCCGGTTCCCCGCGATGATGTCGGCCTATGTTCTGGAAACCGACACGGCCGTGGGTGAGCGTCACGTGCAGTTGCTGACTCGACTCCCCGAGCGAGCGGCTCCCAACATCGCCCTGGCGGCGCTGATGGCCTGGGACGAGTCGACTCGAACCGATTTCAGTGCCGCGGCACCGAAGCGGGTGGCCACGGTCAAGCAGCTGCCGGCGACGGTTGCCGGTCGGTTGGGTGTGAAGATCGAAGTCGATTTCCGTCGGACCCCGTTGCAGGATGCCATCGAGTTCATCGGCGAGGAGATCCAGGTGCCGTTTGACATCGACGGGGACGCGCTGAAGCTGTCGGGCTTCACCAAGAACATGTCTCAGACGCTGACCAAGACCGACACGGCCAAGGCCGTGCTGCACGAGATCATGAAGAAGTACAAGGGCATGGTGATCGTCGTGGACGAGGGGAAGAAACGGATCACGCTGACGACGCAACCGGTTGCCGAGAAGCAGGGCCTGAAGCCGTTCCAGGTGGCGGACTAAGTCCCCCCCGACCCCATGTTTCGACTCGAATCCGTTTCGCCACTGGTTGTCGCCTGGGCCGTGTCGTTGGGACTCGGTGGCCTGTTGCTGATGCTGTTCCTCGCCGGCGATCCGCCCGAGGATGAGCGGCCGGGGGCCAATTCGCCCGCTGCGGTCGATCAACGGCCTGCTGGTCCGGCGGTCGCAGCTCCCGTGGCAAGCGAACTCGGGAATCCGGGACAGGACGCCACTTCGGTCGCGAAGTCTGACACCGATGGTCCCGGCGCGGCCGGGGGAGCCGAGCAGGTCGTCGATGACAAAACGCCCACCGCGGCCCCGCCGCCTCAGCGTCTGCCTCAACCCGCCCGCCCCGATCCCGTGGCGGGCGCCAAGCCCAACCCACCCAAACAGCCGACGGGTCCCAAGGCGAAGCCGAAACCCGAGCCGAAACCCGAGCCGAAGCCTCGCCCGGCCCGCGAGATTGAAGCGGCGCTCGAGCTGCCGATCGTGCGCTACGTGCACCAGAAGCCGGTCGCGGTCTCGGCGGTGATTCGCGAGATCAAGCAGTTGGGTGGGATCGAAGTTCGGCTCGATAAGGGTCTGAAGGGCAGCGGCCGGTTGGACCGCAACGTGCAGCTGGATCTCAGCAAGACGACCGTCGGCGGGATCCTCGATGCGGCGCTCAAGGGAGTCGGATTGACCCGCCGGGTACACGACGGCTACGTTTTGATCGTGCTGCCCGCCAACGGAGCCGACCCTCGTGGAACTCGATGATACGATCTGCTACTGCTTCCACGTGCCCAAGCGAAAGATCGTCAATTTCATCCGGATCACTCGGCCGCGGCGGGCGAGTCAGATCAGCGAGTGCGGTGGAGCGGGGACCGGTTGCGGCTGGTGTGTGCCGTTTCTGAAGAAGTTCTTTGTCGAGGGGATCGGCGACGCGGTCGAGGGGGCTGCCAGCGATGAACTGACTCCGGATGAATACGCCAGGCAACGTGGCGAGTACATCAGCGAGGGAGGCGGGACTCCGCCTCCCGGAGCGATTCCGCTGCCTGGGTCGGCTGGAGCCTGAGGAGATGCCGAGCGCAGCGAAGGGTCTTAGCCCGCCGCAGGCGGGCTAGTCGGCGTTGACCTGGATCCGGCGGGGTTCGGCCTGTGCGGCTCGAGGCAACTCGACCTCGAGCACTCCGTGCGAGAGCTTGGCGGTGATCCGCTCGTAGTCGACCTCGTCGCTGAGAATGAACGACCTCAGAAAATCACCCACCTCGAATTCGCGGTGCAAGGGCACCGCATCATCGGGCAGAACCGTCTCGACTCGGCCAAAGAGCGTCAGGCGGTTGTCCTGGATCTGCAGCTCGAGTGAATCGAGCGACACGCCCGGCAGATCGGCTCGCAACATCAAACCCTCGGCCGTTTCGAAGATGTCGATCGGAGGCGTGAACACAAAACGCTCGGTCGACGACGACGTCGAGTCGTCAGTCTGGTGGGCCATCACCAGGTGCTGAGATCGGTCGGGTTGTTCGGTCGACATGGTCAGGTCCGCCGGGGCCGGTGGCCCACTGCACTCAGTCGCTGGTAATGGGGATCTGTCGGGGCTCTTCCTGGGGAGCCTTGGGGAGCCGGATCACGAGCACGCCGTTGTGGAAGTCGGCCGACAGACCCTCCTCCTGCACCCGCTCGGGGATCGGCAGCGATCTCTTCCAGGTGCCGCGTGGCCGCTCCTGCCGCCGGTAGCGCTCCTCGGGAATCTCCTCCTCGTCCCGCCTCTGCCCCGACATCGTCAACAGGCCGTTGGACAGGGTCAACTCGAGATCCTCCGGAGCCGTCGCCGGCAACTCGGCCGTCAGGATGTACTCGTCGGAGGACTCATGCAGGTTCACGGCCGGGTACTTGCGACCCGCTCGAACACCATGGAACGTCAGGTTGACGCTCTGCAACAGCCGATCCACTTCACGCTCCAGGTCGCGAAGGGGATCCCAACTCTGTCCCAACCGGAAGACCGCCATCGTCGGTGTCCTGTCGAGGTCCTGGTGTCTGGTAATCTGCCGTTGAGGCCATCCGCCGTATGGCTTTGCACGTCCCAAAGACTGCAAAGGATGTTCCGAAGCAGTCTCGCCCGAGGATGCAAACTCCCGGATCGCCACAATTCATTGTAATTGGGCAGCTTGTGATGTGAACCACGCGGCCGGTCAGATTCCCGAACCCGGTCCGCTAGCAGCCCGTTGAAGAACTCGGACCCTGGGGTCAGACGCCGCCCACAACGGGGTTTGCTCCACCTGTCGCGTTTCACAGGCGGGGCCTGACCGCTTCTTCGAGTTGCAACGAGTGCTGGTTGAAAAGGGGTCAGGCCCCGCCTGCGTGCCGTTCTGGGTGGAGCGAGACTTTCTGTGGGTCCGCCGAAGGCGGATCAGACCCCGTCCCATCCCCA
>Ga0066376_10001050_pt1 | contig 26830 bp, 27 predicted proteins | sample Knorr_S15_td_Bot_FD_77009 | JGI IMG/M metagenome (GOLD analysis project Ga0066376, IMG submission 77009) | Marine microbial communities from Southern Atlantic Ocean transect - Knorr_S15_td_Bottom_ad_5009_LV_A | ecosystem: Environmental > Aquatic > Marine > Oceanic | place: Southern Atlantic... | reverse complement strand
TCCAGGCTAAGATGGACCGGGAGTAGTCATCCATCACGGTCACCATGTAGTGATAGCCCCAGCCTGACACTCTGAAGTACGAAGCGTCGGTGGCCCACATCTGATGCGGACCACTGGTCTTTCTTGGTGTACATCATCGGAATGCTAGACGTGGTGGAGATCAGCCGGGCATTCATTCAAGGAAACCCCGAATTTCTAGCCGATGCCAAGGAGCTTTTCATATTCCTGGCGTTGGTCTTCTGGGTCTTCACCTACAACATGTCCACCGTGAGCAGGCGTGTTGAGCGCCACTTAGGCGTGGGTCAACGCTGATCGCCATTAGATATCTAACCGCCTAAATAGATAGATAGATATATCCGTAAGGGATACAAAGAGGCATTTATGGCTGCCAACGAACAACAAATAGGACCCGAGGACATCATCATCTGCCGAGACGTGCATAAGTGGTTCGGGGATTTCCACGTCCTGCGCGGCATCACAACCACGATAAAAAGGGGTGAGGTGGTGGTAGTGTTCGGGCCGTCGGGCTCGGGCAAGTCCACGTTCATCCGCACCATCAACCGCCTGGAAGAGCATCAACGCGGCGACATCATCGTCGATGGCACCGAACTTACCAACGACACCCGCAACATAGACGCCATCCGGAGCGATATCGGGATGGTCTTTCAGTCATTCAATCTCTTTCTCCATCTGAAAGTCATGAGCAACATCACGCTGGCCCCGATCAAAGTACGCCGGTTGCCGGTTAAACAGGCCGAGACGCTAGCCATGGAGTTGCTGGAGCGGGTTGGCATACCAGAGCAGGCGGACAAATACCCAGCCGAGCTTTCCGGTGGTCAACAGCAGAGAGTGGCCATCGCGCGGGCCATCGCCATGCAGCCCAAAATCATGCTGTTCGACGAGCCGACCTCGGCTTTAGACCCCGAGATGATCAAAGAGGTGTTGGATGTGATGCGGGAAATGGCGACGTCTGGCATGACGATGATTGTCGTAACCCACGAGATGGGGTTTGCCAGAGAAGTGGCAGACCGAATGATGATGTTTGACGAGGGTGTGATTCTGGAAGAGGCTACGCCGGAGAACCTGTTCGAAAACCCGCAACACGACCGGACTAAACTGTTCCTGTCCCAGATTCTCTAACTAAACGCCCGGCCGGCGTTGGTGCGCTCGCCGTTTTTTTCTTTCCTAAGCTGTTCTTATCTCAGATTCTCTGACCGGTCGCCATTGGTGCGCTCGCCGTTTTTTTCTTTGAACCGCTCGGTGATGGCCTGCTCAGCCTGGCGGCTGTTGGCGGCGATGAACGATTCCAACTGCCGAATCTCGGTTTCAACGTCGTCGCCGTTAGGACCCGCAGGCCCTCCGTTCTTCAGATCGGCCAGCTTGGACCGGGCCTCATCCACCCGTTTCAACAACTGCAAAGCTTCAAGTTCCTGGGTGGCGGTGTCTTTGATCGCCAGCAGCCTGCGGCGGGTGGCCACCGCGTCGTCGAGGCGTTCTTCGATCTCACCCAAGGCGGTCAGCGACAGTTCCAGGGATGTCTGGCCGTAGACCACCTGGCGGGGCAGCCGGCGCAGTTGGGTCTGGAACTGGCTGATCTGGGCGTCCAGTTGGTCTTCTTTTGCGCGCATCTCGGCAAGGCTCAACCTAAGGTTTGCCATCGTTTGTTCGAGCTGAGAAATAGCCATTGTCGGCACCTCCCACTGTCAGCCGGAAAATACAAAGCCGGATAATATAAAGCCAGGTAACATAAAGCCGGAGCAACGATCACGTTACCCCGGCGAAAATCTCTGTTTGAAACGATTATCCCACCGGCGGGGGCTTATTCATATGGAATGAAACCCGCTTCGGCCCGGAATAGTTGTTCTTGATCGATCGAAATATCTGCGGCGGGCCGGTCCCTAACCCTTGAACCCGACCTCAGGCAGAACTTTCTTCAGGGCCTCCATCACTTCGGTGATGTCGTCTTTTGCGACAGCGCCTAAGTGACCAATGCGGAAGATATCGGCGCTCATCCGGCCCTGTCCGCCGGCCAGCACCACGTTGTGCTCGGTGCGCATCTTGCCCATCAGCGCTTTCTGGTCCACGCCCTCGGGCACCTTGATCGCGGTCACGGTGTTTGAAGCGTATGCCTCGTCGGAAACCAGCAACTCCAGTCCCAACTCACGAGCGCCGTCACGGGTGAACTGGGCGATGGTGGCGTGGCGTCCGAATACATTCTCCATGCCCTCTTCCAGCAGGACGTCCAGGGCCCGGCTGAGCCCGTACATCGCCGAAAGGTTGGGGGTGAAGGGAGTCTGACCGGTCGCCAGGTAGGTCTTGGCCATGGCCAGGTCGAAGTAGAACCGGGGCATGCTGGCGGTCCGTTGGGCTTCCCAGGCGCGCTCACTGACACTGATGAAAGACAGGCCCGGCGGGATCATGAACCCCTTCTGCGAGGCGGTGCCGACCATGTCGCAGTCCCAGGCGTCCACCGGAAGCGGGATGCAGCCCAGGCTAGACACGGCGTCGACCAGCAGCAGCTTGTCGAATTCGCCCTTCACGACCTTGGCGATCTCTTCCACCGGATGCGTCACGCCCGTGGATGTTTCGTTGTGGGTGACCAACACCGCTTTGATGTTCGGCTCGGCCTGTAGCGCCTTGCGGATCTCGCCGGGGTCCATGGGGCCGCCCCACTCGAAGTCCATGCGCTTCACGTCGGCGCCGTAGGCCTCGACCATATCCACGCACCGGTCGCCAAAGGCCCCCGCGGTGGCCGCGATGACCCGGTCACCGGGAGACAGGGTATTGACTATGGCAGCCTCCAACGAGCCGGTGCCGGACGCGGTCAAGATGAACAGGTCGTTCTTGGTCATGAACACCTGCTTCAGTTGTTCGGTCGCCTTGTGGATCAGTGTGTCGAACTCCGGCCCCCGGTGATTGATCATCGGGTTGGTCATGGCTTCGACTATATCGTCGGGGATGGGCGTGGGGCCGGGGGTCCTCAGGTTCTGGGGAGTATATCTCTGCATCGGTCTTCTCGTCCTATCTGTCTGCCTTCCAGCAGCATGGGCAACATGGTCTGACTCGGGAACGGGCCGTCAACCTGATCGTCCGCCGGTGAAATTTCCAAGCCCTTTGCGAGGGACGCCACAGGGCATACCTGTCTGGCGATGGGGATTCCAGTCCGGCCGGGACGGTTTCCGTCCTCGTTCAAGCTGCCGGTGATTGCCGCGTTTCACCACGCTCGCCCGTACGTGACTGCGAGACGTGACTGCGAGACGTGACTGCGAGACGTGACTGCGAGACGTGACTGCGAGACGTGACTGCGAGGCGTGATCGACCGACTGCTCAAACGGTAGATGATTATATCACCGTGAACCCAGGCCGTCATTTGGGCGCGGGCTCAAAACCTGAGGGCGGCTGCCCTGTCGCCAGCCTTCGACCGATGTCCACGGAAGTTAAATGGAGCTAACTAAAGAGATAAAGCCCCAGGGTCAAGACTCCGGCCACTGTCGCCAGCAAGCCGAATTTAGTCATTATGCCAACGCCAAACAACATCGACTGGACCCTACGGGACATCGGGAGTATGGCTAGGGTTGTGACCATACCCAGTGCCAGCAGCGCGAAGGCTCCCAGGCCCCAGGGGCTGTAGAACCCTTGATCGGCCCAGATGATCCAAGCCGCCAAGAACCCGCCAGACAGCAGACCCAGCGGCAGGGCGAATCCGGCGGCGTTTATTCCCCAGATCAAGTCGCGGGTGAACAACGATTCCAACATCAATAGCGGCGGCAGGTTGCGGTCTATCTCGGCGCCGCACCGGTTGCACATTTGGGATGCCGGTTCATTCTCTTTGTGGCAGACCAAGCAGATCAAGGCGATCGATTGCAATTAAAAACTCCAATCTGACATCAACTTTTCCCCTAATCAGATTTTGCCCCTTTTCTACAGCTAGTTCAACTCCGTCGAATGGGAAATCAGGCCGGACCCGCGCTTAGAACACCAGGTTATAATGTGGCGCACCGGTCCGGTCTTTAGTTAGATAGAGACTCTTTTCAATAAGGGAGGCTGACATGGCTTTAGAGATAGATAAGCGGCACACGGCCCTTTTGGCTATGGATTTCGAGAACGACATCGTCCACCTTGAGGGGGCGTTCAAGGACTTCGGCTTCGCCCAGATGGTAGCCGACAACAACGTCCTGGATAAGACTGCCCAGCTATTGGCGGCGGCCCGCGACGCCGGCATCACGGTGATCTACGTCTCGGTCAAATTCCGGGCCGGCTATCCTGAGCGGCCGGCCAACGGCGGACTCTTTCAAGGACTGCAAGGCGCGAACGCTCTGGTAGAAGGCACTTGGGGCGCCACGATCCATGACCAGGTAGCCCCTCTTGCCAGCGAGGCTGTAGTGACCAAGCGTGGGGTCTCCGCCTTCGCCGCATCCGACCTGGACCAGATACTCCGCACCGGCCGTATCGGCACCCTGATATTGGCCGGTGTCGCAACCAATTTCGTGGTCGAGGGCACCGCCCGCCAGGCCTGTGACTTGGGCTACGACACGATAATCGTCGGAGACTGCTGCGCCTCGGTCAACCAGGAGGCCCACGACTCCTCCTTGACCACCGCGCTGCCCTTCCTCTCCACCATCTCCAATCTGGAAGAGGTTGTCGCCGCCTTGAAATAGCGTTTCTTTTCGGAACAGGCCGGCCGGACCATGTCAGTCATCGGCCGGGTCTCCACCTGAGATAAATAGCCTGATTTTGAGGCTAAATACGCCTTATGTCATGTTATAATCGGCCCATGACTACAGGCGCAGGATTACTGGAAGGACTCAATCCCGCGCAGAAGGACGCCGTCGAGACTGTCGATGGTCCTCTGCTCATCATCGCCGGGCCCGGCAGCGGCAAGACCCGGGTCATCACCCACCGCATCGCCTACCTGGTCCGCGAGTACGGCGTCAGCCCCTACAACATCCTGGCCATGACCTTCACCAACAAAGCCGCCCGTGAGATGCGGGAACGGCTGGACCGCCTGGTTGGCTCTCGGAGCGACTCCCTGACGGTGGGCACGTTCCACTCGTTCTGCGCCCGGCTGCTGCGCATCGACGGCCACCACCTGGGCCTGGACTCCAACTACTCGATCTACGACGCCGACGACCAGGCCAAGGTCATCAAAGATTCCATGGAACTGGCCGACATCGACTCCAAGAAGACTCCGCCCCGCGCCATCTTAAGCGCCATATCCAAGGCCAAGAACCTAATGTGGGACTCCCAGACCATGGCCAAGAACGCCGTCGACAACTACTTCGACGAGCTCTGCGCCCGGGTCTACCATCACTATGAGGAGATACTGACCCGCAACAACGCCCTCGACTTCGACGACCTGCTGATGAAGTCGGTGCAGGTCTTGCGGGAGTTCCCCGAGGTCCGGAAGAAGTACAACGAACGCTACCAGTACATCATGGTGGACGAGTTCCAGGACACCAATATCACCCAGTACCAACTGGCCCGGTTCCTGGCCGAGACTCACCAGAACGTCTGCGTGGTTGGCGACCCCGACCAGTCCATCTATTCCTGGCGCAGCGCCGACATCCGCAACATCCTCAGCTTCCAGCAGGACTACCCCAAGGCCAAGACCATCGCCCTGGACCAAAACTACCGGTCCACCGCCACCATCTTGGACGCCGCCAAGAACCTCATATCCATCAACGGCCAGCGCATCCAGAAGGACCTGTTCACCGACAATTCCAAGGGCGACTTGGTGCAGGTGCGGGAGTCCTACGACGAGGCTGAAGAAGCGTCGTTCGTGATCGGCGAAGCCAAACGGCTGGTGCGCGAAGACGGGTACAAGCCGGGCGACTGCGCTGTCATGTACCGCATCAACGCCCAGTCCCGCGCGCTAGAAGAAGCCTGCCTGCACCAGGGCGCCCGGTACCGGCTGGTGGGCGGCATACGCTTCTACAAGCGGCGAGAGGTCAAGGACCTGATGGCCTACCTGCACTTGGTCCACAACCCCAGCGACGATGTGAACCTGGGCCGGGTGATCAACGTCCCACCCCGGGGCGTCGGCGCCAAGTCGATGCAACAATTGGGCGACTGGGCGAGAGGAAGGGGTTCTACCCTTTTCTCGGCCATGCAAGAAGTTGCCGCGGCCAGGCTGGCCGGCGAGCCATGTCCTGTCGCCATCACCTCCCGAGCCGCCACGTCCATCGCCGACTTCGCGGTGATGATGGGGAAGCTGATCGAACTCAGCAAAACGGCGCCGGTGGTGGACCTGGTCGACCGCGTGCTGGAGGACACCAGGTTCCGCACCCACATCCAAGAGAGCGATGACAACCCCCAGGAGCGCTGGGAAAACATCATGGAGCTGCGGAACACCGCCCAGGAGTTCAACGCCGAGACTCCGCCCGACGGTCTGGCCACGTTGCTGGAACGCCTGTCGTTGGTGGCCGACGTTGATAGCTACGAAGACGCCGAAGACTCGATCACGTTGATCACCCTGCACCAGGCCAAGGGGCTGGAGTTCCCGGTGGTGTTCATGGTGGGCATGGAGGAGGGACTGCTGCCCCATAGCCGGTCCCTGGACTCCGAGGATCAGCTAGAGGAAGAACGGCGGCTGTGCTACGTGGGCATGACCCGCGCCGAGAAACGGCTCTACCTGACCCGCGCCTTCCGCCGCTCGATCTTCGGCGCCACTCGGCCCGGCGCGGCCTCCCGGTTCCTCCGAGACATACCCGCCGAGCTGATCACCTCGGGCCCCAGTTCCGACGGCGGTTCCTTTGACAAGCCCGGCGACCTCAAGCGCAAACGCCCGTCCTGGAGCGAATGGCAGGCCCCCACCCCGGTCATCAACCGAGGCCAACCCGCCACGGCCCGCCCCACTCTCAATACCGGCGACTCGGTGCGCCACGCCTCATTTGGCGAGGGAGTCGTAACTGGGATAGACGTAACAATCTCAGACACCGAGGTCACAATCGAGTTCGAGGGCGGAGTAGGCGTAAAACGCCTACTCCTAAGCTTCGCGCCCTTGGAGAAAATAGGGTAGCGGGCCATCACCGCCCTCACCTCCGACTACGTCGAGAGTCTCCCCGATGCATCGGGGGACCTAACCCTCTCCCATGCATGGGAGAGGGAATTTTTCCGTCATTCCGGCTTTCGCCGGAACCCACTGCGCCAAGTAGGCCATCGTCCGTAGGCGCGGGTTTCTAACCCGCCCGATACTGCGCAATTGTGGTTACCGGAAATAACCACCAATGAGTAAACCTAGACCGGCCAACGCACCGCCAGGCGTTCATAAACGTGACTTACGAAAGTTACAGCGGGTTGGAAACCCGCCCCTACGCACACCAGATTCTTAAAAGGCGACCTACCCAAGCCCCAACGTCATTCCGGCGGAGGCCGGAACCCACTGAGCCAGAAAAGTCTCGAGATTAATAAACGCTAGCCATCCGTTCGTGGTGAGCCTCGTCGAACCACCTGCCAGGGGGTGAACCATGACTTGCTGACAGTCCTTCGACAAGTCCGATTCATCGAGACTCTCGACCTCGGTCGGAGCTCAGGGCGAACGGGCCGAGCGCTAAGGCATTAGCCGCAAAACGAGTAGGTCAACGAGGAAAGATGCCCGAAAAACTCCAGTCCAGCCGCGTCCGCCTACTAGACGACCCCCGCGCCATCCAGGACTATCTTTGGGAGCAGGGCTGGACCGACGGCCTACCCGTGGTCGCCCCCACCGAGCCTCTGGTCCGCGAGATGCTGTCCGGCTACGGCGGCGAGCCTTCGTACTCTCTAGGTCGAATTCAGCCGGGCAATAAAATAGTGACGCTGGAGAAGCTGGCGGTAAACGCCGTGATGGCCGGCTGCCTGCCCGAGCACTTCCCTGTGGTCGTGGCGGCGCTCAAGGGAGCGCTCCGGGACGAGTTCAACCTGGCAGGAAATGCCGTCACCACCGGCGGCGCGGCCCAGGTTTTGATCGTCAACGGACCCATCGCCAAGGAACTGGAGATCAACGGCGACGCCGCCTGCTTTGGTCCCGGCTACCGGGCCAACGCCGCCATCGGCCGGGCGCTGCGACTCGCCATCCGGAACCTGGGCGGGCTGATACCCGGCGACATGGACAAGGCCACCCTGTCCACACCCTTCCGCTACAGCTTCTGCTTCAGCGAGAACGAAGACCTGAGCCCCTGGGAGCCCCGGCACGTGGAACTGGGTTACGAACCCGCCGCCAGCACGGTGACCATCGCCGCCATCTTGGGCGTCTACAACGTCATGGAGAGCACCGTCGGCACGGGCATCGAAGTACTGAGGACGATCACGGGCAACATGCGCGGCGTCGGCATCCCCGGCTACTACCACCTGGGCACCCGCTCCCAGATCATCCTGGTCCTCTGCCCCGAGCACGCCGCCGAGATCGCCAATTCGGGCCTGTCCAAGGCCGACGTGCGGGAATACATCTACGCCAACGCCCGCATGCCCATCCACCAACTGAAAGACCTGGCCCACTACGGCAACCGGGTCTGGCCCAACTGGATCGACCAGACCAACCCGGAAACGCTCGTCCCCATCTGCGCCGCCCCGGACGACATAGTAGTCATAGTAGCCGGGGGAGGAGGCCGCCACTCAGCCTGGATGTCCGGCTGGGTGACGCGGGTCTGCACGGAGGAGATCACCCGCGCAGGCTAGCCTGATCCGCATCCATCGAGAGCCGGAATACATCTCAGGTAACGGACCAACCTAGGAGATGAGCCATGTCGGCCGACCAAGAATCACGACCCTCATTCCCACCCTTCACCAGAGAGACCGCGGCCCAGAAAGTCAAGGGCGCCGAGGACGGCTGGAATTCCCGCGACCCCGAGCGGGTGGCCCTGGCCTACACCATCGACAGCGTCTGGCGTAACCGCGCCGAGTTCCTCTCCGGCCGCGAGGCCATAACAGCCTTCCTCCGCCGCAAATGGGACCGCGAGCTGGACTACCGCCTGATCAAAGAACTGTGGGCCTTCGCCGACAACCGCATCGCCGTCCGCTTCGCCTACGAATGGCACGACGACTCAGGCCACTGGTTCCGCTCCTACGGCAACGAAAACTGGGAGTTCAGCCCCAACGGCCTCATGCACCGCCGCCTAGCCAGCATCAACGACCTGCCCATCTCTGAGGCTGAGCGGAAATACCATTGGGAGTTGGGGCCAAGGCCGGAGGGGCATGCGGGGTTGAGGGAGTTGGGGTTGTAGGGGGATCGACCAGAACAACCCCAACACCCTAGTCCCCATCTTTGCTTCCCCAGACGACATCGGGGTAATAGTGGCCGACGAATGAGGCCGCCACTCAGCCTGAATGTCCTGCTGGGTAACACGGGTTTGCACGGAAGAGATGATGGAAGACTGAGAAGTAAACGAACCTGAAGCTAAGTGACCTAACGTCAGTGTTTCATCAGAAAATGACATATTGCCATTGACCGACGATGTATTGAACCATCGTATAATCATACTGTTTTAGGAATCTTCAGCAATCAACCGATTTACGACGATGAGTTAGAGGAATTCAATAATGGATACCTACATCTGTCCAAATGGGTGTGGAACATTCGACAAAGACGATCTAGGCAAACGCGTCGGCGGAAAGATTGGAGGTGCCCTCGCGGGGGCTGCTGTGGGAGGCGCAACAAAAGAACCGGGTTTGGTGCTTCTCGGGGCGATAGCGGGAGCTTTTGTCGGCCACATTTTGGATGAACAAGTTTTGCCGACCTGTCCAGAATGCCAGGCAATTCTCCAGGTTATTGACATTGGATTCGACTTCATCTAATCCAATGTACTAGTTGGCAATTATTTGGCCGGGTTTGCTTTTAGGCTTAGCCCCGCGGAGAGCCGTATGGTGCTCCACGAGAATTATTAAACCTGCCGGCAAACCTCACTCACGTTGACCACCCTTTTCCCTATTGGTACACTCCTTACCAAAATTGCTGGGGTCTGAGAGACCTACCAGTCACAGGAGAGCAGCCATGACTTGGAGAGGGGCATTACGTTCGATGGAAGCTGCCGGTCGGCGGGTGGAACGTGAGGCGCAACGGCGTCAGCGCGAACTCAAAGGGCAACAAATCTCTGACCAAGCAGCTTACGAAGTTGCGGTCTATAAGAACCGCATCGAACTCTTGACTTCCGTACAAAAGGAATGCGGAGCCAACTGGGATTGGGATGACATTCTCGCCCAAAAGGCTCCTGAGCGTCCGATGACCAAGGCTGATAATGAAGACCAAGCCTTGGAAAATCACCGAACATTCAAGCCAAACTTCTTTGACAAGCTATTCGGCCGAGTGGAAACCAAACGCACGGCACTAAGTAATGGAAGAGTCGACGCTAGATTGGAAAGAAGCCCAAAAGCTTGCTACCAGAATAACCAACGGCGAATCTTCAGCCTACCTTGAGGCAATCGAAGAAACCAATCCTTTCTCCGACATTAGTGCGCTGGGTTCCTTACTTTCATTCGCGATTACCGATAGTTCTACCATCGAAGTGGTGCTGCGCGTCAACGACGATGACGCCATCCCCAGCGAAATTAAGTCACAGCTCAAGAGCGGAAAGCTATCGGCTAAGAAAATGCCCAAAGCGGTATTTTACGAGTTATACCAAGATTACATCTGCAGTTGTTCTCTACGGGTTGCCAGAGAGACCTTCGCCTTGTTACCGGTCGATATGGTTATCGTCAATGCAATCGGTAAAATCTTGAACACCAAAACTGGTTACATCGAGGAACAACCGATTCTTTCCGTGGCGATTCCAGGCCAGACATTGGAGACTCTGAGCTTGGATACTATCGACCCGTCCGATTCCATGGGCAATTTTGTGCACAACATGAATTTCAAGAAGACAAGCGGATTTCGGGCTGTCGAAAAAATTGATCCTTCGTTGCTCAAACCAGTTGGTTAACTACGCTCTCACCAGGTAACCGACGTAGGCATAGGAGTAATGCGCGCTGTCAAAAGGCTGTTCAAGGAACATATAGGGCAAAGGTTTACTCTGGGCTTTGCCCTAATCATGATCGCCTTGGTTTATTACTTAGTGGCGGTAGCTTCAGGTGGCGAATTCGCGTTCTGGGAGTGGGTGTCATTTCATTTTGGGGTCTTGGATTCGCTGAATTCATGGCGGTGATGTCGACGGCGGCGTTTCGATTGATTTTGTCGGTCGGACCAGCAGAAGGCTCGTTAAACCTTATTGAATTGGGCGCTTGGTCCATAGGATTCCTTTTTCTCATTTCCTCGGTCTTAGGGCTACTATCGTCGCCAGAATTGCCCGTGACATTCGTCATTCTAATTCCGCTCGCTGGTTCGACACTCTCAGTATTTTCGCTAATGGTCCTAAAGAGAAATTGGGAGGAACGAAGGCAAGCCAACACCAGATTGACCAATCTTGAAGCGCAAATACGGCACTTAGACCCTCAACCGTAAGGCCATAATTTAGGTTCCCAGCTCCCCCCAATGTTGACACCACCCCTACCCTTCCGCGATGATACCCCCGCTCTCAAGATGAGAAGATTACGACGCTGAGGAGGCGCTTTCCCATGGTTAAGGCCGCCGTTTTGTACGAAGTTGGTTCCCCGTTGGTAGTTGAAGACGTAGAGCTGGACGACCCCCAAGCCGGGGAGGTCCTGGTCAAGGTCGGCGCGGCGGGCATCTGCCGCAGCGACCGCCACTTCATGCACGGCGACGCCCCCATCGCCCTCCCGGTCGTCTTGGGACACGAAGGCGCGGGCACCGTCGAGGCTGTCGGCCCCGGCGTAACGTCGGTCAAGCCCGGAGACCCAGTATTCCTTTCTTTTGTGCCGTCATGTGGGCGCTGTAAGAGCTGCATCACCGGCAACTCCCACCTGTGCGACAACCACGCCGCCACCGGCCCCAACATGTACGACGGCACCACCCGTCTGCACAAGGGCGGCCAGCGCATCCACCACATGGGCAAGACCGCCTGCTTCGCCGAATACGCAGTCGTCCCCGAGACCGGCGTCGTGCCCATCCACGGCAACATCGGCATGGACAAGGCCGCCCTCATCGGCTGCTGCGTCCCCACCGGCGTCGGCGCAGTCACCGCCAGCGCCAACGTACAGCCCGGCAGCACCGTGGCCGTCATCGGCTGCGGCGGCGTGGGCCTGAACGTCATCATGGGCGCCGCCCTGGTCAACGCCAGCAAGATCATCGCCGTGGACATCGGCGAGGCCCAACTCGAGTTCGCCATGAAGTTCGGCGCGACCCACACAGTCAACGCCTCGGACAGGGACCCGGTAGCCCAGGTCAGAGAATTAACAGATGGCAAGGGCTGCGACTATACCTTCGAGGTCTTCGGCTCGGCCGACACGACCAAAGCCGCCTACGACATGGCCGGCAAGAGGGGCGTCGTGACCATCGTTGGCATCGCCCCGGTGGGCGCGGAGGCCAGCATCAACGCGGTGGACATGGTCCGGAACGAGAAGACCATGCGCGGCACCTACTACGGCTCCACCCACGCCAGCGTGGAGATGCCCAAACTGCTGGACATGTACCTGGCCGGCAAGCTGAACCTGGACGACCTGGTCGTCCGCCACTACTCCCTCGACCAGATCAACGAGGCCTACGACGACATGGACAAGGGAGAAGTCGGCCGCGGCGTCATAATGTATTCCTAGCTGTCAGCTTTCAGCAGTCAGCGGTCAGCTTTTTTGTGGCGTACAGACAAAGCTCCCTTATTCAGGGGGCTTTGTTTTTTATGGGGTGGAGCGGCTTGAGCCTTCGGACGCCACCGCACTCCCGGGCGCAAATCATCGGCGTCTGCGGCGTCTCCGTTCCTGTCCCGACTCGGGGCGTTGCCGCATCTTCAACGGGTTGGATATCCTGGCGAATGGGCTTGTAGAGAGCCAACCGGAGATGACCACGCCTCGCTTCTCAACCACCAGGACCAGCCCCAAGGTCACCAGGCCCAGCACCAAGAGGACCAGCCGGAAGCTCCTCGGCTGGTATTCGACCCGCACCTGGTGGTCACCGGAAGCCAGCCTGACCCCCATGAAACCAGGCATCACCATGAACGTGTCAGCCTTTTCACCATCCACGGTCGCCTGCCAGTTTGGATGATAGGTTGCCTTTATCAGCAAGGTGCTGTCACGTTCTACCCGGACTGCCGCCGCGAAGAAATTGCCGCCAACTTCTTCGGAGGTGATGCCGCCCCTGGATCGCGCGGTGGATATCCGGACTTCAGATATCGCACTGGAGGCTTCGGCGAGCGGCAACTGACTCCCCACATCTTGAAAGCCGTCCAGCGAAACCACCGGGTACTGTTTGGCGCGTGGCAGCCCGCTTTCCAGCCAACTTAACGACGCGGGATTGAAGTCATCCCTATCTCCGGCGAAGGCCATTCGGGAATCGACAAGGTCGAAGTAGCCGGTTGTCTCCACTTCATACAACTGATGCCGGCCGAATTGCCGCAGCGGTTCGGCGAAATCAGGAAGTTCCTGGCCTTCCAGAGCGACGATGTACCGAACGTTGAACAGGTCGTATTGTTCCTGTTTGCTGTCGTCGAAGGCCCAAACGGCATCACTGGGCAGGGAGTAGTGGTGGTAAATATCCCCCATCATGTCCAGGCCCTCTGAATAGAGGAGTGTGAACATCGGGACGAACCCAACTTTGTAATCGAGACCCCAGCGGTCCTGACCGGCCTGTCCCACCGGCCCGGCGAAGACCCTCCCAGGTGGAAGCTACTTCAGGGTCCGGTACAGATCATTCAATTCCTGGTCTTCTTCTGCCAGAGCCCGCTGGTTCTCATCTACAACAAAGGAATTTTCCGAAGCGTAGGAAACCCTGTCGATGTATACCGGCGCCATCAGCAACAGAGTGAATATCAGGGCCGCGCCGATATATCTCGGCTTGGAACTTGAGACCGCCCACCTCCATGGCGCCGACAATGCGACCGCGGCAAGAAGGATCCCGCCGAGATGGACCCCAGCGATGAAGCGGTGCAGGTGGATAAATTCGATGAAGGGCAACAAGTCTATGAATGGCCCCCAAGTAGCCCTCCCGAAATAAAAGAGCAGCCACATCAGGAAGATCCCCACCGGAAGCAGGTACTTCTCCTCACGCCACCGGTAAACGCAGAGTCCTATCCCAGCGAAGATCAGGATAGTCATGGACGGGAATCTCCGGAAATCGAACAGGTCGCCTTCGAACAGAGTTTGGAGGACCACCGAATAACCGAACGAGTCGCTGAAGACCGGGAGGAGTTTCTCGTTGTCGTTGACGAACGACACGTCCAGGAAGAACGGGACCAGGAAATATGAGGTAACCACCACAACCAGTGCCAAGAGGCCGATCAGGCGCTTCCATTGCGTCAAGATGGCCTGGACAAGCGCCGTGGACTCCGGCAGGCGAAAGAGCGGGATAAGTGTGAGCAAACCGAGGGTGATGAAGGCCATATAGCCGTATATCAGGTGGGACATCAGCGTTGCGGCCAGCAGCAACGTTCCCCAGAAATACCCCCGTCCGTCCCGTAGGACTCGGTAGCCCTGTGCTATGGCCAAAGGGAACAACACCATGGCCCAAAGCTGGGAGAACAGCCCGAATCCCAAGAAGGAGTAGCTCGAATATCCAAACCCAAAGAGAAGGTCAGTCGCGGCCAGGGATGCAACAAGACCGCCCATGGCTGACGTTATCCGGTCGAACCCGAAGAGCCGTAGCGACCAGAAGATGGACAGAGGGAAGAAACTCAGGAGAAGGTACGTAGTCCACCTTATCAGGCCGATCACCGGGATCGACTCAAATGTTGCAACATGGAACAGGGCCAACGATAGATGCGGCAGGTGTTGGTAGTAATGAAAGAACGGGAAACCCATGTTCATAGTGCTCTGCCATGGGTCTGTGAAGTTCCGCCCGGTGGTGATCGCATCCACCGCCATGTTCGTCAGCAGTAGATGCAGGACTCCATCGTTAAGCGCAACGGTGCCGCTGGAAAGCTCGGGATAGAGGAGCGCCAGATTGAACACAACGGCCAACAGGAGCGCCAAAACGACGACCAGCGTAGTAGCGTCGATCCGCCGATGGAAGAACCTGATGCCTTCACTATCTTTGGGGGTCATCAGACTGGACCACCCATCGGCCGCAGATACAACAGAGTGGTATGCGCTTTACGGGGTGCGCTGTCCCGGCATCGGTCTAACACAGAAGAGCGTCCAAAGAGCAGGCTTTGGCTTTGTCAGCTTCAGCGTTCGTAAGTTGGCCCAGTTCTGTGTAGGTGATACTTCGGGAGGAGTAGGCGTTGGCGTAGTCCGAGTCCAGTTCGACGGCGCGGCTGAAATCAACTACCGCCTGCAGATAGCGCCCCAGGTTATGGTTCGCCGCGCCCCGGTTGTTGTATAGCCGAGGTGAAACCAGGCCCAATTCGATGGCCCGGTCGTAATCCTCGATGGCCTGCCGGTGTTCCCCCAGAATCCCGAGAGACGCCCCCCGGTTGGAGTAAGCGCTGGCCAGCAACGGGTCAAGTTGGATGGCCTGGTCGTAGTTCTCGATAGCCCGTTGATACTGTTCCAGGCTGTGAAACGCAGACCCCCGGTTGTCGTATGCCAAAGCCCCGGTCTGGTCGAGCTCTATAGCCCGGTCATAGTCGTCTATGGCCCGCTGGTACTGGCTCAAGTTGTGGTAAGCGGCTCCGTGGTTCTCATAGGACGAGGCCACAGTTGGATCGAGCTCTATCGCCCGGTCATAGTCCTAAATGGCCCGCTCGTGCTCGGCCAGTTTCTCATATGCGGCTCCGCGGCTGGCATATGCGCTGCCGTGCTCAGGGTCTGCTTGGACAGCTTTGTCATATTCGTCTATGGCCTTCTTGAATTGACCGGATTCATAGAACAACTCCCCGGCCCTCTTGAAGTCCTCGCCGACCTCTGGGGTTGATCCAAGGCGCGGTACGCGGCGGCCCGATTGGCGTAGGCAAGAGCCAAACGGGGGTCAAGTTCGATCGCCGCGTCGTGGTCTTCGATGGCTCGTTGATGCTGGCCCAAGGTTTGGTAAACAACACCCCGGTCGTCGTACGCCAGCGCCAGAGTTGGGTCCAGATCGATGGCTCTGCTAAGGTCATCCAAAGCGGCTTGGCGCCGGCCCAGTTTGGAGCGTGCCCTTCCGCGATACCGGTGCGCTTCGGAATCGACCGAGTTGAACCTGATCGCGTCGTCCAACGAATCAACGGCCTGTTCGTATTCGCCGTCGTTGAAATAGGCCACTCCCTGGAGATAGGGTAGGCCCCTGGCGGCATGGAAGGAAGATGTGCCAGATCCGCCAACGATGGATACGGCAAGCACTGCTATAATCGCGCCAGCCACAACTATGCCGACGGATGCCGGAAAAACAGGGATTTCGCGCAGATTGTCGAGAAGCTGACAGATGGCGTACCCTCTATCGTCAATCGATACGGATAAGATTCCAGAGTGAATGTATCCTTACCCAACCATGATAGCTGTGCGGATTATGACACCAAAGCAACTGAAATCTCGGTTATCGTCAGATTAGGGCTCACCTGTTTAAGCCCTTAGCGTCGACCGTCACCGACAAGAACCAGAGGAAAACGTGGAAGACCTAACCATAAAAGTAGTGGAAACCGAGGCCGAGATGGAAGGCGCGTTGGGCGTGCGGTTCCGGGTGTTCGTGGGCGAGCAGCAGGTGCCCATGGAAGAGGAGCTGGACGAGACCGACGCCACCGCCACCCACGCCATAGTGCTTAACGGCGGCCAGGTGGTGGCCACCGGCAGGGTGTTCTACCGCGACGAAGACAGCGCGGCCCGCATCGGCCGCATGGCCGTCGACATCGAATACCGTCGCCAGGGAATCGGGGGCCGCCTGTTGCAATTCCTCGAAGACGAGGCAACCGCCCAGGGCGTGACCACCTACATCCTAAACGCCCAGGTGTACGTCAAGGACTTCTACGCCGCCCACGGCTACACCGAGCGCGGAGAAGAATTCCTGGAAGCGGACATAGTCCACATCCTGATGCGCAAGGAAGCCGCGGGTCCCGATTGATCGGGGCGGTTAGCTAACAGCAATCAGCGGTCAGCTTGTTCCTGATTGCTGACCGCTGACCGCTCGGCTACTAAGCCGCCAGTTTCCCTTGCTCCAGGTTCTGGACGTCCATCTTGGCGATGTGATCGCCAGGCTGGGTTCCCAGGGATTTGAAGCCTTCCGACTCGCGGAACTCGGCCTCTTTGGCGGGGACATCGGCGCCCTCGGGGAACCGGCGGACCCAGATGAACTGGTTGTGATCGGCATTGACCCAAGTGGCCACCACAGGCATGCCCACGGCCTCGTGGGCTGGCTTGATCCCGGACTCGAACAGTTTGATCCATGAGTCCATCATTCCCTTGTTGATCGTGTAGCTGCGCATCTGATCCATGTTTTATATCTCTCCTCAATTTAGCTGACAGGATTTAGCTGACAGCTTTCAGCAATCAGCGGTCAGCTTTTTCCGTTGAATATACCTGTGATTGGACTTTTACTTGATTGGATGCAACGTTGATGGCATCCCTGTCCCCGTGGCTGATAGCTGACCGCTGTTAGCTGACAGCTACGCTCCCCAGCACTTCTTCCACCAACTTCACGTCCATCCTTGCGATGTGGTCAGTGGGTTTGTTGCCCAGGGCCTTCCGTCCGGGAGACGCGAAATAGGCCGCTTCTTTCTCTGGAATCTCTTCCGCGGTTTCAAACGTCCGCACCCAGATGAAGTCGGTGCGGTCGGCGTTGACATAGGTGGCCACGATGGGGATTCCCAGGCTCTCGTGGACCGGCCGGATCTCCTTGTCGAAAAGCTCCAACCAAGAGTCCATCATCCCCTTATTGATCGTGTACGTGCGAATCTGTGCAACCATTGTTTCTCCTTCGGAGGCCATCAGCTGTCAGCTATCAGCCTTTTCGTACCTCTATTCAGAATTTAGTATTCCTAGTTCACCTATTGTTGGTTCCAAGTCGAGACAGTCTTCCAAAAGCTGACCACTGAGCGCTGATAGCTGACAGCTTCGGGCGACAACCTTAAACCGCATACTGCTTCAGCGCGTCTTCGCTGAACTTCAGGCCTAGGCCTGGCTTGTCGGGCACCTCCAGGCACCCGTCCACGAACTTGGGGGTCTCCTCGAAAAGCCGCAGCGTCCAGGGCATGTACTCAACGGTCAGGCCGTTGGGGATGGCGCCCATGAGCTGGATGTGAATCTCGGGGACCAGGTGGCTAACCACCGGCAGGTTGAACGCTTCGGCCATGCCCGCGACCTTGCGCCACTCGGTTATGCCGCCCACGCGCAGCAGATCGATCATGACAATGTCTATGGAGCGGTTCTCGATGAGCTGCCGGAAGGGGTTGATGCCGTAGACATACTCCCCCGCCGCGATGGGAGTGTTCAGGGCGTCGGCCACCCGGGCCAGTCCCTGGTAGTCGTCATGGGCCACCACGTCTTCCAGCCAGAACAGGTTGAATTCCTCCACTCTACTTCCAATAGTGATGGCCTGGTTCACGTTCCAAAGCTGGTTGATGTCGCACATGATGTCGATGTCATCGCCCACGGCCTCCCGCAGGGTCCGCATGCGCAGGACCTCTTTGGCCGGTGTGTCCTCGGCGCCCATCTGCGACTTCATCTGCTTGAAGCCCTTCTCCACCAGGGCCGGGCCGATCTCGGCCAGTTGCTCCAGGTTCATGGGACGCATCAGCGCGCCGCTGGCGTAGGTGGGTACCCGCTTGCGGTAGCCGCCCAAAAGGGAGCACACCGACTGGTCAAGCGCCTTGCCTTTGATGTCCCACAGCGCCATATCCACCGCGGCCATCGCCAGGGTCAGGATGCCGCCTGGGCCGGAGCCGCCGGTCTTCTCCCGCAGCCCCTGCATCACCGCCTCGATCTCCATGGGGTCCTGGCCCTCCGCCAGCCCGCATAGAGCCTCCACCGCCGATGCCAGCGCCGGGGCCAGAGGGCTCAGTCCCATGGCGGGGGCGAACGTCAGGCCGATGCCCTCGATTCCTTCGTCTGTCATCATCTTTACAGTCACGAAGGCGCGCAACCCTCCGGACTTGGGCTGCACATCCACCAACGCCTCGTCGGCGGGTGCGTGGAGTACCTGTATCTGCGACTTGGTAATCTTCATGTGTATCCTTCCAAACGGGGCTAAATAGGCCTTCCGGATACCTGGGAGGCCCGATTCTATCACAATCTAGCTTCAGAATTGCCCTGAATGTTGACAATGGGCCTGCGCTGCCATAACATACTCAACAAGCTATAGTATTAAAGCAGGTTTAGTATTCCTGATTTAGTATTATCGCCGCCGGCAAATCTCGAGAGGCAAGGCAGACCAGGACACGATAGAATGACTTCGATAAAATTGGAACCCGGCAAATTGGAACCCAAGCAAACCGCGATGCAGACCGAGGCATACTGGGAGAACCTGGTGAAACGCAGTCTGTGCCGGTTCCTGCTCTTGGCCCAACTGGCCAAGGGCCCGGTCCACGGCTACGGCATCAACCAGGCCATCAAGGAAGCCTGCCAAGGCTGCTGCGAACCAACCGAGGCCATGGTGTACTCGACCATGAAGGAACTCCAGGACGGCGGCTATGTCAACTGCCGCATGGAGGAGCACCAGGGACGCCAACGCCGTGTGTGCTGGCTGACCGACACAGGCGAGGAAGCCTTCAGGGCCGCCGCCCGCGTCTGGCAGCGCATGATTCCGACCGTCGAAGACATCGTGGAACAAGCGTTACCCAAGCAAGATAAATAAAAGATTGCATAGAACAAGCCCTGCCAAAGGGAAAATAATAAATTAGATCAGGGGAGGACTAGAAGATGTCCACTGACCAAGAAAAGATAAAAGACCTGGTGAAAGAGCGCTACGGCGCCAGGGCGGAGCGGGTGATCAGCCTGACTCCGGCTGAACTGAACCATACCGAGAACGACGGCTGCGGCTGCTCCACCGACGGCGCCTGCTGTGGCGTCGAGGACCTGGACCACGCCATGCTCCTCTACAACGAAGGCCAACTAGCCGGCCTGCCCGCCGAGTCCATCGCGGCCTCCGCCGGCTGCGGCAACCCCACGGCCCTGGCCGGACTGCAACCCGGCGAACGGGTCCTGGACCTGGGCTCAGGCGGCGGCATCGACTGCTTCCTGGCCTCCCAGCAGGTCGGCGACACCGGCAAGGTGACCGGCCTGGACATGACTCCGTCCATGCTGGAACTGGCCCGCGCCAACAAGGCCAAGCTGGGCATCACCAACGTCGAATTCGTGCAGGGCGAGATGGAGAAGATGCCCATCCCCGACTCCAGCGTTGACGTGATCATCTCCAACTGCGTGGTGTGCCTGTCCCCGGACAAGGACGCCGTGTTCACCGAGAGCTTCCGGGTGCTTTCGCCCGGCGGCCGAATCCACCTCTCCGACGTCATGGCCCTGACCAATGAAGGCCCCAGCGTATCCTCGCCCGAGGACTGGGTGTCCTGCACGGCAGGCGCCGAGCACGTGGACGTCTACCGCGACCGTCTGGTCCGCGCCGGGTTCACTGAGATCGAGTTCACCAGCGAGCAGGTGGACTACCTGGACAAACACACCGAGCGCCCACCCACCAACACCGCCGGCTACAAAGTAGTAGCTCACAAACCAAGTTAAGGACCTCCCGATAAATCGGGACCAGGCAAAGGAAAGGGCGGAGTCTCAATTACTGACTCCGCTCTTTCTTATCTTCTAAAACGCCCCTTGCCGTCATTCCAGCTTTCGCTAGAATCCGCTCCGCCAACCAATTCTCGCATCCGTTGGTAGAGGTCAAAACACCGGCTCAAAGCAGCATGACTGATGCGCATCCTTCGACGGGCTCAGGACGAACGTATTACGAGTATTCTTGCCTCTCTGCCGGCTGTTGGATGACTTACGGAGAGCCGTTGCCCTCACCTCCGACTACGTTGAGAGTCTCCCCGATGCATCGGGGGACCTAACCCTCTCCTCCTTCCGCGGAAGGATGGGAGCGGAGATTATTCACGTAGGGGAGGGTTTCCAACCCGCCCTGCTCGAAGTAAATCTCGGTTTTGATGACTATGAGCTTTGATGGTGAGCACATGGCTCCCCATACCCTCTCGCTCCTACCGCCGCCGTGGCATTGAAAAAGGGCGGGTTAGAAACCCGCCCCTACGTATGACTCCGGTTTGCCCAAACGACGCCTACCCAAACGGTATCCGCTTGAAGCCCTCGGCGAAGGCCATGCCCACCTTTTCACCGGTGCGCTCCCGCCCTTGGCGGAACCAGTCTCCGGCGTTCTCTTGGTCCACCTGCGAGACGTGGGCCTTCAGGGCTTTCACCGCCGTGTCCATGTAGGCTTCAACGTCCACATATTTGTCCGCGTTCTCACCGCCGCCCGCGATCCAGACCTCACGGACTTTATGGGGTTCCAGGCCTTCATCCAGCAATTCGGGAAAGGTCATCCGGTCTCTAGCCGTCGGGAAAACGGCCGACAGCGCCGCCTCACCGGCCGCCAGATGGTCCGGATGCGCTACGTAGTGACCCCGCTCAGTGTCCCGCGCCGGGCTGTTTGTTATCAACACGTCGGGCTTGTACCGGCGTATCTCCCGGGCGATGTCCTTGCGCAGTTCCAAAGTGGGCTCCAAGTAAGCGTCCGGGTAACCCAGGAAGACCACATCTTTCAAGCCCAGCACCTTGCCGGCGTTGCGTTGCTCTTTCTCTCTGATCTTGATCAGCTTTTCGGGCGTCATCTCCGGGTCAGAACTGCCTTTGCTGCCGTCGGTGCAAAGGACGTAGACGACCTCCCATCCTTCCGCGCACCACTTGGCCACCGTTCCGGAGCAGCTCCACTCGGCATCGTCCGGGTGGGCCATGACAACCATTCCTCTCCGGAACGGCTCCTCGTTTTCCCCCATGGAAATATTCCTCCCAATGTCTCAGCCCGCATACCTGCAATCAGCTTCCGGCAGGCTCGAAATCCAGTGTATCATAGCCCTTTAGCTCAATAATGACAGGAGCACATCCCATGCCCACCCTCTGGGCCCAAACAGCCGAATACACCAGCATCTCGGTAGGAGACGACCTGCCGATACTGGTCAAATTCGAATTCCGCATGCCGGTCCAAGACGGCGCCGAGCCTCCCAAAGAAACCCCGGTGGACGCAGAAAAGCTCACCTCGTTCGTGAAAGAACTACTCTTCAAAGCCTTTCCGCCAGACAACGTCAACAGCGAAGACACGGCCATCGAGATCGAGAGCTTGACTGAGTTCCTGCCCGGCGACACGGTGAGCGTCTGCGGCCGGGTGGTCGGCAAGTCGGATGAAGGCGGGAGGCGGCAGGTCGAGTGCGCGGTGACCGTCGAGTCTCAAGAAGGCGCGCTTTTGGCCAACGCCACGGCGGTGGTCAGTTTCTAGGCCGGCCGGCCCTTGGGTTTCTTCTGCGTCTGCGGGCCGATGGGCGCGGCGGGCTGGTTTCGTCCAATTCCACCTCTTCTTCCGGCTTCGCCACGTCGTCTCTCATCTGTTTCTTGTAGCTGGCCCATTGCACCTGGGTGACGACGGTGAGTAGGATGCCCGGCACATGGAACAACATCAGCGGCTGATAGACGCCGTCATTCAACCACCTGACGCCCAATATCCCCAGCACGATGATGAATGCCCACGCTATCCCACCCAGCATGACATTGCTGTTCCACGGTGACCGGATAGCCAACAGTGACCCGGACGGCCAGAAGATGAACATGGGAATCATATACTCCGGCCGGTAGTACCAGGGCTTGGGGTAGGATGGTCCTTGCTCTTCCTCTTCTTGCATCTATTCCTCGACTCAACTGACGACCCATTTTAGCACCCGGTATTTTGATAGAGCTTTTAAAGGCGGAACATGCCCAAAGGAGGCCGGTTTCGGTACTATTGACACCCATTGTCACCTTCATGATAATTACCGGGACTTTAGGCTCATAAGTTGGATTTTCAGGCTCCTGGTGCTCTTCAGGGCTGCCCCGGGACGCCCCGGAACAAAGGAACACCATGACCACCGTCAAGTATTCTCTGGAAGATTTCACCCACAACATGGAATCCCTGATCGAGAGCCAACCCAGCAACCAGCAGATATTCGACAAGGGTTCGGCCTGGCTCGAGCGGCTGGTCAGCAACCCCGATTCCATCCCCATGGAATTCCGGTTGCCCCTGGGAACGGGCCCCCGCCCCAACCACGCCTCGCGCATGCTCTACCAGGGCGAAAGCGGCCTGCAGGTCACTGCGGTTGTCTGGGGCGCCGGCGAGCACCTTGGCCCACACGACCACCGCACCTGGGGCATGATCGGCATCCTAGACAACGGCATCACCGAGACCCGGTACCGCCGCGTGGACGACCATGACGTAGACGGCTACGCCAAGCTGGAGAAGGACCGGGCCGCCACCTTCAAGCCCGGTGAGATCACCCTGCTGGTCCCCGACACAGATGAGATTCACCAGATGGACAACCACACGGACAAGCCAACAGTGGAGATTCACGTCTACGGCACTGACCTCCGGAGCTTGGACCGCAGCGCCTACAACCTGGAGACCGGGAAGATCACCACGTTTCGCACCCAGAAGTGGGACAACTGCTAGAGTTGTCGTCCCCTCGCAAAATCGAAGCATCCTATGGGTAGATGATGGGTTGGGAGATGCGCGCCAGGCTGAAAATCTGGTGTGCAGTCTGGGCTGGCGACCGCCGGCCGGTCACATAACTGAGGAGAAAAAATAGATGGCCCAGAAGATAACCACCCATGAATTGAGCGAACTACTCGAAGGAAAATCCCCCTTCGCGCTGGTCGATGTCCGGGAGTCAGGCGAGTACAACGCCACCCACATCCCCGGTGCGGCCCTCATCCCCAGGCGGCGTATCGAATACATCATCGAAGAGTCCGTTCCGTTCAAAGGCACTCAGGTAGTGATCTGCGATGACGATGGACGCCGGGCGGAGTTGGGCGCCGGCACCCTCGAGAAACTGGGCTACACCAATGTCTCTTACTTAGAGGGCGGCACCAACCGCTGGGCCAGCAACGACCTGCCCACCGAATGGGGCGTGAACGTCCCCAGCAAGGACTTCGGCGAGATGCAAGAAGTGGTCCACCACGTCCCAGAGATCACCGCCGACGACCTCCACCAGAGGATCGAGAACGGCGATAAGCTGGTCATCCTGGACACCCGCACCCCTGAGGAGTACCACAACTTTTGCATCCCCGGCGGTCGCAGCATGCCGGGTGGCGAGTTGGCCTTCCGCATCACCGACATCAAGAAAGAAATAGACGCCGACACCACGGTGGTCATCAACTGTGCCGGCCGCACCCGCAGCATCATGGGCACCCGGGTACTGCAGCGCATGGGCATCCAGGCGGTGGGCCTCAAGAACGGCACCTCCGGTTGGCTGTTGGCCGGCTACGAACTGGAATACGGCGGCGACCGCTTAGAATTGCCCGAGGTCTCCGACGAGAGCCTGGCCGCTGTTGAGGAGTACGCCGCCAAGCTGGCCAGTGAGGACGGAGTCGGCTATCTGGACATCCCCGCCCTGCAACAACTGCTGGCCAAACGGGACCAAGAGTCGGTCTACCTAGTGGATGTCCGCACCGACGACGAATACAAAGCCGGCCACATACCCGGCTTCCGCCACTTCCCCGGTGGACAGGCCGTGCAGCGTTCCGACGATGTGGCCGTGGTCAAGAACGCCACCTACGTGTTCTGCTGCGACGGCAAGGCCAGGGCCACCGTCACCGCCTCGCTATATCGTCAGTTGGGCCACGAGAACGTCTTAGTCGTGGATGGCGGAGCGCCCGCCTGGCAGACCGCCGGGCAGTCCTTTGAGACCGGGATTCCGTCGTCTAGCCTGGCTGGTCTGAGCGCAGCTGAAGCGTCCGTTAAAAAGGTTTCGGCCCAAGAACTGAACGGCAACCAGCCGGACCTGGTCCTTTTCACCGACACCAGTGAAGATTTCTCCCATGGCCACACGCCGGGAGCCAAGTGGATAACCCGCAGTTGGCTGGAGGTTGAGGTCTTAGACGCGGCCCCAGACAAGGCCAAGTCCATCACCGTTACCTGCCGAGACGGCCGGGGTTCCACTCTGGCCGCCGCCACGCTGCAAGACCTGGGCTACACCAACGTCACTGTGCTGGACGGCGGACTGGCCGCCTGGAGAAAGGCAGGCCTATCCGTGGAAGAAGGCCTGACCGGCATCGTGCGCCCGCCCTCGGACATCAACTACCTGGGCGTGTCCCGCAGCTACGGCGAGATGATGAATTACCTGAGGTGGGAGACCGCCCTGGGCGAGAAATACGCCGCTGACTAAACCGGCCGCAGCTAACCAGATCTTAAGCAAAACCTGAGGAGAGACTAGATGGCGACGCGACAAGATGATGTGATTCCCGATTTTCTAAGGATGGACGACGCGATCGGCTCGGACCCGGCCAACGCCAACAAGACCGGCAATTGGCACGGATGGCCCACCAAAGACCTGAACCCGGTCACTCTCATGGACGACGAGGGCCGGACGGTCCGCATCCGCACCCCGGTGATGGACCTGGAAGGACTGATCACCCCCACCGACCTGCACTACACCGTGCAGCATTTCGACGTTCCGCCGGTGGTGGCGACCGACCAGTGGGAGCTGAAGATCCACGGCCAGGTCAAGAACGAACTGACTTTGAACTTCGACCAGCTCCGCCGGTTCCCCGGGCGGAGCGTCCGCACCGTCATGGAATGCTCCGGCAGCGACGCCACCTTCTTCGAGTACTTCAAGGACGAGGGCCCAAAGCCCTCCCGCACCCAAGAGTGCATGATCCTCAGCGCCAGCGAATGGACCGGTGTGCCCCTGGCCGCCGTGTTGAACGCCGCCGGCCTCAGTGATAAATCTCTCTACGTGCGGGCCGTGGGCAATGACGAAGGCATCCCCGCTATCGCCGCCGAGGGCACCAAGCCCTTCTACTACGACAAGGGTCTGCCCATGCAGAAGGCCCTCCATCCCGACACCATCTTGGCCTGGGCGCAGAACGGACAGCTCTTGGAGCACCTACACGGCTCGCCCGTCCGCCTGCTGGTTCCCGGCTGGTCCGGCAACTGGTCGGTGAAATGGATCACGGACCTAGAGATCTTGGACCACATGCCCGAGTGCTGGTACCACTATGAGTTCTACTACTACGGCAACTCGCCTGAAGACCCCAACAAAGAACTCATCACCACCCTGGGCGTCAAGGCCATCGTCACCCAGCCCAACGACGACACCGAAGAGATGACCAAGGGCGTTCATATGATCCGGGGTTATGCCTGGAGCGGCGCCGGCGCGATCTCGGAGGTCGATGTCAGCACCGACGGCGGCGAGACCTGGCATTCCGCCCACATCGAGGCCCCCCGCCACGACCGGTTCATGTGGGTGCGCTGGTCATACCGCTGGGACGCGGACAAAGCTGGCAAGTTTACGATCATGTCCCGCGCCTCGGATGAAGTGGGACGCGTCCAGTCACGCGAGCCCCGGTACAACAACATGCGAAAGAACTTCAGCGCCATAGTCGGATATCCGGTCACGGTTAAATAAAAAGCGCTGCATTCGATAAAAGGCTATCCGATCACGGTTAAATAACCAGCCGCGTACAAAAAAGAGGAACCCATGCCAATAATCGACCACGCAGATGTCCGTCTGGCCCCCGTTATGGAGCGGGTGCGGGAACGGTATCTGGTATCTAAAGACCAGGGTGCGGTATCATTGACCGTGAAAGAGGTTGAGATATCCCCCGGTTGGGAAGGGCGCATGCACACCCACCCGGTGGACGTATCGATCCAGGTACTATCCGGAGCGATCCAGGTCATCCTGGGAGATGAGGTCAAGACGGTACGGGCGGGCACCACGCTGATTGCCCCGCCAGG
>Ga0066376_10001049_pt1 | contig 26841 bp, 26 predicted proteins | sample Knorr_S15_td_Bot_FD_77009 | JGI IMG/M metagenome (GOLD analysis project Ga0066376, IMG submission 77009) | Marine microbial communities from Southern Atlantic Ocean transect - Knorr_S15_td_Bottom_ad_5009_LV_A | ecosystem: Environmental > Aquatic > Marine > Oceanic | place: Southern Atlantic... | reverse complement strand
GCATCTGGGCTAGGCCAGCCATTTCCTACTGCTGTAAAGCTAGCGCCATTATTAGTAGATTTATAAAACGAAGTAGTAGAGCTATTTTGCTTAACCGCGTAAATTACTTGATTGTTCGTTGGGTGAACCTCAGTTTCTAACCAAGTCCCCGACATTTTTTGTGTGAATGATGTACCGTTATTTGTGGAGTAGTACAATCCTTGATCGGAAGCAACCCACAATTTCCCATTGTGGTACATAATTTCTTTGATGGCTATTCCAGAGCTAAACTCACCAGCTCCAATATCAGTATGTGTATTCCCTCCATCGGTCGATTTATAGAGCGTTCCAGCACCACTAAAATAAATGATATTGGCGTTAGTAGGATCTATTTCAAGGGCATATACTGAACTCACTGGAAGTGCTTTTGAAAGACAAAACCAGTTTTCGCCTTTATCGTCTGAGCGCCATAAACCTGCTGTAGCAGTACCCGCATAAATTCTATTTGAGTTGGTGTTGGCTTGCTCTACACAGTAAATGTGTGCAGCTCCTGGAGCGTAAGATCTACTAGCGGCATCGATATCAAAATCGAAGGGCCCTCGGCTCTCCCAAGCTGTAGAGGATTTGGCTATTGCTGTAGAAGCATCGATGTATTTTTGTGTGGGTAATGCTTTTCCTCGACTAATCGATCGTTGCCATCTTTTGTAGTACTGTGTATGTTTATTCTTTACAAAAGGATGGGTCTTATAGTAGGTTTGATATGCTTCAGTAATTAATCCAGCATCAGGACTTTCGGCATACATTAACTGCACCCATTGAGGCTCAATTGCATTTTGATCTAGGTATTTAGCTTCTAACTGAGCAAATAGATTTAATGAGATCAACAGGAGTAAAGTGCTGAGTATAAGTTTTTTCATGGAGCAGTTTTTCTCGCTTTATTGGAGCAAATGGTATGCCAAATCTACAAGCCATAAAAAAAGCCCCGAAGGGCTTTTTTTAAATATTAAAGGCTTTTTTCACCTTGTCTATATGATCTAGTTTTTCCCAAGGGAAGGTCTCAACTTCCTTTTGGATGGTTCCACCACCGCCGAGTTCAAAAGTCAAGGTTTTCTTTTCAGGAGTTCTACCCATATGTCCATAGGCTGCGGTTTCGCTATAAATAGGATCTTTTAACTTAAAGCGATCTACAATAGCTGCTGGGCGCATATCGAAAAGCCCATCTACTTTAGTAGCAATTTTACTGTCGGAAATACCCACATGTGAAGTTCCGTAGGTGTCAACAAAGATGTTCATTGGTTTAGCCACACCAATCGCGTAGGCTACTTGAACTAATATTTGATCAGCCACTCCAGCTGCCACTAAGTTTTTAGCAATATGACGTGTTGCATAGGCAGCCGATCGATCTACTTTAGAAGGGTCTTTACCAGAGAAAGCCCCACCACCGTGAGCGCCCTTACCACCGTAAGTGTCTACAATAATCTTGCGCCCTGTAAGTCCTGTATCTCCATGAGGCCCACCAATCACGAATTTCCCAGTTGGATTTACGTGGTAGGTAATATCACCCTCGAACAGCTCAACGATATGAGCAGGTAATTTATCTTTTACTCTTTTGATTAGGACATCTTTCACATCAGCTTTAATTTTCGCTAACATCTTTGACTCCTCATCAAAATCGTCGTGTTGAGTAGAAATTACAATGGTGTCAATACGAACGGGCACATTATCATCAGAATACTCGATGGTTACTTGAGATTTCGCATCAGGGCGTAAGTAAGGCATTTCGGAATTTTCTTCGCGTCTGATTAATGCCAACTCTTGCAATAATAAATGCGATAGACTCAAAGCCATTGGCATATAATTATCCGTTTCGTTAGTAGCATAACCAAACATCATCCCTTGATCACCAGCACCTTGTTCCTGGTGTAAACCTTTACCCTCAACAACTCCTTGGTTGATATCAGAAGATTGTTCGTGTAAGGTAGAAATTATCCCACAAGATTCAGCATCAAATTTATATTCCGATTTGGTATAGCCAATACGACGGATTACACTTCTGGCTTCCTTTTGAAGGTCTACCCAAGCTTTGGAGTTCACCTCGCCACTAACAACCGTTAAGCCCGTTGTCACCAATGTTTCGCAGGCTACTTTTGACTCGGGGTCTTGTGCTAAGAAAGCATCAAGTATGGCGTCAGAAATCTGATCGGCAACCTTATCAGGGTGCCCTTCAGATACAGATTCAGATGTGAAAAAATAGGACATATTTGTGTCTATTAATGTTTCTAAAATAAAAAAGCTGATTGAGGGCGTTAGCGGTAGGTATTCTGCTTTAGCCTTTTTTTAGAGTGGTCGCAATCAGTCAAATTTATCCACTGCATTGCAAATATAAGAATTCACATGGCTTTACAATTGACTAAAGTTAAAAAGAATTCTATATAAGTCGATTCTTTGTAATTAATTAATCTTGATGAATTTATGCTGTTCTGAAAATAAGTTTCCAGAATAGTTTAACATATAAATGCCATTCGATAATTCAGATAAGTTTATACTAATTTTTTCATAAGCATTTAAGTAGAGGTGATTTATTGAATGTACTATTTTTCCTTGCGTATTGCTAATATGCAAATCTCCCCTGATCGTTTCATTCGAGTCATTGAAAATGAAAAAGTTTCCTGCATTAGGATTAGGAGCCAAAATTAAATTGGTATAATCAAGTATTGAGCTACAGTCAAAATCAAAATTAGCAAGATCAAAGAAGTTTGCAATATTCGAGGATACATTACAGGGTCTCTTTTCTAAAAAGCTGGCTAAAGATTCTTCAATATCAAATTCCCACCTAGAATAACTATAAGGGTAGTTCCATCTCAAAATATGTGAGGGTATTTCATCAGCATATAATTCTTTAATATTTTGCACTTTAATGAGCATACTGGTACTGGTAAAATACCCATTTAGAATTTCTGCATATCTATTGATGAATTTTTGAGTGAAGTATTGGTTTTCGAGTAAATGTCTAAACAAAAATGTAGAACGAGGTGAGTTTGGCCAAGTGATGCTTTCATCATTTTTGGTAGCATGATTCAACATATTGTATTGAGAGTCGCCTAAACCTGCATCCAAATCATAGAATATCCATCGCCATTTTCCTTCTTGAGTTTGTGGACGCCATAGTTTCATGTTATTTGTTGGCCAATCTTGATTGGCGAAAAATAATTCAGAAATCTGATAATCGATAAAATTGTCGATATCAATTTGAGTACATACATATTCATAATTGAAGCTTTCAGAAAGAGCATTTTCTTCTATAAATGCTAATAAATTTATATAATGATTGTTGGTGCCTGCCGTTACTATCGTGTGATTCCCACCTATCAAATCAATAGAGTCTTTATCGATTCCGTGTAAATAGGAGATGTAATTTTCATCTATTCGATCTCTGAGAGTATGTATCCCCCAGTATTCTCCATTTATGAATACAATAACGGGCTGATAATCTTGACAATCTAAATCTAAATCGCTTGCTATATCATGAGCAAGTACGTCTTTGATTATTGATTCATCAGCCCAAGAACCCATCGTGGTTCTCAATAAAAAACGTTTGTATTCTCCATTTTCCTTTTGAGGGAAAAGGGGGTAATTAAAGTGTTTTTTGCCATATTCATTCCTTGCATACAGGCGCAAAGATTTTTGAGCAGCTTGTCTTGTTTTCCCACCATGAATTCTAAGTCCCGCATTTTGTGTGAACCCTAGATCCCCTTGCTCATCAAAATATTCTATATGCACGGGGATTTCCCAGTCTCTACCACTCTTAAAGTAATTTCCAGTCCATTCTGGATTATCGGCGTTAAAGTGTATTCCTGGCACATAAATCCCACTATCATTTGCAAATAAATTCCCTCCATCTGTAACTAAGGAAACTACGGGTAGTTTATATTTTGTATTTATTTCTTCATCTACAAAGTATGTTTTGGTATAAACTTTACTAGTTGTAATACCAGACTTGTAGCTCACACATCTCACAATATTGGCCTTGTCTAGCTGAGAGCTAGGCGACTCCCATGCTTTATAGCTTATTTGAGTTTGGCTAGGGCTTGTTGAAAACTCTGAAAAATAATTGGGTTGCGAATTTCGATTGTAGATGAATATTGAATCCGTAAATACATCAGAATTCATTGTAGGGATACTTCCGTCTAAGGTGTAGTAAATCGTGTCGCCTAAAAGAGACTGGATGTTTAAATTGAAAGTCTGATTGTAGAATCCGGCATGTTTTGAGAAAATAATTTGACTGGTGTTGTTGTTTGAATTACCGGGGCTGGGGTATTCTAAATGAATGAGGTTATTTGATCCATCCGGTAATCTGCCAAAACTATCATCTTCGCCTAAATTAACAGCCGAAATGTAGTCGATTAATATTTCTTCGGCATTAGATAAGTATAGAGACTCTCCTTCAGATGATATTTTAAAATTTGTATGAAGTTCGGTGCTACTTACCCGGTCTTTTCCGGAAGCAAAAATGAGTAAGCTGCTTTGAGGCGCAATGGTGATGTTCGGCAATTGCCATTTGTTTAACTCATCTTCATTATCAGATAAGCTGTAGTTGTTTAGGTTTATTGTTTCATTATGGCTGTTGTGTAGCTCGATCCAATCATTATATTCGTTGTCTTCATCAGTAATAGAATTTTCATTTTTTGACATGAATTCATTAATCCAAATGTATTGTCCATGAACTTGAAGCGAAATAAATGTGAATAGAATAAAAAGCTGCTTCATCTTTTACGTATTAATATTATAAATAAATATATAAAAAAATGAATAAAGCTAGAGTTCCATTTTTTATAGTAGGGAAGCCATGTTTTTGAAGCAAAATACAGAATTTTGGTTGCTTTTTGCTATTGTGAATTTCGTCGGAAAGAATATTATCAGTCATCCTGAGTTTTAGAGGATGAAGATATCAAACGATTGATTTCGTTTAATTCGATTTCTGTTAAATCTCTCCACTTCCCAACTGGAATATCCAATGGGATATTCATGATGCGCACACGTTTTAATTTGTAGACCTCATAATCTAAATAGGCACACATTCTACGGATTTGTCGGTTTAAGCCTTGAGTAAGAATAATTCTGAATGTAAACTTATTGATTTCTTCCACTTTACATTTATCGGTAATCCTGCCTATAACAGGAATCCCATTCCCCATTTTTTGTATGAAGTCTTTGGTTATAGGCCTGTTCACTCGAACCTCATATTCTTTTTCGTGATTGTTACGAGCGCGTAGTATTTTATTCACGATATCTCCATCACTTGTCAAAAAGATGAGGCCTTCACTGGGTTTGTCTAATCTTCCAATTGGGAAAATGCGTTTTGGGTGATTGATATAATCAATAATATTATTTTTCTCGGCTTTGATATCAGTGGTGCAAACTATTCCTACCGGTTTGTTAAAGGCAATATAAACAAAGTCTTCTTTTGGAGCAGAAATCAGTTCGCCATCAACGCGAATCTCATCGCCAGGTGCAATTTTAGTTCCCATTTCGGGTACAGTGCCGTTAATGGTAACACGTCCAGCATCAATGAGCTTGTCGGCGCCTCTTCGCGAACAGTAACCTACTTCACTAAGGTATTTGTTGATTCTTGTTAATTGAACTTCTCCCATTTCGTTTGGCCTTTATCAAGAACAAATTTAATGGAATTATATTGTTGAGCACAAAGTAGAAAGTAAAAGGTACAAAGTGTAGGGATGATAGTATTATGGTAGATTGGTATTTGAGTATTGTTTTAGGAGACAGAATGCAGGTGGTTAACCATTTACGTTTTCCGTCTTAGGTCTCTCAGTCCACATACTTCAGAGTTTCGCCTTCAGATATGGCAATAATGGCTGTACCACAGCTGTCGCTCCACACATTTACCGCAGTTCGGAACATATCGAGGATTCTATCAACGGCCAATATTAAGCCAATACCTTCGAGAGGGAGACCGACAGCTGAGAGAATTACCGATATCATTACTAGTCCAGCCATAGGGATTCCTGCAGCTCCAATGGAAGCAAGTAGGGCTGTTAGTACGACGATTATTTGTTGCAAGAAACTCAATTCAATCCCATAAGCTTGTGCGATAAACATGGCGGCTATACATTCATAAAGGGCAGTTCCGTCCATGTTTATGGTAGCTCCTAGCGGAAGAACAAAACTTGTTATTTTATTGGACACCCCTGCTTTCTGTTCAATAGCTTCCATGGTTAATGGCAAAGTTGCCGAAGAGGAAGAGGTTGAAAATGCAGTTAGTAGTGGTACGCTCATGCTTTTTAAGTGATCTAGAGGTTTAACCTTTCCCACTAACTTTAATATTAATGGAAGCGTAATTGCAAAATGTATGCTAAGGGCTGCTAATACTGTAAGCATATACAAGCCCATTATTTTGCTTATGCCGTATAAAGCCTCTGTGTCTCCTGCTTGTTTGGCAATGGTTATGGCTACAATGCCGAAAACGCCATAAGGGGTGAATTTTATGATGAAGCCAGTTATTTTCATCATTAGTTCAAAGCCTGCATTCACACCAACTAATAATATCTCCTTTGATTTAGGAGCTAATTTAGTGATGAAAAACCCTGATAATAATGCAAAGAAAATGACTGAGAGCATTTCGCCATTGGCAAAAGATGCAAAAATATTTACAGGAATAATATTTATCAAGGTGCTTCCGAAAGATTCTTTGGCCAGGGCTAATCCTTCAACAGTTTGAGCGAAGCCAAGATCGGCACCAACACCTGGCTGTATGATGTTTACTAATGTTAATCCCGTAAGTATGGCAAAAATACTGGTGAGTAAATAATAAGAAATCGTTTTGAAGCCCAACTTCCCCAGATCACCCCCTGAGCCTATATTAGCCACCCCCGATGCGATAGAAGTTAGTATCAAGGGAACAATCACCATTTTTAGTGCGCGCATAAATAAATCGCCCATCCATGCTACATAAGCTACATATTCGGCGAAAAATAAACCGTAGAATACCGCTAAAACTAAGGCGATTAATATTTGCCAGTGCAATGCAATTTTGTTCATATTAATTCTCATTATAAAAACAACGAATCATATTTTTGGCTTTTTAAAATAGCTCAGTCATTTTATGAATTATCTCAAATTCTTCTTCTTCAAAAAAGAATTGTTTTCGGCCAAAAGCAGGCTCTAAGTCGTCGAGCCAAATTGCATTTCTATTGTATTTCGCAAAGAAGGGTCTCGATACCCAATCCGGATTTCGAGCTTGAATGAAATTACAAACGAAGACCTTTTCTCCTTGAACTTCTTCAACGCCGAATATTTGTACTTTGCCGGGGTCGGCAGACATACTCGGACCTCTAACCGTTCTTGCTATTCCACTTACTTGCTGGTAGGCTTCGCGGTATATTTCCCAAGTTCTTTCGAGGTCTACAGCAAAATAATCTTGAGCCCCAGTATCTCTTGCTATAAACATATAATAGGGTATACAACCAAGCTTTACTTGTTCTTTCCACATATCACTCCAGTCGGAGGCATTATCATTAATATGCTTCATTATTGGCGACTGAGTTCTTATTTGAGCTCCTGTTTCTAATATTCTTTTGATGGCCTCCTTAACGGCTGGAGTTTTCAATTCCGCAGGGTGATTGAAGTGCGCCATAAAAGCCAAATGATATCCTCGATCAACTATTTTTTTAAATAAGAGGAGCATCTCATCGGCATCTTTGTCGTTTAGGAATCTATAAGGCCAATAACCTAAGGCTTTTGTTCCTATACGTATGGTTTGAAGGTTTGGAAGTTCTGCATCGAGAATAGGCTCGATATACTCTGCAAACTTTTTGCTCGACATAATCATCGGATCGCCACCGGTAAATAATATATCGCTCACATCGGGATGTGTTTGTAGATATTTCACCAAGAGATCCGTCTCTCGCATGGCGAATTTCAACTCCTCAATACCAACAAATTGTGGCCAGCGAAAACAGAAAGTACAGTAAGCATGACAGGTTTGGCTATTGCTTGGAAAGAACAAAACGGTTTCTCGGTATTTGTGTTGTACTCCAGTGAGTTTGGTGCCCTCTATGGAGGGAATATTTTGCATTTGCCCGTCAGGATGAGGGTTTAACTGCCGTCTTATTTTATCGGCAATTACCTTTAGTTCAACTTTAGTTAAGTTTCCTTGAAGAGCGTTTTCCATTTCAATAAAATGGACTTCTGATAACATGCCTCTTTGTGGGAAAGTGAGTTGGTAAATGGGGTCTTCAGGAATATTAGTCCAATCAATCAATTCATCGATTACATAATTGTTCGCCTTAAATGGCAAGACATTACCAACCACTTTGACAGCGTGTTTCTCTTGACCAGACAAGAAGTTTTGTACTTGAGGGATTTGCTCGAAATTCCTTAATGTAAAGGATTTATATTTATTGTTTTCAATCATTAGCTCCCATTATTAAATGTATTGCATTAAGATACAATTAATTTTTTAGTGAGGAGTGAGCAGTAAATAGTGAACAGTTTTCAACTAACAATTAACAAGCAATTTTCATTTTAAGCAATCTAAGTAATGATGAACTTCAAGTGCTGGTTTTTCACCTATTTAGTTAAATCGTGGAATACGGCTTCTAGTTTCTGTTCTTCTTTATTCATTTGAAGAATTGTAAGCTTATTATCTACTGCAAATTGGAATAAGATAGGGCGTAGGTCTATTGTAGAGTTAGATGACATGCGAAATTTGTTTCTGCTTATTTCTTGTACTTCAAGCACATTTTCTATTGCAGATAACACTTTCTTTTTAACCTCTTTGTCAAATTCAATGGTGATGATGGCTCTATCGCCGGAAGTCTTTTGCAAGTCTTCGATATTTTTATTGGCTACTATTTGACCTTTGTTAATAATGATTACCCGATCGCAAATAGCTTCTACTTCCTGCATAATATGCGTTGAGAGCATCACTGTTTTTTCTTTACCAATTTCTTTGATGAGCGCTCTAATCTCAACTAGTTGATTCGGATCGAGACCAGTAGTAGGTTCGTCTAATATTAACACCTCTGGATCGTGAATAAGAGCTTGTGCTAATCCTACACGCTGACGATAACCTTTAGACAGAGAACCTATTAGTTTGTGTTGTTCATCAGCTAAACCCGTTTTCTGAATCATTTCAGTTATGCGTGTATGTGGTATTTTGTAGATGTCGGCTACAAAAGCCAAATATTCTTTTACATACATGTCTAGATAAAGGGGATTGTGCTCGGGTAGGTATCCCACTTTTTGTCTGGTTTCTAAAGAATCATTATCCACAATAATCCCGCAAACTTTTACTATACCTTCCGATTGTGGAATATATCCAGTAAGAATTTTCATCATGGTAGATTTCCCAGCACCGTTAGGCCCAAGAAATCCAACAATCTCTCCTTTCTTAACTTCGAATGAAACATTATTGAGCGCTTTTTGCGCTCCGTAGCATTTGCTTATTTTCTCAACTTGTATAGACATAGGGCGAAGATAGTATATCGTTTAGGATCTGTCAAGTTAATATGTAGAGTCAATTAGGATGAGAATGCTGCTATCGATAGGGCCATTTTACCGTTAACTAAATAATCTATACCGTTAACTCATTATCTATTGTGAAGAATGTAGTGCTGACGTATGTTTGCACCAATAAAATAATCTAAATTCCTAAAATGATATTTCTCGAGGGGCGAGAAATTGAATTAAAAAAGAGACCAATTTGGTCTCTTTTTTTTTATGCTTATAATTTAGAGATTATTAGTGTGAATTTTCATTTGAAATGAATTGTAAAAAAAACTTTTTCAGCCAAGAGCAAATCTTATCTTTGCTTCATGCAGGGAATGGTTGTAAAGTCTACTGGAAGTTGGTATTTGGTTCGCACCGAGGATGGAGTGTACCGTGATTGCCGAATTCGAGGTAAGTTCAGAATCCAAGGATTGAAAAGCACCAATCCTATTGCTGTGGGCGATCAGGTTATTCTTGAACACGAAGGTGAAGACTTTTTGATTACTGAGATATTAGATCGAAAAAATTACATCATTCGAAAATCGGTCAACCTATCCAAGCAGGTGCACATCATAGCTTCGAATATCGATCAAGCATTTTTGATTGTTACCATGGCAGCTCCTACAACTTCTATGGGATTTATCGATCGTTTTTTGGTGACAGCCGAAGCTTATTCTATAAACACTATTATTGTTTTTAATAAAGTAGATCTTTACGATGAGTTCCTACAGGAATATCACAATCAGGTAATTGAAATGTACCGAGAAGTTGGTTATGAATGTTTAGAAGTTTCGGCATTGGAAAATAAAAATACCGATGTTTTAAAGGAGCTGATGAAAGACAAAGTGAGTCTTTTAGCAGGACATTCTGGCGTTGGCAAATCGACGTTGGTAAATGTGATAGATCCCACGATGGATTTATTAACTGGTGATATTTCTGAAGCACACCAAAAAGGAATGCACACCACTACTTATGCCGAAATGTTTGAATTAAAATTCGGTGGTTTTATCATCGATTCTCCAGGTATTAAAGGCTTCGGATTGGTGGATATGGAGAAAGAAGAATTGGGCGATTATTTCCCAGAGATTAGAGCCATAAAAGGCGATTGCAAGTTTAATAACTGTCGTCATGTAAACGAGCCTCATTGTGCCGTAAAAGATGCAGTAGAAGAAGAGAGTATACATTCTGTTCGTTATGATAGTTATTTAACGATATTAGAAGATGACGGAAACCCATATAGAGAAGTAAAATACTAGCCATGAGAGTTACAATTCAAAGAGTAAACAAAGCATCAGTAGTTGTTGACGGAAAAATTAAAGGAACTATCCCTAAAGGCTTATTAGTCTTTGTAGGTGTTAGTGAAGATGATACTGAAGAAGACATTCAGTGGCTAAGTAAGAAAATTACTCAGTTGCGTATTTTTTCTGATGAACAGGGTAAAATGAACCGCTCGATAGTGGGTATTGGTTATGATGTTTTATTAATCAGTCAGTTTACTTTATTCGCCAGTATAAAAAATGGGAACCGTCCTTCTTATACGCGTTCTGCTGAGCCAGATGTAGCTATTCCTCTTTATGAGAAATTTCATCAATCTTTAGAAGAATTGCTAGGAAAGGAAGTGCCTACTGGAGAGTTTGGTGCCGACATGAAAATTAGCTCTGTGAACGACGGTCCTGTTACTATCAATATCGATTCGAAAATTAGAGAGTAATGGAATTAAAAGAACTTCAAGCTAAGGTTGATATATGGATTAAAGAGCATGGAGTTCGATATTTTAATGAACTAACCAATATGGCTATTCTTACCGAAGAGGTGGGGGAAGTCTCTCGAGTGATGGCTCGAAAATATGGTGAGCAGTCTTTTAAAGAATCTGATAATAAAGAGCTTGCAGATGAATTAGCTGATGTTTTATGGGTATTGACCTGCATCGCCAATCAAACTGGAGTTGATTTGGAAGATGCGATGAAAAAGAATTTCGAAAAGAAAACTACTCGCGATAAAAATCGGCATAAAGCGAACAAGAAACTTTATAGTACAAAGTAATGAGTACAAGGTATCAAGTACAAAGTAAAAAAAAATCTGAAAGACCTTGACGAAGAATTGTTAACCTTCAATTCTCTTCAAGTACTTATATCTAAAACTTTATCCCTACAGAAAGCAAGAATTGATTTAGTCTTTGGTCCGTTGAAAATTCTGTTTCACCAATGGTAATATTGTCAGAAATCGATTGTAAACCGAGTTCATAACGAAGGTCAATCGTAAGGATAGAAAGATCTAAACCAGCCCCCACCTGTAAACCTACCGTGGAGTTTTTGTAGTTCGCTTTCACTTCTTTGAAAGTGTCACTTAGTCCTTCTTGTGTAATATTTTCACTGAGTAATAAAGTGAAAACAGGTCCAGCGTTTACTCTGAATACTCTGAGGAATCTTTTCCCGAACATTACAGGAATATCAATCTTGTTCATACTTACTTCACCAATAACATCTACAGGATTGTTTTCCTCATCCATCACATCTGTAAACTTGATTTCTGTTGAAGAGTTGCTGAAAAGCACTTCTGGTTGTACATAGATTCCCAAAAGTGAAACACGAGCAAAAACACCTATTTGATAACCTAACTTAGCATCTTTTTCTTCAAGTAAGCCAACGAATTCATCGAAGTCACCAGAGTCCGCTAGGTTTTCCATGTCCTTTAATTTTAAAGATGGAGTGCTTAGGCTAAGTTTTGGCCCCCAAGAGAAATCTTGAGCACTGATGTTTGCGCTAAAAGCAAGTATGCTAACAAATAGAAGTATCTTTTTCATAATCATGCATTTTGAGATTCCTTATCCAATTTACGCTGTTCGTTGGCTTTTTGTGTAGCAGAAACATTGGCATCAATTTTATGCCCTGGTCTCGACCATTTTGCTTTATCACCATTCGAACAACTGTTCTTATAGTTTTCATTCACTTCTGGCTTATCACCTTTTTTATAAGCCTTCTGTGGAACTAAGCCTAAGATATTAAATAATTCCATATCCTTATTAATATCCGGATTTGGAGTAGTTAACAGTTTATCTCCGGCAAAAATAGAGCCTGCACCAGACATAAAGCATAAGGCTTGTCCTTCGTCGCTCATTTGAGTTCTCCCTGCCGAAAGGCGAACAGTAGTCGTTGGAAGTACAATTCTAGTAGTAGCCACCATGCGGATCATATCCCAAATAGGTACTTGCTTTTGTTCTTCCATGGGTGTTCCTTCAACAGCTACTAAGGCATTAATAGGTACCGATTCTGGATAAGGGTTTAAGCATGAAAGCGTCACCAACATCGATGCGCGATCCTCAGCCGATTCGCCCATTCCGATAATACCTCCAGAACAAACTGTTAATCCAGCTTTCCGGGCATTACCAATAGTTTCTATACGGTCTTCATAACCTCTTGTTGAGATTACTTTTTTATAATATTCTTCTGAAGAATCAAGATTGTGATTGTAGGCGTATAAGCCTGCATCAGCTAAACGACGAGCTTGATCGCTCGTTAACATCCCCAAAGTACAGCAAACCTCCATATCTAAGTCGCGAACGGTACGAACCATTTCAAGAACTTGATCGAAGTCATCACCTTCTTTTACATTTCGCCATGCCGCACCCATACAAATTCTTGATGAGCCCGATGATTTAGCACGCAAAGCTTGTGCTTTTACAGTTTGAACAGACATCAAGTCGTTCTTTTCGATGTCGGTATGATAGCGGGCCGCTTGAGGGCAGTAACCACAGTCTTCAGGGCAACCACCCGTCTTAATTGAAAGGAGTGTACTTACCTGAACTTCGTTAGGGTCGTGGTGTTCGCGGTGTACGTTTGCCGCTTGAAAAACCAGTTCTAAAATAGGTTTATTATACAGCTCAAGAATTTCTTCTTTAGTCCAATCTTTTCTTATTCCCGTCATCGTATTCTTGATTTATCGCTCAAATATAAGGCTTCTTATTTGGCTAATGTTTTTTACTTCGTTAAAATGATACTCACTGCATTACCCCCAAAACCAGTAGCATTTATCATGATGGTTTTTGGCTCTGTATTGCTATCCTTATTTAGGCTTGGGTAGGGGAAATTAATCAATTCCCCCTTTTGCAACATGAGTATGGCAAGCTCTAGGCTTAATGCTCCCGAAGCACCAAAGCAGTGTCCGCTAGCAAATTTGGTGGAAATTAAATGTGGTGTATTCTCAGGGAATAATTTTTCAATGGCTTTGAGCTCGCTTCTATCACCTTTTAGAGTTCCTGGAGCATGCATAACCACACAATCAACTTCATTGATATCTGCATTTTTCAATGCCATTTCCATGGATCTAAATATGCAATCGGCCTCCGCCGAAAGTGATACATTATGTTCGATTAATTCGGTTGAGAAACCCAATCCTTGAATGCGTGCGAGAGCCTCTTGACCTGCATCTTTTTCTAGGCAGAATACAGCAGATCCTTCTCCTAAAATCATATTGTTTTTATTGGAGGACGGATCAAGGGGTCTAGAAGGGAAATCTCCTTCTTCTTCAGAATAGATTCTTAAGGCTCGCATTTGAGCGATAGTAAAATCACTTAGTGGAGCCTCGGCTCCTCCTGCAACAAATTTCTTTGCCATTCCTGCCTGAAGCCATGCTACTGCATTTGCTATGGCATGGAGGGCAGTGCTACACGTTATGGAGTGAGAAAAGCTCGCTCCTTTTAATCCCAAATCGTAGGCTACCCACGAAGATAGATTTCCGAGGGTAGTGGTAGGCGAAGTCAATGGGCTTAGCCTTTTTTCTGGATTGTCGAGAAAGTGCTTATGGTATTTTTCGAAAAGTTGTGTGGCGCCCCTTGAAGACCCTAGGTTCACACTAATTAAATCTTCACCGTTCCACTTCGCTTGTTCAATTGCTTGTCGAGCGGCTAATATGGATAGTAAAACAGATTTGTCGAGTCGTCGGTAATGCTGATTCTCTTTACGCAAGCCTTTAATCAGTTGCTCTTCTTCGGGATGTAATTTCCCTACAGGAGTATCACAATTGTTAAAACAACAAGTTGTAATTCGAGGCTCCCCCGATTGGTATCGATTCCATATTTCATCTGCATGACTCCCTAATGCCGAGAGGCTCCCCATTCCACTAATGATAATCTTTTCTTGCATGTCGCAAAGATAGTGTAAATGAGATTCTGAAAAATTACTTATTTCAGTTTTTCTTCAGCCATTTTTGTTTGATAAATGCACCATTTTCACATTCAAAAACAAGCAGATAAATACCTTCAGAAAGCTGGGAAAGATCGATTTTATTTTCTCCTTTAATTGTTTTTCTGAATACAAAACTACCGATGTTATTGTAGATGTTGAGGCTTTGAATGACTGCTTCATCAGTATTGAAATGTAAAATTCCAGAAGAAGGATTCGGGTATATTACTAGTGTAGATTTATCCTCTTCAATTTCTAGATCAGTGATTTCAAATAGTAGTATATCATCCGAACAGGCATCGCTAACAAATAACTGTATTTGATAGATGTCTTGGTAATCACCAATAAAAACTGCTAGTGTATCGTCGAATGAAAGTATATTTTGCGTTATCCCCGTCCAGTTTACAAAGTCTGCATCCAAGGTTTTGTTGTAGAAAAATAAACTATCACCAATCAATTCATAACTGGCTTCAGCGACTATAGTGTTTGTAAAGTCAGTTGCGGTATTTAGGACGGCATTGTGTGCAAAATTCTGAATGATTTCTGCCGTGGCCTGATTAATCGCAGTCGGAACAAATCCATTGCTCGGGCTATCGTTAAAAAGTAGACTGTAAAAAACGCAAGAAGCCAAATAGCTTCCGTGGATACTCGGATGACTTCCATCGCCACCATATAAATCAATTATTGGATGTGCCGCTCTGATGTTTTTCCATGCAATTCCTACAGGCGATAAAAGGGCTTCATTGTCTTCAGCCATTTCGGTATAGCTTTCGCTGAGACGCTCTTGCATGCCTTCGTAGGTGCAGATTGGTGGATAGTTCTGGCAATTTTGTAGATCGCCATTTTCTCTTCCCCAAGTCATGAAAAAGACGGGTTTCACACAATTATTAGACTCGCTTATCTGAGTACATAAATTTGCGGCATAAGGGTAACAATCGGAGGCAACTTGGCTAGGCGAAAAAGAAGGGATTTGACTCTGTTCTTGCAAAACTACATAGTCCCAAGTTTCTTGATTTAATTGGTTGCTAACATTCGCATTAGTTGAATGTTGCATAAAAGTTGAGCCACCAGGAATATGAGCGTAATAACTCAAATGGTTTCCTTTAGATGATGCCATCTGCTCGATGAGTGAAGGTAAATTATTTACCCCTGTATAGCTGTTTCCAATAAAGAATACACTCAGACTGTCTTGTGCAAAGGAAATTTGACTGAGGCAACTGATAATTACGAATAAGACGAGTCTCATATTATTTGCTTTGTTTGATCCAAATTTCACTAGCTAAATTCTGATGGGCCCCATTTAATTTGATGAAGTAAAGCCCATCAGCCCATAGTTTAGCATCTATGCTAATCTGTTCCATTCCACCAATTGATTGCTTGAATGTTAATTGACCTTGGGCATTATACACTTCAAGTATAGCGTTTTGGTTTTGTTTAATCTTAATGAAAAGCTCTCCGCTAGAAGGGTTTGGGTAAAGGCTAAAGTATTCTACTTGTTCTTCGATGCCTATTGGACTTGAAGTATGAACTAATAAATCATCGAAATAAAAACCATCCATAGTTACCCATGAATCGCTTACCATTCTGAATTGAAGCAAAATAGTTTCTCCTATATAGTCGTTCAAATCGATGCTTTCGAGCACCCATTCATCTTGTACACCATCGTATATGGGTTGGTTGTAGTCTTGGTATTCAGAGCCATCTCGCGTATAAGTCCCGCAGACTGGAGTCCAGTTGAGCCCATCGTCAGTTGAGATTTGTAATTGGGCATAATCCCAGCTACTTTCGATTGCCCATTTTGTGTAAAAAGTTAAATAAGCTCTCTGTACATTAGTCAAATCAATAGGGTCATTTAAAGTAATTCTATTGTCGATATCGTTTAGATATTCGCCGTATGGTGAGTCGGTGATTGATCCACTTGCAGAGAAATATATGGTATTAGAAATAGCCCAACTTTCCGTGTTCCAATTGTTAAGTGTATTTGCATCCTCAGTAAATAGCGTGCTTGTTTCTCCATAGATAAATGATATAGGAATGTCTCTTTCGTAAATACCGTTGTTGATTGTTAGAACCATTTCTACAGTTATTCCCGCGGGAGTATTTTCTGCTAGGCTATAATTTAAAACAGCATTTTCAGTTTGTAGGTGATTCATGATGCTCGTACTTATCACCAATTCTGAGACTTCCACATAAGGGCTTTCGCTTGATAAAATTAATTCAAAAGCTCCCTCTTGTAGTCCAATATTACTAATTGATAAATCGATAGTACCAGTTAAATTATCTGTAAATGCTTCGTAAGAAAGTTCTTCGCTAGCATAAGGGAATAGGAAACTAGCGATGCTAATATTTGGGAAGAGGTTTTCTTTACAAGTAGGTAAAATCTGATCTTCATTTTCCCAAAAACTAGAACCAGCCTCAGGAGTCATACTTAAGATTTTGTTTTTGGTAGTTTGCTCTCCATACATCCAATCGTCTGAATCTCCATTTACAGTGTATCCAACTGTTTCGGTTCCAGTTCCATAGACATAGTTGTTGTGCTGAGTAAGATGTTCCCCAAAAGCTAAAAAGCTACTCGAGTCTGGAGTTAAAGATGGGTCGGCATATCCCCAAGGGTAAATTAATAAGCCTCCGTAAGTATGGTAATTTAAGGTGAGTTCAAAATGATGATCTTCACATAGCTTGTTCACCATTTGTGTTTCAGGTTCCGATGCAGGCCCTGGGCCTCGGTATGTTTGGCTGCTCGTAATTGGCGAGGATCCTTGGTCGTCGTATGCCCAATGGAAGTCGTAATTTCTGTTTAGGTCAACCCCAAAAGATCCGTCTCCATTGTCTCTTCTGTTTTTTCGCCACATTCCCCCGCCTTGAGGGTCGGTGAGTTCGTTGTGTAGATAGCCATCAGGGTTTATACAAGGAATAAAATAGAGTTCTGAATTATTGATGATACTCGTAATTTGATTATCCTCTCCATAGTGTTCCAACATATAGTACATAAAGAAGATGAGTTGAGATACCGATCCTGGTTCACGAGCATGATGCAAGGCAGTATACAGCATTTCAGGTTCGTCCTCATCTTGGTTCGGATTATCTGATATTTTTACAAAATAAATTGGATTTCCATCATGTGATAAGGTGTCGCCAATTGCTTCTTTAACAGTGATTAAGTCTGGATATAAATCCGCCATCTTATCGATGTGAAACCAAATTTCATCGTAGGTGAAATAGCCTCCTATAGACCCCAAGCTAAAGTTATCGGGAATTTCGTATTCTAGTGTTGAAGTCGATTCACAAGGCTCAATAATTTCAGATGGATCGCTGCGATGTTCTAGATAGTATTTTTGTAAATCATCTATTAATATCTCGTATTCGTAATTTAATTGATTGAGAATATCAACTTCCTTAGCAGAGAAGTCGTTGATGATAAATATTCCCTTTTTGTGATGACCGTGATCGACTGTGATTCCAGCCTCGGCTAGCTCTTGTAAGCCATTGTTTTTTAAGTATATTTTTAGCTTAGAATAGCTTGGGGCTTGGGCAACTGCGTTAATTGAGTATAGAAATGAAAGTAGTATCAGTAATTTTTTCATCGTATAGAATTTCATTTCATTATATCAAAAGTTATACCGTATGCTAAGTGCGTGAAATTTAAAGAGTTCGATATCTTGCCTATAAAGAAATTTTTATTAAATTGCAGTCAATCCACCCCCATGAGAAGATTAGTTGTTATCATATCGCTGTTTATTTCCTCACTTTCTTATTCTCAAGAAATGACGAATAGCACCGTAGTTAATAGTGATAATGTTCTTATTCAAAAAACTCAAATACTTTCCAATTCTACATCTAGCACCGACATGCAGTTGCTAAATCAGACTTTAGTCTTGCACGAAGGTTGGAATTTGTTTTCGAAATCTGTGATTACAGAGAACGAATCGATGGATGAGCTTTTTGGCGAAATAGACGAACATCTAGTGATCCTAAAAGATGAAGCTGGTATGGTGTATTGGCCTTTGTTTGATGTGAATACTATTGGGGACTATCAGTCTAATAAAGGATATTACGCTAAATTAGATGCCGAGGTAAGTCTTACTTTTACAGGAGAAATCATCCCAGAGTCCACACCTATTTTGTTGCAAGATGGATGGAATATCATTCCTTTTTACCGATTTGCAGAGATTGATGCTGTTGAATTCTTCGAGAGTATTAGTTCAAAAATCATCTTGGTAAAAGATGAGGCAGGTTTGGTTTATTGGCCAGAATACGGATTAAACAGTATCGGGAATTTGACGCCAGGAAGAGCCTATGTTATCAAAATGTTAGATGAAACCATCTTTCAGTACTAAATTATTTCACTTGCTATTATTGCCATCACGCCTACTGTAAAACAGTAATAGGCGAAATACTTTAGTTGGCTATTTTTCACTAAGCTAATCATCCATTTACAAGCTAAGAGACCCGTAAAGAATGCGGCAATAAATCCTGCTAAAAGCGGAAAAAGCTGAGCGCTTTCAGTTGTAATTTCTCCAGACATTAGGTCTTTAGCAATTTTCCCAAAGATTAAAGGGATGACCATTAAGAATGAAAAACGAGCTGCTTTTTCTCTATCGATTCCTAATAAAACCGAAGTGGAAATAGTAGCTCCCGAGCGAGAGATGCCTGGAAGAATTGCGATAGCTTGTGCTAAGCCTATAATTAAAGAATGTAGAATGCTTACTTTTTGCTCAGTCCTTTGCGCTTTGTCGGCTAGAAATAATAAGAGTCCAGTAATCAGTAGCATGGAGCCTACAAGTAGTATTTGCCCGTTGAATAATTGGTTGATTTCTTCTTCGAAGTAGAGGCCGATAAAGACTGCGGGAATCATTGAAAGAATGATTTTCACAGAATATTGAGAAGCCTCATTCCACTTGAACTGCACTAAACCAAAGAGTATTTCTTTAATTTCTTTCCGGAAAATAACTACTGTACTCAATGCGGTTGCACCATGTAATACAATGGTGAATAAGAGACTTTCTTTGGCGAGCGCCTGACTGTTGAGTACTGCTTTTGTCAATTCTAAATGACCACTGCTACTCACGGGTAAAAACTCAGTTAACCCCTGAATAATCCCGAGTATGATTGCCTCTAAAAAACTCATTTACTTATTTTTTCTCCTTGTACATTATTGCAAATATTTCGATAGTAAAGCCAATCAAAATACAGATAGGAGCTAAAGTAATACGTCTAAAGCTAAAAATTTCCGGGTTAAAACTGGTTGCATCTTCAGCGCCACCACCCCACATGAGTATAAATCCTAAAACAATAAACCCAAGTCCTATGAACATGAGCTTGTAGTTCTTCTTGCCAAATAAAAATCCTTTATTTTCCATATCAATAGTGTAATTCGTCAGTAGTTAATTTTAAATATTTACGCAGGGCAAAAAATGTACAACCCAAAGGGATAAGAACTCCTAAACTTAAAATGCTTGTATAAAGAAAGGCTTGCGCCTTAAGGTTGTGTAAACGTTTAATTTCGGGTAATACTTCCATTCCGTAGGAGATAAATAGATGTAGAAGCACAATTGCAATTAGACTCGCTAAAATTCCGTGTTGTAAGCTCTTCCATATAAATGGTTTGCGGATAAAGCCTTTAGTTGCCCCAACCAATTGCATGGTTTTAATGATAAAGCGCTTGGAGTATATTGCCAATCGAATCGAACTATTTATCAATGCAATTGCAATTAAACTAAACAGTAAGCTTAAGGCTATTAAGGCAAAGCTTACCTTTTCGATGTTTTCGTTGAGCAGTTTAATTAAAGACTTGTCGTAAACAACCTGTTTAACCACTGGTACTTTTAGCAATTCCTCTTCGATGCTTTCAGGCGATTTCATCTGTGTATAGTATGCTTGAAAGTGTATGTCAATCGCATCAGTAAGCGGATTGAATCCAAGAAACTCTATAAAGTTCTCTCCCAACTCCTCCTGTAAGCTGTTGGCCGCTTCTTCGCGCGAAATAAATTCGGTTTTCTTTACATGCTCACTCAATTCCAGCTGTCTTTGGAATTGTTTAGTCATCACTTCCTTTGCATCCTCTTTTATCAATACTGTATAGGCAATGTTTTCCTGAACCTGATTGGCAATGGATTTAGAGTGGTAGAGCATGGTAGACAAGAGTCCTAAAAGGAATAGGACCAAGGTCATACTTACAATTACAGAGATATAGGAAGAGCGCAGTCTTCGCTTATTGAATTTGTCTTGTTTTTGACTCATTGAGGGCTAATTTACAAATTCGAATAAAGATTAACTTAAATAAATGTTAAAAAGACCTAAGTAAGGAGTAGAATATAAAAAGCAAAGCAAACATTAGGGCTTAGCACCTTTTAATGGGCTTGATAGATTTTTGTATTTTATCAAATCCATTTTTATAGAGCCAACTAACACTTTAGTTTCCACTCTAAGAGGAACGCTGTTTATATCGTCACTCACCCAAATAGTCATCCCTTGTTTGTCGTCAAACACACGACCCATTTCAAGATTAGGAGCCCATTTTTTGCAAGGAATATGGCCAAACTTTGTTTTTATGGTATCTCGTCCCAAGAAATAAATTTCTGTTTCCATGAATTCGTCGTCTAAATAAATCTGGAGTGGTATTTTGTCTCCAATTTTAAGAGAATCGAATTGTTGTGATCGAAAATAATAGAAGCTCGATAGGATGTCTTGAGCGACTTTGGGTAAATCGATGGTGTCGCGGGTAGATTCTGCTTGGGATAATTCATAATTAAAAAAGACCGTTTCCTTTTTCTTATAATTCCCTTCCCGAACATCTCTGTAAAAGTGAATAGGTTGGAGGCTCTCTTTATTTACTATACTTTCGTAGTAGTCGCGCACTTTAAAAAACAGGTTGAACAAACCTGTAGATTTCCCGAAAGCCTTAAAACGATACTGCTCCGTGTTGCTTTTTTTGATTTCTAAATAGGCTTTCCCCGCGTCGATAATCCCATAATGAACTTTGTACTCGAGTTTTTCTCCTTCATTGAAATAGGTTGTTGAATCTTGAGCGAAGATCAATTGACTCGAAAACAATATGAAAATTAAGAGACGTACCATCTTAGTCAAAACGAGTATTCACAATATTATTATACAAAGAACCGAAGGTATAGGTAAGTCCAAGATAAGTATAATAGTCAAAGCCTGAAGCGAGTTCTTTTTGCCTTAGGATAACCTCTTCATAGTTTGCTCCGCTAGATGGTAGTTCAATTTGGCTTCTATTTAAGTTGAAATTCCCAAAGCCACTTACACTTAAACCTTTTACAATTCTGATGTTTACATTTAAGAAAACACCCACATCATATTTATGACCGCTTAAAAAGATGTCTTTCGCGTTAATTCCTAAATCTAAACTCCCCCATTTTTGAATGATTTCGAAATCGAGACTTAATTGTTGAAAAAAGTAGTTTTCGTAAGTCTTGAAAAAGATTGTAGTGTCGATATAATTGTTGTGTTGATTCCCAATACCATAAAGAAATCTTAATTGATGCTCACTAGCTTCAGAATAAGGAAAAATATTATACTCTAGGGCAGGCATGATAGCGAAGCCATGCTCAATGTTTGAATAAGTGGAGTGTTTATAATTCGTAAATGCTCCTGCTGAGAAATGTTCGTTGATACTTTTAACGGCAAGAATATTTGCATTTGAGTTTTTTTGAATCGTGCTAAGGTAGAAGTCGTCGTAATCAAAAACGCTTTTGCTTTGGGACATATAAATGGAGCTTTCAAGTTTAATGTCTTTGGTGATTTTATTGGCAGAAAATCGAATGCTATAGTTCTTGCTCTTATAGCCTTCTTCACCATTAAAACGCCCGTTAGCGCTTAATCTGAAAATCCAATATTTCCAAGGGTCTTCAACTTGAATATTTGTTGTTTCAGTTGAATTTTTAGAATAGACTAAGGAAATGTTCTCATTTTCTTTACTGTGCTTAACAAAGTTGTAAAGACCGCTTTTTAGCGTTTTTACTTGAGCGATTCTGATTTCGTCTTCCGTGGCATCAGGGCTAAGCGAAGTACGTAGGGTTTCTTTAGCGTTTGCAAATTCTCCTTGTCCGATAAATTTAAATGTGAATAAATCTCCTCCACTTCCCGTAGTGTTTCTTGTTACTAATATGTGTACATAGGCATCTTTGGGCTCTCTAATGAAATCTACATATGGTATTTCAGTTTGAATATATTTGTTGTCACAGTACCAAGAACAGTCTAAAAAAGCCTTTATCTTATCAACTTGTTGGGCATTCACTGAGAAATTTACCCAAAATAAAGTAAAGAGTAAATTTTTCATAGTGAGTAAATTTTAAGATTATTATTAAATGTAATTCACTCTAAAGGTAATATTTTTAAATAAAAAAAACTCCGGACAATGTCCAGAGCGTGTAAAGATTCACCCCCCAGATGAGCTCTTTTTTTATATAATAGCTCAATAGTTCAATAGCTATGCCAAATACCTCATTGACTAATATATTTTTTAATTAGCTGTGATATTATCCATTTTAACTTCCATAAATAGATCGTCAAAGCCTATGCATCTACCTTTTACACGGAGGCTGTCTCCGATTTCAAGGTCTTGTAATAAAAAGCTGCTATCCACTTGACAAACTATTCCAGGGCTGAGGATTATTAAGAACTCCGATTTTGAGTAGAGAACCCCACTTAGTTCGAGTGTCCGATTGATGTAAAGTTTACTAGCTTCTTCTTGATTTTGAATAAAATGTTGGTATAAGCTGTCGCCAGTCAAAGAGAATTGCGCCTTTTCGGTGTTTATATTCCTGTGGTCGTGGTAGATGTAATTATAGCCAAAGTAAAAAATGACAGCTAGTAGTGCTATTGCTATTCCGAGCTTGTTTTTCATAGTTTGTATATTTGAATCAAATTTATATAAAATATTGAATGTTAAAAGAAAAATAGTCCGCTTAGCCTTTGTATTAATTAATATCTTAGCTCAAAATTCATTTTGATGAAAAAATTATTTTTTATTTTTTATTCATTAAGCTTCTTAATCGCCTGTTCCTATGATAGCGAAGAAGAGCTATACGGAATTACTTTATGTGATACTGAACTCATGTCTTTTACAGACGATGTTTGGCCAATAATTCAGGAGAATTGTGTGTCTTGCCACGGTGGTGAAACTCCATTTGCTGGATTGGCTTTGGAACAATATAGCCAAATAAGAACGTCTGCTGATGATGCTTCAGATGCCGGGCTCATCAATCGAATTGAACGCTACGAAGGCGAGCCTGGTTTTATGCCAAAAGATCTTTCTCGTTTAGAGCAGTGCTCTATCGATAAAATTAAAGCTTGGGTTGAACAAGGAGCATTAGAAAATTAAGTATGAAGAATTTACTCATTATAGCATTATTGTTTTCTGCTAATCAGTTGTTAGCGCAAAAATATATGACTCGAAATGCAGAGGTATATTTTCTGTCGGATACACCCGCACTTGAGGTTGTTGAAGCTATAAATAAGCAAGTTGGAGCTGTGATAGATCTTTCAAACGGAGCTATTGCATTTCAAATACAGATCCGAGCCTTTCATTTTGACATAGCTTTAATGGAAGAGCATTTTAACGAGAATTATGTTGAGTCGGATGTATACCCGAAAGCCACTTTTAGAGGTGCTTTTGTAGAATTGCCAAAAGATCTTTCTCAAGAGAATGAGCTTATAGTAAAAGGTTCTATGGATTTTCATGGTATACAAAAGGAAATGGAAATTCCAGTTCGCTTACAGATGAAAGATGGTGCCTTAGTGGGCGAATCCAACTTTGTACTTTCCTGTTCTGATTTTGGAATAAAAATCCCGAAGATAGTTGCCGATAAATTAGCCAATGAAATTCAGGTAGTGGTAAAAGCCACTTTAAACGAAATTCAATAAACATGAGAATTCTATTCCTCTTCACTTTTATTTTTGGGGCACAGCTTTTTGCCCAAGACGATTTACTCTCCTTACTAGATGATGACTCATCATCACAAGAAGTTCACGCTATATTTAAAGGGACAAGAGTCATCAATGGTCAGTCGGTAGAGTTGCCAGCCAAAGGAGTTTTACAATTTGTAATCGAACACCGTTTTGGAACCCTAAATAGCGGAGCTTACGAATTGTGGGGGATCGATCAATCTACCATGCGTATGTCTCTAGATTATGGATTGTTTGATGGTCTTGCCATAGGCGTGGCTCGCAATTCCTTTCAAAAAACTTTTGAGGCTTCTTTAAAGGCCTCATTGCTTAAGCAAAAAAGAACAAGTGGAAGTCCGATTTCTATTAGCGCCTATGGGGCAACTTTTCTCAAATCAGAACGATGGTCAAATCCAGAACGTGAAAATTTGTTTAGCTCAAGATTGTCTTATGCCTATCAGCTGATGCTTGCCAGAAAGTTCAATCAATCTTTATCGCTACAATTAACCCCAAGTTATATCCATCGAAATTTAGTGGTAACCAAAGCGATGAATAACGATTATATGGCAATGGGTATTGGCGGTCGCTATAAGATTACTAAGCGAGTGTCTTTTAACGCGGAATATTTCTACCAGTTCAATCGTCCTGTCGAAGACTTTACAAATTCACTTTCGCTTGGATTCGATATTGAAACGGGAGGCCATGTTTTTCAACTACACATTACCAATTCTCAAGGCATGTTCGAAAGAGCTTTTATTGGAGAAACTACTGGTAAATGGTCAGAAGGAGACATCTACTTCGGCTTTAATATTTCGAGGGTGTTTACCCTTAGCCGAGATTAAAAATTACCGTTAATAGGATATCAGGTGGCTACTTCCAATAGCAATCATTAAGGCGCTCAACAGTAGGTTGAGCCAGAGCTCTTTTTTGTGATAGTAGAAATAGTTACTAATTATGGCACTTAAAGGAATGGCGCAGATTAAAAATTTACTCCCCAAGCTCTTGTCTCCAAAAAACAGACTTATTATTGATGCCAATAAGAGCCATAGTAAAAGCACAAAGGATTTTCTTGATTTGATATTCTTTCTTCGAAGGCTTGGGGCCAATTCAAAAATGGCTAAAAGACTAATCATTCCAATTGCACAGAGGCTAATAATCTCCTGATAGCTGAGATTAAGGGAAACCACATCGAAGACTTTTATTTCTAGAAAACTCACCACTGAAAGGGCTTCAATTTCAAAATAAGTAGAAATGGTAAAAAGGATAAACCAAGGGCAAATTATTCCTACGATGCTCAACGCCCAATGTCGCCATTCTACCTGCGAAAATATTGACATGCCAATCCAAACAAGTGGTGTTAGAATGACAAAGGGAGGGTAGAAGAGTGTTGCTAAGCTCAAGAAAACTGCCGTGTCGAGTATATTTAAATGAGCCTCTCTTTTAAGATAAGCCCCTAAGAGCTCTTTGATTGATAGTAATACAAAGGTGATGGCAATTAGTGCCGGGCTTAAATAAATTTCTTGTGGAAAAGCACTAATCAATAAGAAGTAGAAGAGTGCCGGAAAAAAAGTGTTTGTAGAAAGGATTCTTTGGCCTACAACAATCACATTAATTATTAAACACTGGCTAAAGATTAAGCCGCAAACTAACATTCGTTCCAGAATTGGATATTGAACAAGAGGCTTGATGAGTATTGAATAGATTGGATTATCAGTGCTAATAAGTTCGCTAGATCCTTGAAAAGAAAAGCCAAACCAGGTGACTATACACAATATAAATACCGCGACTATAGAAAGTACTTGAGTATGGCGAAATAAATTGACTATCATCTGGTAAAAATATGTAAATTTGTCATCGTTAAGAAAATAAAATTACAGTCATGAATGATTTATTATACAGTATCGGAGATTTATTCGAGCAGAGTTTTGAAGTTTTAGCGGCTTTAGGAAACATTCCTAATGTTGCTTTTGTCATTTTGGGCACAGCAGCATTTGCTATTTGCATGAAAGTTGTTACTGCTGAAAAAAATATTTGCGAATAATTTCCGATTTCAAAGCATAAAAAAAGGCGACCATTTGGTTGCCTTTTTTTGTTTCGTAATACCACTTACAAATCAAAACCAATATCGGTACGATAATACTTTCCCTCGAACTTAACTTTTTCGGCACTGGCAAAAGATTTTGCTAGGGCTTCGTTCATGGTATCTCCAAAAGAAGTCAATGCCATAACTCTCCCTCCATTGGTTTGTACTTCAGAGCCTACCAAT
>Ga0066376_10001044_pt1 | contig 26861 bp, 19 predicted proteins | sample Knorr_S15_td_Bot_FD_77009 | JGI IMG/M metagenome (GOLD analysis project Ga0066376, IMG submission 77009) | Marine microbial communities from Southern Atlantic Ocean transect - Knorr_S15_td_Bottom_ad_5009_LV_A | ecosystem: Environmental > Aquatic > Marine > Oceanic | place: Southern Atlantic... | reverse complement strand
AGTCCGCATCGGTGGCGAACCAGGCCTGAAACTCGCCGACAGACCTGGGGTAGTGCACTCCAGCGTGTGGATGATCCATGCATCACAACATAAATCAAGTCCGGTTAAATGGATACCCCCAACTGACGTATAGGAAAAACTGAGAATCGCCAGCCCCCGCCAAAGCCTTCAGGCGTGCAGGGCGCTCTCCAGAGCTTTTTCGGATTGGCGGCAGTAGTCGCGATCGGTCTCGAAGCCCACGAAATTTAGTCCCAACTCCGCACAGGCTACGGCTGTGTTGCCGATTCCCAGGAAGGGGTCGAGGACGAGGCTCGCCCTCTTGGTGCCGTGGACCTGGATGCACATCTTGGGGATCTTGACCGGGAAGCTCGCCGGGTGGGGGCGTTGGGAGGATCGGTCGCGGATGGTGCGGTAGGGGACAAACCAGGTATTGCCGCGGCACCGCAGGTCCGCTTTGACGCCGCCCCAGCGCTTGATGTTGGATTTGTCCTGGTACTCCACGCCCACGCCCAGCCGGTCCAGCTCCACGTTACCCGTTTTGGTCAGGTGGAAGATGTACTCGTGGCAGTCGTTGACGTAGCGGGGACTGTTGATCGGCTTGTAGTGGCCCACCGAGACGTTGCCGGTGATGCCGGGATAGCTGCCCACGTCTTCCTTCCTGATGGCGATGGACTTGATCCAGTGAAAGACGTTCTGCAGGGTGAAGTGCTGGCGGAGCTCCAGCAGAACTTCGAACGGCCCCCAGGGATCGCTGGGTTTCCCCCCTATATTGAGAAAAAGCGAGCCGCGGTCACTGAGCACGCCGGACACGGCTTGCCCCCACTCTCCCATCCAGGCCAGGTAGTCGGCGCGGGAAATAGTATCGTCGTATCCCGAGTAGGCGGTACCCAGATTGTAGGGCGGAGAGGTGACGACGACATCCACCGAGCCCGGCTGCAGTCGTTGGGTCATGCCGGCCACGCAGTCGCAGTTGAAGATGCGGAAACTGCTGCCGCCGCGGCTATCGATGGCGAACTCTTCAGGTATTTCCGCGGCAGGACCGCTCACCTCACCATCCCAACGCGTACCCGTCACGACGGGGGTCGGCCCCGCCCATGAACGACCCCGTGTCGCCGTCGATCATGATGCCCTGACCGCCGCCCACGCCCGCCGACCAGTCGCCGAGCGGGTTGAACTCGTGACCCATGTCCCCCAGCTCCGCCAGCACGCCAGCGTTGATCCGCTCTTCGATATTGACCGAGTAGCCGCGCCCCGTGGTTATTCGCGGCGCCTCGATGGCGGCCTGGATGTTCATGCCGTGGTCGATGATGTTCATGATCATCTGGGGGGTGGTCTGCAGGATGCCGTAGCTCCCGGGCGTGCCGATCAGGAAGCGCAGGGAGTCCCCTTCCCACACCTGAGTCGGCGACATGCACATCTCGTTCTTCTTGGCCGGCCCAATGGCGTTGGGGCTGAGCGGCTCGCGGTCGAACCAGCGCATGAAGTTGTTGAGGCAGACCCCAGTACCGGGAACGACCATGGCCGAGCCAAAACCGCTGCCCAGGCTTTGGGTGACGGCCACGGCGTTGCCGTCGGCGTCAACGGTGTCGAAGTGGGTGGTGCACTCCGACTTCATCCAGGCGCTGGGATCGCCGGCTAGAACTTCGTCCTGCATCTTGATGGCGGTAAAGGTGTCGCCGCCGCCGGGAAGCGCGCGCTCGCCGATGAGGGCCCGGCGCTCGGTGGCGAATTTCTTTGACAACAGGCCGGCGATGGGAGCCTTCTCGATGGCGGCGTACTCGGCGCGATCGGCGATGGATAACCTGGCCGCCTCGATAAAGCGGTGCAGCGTGGCGGTCGTGTTGTGGCCCATATCGGCGACGTCAAAGCCCTCCATGATGTTGAGGGTTTCCAGATACTGGATCGCCTGACAGGGGAGCGGCGGCGTGAACACCGAATACCCCCGGTAGTCGATCGAAATCGGATCGCGCCAGACGGGCTCGAATTCGGCCAGATCCTGCTTGCTGAGCAAACCGCCGGTCGCGGACATGAAAGCGGCGATTTTGTCGGCCACGTGGCCGGTGTAGAAGGCCTCGGGTCCGGAGGCGGCGACGGTCCTGAAGGTCTCGGCCAGGTCACGCTGGATCAGCACCTCGCCCGGCTGCGGGGAGCGGCCGTCGATGAGGTAGGCGGCGGCGGAGGAGGGGTACTTGCGGAGGTCCGGCACATTCGAGGCGATGAACTCCGCGTTCTTAACGGTGATGGCGTATCCCTTCTCGGCGTACTCGATGGCCGGTCCGAAGACGGTGGCCGCGTCCATGGTGCCGTAGCGACGGAGAGCCTCCAGCCAGCCTCCACAGGCGCCGGGCACTAGCGGCGAGAGCGGGCCGCGATCCTGTTTGGCATAGTCATCGTAGAGCGAGAGCTCGGCCGCGCGGGGGGTAAGCCCGACGTAATCGAGGATCTTGTGCTCCTTGTGGGCGGCGCTGTAGATGTGCATGTATCCCAAACCGCCGATGCCGGACATATAGGGCTCCACCACATTGAGTGCGGCGGCGGTGGCGATAGCGGCGTCGATGGCGTTGCCGCCGTCCATGAGTATGCGCATGCCCGCGAGCGCAGCCAGCGGATGGGCGCAGGCGATCATGCCCCGGCGTCCGGTGGGCGTCGAGCGATGGGTGGTGCCTTTAGCAGGGAATGCCATTAGACAATCGTCCTCCATCCGGTTAGGTTAAATAAATTGTAACCAGACCACCTGTACGCCGTCAAATCGAGGGAAAAGAGGAGATCGATCCGCCCATGCCAGAACGCGTCGTAGACCTGAGAAGTGATACCGTCACCCTGCCTACCCAAGAGATGCAGGAGGCTATGAACCGGGCCGAGCTCGGCGATGACGTGTACGGTGAGGACCCGACCGTCAAGCGGCTGGAAGAGCTGGCGGCGGCGAAGGTGGGCATGGATCGCGCGCTCTTTGTGCCTTCCGGCACCATGGGCAATACCGCCGCCCTGCTGGCACACACGCGGCCGGGGGAGGAGGTCATCTTCGAAGAGCTCGCCCACCTGTATAACTGGGAGGCCGGCACCTACGCCAATATCGCCGGTTTGACCGCCCGTCCGATTCTCGGGGACTTCGGCATCTTTACGGGCGCACAACTGGAAGAGGCGATACGGCCCGACAACGTGCACTTCACCAGACCGACGCTGGTGTGTCTGGAAAACACTCACAACAACGCCGCCGGCTCCGTGTGGACGCCCAGCGAATTCGAAGCCGTGTCATCCGTTGCCCGTCAACACGGCCTCAAGGTGCACGTGGACGGGGCCCGCATCTTCAATGCCGCCGTCGCTCTGGGAGTCGAGGTGACCCAGTTCACCCGCCACGTGGATTCGCTCATGTTCTGCGTGTCGAAGGGATTGAGCGCGCCGGTTGGTTCACTGTTGTGCGGCGACAGCGCCTTTATGGAGGAGGCTTACCGGGCCCGGAAGCGACTGGGCGGTGCCATGCGCCAGGCGGGTATCATCGCCGCGGCCGCCATCGTCTCGCTGGAGAAGATGGTCGATCGCCTGGCGGAAGACCACGACAACGCGCGGCGCCTGTGCACCGAGCTCTCCGCCATGGAGGGGATCACCGCCACTCAGGCGCCCAGACCCACCAACATCGTTATGGTGGACGTGGGTGGCCTCGGCTGGACCTCGGCGGAATTGATCGATCGCTGGAAGAAGCTGGGAATCCTCTGCAATCCGCGCCCGCCGACGAGGGTGCGTCTGGTGACCAACCGCCACGTATCGGCCGACGACGTCACCTACGCGCTGGACGCCACCCGCCAGATGACGCGCGAAGAGCCCGTCACCACGGCCGCTTGATGAGGTCGGGCCGGCGGTGTTTCGCCCGCGACATCCGGTCCGCGTGCGGCGGATTTCGATCCACTTGCGGTGGACATAGGCACGTGAGAACCGGTCCATCGCGTTTGGGTCCACCGCGCTGATGCGCTGGATCGCTGGGGCGGCCGTCGTCCTGCTTGCCGGCGTCGTCTACTGGGTGTACGCGGGCTCCGCAACTGGCGCCGAGACTGGCGCCACTGAGAATTCTGACACCGCCGCCGATTCGGGTCCGGTCGGGACAGCGATCGCCGGCGCGGCTCACGGCGCGAACGGCCACTTCCCCGCCAACCGGCTGGAACACGAGTCCAGCCCCTATCTGCTGCTCCACGCCCACAACCCCGTCGATTGGTACCCCTGGGGTCCCGAGGCGTTTGAGCGAGCGCGCTCCGAGGACAAGCCCATCTTTCTGTCGGTAGGCTATTCCACCTGCTACTGGTGCCATGTCATGGAGCGCCTGGTGTTCTCCAATGCCGAGATCGCGGCGACGATGAACAAATGGTTCATCAACATCAAGGTGGACCGCGAGGAGAGACCGGATCTGGATCGGATCTACATGACCGCCACCAATCTCATCAACCGCCGCGGCGGCTGGCCGAACTCGCTCTTCCTCACCCCCGATCTCGAGCCCTTCTTCGCCGGTACCTATTTTCCACCCGAGGACGCCCATGGGAGACCGGGATTCCCCACCATCCTGGCGGCCATGCATGATTACTGGGTGGACCGTCGGCCAGAGGTGGTGGAGGTGGCCGAGCGCATGACGGCGGCTATCCGCCAGCTGGAAGCGGCGCAGCAGGAACCCCCGACCGATCCGGACACCGTGCTTGTCCACAGGGCCGCGGCGGCTATCAAGGGGAGATATGACGCCGCCAACGGCGGTTTTGGCGGGGCGCCGAAATTTCCCCCATCCATGCGGCTTGCCTTCCTGCTCGACGCCTTCGAGCAGGAGGGTGACCAACGCGCTCTGGAGATCGTCGAGCACACCCTGGCGGCGATGTCGAACGGGGGCATGTACGATCAGGTGGGAGGTGGGTTTCACCGCTACTCCACCGACGCGCGCTGGCGGGTGCCTCACTTCGAGAAAATGTTGTACAACCAGGCCGACCTGGTGCGGGTCTACGCGCGGGCCTATCGCCTCACCGGGGACGAGCGCTGGCGCGCCGTGGTCGAGGACGTGCTGGCGTACGCAACCCGCGAAATGACCTCGGCGGAGGGAGCGTTTTTTTCCGCCCTGGACGCCGAAACCGAGGCTGAGGAGGGGAAGTATTACGTTTGGACGGAAGTGGAGATCCGACAGGTCCTCGGCCCCGACAGCGACGTGTTTTTCGCGGTTTATGACCTGGCACCCATGTCGGAGGGAGAGGGGAGGGTGTTGTTCCGCGCCCGGGAGTTGCGGGACGTCGCCGACGAACTCGGTCTGGAGGTGGCCGTCCTGAAGGAGCAGATCGACCAGATGCGGGTCAGGCTGCGGAAGGTGAGAGACCGGCGCGCCTACCCGCTGCTGGACGATAAGAATCTGACGGCGTGGAACGGCATGATGATTGCCGCCTACGCCGAGGCGTCGGTATCCCTGGGAGACGAGGCCTACCAGGATGCGGCGGCCCGGGCAGCGCGCTTCATCCTGGCGAGGTTGGGCAGTAGTGATGGAGGGCTGAAGCGGGTCTCGCGTGGGGAAACGGTCAAGCACGATGGCTACCTGGAGGATTACGCCTATCTCTCCGAAGGACTGCTGGCGCTTTACCTGGCATCCGAAGAGGAGGAGTGGCTGGCGGCGGCGAGGAGGACCGTGGATGCGATGCTGCGGCGCTTGTGGGACGAAGAGGGCACGGGAGGATTCTTTTACACCGAGGGCGGTGCAGATCTGATCGTGAGGAGCAAGAGCGGACAGGATTCGGCCCTGCCGTCGGGCAATGCCGTGGCCGCGCTCGCGCTGATGTCGCTGGCCACTGCCACCGGCGAGCAGGTCTATCTGGACCGGGCGAGGGAGGTACTGCGCTCTTTCGGCGGCGCGATGCAGGCGCGTCCCGGCGGCTTCACCCACATGATCTCCGCGGCCCGGAGGTACCTGACCACCGACTGGTCGGCGATGTCACGGAAAAGTCCAGAGCCGGCGGGTGTGACGGGAGCAGGGACCACGCCCGCATTCCAGACCAGCACATACACCGGCGCCCAAGTCTCGCTACCGTGGGTCGATGCAGCAGGCGGACGGGGGACTGCCGGCGGATCGCTTTCCGAGAGCATTCTGTCGGTTTCGGCCGCTCTCGCCGATTCGACCCCGGCGCCGGGCGACGTCGTCTCCGCATCGGTCTTCCTGGAGATCGTCGATGGCTGGCACGTCAACGCCAATCCCGCAGCCAGCGAATGGCTGATACCTACCTCGGTGACGGTGGGCGCCGACATTCCGGTGGCCCTGTCTCAGGTGCACTACCCACCGGGAGAAAGCCTCTATCTCGCCGGCCTGGAGGAGACCTTGTCGGTGTACAGCGGACTCGTCGTCCTCAAGGTAGACCTGGTCGTGGACCCCAAAGCTCAGGTGGGCACCAGCGGTGAGGTCCGGTTGCTGGTGACCTACCAGGCATGCGACGACGAGCGCTGCCTGGCGCCAGCAGAGGGAGTGGCGGTTGTGGATCTGACGGTAGGTGGGCGAGAGCAAGGAGACTAGCAGCCTGTCCGAGTATCCCATTCGGGGCCGCGTCCGGTGCTCGCGTCCAAAGCGGGTTGGTGTGTTACCAAAAGCACACGAGTCTGTTGACCCGACCACACACCTCAACGGACTGTTAGCAGGAGATCTCGAGATCCTCTCTGAAACGGCAAGTGGCATGCTTGTTGCAGAACCGGTATCTGGTTCGCAATAGCTCGACGCACCCACTATATTCCGAGAGGCAGCGCAAAATGGCCGACTCCACTGATCCCGATCCTGCGTTCTCAAACCCTCAGGAAGAAATGCACTGGGGCTTTTCATACCTGCGTGAGGATATTCAGGATCTGCGCGGCGAGTTACGCGGGCAGATTCAACAAGTACGCCAGGACCTGGGCGGGCAGATTCAACAAGTACGCCAGGACCTGCGCGATGATATCCAGGGCGTTCGTGGCGAGATTCAGGGCGTTCGCGGCGAGATTCAGGGCGTTCGCAGCGAGATCAAAGATGTGCGTGGAGAGGTCAGGGATGTGCGGGCCGATGTCGCTGGCCTCCAGGCTCAGATAAACGTCCGCTTCGGTTGGACCATCGCCACCATGGTCCTGATTGCGGGAGCGATCGTGGCAGCGATCAAGGTCTGACGGTCCACGCCAACGGTGTCCCGACGCACGAGTACCTCCGCCATTTCAATCGCCCGCAGCCTCGGCCGCGAGGCGGGCCGTCTTCGGTTCCAGGTTCCCGTCACCCACGTCTACAATCCCCTGGTCTACGCCTTCGAGGCCCACAGCCGGTATCTCGAGCTCTACTGCCGATCGACGGCGGAAGTGCTGCTCGTCGGGATGAATCCGGGACCGTGGGGGATGGCGCAAACAGGGGTACCCTTCGGCGAGGTGGCGCTGGTGCGCGACTGGCTCGGTATCGACAGTGGTGTCCGCCGGCCCAGACAGACGCATCCGAAACGCCCAATCGAAGGGTTCCAGTGTCAGCGCAGCGAAATCAGCGGCCAGCGCCTGTGGGGTTGGGCGAAGTCTCGCTTCGGAGACCCCGACGCCTTCTTCCAGCGGTTCTTTGTGTGGAATCACTGTCCGCTGGCATTCCTCGAAGCCTCCGGCCGCAACCGCACGCCCGACAAGCTGCCTCTGGAGGAGCGAGTCCCCCTCTTCGAGGTCTGCGATCGCGCTCTGGCGCGGATCGCAGACCTCGTCGCTCCGACTTTCGTACTCGGGATCGGCAAGTATGCTGAAGACCGGGCCCGGGCAGCTCTGGGCGACAGCGTCAGAGTCGGCAGAATTCTTCATCCCAGTCCCGCGAGCCCAGCCGCCAATCGCGGCTGGGCGCCGCAAGTAGAGCGTCAGCTGGAATCACTTGGCATCGAACTGCCGTCATGCCATTCCCGGGCGCAGGGCTAAGATTCTGGGGGTGGGCCTGAGATTGGGTGGCCTAAGATTGGGTGACCTGAGATTGGGTGACCTGAGCGATAGTCTCTCCAGATAGCGGACCAGGCGGTAACAGCCATCGTGTGGATGGAGAAAAGCCAGAGACAGGGTGAAGATGGGAGCGGCAGACCCAATCGCGTGAGCTTTGGCGCAGACAATTCTCGCCTCCACTGATCGCAGGCTCGCGGCGACGCTCTCGCCGATCTGTCGAAAGCCACTACTGCCCAACATCGGGAACAGGGCCGGCCCACCGGGACGGGAGAGCTGGCATCTGGCGCGATCTTCTACGAAGGCATCGGGCGGGTTAATCGAGAGCAGAACGGAATCACCTGGGGGCATCTGCCGAAGCCGGATCTGGGCGCCACTACCACTCAGGTTGGCGATCACTCCCAGCGTCTCTTGCGGCGAATTCGGGTCCTGCGGATGCGGCCATGTCACGCTCGCCTTCACGGCGACGTCGACGCGGTAGGCGCCCCGGCGCTGGGGGCCTGGTTCACAGATGCGGGCGAGTTCGCCTCCGCCCACGACGTGCCTCACTGCAGATTTCAATCTCATTGATGCTTCCTCCTTGAAGACTGTGGCTCCATGAATATGCACGTCTCACTCGAGTCCTCCTGCACGTGCATTCTCTAAAGCCCTCTATCGGCAATTCTTTCTGGCCGATGAGCACCAATTTCCCAGCGGAAAAAAGAACCGGTCTTGCCCCGAGTGCCTCCGGCCTCGGAGGTGCGGGCAAGGTCTTGGTAAGGAGGAAGTTAGCTCTGGTTACCCGCTGCGACTGATCCGCCAGCAGCGGTGGATGCGGGGATTGCGCGCGAAGTCGCGAGGCAGGGTGGCGCGGCTGATCTCGACGCAGTCGAACCCATGCAGTCCGTCTTGGTTCTGCAGCTCGAAGTGGCGGTAGTTGGTGGAAAACAGGAGCACGCCGTCTCGCGTCAGCAGGCGCACAGACTGGGAAATGAGCCGGGCGTGATCGCGCTGCAGGTCGAGATCGCGCGCCATGCGCTTCGAGTTGGAGAACGTGGGCGGGTCGAGGAAGATGAGGCCGTAGCGCTCGCGCCGGGAGGCGGCCAACCAGCCCATGCAGTCGACCTGCTCCAGGGCGTGCGCCGGGCCACCGAAGCCGTTGCGCTGCAGGTTCCGTCTGGCCCAGTCCAGGTAGGTGTTGGAGAGATCGAGGGTGGTGGTGGCAACGGCGCCGCCGGCCGCGGCGTGGACCGTGGCCGAGCCGGTGTAGCCGAAGAGATTGAGGAATCTCTTCCCCGGAGCCAGCTCGCGGATCATCTCCCGCGTCAGGCGATGGTCCAGGAAGAGGCCGGTGTCGAGATAGTCGGTGAAATTCACCAGCAGCGTGCAGGGGCCTTCGCGTACTTCGTGAAACTTCCCATTGCCGGCCCCCAGCTTCTCGTACTGCGACGTGCCTTTCTTCCTCTCCCTCACCTTGAAGAACAGCTGGCCGCGAGGTACCTCCAGCACCGCCTCGATCGTCGTCAAGGCCTCCTGCAGGCGCCCGGCGGCGCGCGCCGGGTCGATGCTGGCCGGGGCCCTGTATTCCTGAGCGTGGACGCAGAGACCGTCGCCTGTACCGTAGACATCCACGGCCAGGGCGTATTCGGGCAGATCGGCGTCGTAGAGCCGGAAGCAGGTGATGCCCGCCTTCCGTGCCCACTTGCCCAGAATCCGCTGGTTTTTCTTCAGGCGGTTGGCGAACATCTGAGCCCCGGGGCTCGGGCCGGCGGCTGCGGCATCATCGGGGATCCTGCCGCGGAGCAGCGAGCACTCCAGTGCGCCGTTGCTGAAGTGGTCCTCGGGGCCAGAGCGCAGGCCCAGCGGGTGCGCCCACTCCGCACTCGTGGTCAGCACCGCCGCCTGCCAGCCGCTGAACCGGAGGCGCAATTGTTTCCCCAGTTCCGCCATCACGGCGCGCGCGTCGCTGGTCCCTGACAGCCGGTGTCCGTACGGAGGATTGGCCACCACCAGCCCGGTGGGGCGGTCCCTGGCGAGATCCGCCGACGTCGGGCCGGCGTCCAGAGGGCGCCGCTCCACGTGCACGGGAATCTGGTCACCCAGCCCGGCCTTGCGCAGGTTCGCCTGTGTCGCTTTCACCGCGGCGAGATCGATGTCGAAGCCGCGGATGGGAGGAAGACAGGAGAGAAACCCCTGTTGTCGCCGTTCGCCCGCTTCCTCAACCAGCTCCTTCCAGACATCGGACTCGTGTCCCAGCCACCGCAGCAGTCCCAGGTCCTGGCGGCCCAGGGCAGGTGCCCGGTCGGCCGCCATCCACGCGCCCTCGATGAGCAGTGTTCCCGATCCGCACATCAGATCTACGAGGCCGCCTCCGGCCGCCGCCACCGCCGGCCAGCCGGCTCGCACCAGGACGGCGGCAGCCAGGTTTTCCTTCAGGGGCGCCTCTACGGTCTCGACGCGGTAGCCACGGCGGTGCAGGGGGTGTCCGCTCAGATCCAGGCTGACTACTGCCTGGCCAGGGTACAAGTGGACGTTTATACGGAGGGACGGGTGCTCGAGGTCGACCGAGGGGCGTTCGCCACAGCTGTCGCGGAAGTAGTCGACGATGGCGTCCTTCACCCGCAGGGCGCCGAAGTGAGAGTTGCGAATCGCTTCCGACGTGCCGTTGAAGCTGACCGCCAGGGTCCCGGACGGGGCCATGTGGTCTCGCCAGGGCAGGTTGCGGATGCCCTCGTACAGCGCGTCGGCGGTGATCGCCTCCACCCTCGCCAGGACCAGTAGTAGACGGCTTGCCAGGCGCGACCAGAGGCAAACGCGGTAACCGGTGGCCAGCGGACCGGAAAACCCCACCCCAGCGCGATGCTCCTCTGGGCTCTCGGCGCCGAGATCGCGCAGCTCCTGGGCCAGCAGCGGCGCGATGCCTCTGGAGGCCGGCGCGAAAAAGGTGTAGGACTGGGTCACGGGATCGTCCGCCAGGTATGATGCCAGGTCGTGGGCATTCTCTTCACGGCCCGCGCCTGCTGGACATCGAGACAGTTACGGTCATTTCTCAACGGGCTACCGCCATGCCGCCGCACCGACGATGGCCAGATCGACCACCTTCCCCTTCTTTCTCGCTGCCATGGTGTCCAGCCCTTTCCTTTTCGGATCAGCGTCTCGCGTCCGAATTCCCCCTCAAATATACGGCACGCGAACGAGTACGCGAGATACCGCTCACTAGTGTGCGGTCGCGTCATCGGGCCACGTCGCAGCATCGCGTGGTCGCGGAGTAGTTGCGGCCTAACAGCCCGTTGATATCAGTCGCACTGGCTGGTCGGCAGCTGGCGCCGCTCATCTCGCTGGCAAAGCGACTTTATCAACGGACTGCTAAGCGGGAATACTCGGCGGAGTCCGGCTCGCACTTGGGATCCACTACGTATAGGAGGAATAAAACTGCATTTCTGCGCAGTCGTCATCATCGGCGCCGTGCAGCTCCCGGCCGCTAACGGGGCAGACGGCGGACACTACAAGAATGGCGGCGCTTGCGGTAAACCGGGCTCCTGAGCATTCTTCATCATGGTTTCGCCGCACCCGCCGCCCTCGAGACACCCGTTTCCACGAGCACTGTAATACCATGCATGAAACTGTTACCATTATCGTCGCTGTGGTGGTCGTAGTCGCTGTCGCTATCGCGGCCAGGAGACGACGCGGTGCCGAGAAGCTGGACGTGTATTACGATATGTCCGATGGCGAGCGCTATCCCCACCGTTGGGGCTTCACCGACACCCGCTTCGAGTTCGACGGGCCCAGCAGCGTGCGGGTGACGGGAACACGCTATCCGCTGTCGGGATACAGTATGCCCTACTTCATTCCCTTCGTCGAGGAAGTCCTGCAAGTGCCGATCACCCCCGATGAGGTGATGCCCGAGCTCGAGCATCGGGCCGTGCCGGAAGCTCGGTCCAACGAGGCTTTTGCCGCTGCCCTCGAGCGCGTTCTGAGCGACGGTCAGATCTCGATGGACGCGGAGGATCGGCTGATCCACAGCCACGGCCAGTTGAGCGTCGATGAGATCTATCGCCTCTTGTACGAGGGGCCGTTGGCGCGGCTCGTCGATCTGGTGCTATACCCTGATGGGGAGGAGGACGTACGGGCCATCGTACGGCTGGCCGATGAGCACGGTGTCTGCCTCATACCCTACGGCGGCGGCACCAACGTCAGCGCCGCGCTTACCTGTCCGCCGGGCGAGGAGCGCGTCATCGCCTCTGTCGACATGCGTCGAATGAGCCGCATTCTCTGGTTGGACGAGGAGAATCTGCAGGCGTGCGTCGAGGCGGGGATCTCGGGAAAGCTGCTGGAGAGGGAGCTCGGGGCCCGGGGATATACCTCCGGGCATGACCCCGACAGCCTCGAGCTGGCGACCCTCGGCGGGTGGATTTCGACCAATGCCAGCGGCATGAAGAAAAACCAGTACGGCAACATTGAAGACATCGTCATAACGGCCACTCTCATTACCCCAACCGGGGATATCGAGTCCATCGGCGCGACGCCGAGAAACTCGATCGGTATCGAGCCCCGGGTACTCCTGTTCGGCAGCGAGGGGGGGTTGGGCATCATCACTAAGGCGATCATCAAGATCCACCCCGTTCCCCAGATCCGGCGCTACGGGTCGCTGGTCTTCCCATCCTTCGAGCGCGGCGTGGAGTTCCTGCGTCAACTGCGTCGCGGCGGCGTTTTGCCGGCGAGCATCCGTCTGGTCAACAACTTCGAGTTTCGTTTTGGTCAGGCGCTCAAACCGGCGCCCGGACCGGTCAAGCACATCCTCGGCAGTCTGCAAAAGTTCTACCTGCTGAAGCTCAGGCGCTTCAAACCTCTGGAGATCTCCGCTTGCACCATCGTGATGGAGGGTTCCAGAGAGGAAGTGGCCCACCAGAAGCGCGTCATCTTCGCCACGGCGAAAAAACACGGCGCCATCAGCGCCGGCGCCAAGAACGGCAAACGCGGCTACACGCTTACCTTCGGCATCGCCTACATCCGCGACTTCCTCAGTCAGTTTCACGTATTAGGCGAGACCTTTGAGACCTCCGTGCCCTGGGACCGGATACATCAGGTGTGTCGGGCCGCCAGGGAAACGCTGGTAGAGGAGTGTCGGCGCTACAGTGTTCGCGGCATGCCCTATCTATCCTACCGCGTGACCCAGACCTACCACACCGGCGTCTGCATCTATTTCACCATGGGTTTCAGCGGCAAGGGGCTGAAGGATCCGGCCCAGGTATACCACGACATCGAGCACCGCATCCGCCAGGTCGTGCTCGACAACGGCGGTGCGCTCTCTCATCACCACGGGATAGGCAAGATCCGCCAGGGGTTTCTCTCCCAGGTGCAGACGGAGAATAGCATCAACGTCATTCGGGCGACCAAGAGAGCGATGGATCCACGCAACATCTTCGGGGCTGGCAACGGGGTGTTTGCCGACCCTCCACCGACAGCGACCAAGAGCGACAGCTGATGGGGAAACAGTCGATGTTTCAGGACAAATCGATCGTCATTACCGGCGCCTCCTCGGGTCTGGGTGCGGCCCTTGGTTTGGAACTCGCCAGAGCGGGAGCCAGGGTTTCTCTGTTCTCTCCCGAGAGCGAGCGCCAGCAGGAGGTCGCCAAACGGTGTTCCGAGGCGGGCGCGCAAGCACTGGCGGTGATCGGCGATGTGACCCGGCCCGAGGACTGCCGCAGGCTCATGGAGGAGACGGTGGCCGAGTTCGGCGGCATCGACTATCTGATCGCCAACGCCGGCATCAGCATGTGGGCGAAGTTCGAAGAGGTAGAGGACCTGAAAGTGTTCCGCAAGCTGATGGAGGTCAACTACCTAGGCGCGGTCAACTGCGCCTACTACGCGCTCCCTTATTTGAAGCAACGGCGGGGAATGCTGGTGGCGATCACCTCCATCCAGTCGAAGATCGGCGTGCCGCTGCACACCGGGTACGTGGCCTCCAAGCACGCCCTGCAGGGATTCTGCGAGTCGTTGAGGATGGAGCTGGCCCTCGACGGGGCCGGGGTAGATGTCCTGACGGTGTTGCCGCACTGGCTCAGGGGCACGGAGCTGAGGACGCACGCCCTGAGCAAGGAGGGGAAGGAACTGGGCGCTTCCTCCCGCAAGCACAGCAGCGAATCGGTGTCGGTCGAGGATGCCTGCAAAGCCATCCTGAAGGCGATGGGCAAGCGCAAGCGGGAGCTCGTCATTCCCTGGAAACTGAAGCTCCTTCTGGGACTGAACCTCATCTGCCCGCGGTTGGCCGAGTCGATTATCACCGGTAAGGTCAAGCACCAGGATCTCCGGTGACATCGGTCGCCCCAAGCTTAGCGAAGCGCGCGTGCGATTCCAGGTGGCGGCCTGCTCCCCTACTCCACCTCCCTACTCCAGGCCCTGACCCGAAAGCCGCACTTCGATGGTCTCGCGTCCGCGCGCGTTGCTGACGATTTCCAGCGTGCCGTGGTATCGACCGTCTCCAACCGGCTGAAACAGCGTCTCCAGGATCAGGGATTCGCCCGGTTCTATGCGGGCTTCCAGGGGTGTGCTGGCAGCGAGAGCAAACGGCGGGCGCGGGGTCCGAATGCGGGATATCTCGAGTGTTGCGGTGCCCAGGTTGGCGATGGTGAACTTCAGAGCACGCGTCTCGCCCACGCCGAGCTCGCCGAAGGCTAGGAAGGATGCCGAAAGGTCGATGGCGGAGTATTTTTTAAGCCTTGCCGCACCTCTGGTCACGTCCTTGACTCTGGCTTGACGCAGGTCGAAATCACCCTGCACCATCTGCTGTGCCTCGGCGTAGCGGCCGGCCCGCCCCAGGGCCTCCAAGAGCATGACCCGGACGACGCTATCATTGGGAGCTTTTTCCAGGGCGCTCTGAAAAACCGCGATGGCTTCGTCGGTCCTGCCCAGGTCGACCAGGAGGCCGCCGTAATACGGCGCGATCTGGGTCAGGCGCGTCTCCCGCAGCCCTTCGTAGGCGATCAGGAGCCGGGCCATTTTATCTGCGTGCTGTTCGAAGCTGGTGCCCAGAGGAATGGTCCTGGTGATCTCCATGATCCGTCTGTTGACGCCGGAGAACAGCATGGGCGGGAGGACTCGAAAATGCCCGTTGATGGCGTAATGTCTCATCATCGGCTCCATGATTACTCCGCCCTCCCCAGCAGTGTGGATGGCCCCCAGGACGTGTCCTATCTCGTGCACGAAGACATGGGCGTTCATCACTCTGGTCACGACGACGTTGGTGAGCACGCGGGCATACCCGAGGATCCCGTCGCTGTCCCAGTAGGTGACCGGCGCCGGCGGCCCCAGGCACACCAGGGTGAGATCGACTCCTTCTCGACCTGAGATACCCGCCGCCGACCGGGCGATGCCGAATATGTCGACATCGGGAGGTGACCAGCGCTTGAGCCGGATTACGGTGAGGGCAATGCCGAACTCCCGTTCCAGGACCCGTGAGGCGGTTTCCACTTGCGAGAGGAGGTACTCTCTGGTCGTAGGATCACTGCCCTGAAGGCGCTGATCGGTGACCACGAGCAGTCGGATCTTCACCGGGGCCTCGTAGCTCCTTAGCGGGAGTTCGGAGAATACTTGATCGAGGTTGCCGTAGGGCTGAACACGCCGGTACTGTGGGGGGTCGAAATAGGGGGCCACGAGTCTGGCTGACCACTCGCGGATGGCCTCGCCGCTCTGCGTGTCGAAGAGCCTGAGCTGGGCCACGGCGGTGTTTTCGTACTCCTTGAAGCTTTCGGTGTGGACCGCCAGGAGGCCATCGGCGCCCAGCTCGGCGGCTTTTCGCCGCGCCTCCTCATGAGACTCGACAAAATAGAGGTCGAGGTTGTGAGCGGTGTAATTCTTGATGTTGCTCAGGTAACCGGCCAGAAAGGCGCTGACATCGACTAACGAAGTGCTGTCTCTACCCGTCGTCGAGTACACCGCTATGCTCTTGATATCGTCCAGGCTGGCGCCGAGAGCGGCTGCGGCCTGGCCACCCAGGAGGGCGGCGGTCAACAGCACGAGAGTCCTCATCGCCCCGGCGAGCTCCTGCCTGATTCCACGTGGCACCTCGGTCAATCTGGCACCCCTATTTCAACTTCGCGAGTTCCACGCGAGTCTGGCTGGCCACGAGGTCGAGGATGCCGTCGAACACCGAATCTCGGCTCCGTACCGCCGCTTGGCTCGCCAGCTCGTCTCGGTATCTTGTGACGGTGTGTTTGCGGGTCCAGATCCGATTTCCCGCAGGCAGGACCTCGATGCTCCAATCCAGGGTGAGGGCGAGCTCCATGGTCCTGTCTTCTTTGCGCCCCGGTGCGGCTCTTTCACGGACTAGCGGGAGTGAGAACATCTCTTCCGGCTTCGCCGCGGTTTTCCGAGGGTCGACGATTTCACGCCAGTTCTGATCCGAGATGTCCACCACGAGCAGGTAGTCGGCCACCAGGGAACTGACGTCGCCGATGTTGCGACAGGGGACGATGCGCCGAAACCGATGTCTGAGCGCCATCGATTTGCCCAGGGCTTCGACGACGTAGTCCGTGCCCCAGCCCAGCGTCTGCGGGCTCCAACGACTTCCCCTGAACTCATACCCCTGGAATTTCACCTCGCCCGTCGATCGCAAGTTGACGGCGAGAACGTAGACGCCCTCGGGCAGCCCGGTGAGGTGCAGTGGCGGTCGCGGTCGCAGCTGTCTGGCTGCAATGGAGATCAGGTTGCGGAACAGGCTCGAACCAGCGTGTTCGTCGAGACCGATCGCGTCCGCGGCTTCTCCCAGGAGCTCCTCGAGGAATACCTTCTCCCCCTCCTGCTCCAGCGCGATCCGAGCGCGCATCAGCACCTGCGAGGTGAAGCCAGAGATGACCTCCGGCTTCAAGCTCGTGTAGCTCGCGGCGCCAGTCTCGATCTCGGTTCTGGTCCGGGTGAGCGCCGTTCCCTCCGGTGCCGAAAGCACCTGGCGGATCAGCGAGGCCAGGGTGTCGCCGGCCGTGTCTCGCCCGAATGCGACGGTGGCAGCGGCGTTTCGGGCTAGATCTTCGAGGGTAAGGGCAGAGGCTGCCTGGGGACTGCGCAGCTCACGGTGCAGAATTTCGAGGGTGGAGAGCGCCATCAGCGTTGACCTGGAAGGCGTGGCAGGTCCGTCTGTCGCCCTGACTGGCCATGCAAACAGTTCCACGCACAGAGCCGCAGCAAGAATTGCGGGGCGGACGCACATGTTCATCTCGGGAAAAAAGACGTGTCAACGGGCTGCTCAGGCACCGACCCGCGCCTTGCGGGTCGCCAGTCCATCGCCACGGGGGTGCTAATCCAGTTGACCTCCGCACGAGCTGCCCGCGCCAGCGGTGCAGCCAAAGCAGTGGTCGCCCACGCTGATAGAGCCGCTGCCAAAGGTCTCAAGTGACTGGATGTCCCAGATTGTCTTTTCGCGCCGGGAAACGGGCAACTCGAGCATCTGGTTGAAATCGCAGTCGTAGATAGTTCCCTCCCAGCCGATGGACAGGAGTGATCGACACATGACGTTCTCCACCGTGGGGTCGTTGAAGCTGTCGACCAGGAGGGTCATGTACTCGTCGAGCTTGCCGGCGTGCTTCAGGTCGAACAGGAAGCGCTTGATGGGCATGTTGGTAATGGTGAACAAGCTGCTGAAGACGATGCCAAAGTCCTGCAGCAGCCGCTCGCGGTAGTCGCTTTCCAGCTCGGACTGGGAGGGTGGCAGGAAAGGTCCCACCGGATTGTAGACCAGATCGAGCACCAGCCCGCTCTCCTTCCGGCCATAGCCGAGATCGTTGAGCAGTCTGAGGGCGCGAATGCTCTTGTCGAACACGCCCTCTCCGCGTTGCGCGTCGACGTTTTCGGAGGTGTAGCACGGCAGCGACGCGACTATTTCCACGCCGTGGTCGCCCAGGAATTTTGCGGTGTCCTCCTGACCCGGCTCGAAGAGGACGGTAAGGTTGCACCGATCCATGATGCGCAGGTCCCGCGCCCGGGCCGAGCGGACGAGAAAGCGAAAGACGGGGTTGAGTTCGGGAGCGCCGCCGGTCAGGTCCACCAGATCCAGGTGGTCACTGCCGGCGACGTGCATGAGCTCCACGACGCGTTCGGCCGTGGCCTGGGTCATCATCTCGGTGCGCCGGGGTCCGGCCTCGACGTGGCAGTGTCGACAGGTCTGGTTGCAGAGCTTGCCCACATTCACCTGTAGCGTTGTCAGCTGGCGCCGCCGCAGCGGCAGCTGACGCTGCCTGAGGAACGATGCAAAGGAGGGCCAGCTCCCCTCGAGATGCTCTCGTTTCGCTTTGCGAGTCCGGCGAGCGACGGCGTTGGGCCGGGCGTCAGCTGTCGCGGGCTCGACGTGCAGGAGTAATTCAGACATGGGTTATCCGGTGAGAAAGTCAGCGTTTACAGCGACCCGCTGTTTGGGACCTGAGACTGAGATCTGTCTAAGCGAATGTAACGAATCCCGGGGATCTACCCAACCGCTGCCCCCCGGCAAGGGGCAGCGTGGCCCCTCAGACGGTCCTGGGCAGGCCACAGGGGGATTCACCGTCACCGAAACCGAAGGCGGTAGGTCCATCCGTCGGGGCCAGGGTCAGGTTTTTCCATCGAGCTCGCGGCTGTACATGGGCGTTCAGCCGGCCGCGAGCAGCACCGACAAGACGCTGGCGGCCAAGCGGATCCGAGTTCTTTTCATAGTGATTCATAGTGATTCTGATCGCGAGCTAGAGGGAGTATTACGATGCACCGCCTGCATGTCCGGAAGATTGGATGCCGCGGGCGGCGGGTCAGTTTCGGTTTTTCACCTGACCCCAGGTGGATTCCGCCACCGCTGTATCCGGTGGCGTCAGGGACTGGCCATCCCAGATGTCGCTGCCGAGCCAGAAACTGGACCAGCCGAACCAGTAAGCGCTGTAGGTGGCGACGCCGACGAGCTGACTGCCATCCAACTCGCCCGCCACCGCCCCACCCAGGAGAGTCCACGTGCTCCTCGTTTCCACATCCTCGAAGAGCGGCGAGCGGTCGTCGATGCTTTCCGAGGCGCGGAAATGCAACAGGCGACCACCGAGACGTCGGCTGAAGCCGATGGCGAGGCGAGCCGGATCGTCGTAGAAGATGACGATATCGTCGCCGTTGACGCGGTCGTTGACGACGCCTTGGGCGGCCAGGTCGGTGTTAGGGGTAGGCCAGAGCGGATCCGTTACGAGCCAGGCCAAAGACCATCTCCTTGGGATGGCGCCGGGTGTCGACGGGGCCCCCCTGTGGGAAGAAAATGTCGGTGTTCTGGGTGTACCCCGATCTCACGTATGGATCCACGCGGTAATTGCGAGAGTAGCCGGTCGATGACGACAGCAGCTTTGTATCGGGGAAGAACTCGCGCCAGGTGCGGAAGCGGGTATGGACAACAGGCAGAAGCGAGAGGTGCTCGCCGGCGCGGTCACCGTGGATGCTGCCAGCGGCCATCTGTGACCAGAAACTTCTGGTATCGGTGTCGTACATGACGACGTTGTTGTTGAACAGGGCGCCGGTGTTGCCAAAGGTGATGTCGGTGGCATCGAATACGACTGCCGAGTTGGTCAGGGGGCAGTAGGTGACCGCGATCCGCTGGCCGCCCACGATGTGGGTGACGATTTCGTGAAAGTTGAGGGGGGGGATGGCGTCGAAAGGGAGATCGGGGATGATTTGGTCCGCGGACTTCTCGCCGACGAGGGGCGAGACGATGCCGGCTAGAGCATCCTGAGCCTGCGCGGGCAGGCTCAGAGCTATCGTGCATAGGGCTGTCGTGCATAGGGCTGCCGCGCATAAAGTCGCCGTGGACAGAGCTGTCGTCAGGAAGGCGGGGAGAGGAACTCGGCCAGTGGCCATGGTAGATCCGTTCATGCAGAGGGGATAGGTCATCTGACAATCAAACTGGATGGGACGACCCAGACCGTGAAGTTTTCACCTCCTGTCGTGACCCCTGAGAGTGAGAAGAGTGAATCTGAGAGTGAGAAGAGTGAATCTGAGAGTGAGAAGAGTGAATCTGAGAGTGAGAAGAGTGAATCTGAGGGTGAGAAGAGTGAATCTGAGGGTGAGAGGAGTAAATCTGAGGGTGAGAAGAGTGAATTCTTCACTGAGCAGCTGCCCACCCGGCGCCAGGTTCTCTCTATGAGCCGGCTTCTATCCGTTCACTTGCCCAAGGTCGCCTGGATTCCGCCCTCCTGGATCTGGCCGCCAGCTTCCCTCGGGCTTTGCCTTCTGGTGGCTAACCCCGCGACAGGTCAATTGTCTGGCCAAGGGCGAGATTCTCGGCCAGATCCCCAGCTGCAGTCGTATATGACTGACATCCGTCTTCGGTCCCACGACCGCATCCCGGCCATCGACGACCCGAAGTTCGTCACCGCCGAGGAGGGCGACGTCTATCTGAGACCCGGGGACTACGTCATCGGCGTCAAAGTGGGCGGCGAGGCACGGGCGTACCCTGTGGAGTTCCTCAATGGCCGGGAGGTGGTGAACGACTCGCTGGGAGGCGGGCCGATTACCGTCACCTGGTGACTACTGATATCGACGAGCATCGTGTATGACTCTCGTGTCAATAGAGAAGCCTGGTGGTACCGAACCGGCTTGAGTGACACCACCGTATCCTTCGGCGTGTCCGGCATCCTGCGCGACGGGGCTCTGGTCATGTACGACCGCGCGACGTATAGTCTGTGGACTCAGGCGGGGGTGGCCTTCGCGGGCGTGGCGAGGGGGACGCGACTTTCCCGAATCCCCTCGTTGCGCACCACCTGGTGGGTGTGGAAGGAAGGCAATCCGAATACGCTGGTCATGAGACCTGCGCCCATCCCCAGGAGTCGGTCCGGTTCACCGACGACTCGCGGCTTCCGAGGCCGCAGTGGCAGCGTGAATCGCGGACGATAACTCCCGCATCAAACTCGCACGAAAATGAATGAGGATGGGCATCTATTCAAGTGCAACGCCTCGATCTCTCCGCGGAACAGACAACAGAACCGAAGAGACCGGCGGAACTCAAACCAAGGAGGGCTTCGTGAAGAGGATAACTACCCTGATGGCGTCGATGCTGGCAGCCTGTCTGGCCGCGCAGCCCAGCGAGGCCGGCGATTTTGTTTCGCAGTTTGAGGACCTCGAAGATGTGGGGAATCATATTATCTCCGGCGGCCCGGGGCGTGACGGGATACCCGCCATGAATAATCCCGATTTCGTCGATCCGGACCAGGTGTCCTACGTCGCCCCTGACGATCTCGTCCTGGGGGTGTACATGAACGGGATCGCCAAGGCTTACCCTGAAAATCTGGGCTGGTGGCACGAGATCGTCAACGACGTCATCGGCGGACAGGGCATCTCCGTAACGTTCTGTCCCCTCACCGGCACGGGGCTGGTCTTCGATGCCACGAATCCCGACGGCAGCCAGTTCGAGCTCGGCGTTTCCGGTTTACTGGTAAACTCGAACTTGATCATGTTCGACAGACGGGACCAAACCACCCTGTATCCCCAGATGGCCTACACCGGCATCATCGGCGAGAGGAAGAACACGCAGCTCGAGTTGCTCCCGGTTGTCGAGACCACTTGGGAAATGTGGCAGCAGATGCACCCCGATACCAAGGTTGCTCAGGAGGGCACGGGGCTGGATCGCTACCCCCAATCCCAGGCCGCTGGTTACACCTTCGACCGCTATCTGAGTTATCCCTATGGCGATTACCGCACCAACGACGAAAATCTGTTCCTCTTTGGGAATCCGACGGCGTTTCCGAATCTGTCGAGTTACGAGTCCAAAGACCTGGTCGTGGGACTGTGTTTCGATGGTGATGCCAAGTCCTATTTCTTCAAAGAGATGCCCGCAGGCGCCGTCATCAACGACACGGTCGGCGATCGATCAGTTGTCCTGGTGCACGATCAACCCTCTCGCACCGCCATCCCCTACAGCTCGGTGGTGGCGGAAGAGGCCCTCACCTTCTTCAGTGTGGAATCGGCCGACGGAATGCCCCAGTTCATGGACGTGGAGACGCGCTCGCGCTGGAACTTCCGGGGCACGGCCGTGGAGGGACCGCTGACGGGGGAGCAACTCGCGCAGTTGCCCGGGTTCAACTCCTGGTGGTTCGCCTGGGATACGTTTTACCAGGGCTCGGAGACGTGGTCGGGGGAGGGCATCATCGACGCCCCGCCGCCGATGGAGGGGCCAACGGCCGTAGGGGAGGAGCTGGATTCGGGGCTGCCGACGAATTTCTCGCTGGGGCAGAACTTCCCCAATCCGTTCAACCCGTCCACCATTATTCAGTTCGCGCTGCCGGTCGACGGCGAGGCGCGGCTCAGGGTGTTTAACGCAGCGGGTCAGGAGATTCGCTCCCTCGTGGAAGGTCATCAGCAAGCGGGATTCTACATGATGAACTGGGACGGTCGAGATGCCTCTGGTGCCCGAGTGGCGAGCGGGTCGTATCTGTACAGGCTGGAGGTGCCGTCGGCCCGGCTGAGCGAAACAAAGACCATGACTCTGGTCCGATAGGAGCCCGCCCGTAGTCGCATTGGAGGCGAGGTCTCGGACGCAAGCTCCGGAACGCAGCCCTAAACCGATACTCGGACAGTCTCTCACGGCCTTCAGGCTTCAACAGCTCCGTCAAGCGCCCGGCTTTCAAGTCGGGCGCTTTCTTATTATATTTTCAAGCCTCTCACTTTACTCAATTTCATTAAAATCAATCGATTATAGATGCTGAGACTGTTCGGGCGATACGCGAGGTGGCTGCACTGTCGGTGGCCGGCAGGGGTAGTGGAGAAGCTTCCACAGGTCGACGAGAACGGGCAGAGCAGTGTGCCCGGAATCTACATCGTCGGGGATCTCACGGGTATCCCGCTCCTCAAGTTCTCTTCCAACAGTGGCGCCCTGGCGGTACGGCAGCTAGTCGCTGACGGGCAGGTTCTTCAATCAGGTCAATCAGGGAGAGAAGATCGTGGCACCGATGTCCTGGATGTCGCCATTATCGGGGCCGGAGTATCGGGGATGGCTGCCGCTCTCGAGGCCCGTCGGTCAGGGCTGTCCTTCGAGGTTTTTGAGGCTACCGAGCCGTTTTCCACGGTAGTCAACTTTCCTGCCGCCAAGCCGATTTTCACCTACCCCACCGAAATGATTCCGGCCGGAGAGCTGCAGTTCACTGCCCAGGTGAAGGAGCCGCTGGTGGCGGAGCTCGTGGCGCAGACCCTGGAGCAAGGTATCGAGCCGCGGATGGTTCGAGTGGAGAGGATCCGGCAGCAGGGCGATTTTTTCGAGGTCGTCATTCCCGGACAGGAGAGCGTGAAAGCCTTCCGGGTCATTGTCGGCATCGGCCGCTCGGGGAATTTCCGCAAGCTCGGCACGCCCGGCGAAGAGATGGCCAAGGTGTCCAATCGCCTGCACGATCCCAAGGATTTCGCTGACCAGGACGTGCTTGTGGTAGGGGGAGGAGACAGCGCCCTGGAGACATCGATCGCCATCGCACTGGCTGGCGGAAGAGTTACTCTGTCCTACCGCAAACCCGAGTTCTCCCGCCCCAAGCCGGAGAACCTGGACAGACTTCAGGCTCTGGTTGCCGATCCAATGGCGGATGTCGCAGTGGATACGCCGTCCTCGGAGCGCGTGACGACGAGCAGCGGCGCGTTTCTCGAGTCGGCGCGCCGGCCCGGTTCGCTGCGCATGATGATGGCCTCCCAGGTGCGACGCATCGACGAAGGTCGGGTGACTCTTACCGACAGCGAGGGTCAGGAGGAGGTTGTCGCCAACGACGCCGTCTTTACTATGCTCGGAAGGGAGGCGCCACTCGAGTTTTTTCGCCGCAGCGGCGTCGCCATACGCGGGGAGATGGGGACGCGCCAATGGCTGAGTCTGGGTCTGTTCACCGCCATCTGCGCCTTCGTCTATCACTGGAAATGGGGCGGCGAGCTGACGCAGTGGTTCCAGCAGAGACAGTGGTTCCCCTTTGGCATTCCCGACTCGTTGCGCGATGCCGGCTCGGCCTTCGGGATCATGGCCTCCGATCCGTCCAGCCTGCTGGGCACGCTGACCCTCAATCTGGGAAAGCCGGGGTTCTACTACAGCTTGTTGTATTCGACACTGATTTGTGTCTTCGGGTGGCGGCGGGTCCGCCGCCGCCGAACACCCTATGTGCGGGCCCAGACCGCGACACTGGCCGCCGTTCAGGTACTGCCTCTGTTCCTGCTGCCCTATATCGTATTGCCCTACCTGGGTTACAATGGCTGGTTCGACAGCGGCTTTGGCAAGAGCGTCGCCGATGCGCTCTTTCCGGAGGTCTCCTACGGCCATGGCCGCGAATACTGGCGGGCCTTCGGACTGGTACTGGCGTGGCCTCTGTTTGTGTGGAACGTCTTCACCTGGCAGCCCCTGTGGTGGTGGCTGGGCATCAGTCTGGTGCAGACATTCGCAATCCTGCCGTTCATCATCTACTTCTGGGGCAAAGGCGCCTACTGCGGCTGGATCTGTTCCTGTGGCGCCATGGCCGAAACCCTGGGGGATACACATCGACACAAGATGCCGCACGGCGCCAGCTGGAACCGCGTGAACATGGTTGGACAGCTGATTCTGCTCGTCTGCATGGTTCTCCTGGTGTCGCGAATAGCGGGGTGGGTCTGGCCTGATACCTGGCTGGGATCGTTTCACGCCGGCCTGTTGCAGGGCTGGAAGCCGTTTGGCTTGCAACTTAATTACAAGTGGGTGGTGGATCTGTTTCTGGCGGGAATCATTGGCTACGGAGCTTATTTCTGGTACAGCGGGCGAATGTGGTGCCGCTTCGCGTGCCCGCTTGCCGCGCTGATGCACATCTACGCCCGCTTCAGCCGATTTCGCATCCTGGCTGACAAGAAAAAGTGCATCTCGTGCAATTTGTGTACTTCGGTCTGCCACCAGGGGATCGACGTCATGAACTTCGCCAATAAGGGTCTGCCCATGGCGGACCCGGAGTGCGTGCGTTGCAGCGCCTGCGTGGAGTCGTGTCCCACGGAGGTCCTCGAGTTCGGCCAGGTCGATCGCGACACGGGGGCCGTGATCCACACCGATCGGTTTTCCGCCCGGCAACAAGCTGCGGAGTCGAGGTCGTTTTGAGGATTTATTGGGATCGGATCAACTGATATGGTAGCGATAACTAGGTGGGCTGCTGTGGTGATGCTGCTGGCCGGCGCCGGGCCGGGCAACGCGTCCACGGTGGAGTCTCTCAAGGAGCTGAAGGAGCTGCGCAAGGAGGTAGATCGGCGGAAGTCGGAGATGCGCAGGGAGCTGCGCCTGCTCAAGGAAGTTCTGGGCGAGAGGGGGGTTGAAGGCGCCGAGGCGTATCAATCAGATGGGGACACGGGAACTCTGAAGACGACCGAGCTGGCTGCGGAACTCAGACTCCTGCGAGAGGAACTGGAGGCGGTGAGAGGGGCGATCGCACAGCCTCCGCAAGATGGCGGCCCGAGCCGGTTCAGCGTGACCGGCCAGGTGCGGACCCGCCTGGAGTGGAACGACGAGGATTTCGATAACGGACGGGCCGACGTGTTGCAGCTGTTGAGGTCGAGGCTGCGCGTGGAAGGCAATCCGGAGGAGCACACCAGAGTGGTGGTGGAGGTCCAGGATGCGCGTCTGTACGGCGAAGAGGTCAATACTCTCGATGGTGCCGGAGACCGCGTCGATTTCCACCAGGCATTCGTCACCGTCGATGAGTTCTACGACCGGCCGGTCAGCATCAGCATCGGTCGGCAAGAGCTTTCTCTCGGAAGCGAGCGGCTGTTGGGGACGGTGGCCTGGAGCAACGTGGGCCGTTCCTTCGACGCGGTAAAGCTGCGCTACGGAACTGAATCCTACGGCGAAGTACTCAACGCCAAACTGGCCGAGAGAGGGGTGCGGGATCTGAATCTCTGGGGAGCATACGGACATATCCAGCGACAGGGCCACTCATTTGAGCCATACGCCCTGTTTGAGCACGACAAGAGCTTCATCGATCGGCAGCGGCGGCTCACTGTGGGGTTGTGGACAGCTGGTGAGTTCGCCAGCGCCACCGGTCAGATTCTCGGATACGAGGTGGAGGGGGCATTTCAGAGGGGTGACCGGAAGACCACCGATATCAGGACGTGGATGGCGGCGGCTCGGTTGATCTACAGAGGCACCAGCTGGACAAAACCGCGCGTGGAAGTGGGCCTCGACTGGCTTTCAGGGGACGAAAACCCAGGGGACCGCGATGACCGCGCCTTCGATACTCTCTTCGCCACCAACCATCGCTTCTACGGTCTCATGGATCTGTTCACCGACATTCCCAGGGACACGGACAGCAGAGGCCTGGTAGATGTCATGCTGAAAGGAGAGCTGTGGGCGTCGGAGGACGTGCGCGTGGGGTTGCAGGTGCACCAACTCTCTCTGGCCAGCGGCGGGGAGGGAGGCAGGAATCTGGGCCAGGAAGCGGACGCAGTGCTCACCTTCCGTTTCAATGACGCCTTCGCCATCGACTGGGGAGGTCTGATTTTCGTTCCGGGCAACGCCATGAAGGTACTCAGGAATGGCGAAGATCCCGCCTTCAAGACCTACTTTCAGTCATCTGTCAGCTTCTGACACGAGCCTTTCCGAGGTGTCGGCCGGCCGGGCCCGCCTTGCCTCCGTGTTTGAATGGGTTATAGTTCTAGGTTCTGCTCCCGCTATGGCTGTATGCTGAAAATCACCCTCTACTGACCAACGAATACGTGGAAGCCACCAGAGCCCGACTGGAAAACTAAGAAAGCGCATTCTCGCCCATAACGGCACCGTACTGAACAAGGTCGAAGGGGAGGTCGAGGTCGACGACAATGGCGACCCCCGCTTGGGGCCTGTGCTGGTTCTGGGTGACATCGCGGAGGGCTCACAGCTGAAACTCGCCCGACCCCGCGAGGTGACGGTCCTGGGATCTCTCTCCGGTCAGGTCTTTGGCGCTTACCGCGTCAAGGCAGGCAATCTCCATGAGTCTCACCTACACCTACATCGGCGAGTCAGGAGATTT
>Ga0066376_10001043_pt1 | contig 26865 bp, 23 predicted proteins | sample Knorr_S15_td_Bot_FD_77009 | JGI IMG/M metagenome (GOLD analysis project Ga0066376, IMG submission 77009) | Marine microbial communities from Southern Atlantic Ocean transect - Knorr_S15_td_Bottom_ad_5009_LV_A | ecosystem: Environmental > Aquatic > Marine > Oceanic | place: Southern Atlantic... | reverse complement strand
GAGGTGAGAGTCACCGTGTCCGCAGTGATACGAATGCTGCCGCCAGAGCCACCACCGGCTCCGGGCAGGCCAGGACCTCCTTGGGAACTTGGGCCATTGTCTCCATTGCCACCATCGGCCGAAATCGATCCAGAGATCGACACTGTGCCAGCGACCAATTCGATGAATCCGCCGCCCTTGCCACCATACCAACTATTGGTTGAACTTGAGACGTTTCCGCCACTCGAACCCGACTCACTGCCATTTCCATAGGTCCCGCCGCCATTCTGTGAAGAGGCGCCACCACCGGATCCTCCCCGGCCGCCGTGACCTCCGCCACCTGCAGCGTAGGCGTTGCTGTTGCTGTACACACCAGTGCCACCGATGCCGCTGCCACCCCAGACGAGGTGGTTCGCGACGATCGAGGTGCCGCCATCGAGAGTGATCTGATTGGCGCTGATACGCAAGGGCCCAGTCGCTTGGATCTGTCCACACGAGCCAGCAGTTCCGCCTTGGCAGGAGAGGTGGAGCACATCGTAGGAGTGGTTTCCAGACAGACTGAGAGTGGTGTTCAGATTGAGACTGGTCGTGCCCGCGCCAGGGACGCCAGCACTTCCGCTCCAACCGCTGAAGGTCGTCGATGAAAGATTCCCGACACTGCCATTGGCGCCTGACAATCCCGTGCTACCTGTTCCTGATCCGGAGGCACCAGCGCCACCCCCGCCACCGCTGAGAGCGATGGTGCCCTGATTGCTCAAGCCGTTGACCAGTGTGGTGATCGAGATCCTTCCACCGGCACCGGCTCCGCCACCATGGCCACCGGGGTTGTTCGGTCCCCAGCCGAACTGGCTTCCCGCCTGACCGACGCTGCCAGTGCCACCATCCCCTCCGGTGGCGGAGATCTGGCCATATTGTGAGATGTTCAATTGCAGGGTCTGGATACTGATGCCACCACCGGAACCACCACCGGCGCCGTGGTTTCCGGGACCGCTGCCCGTCGCACCCAGAGATGCGCCGTGCTCGCCGTCTTCGCCATTGGCGGAGACGATTCCTCGAATGGTGATGCTGGCAGCGACCAGATCGATCCTGCCGCCGCCCTGACCACCCACGGCGCGCACGTTCTGGCTCATGTCGGTGACATTTCCGCCGCTGGAGCCGGCTTCGCTGCCGTTGCCATAAGATGGGCCACCCCCACCGATGCTGCCAGCGTTGCCGCCGTCGCCACCCGCACCGCCATGACCAGCCCCGCCAGCACCGTGGTTGGTGGTCTGCACCCCGGTGGGTGTGGTGTAGCCATAGCGACCATTGGTGCCGCGGCCAATCCCTCCCCAGACCAGATCATCAGCACGGATTGCACCGCCCTGTTCGATGAAGATCTCATTGGCGATGATCGTCAGTGGGCCATCGGCGTTGATCTGGCCACACGGCGCGACGATTCCACAGGTGATGAGGAGGACATCGAAGGCATGGGTGCCATTCCAAGTGACGGGATTGAGCAGGGTGAGATTCTGAGTGCCCGCCCCTGGAACGCTGCCGTTGCCGAACACCTGATGTTGAACGAGTTCGATGCCGCTGCTGCCGAGAGTGGTGGAATCGAACACTCCATTGATGAACAACTGGTTTGCAGGGTTGAAACTCTGATTCTCCCAAAGGGAAGCCGCCTGTCCGGAGATCGCCAGTTCAGCCCCCGTGATTCGGGTGCCCGCAACATGGGGAATGAGGGTGTGTTCCCCCTGGGTCCTGAGGTCGACCTCGGCATGTGTTCCGTTGAACAGGGTCGTCGATCCATTGGCGGGCGCATCAGACGCAACGGATACCGAGGTCAGGGGTGCGATGTGCACCATCGTGGTGGACAGCACCATCAGCATCAGCGCAAGGATGGTACTCCCGGGCCATGCGCCACGCTGAAGAGGCATGGCACGGCTTGACGGTGAATCGGTCTTAGCGTTTCACCACTCATGTCAGGCTCCGAGAGTCGCGGTTTCGGGGCTCAGTTCGACGGTGCCTCGCCGAGTTGAGCGAGCAGACCATCGAGGATGCGAAGCAGGCCACGAAGGGTGACCTCAGAGACGCCCGCGACCGAGCATACCTCGGATTGGGTGCGCGGGTGCCCGCGGTTCTGCGCCGCTTTGTAGAGCATGACTCCGGCCACGCCGGCCGGTTTCTTGCCCTGCCAATCCATCGACTCGCCGACGCGATCCCACAGGTAGTTGGCCTCACCGAGGACTTCCGCGGCCAAGCCGAGCTTGGAGTGGAAGACGTCGAGGAACTCGGCCGGTCCCGTGATGTGGTGGGTGCCGAGTTTGCGCGCGACCAGACGGATGGTGCGCTTGAGTTCCTTCGTGCCGGCCTCGCTTTCCATGTCGAAGGAGGCCGCAATCTCCTCGATCTTACGCGGCAGACTTGCCTCGCGCGCGGCCAGGTAGACACAGGCTGCCGATACACCGCGGATGCTTCGGCCGGTGACGATGCCCATCTCGGCCGCCTTGCGGTACAGGCTTGCGGCCTCTTCAACCATGCGCGGCGGCAACTTGCCACGGTCGCGGATGAACTGCATCGCCTTCGTGAGGTTACGCGCGCGCGAGGAGCGCGTCTTGCTGCGCTCATCGATGGTGGCGCGCCGGCGCCAGTCGCGCGCGTCTCGGTTCTTGATGCCGTGGCGACGTGCAGCGGCGCTCGTGAGATCACCGCGGGAGATGCTGGTGTTGAGGCCCTTGTCAGAAAGCGACTGCTTGCTGGGGGCACCGACACGGGAGCGGTCCTGGCCGTCGGAGTAGTTGGTCCACTCCGCGCCCTGGTCGAGGATGTTCTCCTCGGCCACATTGCCGCAGGCGGCGCAATAGGCCTCACCTCGAACCTCGTCCTCGTCCCACTCAGTCGCGCCGCAGACCTTGCAGGGCTGCGTCTGACCGATGGTTCGGCGCTGCGAGGGGCGGCCGGCACCGATCGGGGTGCTTCGGGCGGCCTTCGCCGCCTGCTTGAAATCTGTCTTCTTATCCTGCATACTACTCAACCTCAGGTTAACATCTTGTTACCAAAGTATTTAAACACTTCGCATAAGGGTTCCATCTTCACACCGGCTCAACGTGGCGTTCTTCGCTGGATTCCCCCCTCTCGTACAGTTTCCATTTGGACGCGATAGACCTTAACCATAGTGCCGAAATGCATCAGATTTCGACCCAGGGGGCGTGGGCATGTTCAAGTGGGTCCCGCTTCGCGCTCTCATCATGCCTGCCACGGTGGTGCTGGGTGCACAGTGGGGCGACGAGGGCAAGGGGAAGATGGTCGACCAACTCGCGAGTACCGCGGACTGGGTCGCTCGCTTCCAAGGCGGCAACAATGCCGGTCATACGATCGTCATCGGAGACCGCACGCTCAAACTGAATCAACTGCCCAGCGGCATCACCTATCCGGACTGTCAACTGGTGCTTGGCGACGGCATGGTCATCGATCCATGGACGCTCGAGAAGGAATTGGAGGACTGGTACGCCTTCGATGCTGAGCGCCCAGAGGGTGTGCGCCTGTGGATCTCTGAGCGCGCGCACGTGAACCTGCCCTTCCACCGTCGCATCGATGGTACCGATGTCAAGATCGGCACGACCAAGCGGGGCATCGGGCCGTGTTATGGCGACAAGATCGAACGTGTAGGCATTCGTTTCTGTGACATTCCTTCCAGAATGGCAGACCCGGAGTGGTTGGCCTATACCACTGAGCGAATGAATTCGAGATTGGACCTCTTCGGCATCAAGGATACCTCACCATCTGAGGATGATCCCTCCGGTTGGGATACGATCTCTCGTCAAGCCACTCTGCACGGCGAGATCACCGCGCAGAAATTGGCCCTCGACCTATCGTGGATCTGGCAGCGCTTCGGCAAGGCGGTCGCGCCGACCGGTCTGATGCTCGACCTGGCACTGAAACAGGGCCAACATGTGTTGCTGGAGGGCGCGCAGGGCTGCCTGTTGGACATCGACCAAGGCACCTACCCCTTCGTCACCTCCTCGGTCACCAGTCGTGGCAATGCGACCCATGGCGCGGGCGTTCACCCCGGTCATGTCGCCGAGACCTTAGGCGTGGTCAAAGCCTACACCACGCGCGTGGGTGAGGGCCCCTTCCCGACCGAGTTGTACGATGGCGCGGGCATGGAGGATGCGGACGGCAAGCACATGGCGGATGTCGGCCATGAATTCGGCACGACCACGGGTCGGCCGCGTCGCTGTGGTTGGCTCGACCTCGTCCTATTGCGCCATGCGCACCGGATGAATGGTTTCGATGGGGCCACACTGACCAAACTCGATGTTCTCGGCGGACTGTCCGAATTGAAGATCTGCGTCGGTTACACGATTGCAGACGAGCCCTGCCACGAGGTGCCTGCCGACATCGGTCGCTTCGCTCGTTGCGAGCCGGTCTACGAAACCATTGCCGGATTCCCTTCACTTTCACTTTCAGAGTGGCTGGAGATCGCGCGCATGAGTCATCGCGAAGGCTCCGGTTTCGCCGCGCTGCCCAAGGCTGCCCGCGCCTACGTGGAGAAGGTGGAGAGTCTACTCGGATTCCCGATCATCTCGGTCGGTGTCGGACCCGACCGTGAAGCGACCATCGAGCGGGTTTGAGCCAAACCTGCGGATTCAAGTAGGAGAGGCAGGCGGGAGTGGTCCGATGGGTTTCAAGTCAAAGGCGCGCAAGGCCAAGCGGGCCGCCGGTCAGGACACTGAGCGCAAGGGCGCGCGCAAGGAACTCCCCGATGGCGAGAAGCAGTGCGCGATCAAGGATTGCGAAAACTGGGCTGACAAGAGCCACGGTGGACGCAGCATCGCTTTCGACAATCTCGCCGAGGTCTGGGACGAAGATGATCTTCAAGGTGAAGGGCGCCGCCTGTCCATCTGCAAGCCGTGTTATCGCCATTTCAAGAAGGAGAGGAAGGATGACGAGAGCCAGACCTGGTAATCGTTCACTTTCACTTTCATTCCCCCGGGCCCCCCTCCCCGAAACCATTGATGACCTTTGATGTCGAGGTGTTGTTGTGTTGAATTCTGATGACCCGGTTGTGCGGAGCCTTGTGCTTCAGCAGGGCTTCGTGAATGCGCATGCGTCGGGAGATCTTCGCTACTGGCCGAAAGCAGGTCGCGTGAAGACGGTGCATCTGCCCGCGACCGCGACGGTTCTGCTCGGTCTCGGTGGCCCGCAGGGCCACATCTGGCGAGTCGCGGTTGGCGATCGAACCGGTGCGATCTCCCTGCTCACCTTGCCCGAGTTGAATCTGGTCGAATCCTGGGCGCCGCATCAAGCGCCCGTCACGGCGCTGTTCGCCGAGTCGAGTGATACGGGCGAGATGCGATTGATCAGCGCCGATTCCGATGGCGATGTGCGCATCGTTGGCGCGGATCTGCCACGCGAAGGTCGACTGCTGCGGCGCCTCGGCGAGCGCATCACGGCGATTCGCGCTGAAAGTGATCGCCTCATCCTGATGTGTGGCTGGCAGCGCCGCGTCTTCTCCCGCGTCGGAGAACAGATTGCGACGCCGGTGGCGTCGAAGCCGCAACGCGAGGTCAAGACCCGACTTCCAGTGGTGCTCACTCGAACGACCACGCCGGCTCAGGCGTGAGCCAGTGACAGGTCTCCGCCGGCTTTGGCCAGCCTTCGGGCAGGCTCCCTTCTGCTTCGATCCGTGCCGTGACCGAATTGATATGCATCTCGAGCACGGCCGCGCAGGCCTCGGAGCCTTCGATCGCTTCACCGCGGCCACAGACCAGCATCGTCGGTGCGAGTTCGAACAATCGTTCCAGACTCTCCTTCAAATCGAGCAGATTTCCAGTCGGCATGTCGGCGCGCACCGGATGTCCCGATGCGGGCACGAGGTCGCCACAGATCACGACGCCCCGCATCTGAATGAGGAAACAACACGCATCCATGGTGTGCCCGGGTGTATGGAGCACACGCAGTTGAACATCACCGAGTTCGATCAGGTCGCCCTCGGCGAAGCCCGTCGCCTCGATCTCGGGCATGTCCGAGCCGTAGCGACTCGCCCAGGTGGTGAACATATCCGCGCCGGCGAGAGCGGCGACCGCGTCCTCGTGGATGCGGATGTCCGCATCGAAGACCTCGGCCAGATGCGGCGCGGCGCCACAGCTGTCGTAATGCCGATGTGTGAGCAGAATCAAATCGACCGAGGAACGGCCCTCGAGGTGCGTCTTCAAGCGCTCGATCAGATTCACCTGATGCCAATTGGTGCCAGGATCGATGATGCAGGTGGATTCGGTTCCCGATACCACGACACAGGCTGAATCGTGATGGATGCCGGGTAGGCGGACGAGGCGCATCGGAATCGCTCCGGCCCAGACGCCCGCAAGCCATGACGGTAACGGTCCCACGCCGATTAAATAGGGGGAGCAAGTCGGCCGCCCCATGGCACGATTCCCTGAGGCTGAAGCACGTCTGCTCGCCGTCAAGGTGTGCATGAAGTGCAATGCGCGGAATGCGCTGCGGGCAGCCCGCTGTCGCAAGTGCTCCTACAAGGGTCTGCGACTCAAGAACAAGGAAGCCCGAATCTGAGCCTCCGGTTCGGTCGCTGCCCTCTTCTCTCCACCTCTTTCGGTGGGCCACATCCGGTGTGTTTACACGTCATCGGCATCCTTGGTCTGGATATGCGACGCCAGCGCGCGTGTGAGGATGAGGCGGTCAGCCCCGTGATCGCAACCGTCCTGCTCATGGCCATCACCGTGCTGCTCGCGAGCGGGGTCTACCTGATGGTCAGCGATGCGGTCAACCCACCCGAGAAGGGGCGTCCGTATGCCAAGGTCAGCGTTCGCGGCTTGGACAATGGCTTCCAGGTCGTGAGATTCACCGAGTTGAGTCAGAATCTCCACACCTCGAGTGTCTCCTTCTCAATCGTGCCTCCGCCCGGCATCAACGCCTCGACAATCCAGGGCAACGTCAGCGACGCGGATGTGTACGGATCGATCGGCCAGCCGGTCACCTTCCACGACCGGGATGCCTCCTACTCGGTCAACCGCGGTGATTACTTCGTCATCAATGCGACTGCGCTTGGAAGTTCCAGCGGTGACTGGACCATGTTCATCCGCACCACCGGCTCTTCGGGGACGACCGAACTGATCGCCGTACCGCTGCCAGCGACGCAATGATGTGCATGGCTGGTGTGGCGAGTTCGTGAACCGACTCTCCAGATGGTCGCCGCGCGGCCAACCAACCTTCGAAATCGATGCCTTCACGGTCGTCGTTCAACAACCCCCGCCCTCGATGAAGGGCGTCCTTCCGCCCTCGAAGAGCCATCTGATCCGATGGGCGCTGCTCGCCGCGCAAGGCCCGGTGGGTGGCGTGACACGACTTGAGGGGGTGGCTGGAGCTGCGGGTGATGCCCATGCGATGCGGAAGGCATTGGTCAAACTCGGTGTACCGATTGATCTCGAGCCTGATGCCTGGCTCGTGACCGGGGTCGGTCCACACGGCTTCCAAGCCTGCCCGACGGCGATTCACTGCGAGAATTCGGGCACTACGATGCGCTTTCTCAGCGTGGCTGTGGCGCGGATCGGATCGCCGACGATGTTGGATGGCGATGCCAGTCTCAGGCGGCGGGGAAGTCCGGCCTTCTGGGCCTCGCTCGCAGCACTCGGCGTGCAGACTTCACACGGGTTCGATGAAGAGACGCTGCCATTGTTGGTCAAAGGCCCGCTCCAACCGGGTGAGTTGTCTCTGGATGTGTCGAAGACCAGCCAGAACCTGTCTGCGCTATTGCTTTCGATGCCGGCAATGGAGGGGCCATTGGAACTCTCCTTTTCGGAGGATCTGGTGAGTCGGCGTCACGCCCAGTTGTCGTTCGAACTCGCGGCGCGCTGCGGTTCTGCGAACACGCTCGATTCCTCGACCTTGGTGCCGTGGTCCTGTGAACCTCCTTCGGTGGTGCAGATTCCACGCGATGGCAGCCATGTCTCCTTCCTGCGCCTGTTCGAACTGCTCCATGGTGTATCAATCGATTTCGAGGCGCCCACCGCCGAGGATTCGATCGGCGCTGACATCCTCACTGAAATCGACCTCCGAGAATCCAATGAGATCGATCTGCGTGATGCCAATGACCTGATCACACCACTGGCCGCAGCGATGGCGCTCGGTGGAGGGGGCCAGATCACGGGCGCAGGTCATGCCCAGCTCAAGGAATCCGCGCGCATCACTCGCACGGTCGAACTTCTGTCCGCCTTCGGCATCCGCTCTGAGGCGACCGCAGATGGACTCCGGATCGAGGGTGGGCAGGTTCCCAGCGCGCCCTCTTCACTGGTTTCGACCCATGGGGATCATCGCCTGCAGATGACCGCGGTGGTGCTCGCAACAAAGGTTGGTGCAGAGGTTGAGGGGCAGAGGCTCCACGAGGTATCCTTCCCGGACTTCCTCGAACTGGTTCAGCCATGACGGCCGAAATGACCGTCGAGTCTGTCCAAGCTCATCCGGAGCACGGTCGGTCGGCCGTGCACACAGGCCCACGGATTCTCGATTGTCGCCATATCGGCGACCAGGCGGCGCATCTCGGGCAATGAGAGGGCTTGGTTCGCCTTGACCGCGCCGCGGCAGGATTTCATGAAAGCGACCTCGTCGGCGAGCGCCTCGACCGTGTCGAGTCGGTGCGCACCCGATTCGAGTTCGGTGAGAACATCGGAGAGGAAACCCTCCATCTTGTCACTGCCGAGAAGGATGAGGGGGACGGCCGTCATGTTGAGTTCGACATCGAAGGCGAAACCGATCTCGGCGAGTCGGTCCTGATTCGTTCTGAGCACCTCTGCCTTCGCTGCGGACAGTGAAAGTGGAAGCGCGGCCATCAGGGCCTGGCTCGCCCACGATGTCATGTCGTCGCGAAGACGTTCGTAGCGAACCCGTTCGTGCAGCGCGTGCTGGTCGATGATGAACAGTTCATCTCCGCCCTGGGCGAGGATGTAGGAGTCTGCGAATTGGCAGAGCGGAACCATCTCTGGCATGTCGGTGACCTCGGCTTCGAGCGGACTGCGCTCGGGTTCATCGACCGGCGAAACACTCTCCGACCCACTGCACCATCGGTGTAGATCACGCTCCGCGCTCGACAGTGCAGGACTGAGGTCCTCGACGCCGAGATTAGGTAGAGTCTCCTGAGTAAGTGGAGATTGACTCACTGCGACGTCGACCTTGGATGGAGTTTCGATCGGACCGACATATGCGATTCGAGATTGGGCGGGCCTCGCCCATGCTGGCATCTCTGTCTCTTTCATGATCGGCGAATCCATCGTTGAGGAGACCGCTTCAATCGGACCGTCGTCCGGCATCATCGAGCCGGTCGGCAATTCGAGCAAGGTATACTTGATGGCCCGTTCCAATCGTTCCAGAATCCGCCATGAATGCTTGAGCCGAACCTCGCGTTTGGTCGGGTGGACATTGACATCGACCTCGCTCGGTGGCAGGTCGAGCCGGAGCACGCAGATCGGATGCCGTCCGACCATGAGCCGGGTGTGATAGCCACGCCGAATCGCTTGGGTGAAGGCCGCGTTGGCGACCGGTCGGCCATTGATGATGACGTGGATATCATCCCCTTTTGAGCGGGTCAAGTCCGGCGGTGAGAGCCAGCCGCTCCAGCGCTCTTCGCCGGGTGCATCAGCATCCTGTTTCGAGGATTGAAGCGGTACCAGACGTTCGGCAGGCCCTCCGAGCAGGTCGAACAGGCGGTCTTCCATGCGTCCGCTCGGAGGCGTGTCCAGGACATTACGCCCATCAACACTGACGGCGAAGCCGATCTCGGGATTGCACAAGGCCTGAGCCATAGCGATGTCGACGATTGCCGCGGTCTCGGTCGAGGGCCGCTTCTGGAAGGAGAGTCGGGCGGGGATATTCGCGAACAGGTCTCTGACCTCGATCATCGTCCCCGGTGCGATCCCCGCCGGCTCGACTGGCTTCTTCGCGCCGTCATGGACGATGATTCTCATGCCATCTGAATCCTGCTGACGACTGGCGACCGACAGATGGCTCACCATGCCGATCGAGGCCAGAGCCTCGCCACGGAATCCCAGAGTGTGAATCGCGGCCAGATCCTTCGCCTCGCTCAGTTTGCTGGTCGCATGCCTCGTCACGGCGAGTTCCAATTCAGATGCCGGAATCCCAGTGCCGTCATCGATGATGGCGATGCGATCGAATCCGCCTCGATCAATCTCGATGCGAATGCGGGTCGCGCCGGCGTCGATGCTGTTCTCGACCAGCTCCTTCACCACCTGCGCAGGTCGCTCGACCACCTCGCCGGCCGCGATATGACCAATCGTGTCGTCATCCAGTTGCTGGATGGGGCGACGATCCTCGGTGGCCAGCGTCATGCTCACTCCTCCAACCATTCATGGGAACCTTGCAACAAGGTGCGCAATTCGTAGATCAGGTCCATCGCATCGCGTGGGCTCAGCATGTCCGGGTCGATCTCAGCCAGACGCTTCTCGATCTCGGATTCCTTCTCGATGATACGCGCGGGCAGAGAACGCTCGCTCCAGCCGAACAGGGAGGATTGTCCCGCATCCCTGGAAAGTGGAACTCCGCCTTCACCCGCACGTGCCCCCTCAGCCTGGGCTTCAAGGAAGAGCAACAGATCTCGGGCTCGGCCCACGACCTCGGCCGGCAGGCCGGCCAGCGCGGCGACTTGAACACCATAGGAGTCATCACACGGACCTTCGGCGACGGTGTGGAGGAAGGCGATCTCACCGCCGGAATCGGCGACCTGCACGTGGATGTTGACCAGTCCCGGCACCTCCTCAGCCAGTCCCACCAACTGATGGTAATGGGTTGCGAACAGGGTGCGGCAGCCGATCCGCTGCGCGATGTCCTCGGTCACGGACCAAGCGATCGCCAGGCCATCGAAGGTCGAGGTACCGCGGCCGATCTCGTCGAGCAGTACCAGTGATGCGGGTGTCGCCCGGCGCAGAATGTGGGCGACCTCGATCATCTCCATCATGAAGGTCGAACGACCGCGGCGCAGGTCATCGTGAGCGCCGACCCGCGTGAACACGCGGTCGACCACGCCGATGCGAGCCCGACTCGCCGGCACGTATGACCCGGCTTGGGCGAGGATCGAGATCAGCGCCGTGGTGCGGAGGTAGGTCGATTTCCCACCCATGTTCGGGCCGGTCAACAAGAGGAAGCGTCGCTTCGCGTCGAAGCGCACATCATTGGGCACGAAGCGTCCATCCGCCTCCAGCACGGGATGTCGCGCGCCGGTGATGTCGAGCCGGTCCCCCTCGATGATCTCCGGCCTGCACCAGGAACGCAGGCGAGCATGGTGAGCGAAAGAGGCGAGCACATCGACGGTGGAGACCTTGCGAGCGATGGATGAAAGGCTTGCAGTCACCTCTTTAACCTCGTCTCGGAGCGCACAGAACAGTCGGTGTTCAATCGCGTTCGCACGGCTGTCCGCGGTCAGAATCACCTCTTCCCATTCTTTCAGCTCCTCGGTCACATAGCGCTCGGCATTGGTCATCGTCTGGCGCCGGGTCCAGTCCTCGGGCACCTTGTCCAGATGCGTCTTCGTGACCTCGATGAAATAACCGAATTGCCGGTTGTAGCGCACCTTCAGGCTGGGAATCTCCAGTTTCTCTCGCTGGGTGGCTTCGAGTTCAGCCAGCCAAGTCGTGCCTTTGGCGGCCTTGGTTCGCAGGTCGTCGAGTTTGGCATCGATGCCTTCGCGGAACAGGCCGCCATCGCGGATCAACGCGGGTTGCTCTTCAAGCAACGAATCCAGGATTCTCAGGCGAATCGCCTCCAGACTGGACAGGTCGGCCGCACATTCGTTGAGCAGGGCATCATCCGATTCCTGAAGCAGAGCCTGCAAGCCCGGCATCCGTCCAAGACAATCAGCGATTGCGTTCAGATCACGGCCATTGGCGCGATCATAGGCGAGTCGGGTCGACAATCTCTCGAGGTCGCGCATCGCTTTGATGCTGGCACGGATCTCGCGCAGCCGGCGACTCGCGTTGACCAGACTGCCGACTGCGCGGTGTCGCTGCTCAATCTCATCGGGCTTGCACAAGGGACGCAGCAGCCAATCCTTGAGCAGCCGACGTCCCATCCAGGTCTGGGTGGCATCGATCGCCTGCATCAGGCTGCCCACCTTTTCTCCCGAGAGGGTGTGGGTGAGTTCCAGATTGCGTAGGGTGGTCTGGTCGAGTTGCATGTGGTTGGCATCCGAGCCGAGATGAATCTCGCGCAACGGGACGGCATCGACCAGATGCAGTTTGGAGAGATAGCCCGTGGCCAGGCCCGCCGCCTCCATGGCCAGCGGACGGCTGTCGAGGTCGAGACTGCCGAGATCGCTCATCTCGAGGGCGACCCGAAGCGCTTCGAGTCGACCCTTGCTGGCCAGATCGTGAACGCTGAGCAGCAGGCCATCGATGTCGCGAAGAACTCTGAGAACATCCTCATTCCGGGCATCGCGCCCACTCATCACGACCTCTCGCGGTGCCCAGCGCAGCAACTCATCGCGAAGCCGCTCATAACGACCCGTTCCGGAATGCTCGGTCGAAGAGGCACGGCCACTGGAAGGGTCGAACAGGGCGATTCCGAGCCCATCCCCTTTGAGCACGACAGCGGCGAGCAGGGCACTACCATCCTCACCGATCAATTCCTCCTCGTACAACGAACCGGGTGTGTAGACCCGGGTGACGACGCGGCGCAGGATCTTCTCACCATCCTGCAACTCATCGGCCTGTTCACAGAGCGTGACCTTGTATCCAGCACGAAGCATCCGCTGCAGATATCCCTCGACCGAATGCCAGGGCACCCCGGCCATCTGCACTGGATTCTCGCTGTTGCGATCTCGGCTCGTCAGGGTGATGCCGAGGACCTCCGCACAGAGCACGGCGTCGTCGTGGAACATCTCGTAGAAGTCTCCCATTCGGAAGAACAGGACGGTGTCCGGATGCTCGGCTTTGATCTGGGCATGCTGGTCCAGCATGCTCGGTCCCTTGGCCATGGACCCCTGCAAGCCACCATGCGGCCTAAGAACCACACGGGACGTTCACTACGTGAACGAGGTTTCAGCAGTTGGAAATGGTGATAATCCACGAGCGGAGCGGATGCGCATGGAGCGCAGTTGGTGGGACGACGCCCCCACCCATGGTCTCCTGCTTCTGGTGGCGGCGATCTGGGGGTTGGGATGGACCGCGGGAAGAGCGGTTGCACTCGGCGTTCCCGCTGGCACAGCGGCGTGGATTCGCTATGCGATCGCCGCCGCGTTTCTACTCGCCTACATGTACTATAGAACACGTGAGGAGAAGGGGGCTAGCCTGTCCACCAGACTTCGATTCCCCGAGCGATCTGACCTTCGGAAACTGCTGGTAATCGCCTTCTTCTCGACCGCGCTCTACCAGATGTTCTTCATGTACGGAATGGGTCGAACCGCCGCCGGTGATGCGAGTCTCATCATCACGTTGAATCCAGTCTTCACCGCCATCCTCGCGATTCCATTGCTCGGCCGTCCGATGACCACGCGCCTCGCCCTTGGGTTGGCGATCGGTGCGGCAGGAGTTGCAATCGTCACAGGTTGGTCGCCCAATACCGACATCCCCGCGACGCAGAGGATCACCGGCGATGTGCTGATCATGTTCGCCGCGCTGTCCTGGGCCTGTTCGACCAATCTGGTCAAACGCCTTCTCGAGAACCCAGTCGAGCGCGAAGGACCGGCTCCGACCCCCTTGTCGATCATCGTCTGGGCCTCCTTCTTCGGCTGGTTGATGTTGATTCCGATCGTGATCTGGGAGACCGTTCAAGGTGGCATACCGTCGGTGAATCAGACCGAATGGCTGTGGATCATCTTCCTGGCCGTCTTCTCGACCGTGTTGTCCTATGTCTGGTTCGCCCAAGGTGTCGACCGGATCGGCCCGACAGCCTCGGCGACCTATGTCTTCCTCGTACCTCCCTTCGGCATCCTCTCGGGCTGGCTTCTGCTCGACGAGCAACTCGGCTGGAGTCTGCTGGTCGGCTTCGTTCTAATCCTCGCCGGCGTGCGCATGGCCCAGTCCGCTTCAATCGAGTGAACGTTGTCTGACTCAAAGGACATCGTGCTTGCGAAGCAGTGCGTATCCTCCGAATCCGACGAAGGAGATCAGAATCAGGACGAGCATAAGATCGCCGAGCAATGAGAGACTGTGGAGCACGGAGTTCTGGGCGTTGGGGTCGATCGTGACCCGTTCAGCCCCATCGGCGCTCATCAGCACGATGTTCTCACCCGCGCGGTATGCGCTGGCGACATCCTCACCCATCTCGTCGGGAAGGATGACCTCCTGTGCTTCTGAATCACCTGTTCCGAGGGTGGCGATGCCCGCCTCGCCGGAGAACCACAGGGTTCCCTGCCCATCCAGAGCGATGGCGACCGACCCCGGTGCGCCCGGGATGCGCGTCACACTGCCAGAGGATTGGACCCCATAGGTCGCATCGCCCCCGCCGACGATGGCGACGAACACTTGGCCCCAAGGCCCGTCCTCGGCGGGTAGAATCGTGTGGAAGGGTTGACCGGCCCCCCGATGGAGCAGTTTGAGCTGCGGTGCCTCGCCAACAGTCACGGCTCCGTCGAGCAGGACTTCGGTGGTGGCGCCGTCGGCGGGGTTGCCGCCGGCGAGATCATGACCGATCAACAGGGCACCGCCACTGACCTCTTCGACCTCGGTGAGAATGATCGTGGATAGCGGGGCGGCTGTGCCATTGCTCAACTCCAGACCCGACCAGGTGTGAACGGCGAGATTTCCGCCTTCATGCTCGGCGATCAGCCAGCCCGAATCGAAATCGCCATCGAGCGAGACGATGTCGGCGCCAGCCGAAGACCAATGCAGCGAACGCGTTACCACCACCGTCGAACCCGGCTGCATCACGCCGAACCAGCCCTCTTCTCCGCCGATGACCCACCAATCCGGGGTCGAGCCGCCGATCGCCGTGGCGTTGCATTCGCACTCGATCTCGGTCCAGCCCCCATCCGCATCGCGAGCCATGAGCGTTGGACCCTCGGGAAGATCGACCAGCGCCAGCGCCTCGGTGCCGCTGGTATCCCACTCGATGTCGAGAACCGGCCCATTCAGGCCGGTTTCGGAAGAGGATACACCCGGCAACACACGCGCCTGAGAGACCCAGGCCGCACCCAGAATCAGGAATAACACGAAGGCGCCCATCGCCACCCATCTGCGCTCCTGAGGGGAATCGAGGAAGGCGAACACCCGGCCGATAGCGTCTGACACGGCCCGGTTGTGTGCGAAGAAGTTGAAGAACATGCCCCATCGAGATGCCATTCAGCCCACCGTAGGTGGCCGGTCAGGGTTAAATACGGCTTTCAGGTCGGCGGGCTGCGAGGGAATGTCATGGCACGAAAACCCGCATCGATGTACCGACGCCTCAAGGGGCAGGCCTACACCCGACGCCAGTACACCGGTGGCGTCCCAAACAATCGCATCATGCGCTTCCACATGGGCAACCGCAAGGCTGCTGAAGCGGATGAATTCGAGCTCATCCTGAAGTTGAGCGTGGACGAGTCCTGTCAGGTCCGTCACACCGCACTCGAAGCCGCTCGACAGATCGCCAACGCGACGATCCGAAATGAAGCCGGCATGGAGGGCTACGCCCTGCGAGTCCACGTCTACCCCCACCACATCCTGCGCGAGAACAAGCAGGCGACCGGTGCGGGTGCCGACCGTGTGTCTCAGGGCATGCGTTGTGCATTCGGCAAGAACGTCGGCACCGCCGCTCGCTGCAAGCGCGACACCACCGTCATCAGTATCTCCACCAAGCCGCGACATTTCCTCAAGGCCAAGGATGCCCTGCGCAAGGCCAGCATGAAGATTCCGAGCCCGTGCACGACCAAAGTGGTCAAGGGATTCGAACACCTCAAGGGACTCGTTTGAGGGGGTACCCCCGGATGGCAGATGCCGCCGAACTCCTTCGCCAGAGTGTGCTCGACTCTCCTGTCGTGATGAAGGGCGAATACGCCTACTTCGTCCACCCTTTGACCGATGGAGTGCCTCGACAGAGCGCGGAGTTGCTCGCCGCAGCGCGCGATCTGATCTCGGCACAGGTCGATTGGAGCCAGGTCGACCTGATCCTCGGCATCGAAGCGATGGGATTGCCTTTGTCCGCGGCACTCTCCCTTCACAGCGGCAAACCGATGGTCGTCGTGCGAAAACGCCCGTATGGTCTGCCGGGTGAAATTGCGATCGACCAGAGCACAGGCTACTCCAAGGGCACGCTGCACCTCAACGACATCCACGCCGGAGATCGCGTGCTGGTCGTCGACGACGTGGTCAGCACCGGCGGCACGCTGGAACCGATTCTCAATCGCCTGAAGACAATGGGTGCATCACTGGCCGGAGTCTTCATCATCTTTGAGAAAGGAGAGGGTATGGAACGTCTGCGCAAGCAGCACGGCTGGGCACTCAACAGCCTGGTGAGATTGAAGATGGATGGCGGCCAAGTCGTCCTCCTGGACTGAGGTGAAACAGATGGATCTTGAACGCCACGACTTCCAACTCGATGAGTTGATTGAGCGCATCAAAGCGAACGACAATCGACTGGTCGCCCTACAGATCCCTGAGGGATTGAAGATGCAGGCCCTGCAGATGATGGATGCTATAGAGGACAAGACTTCGGCGAAGATTATTCTCGCGGCAGACCCCTGCTATGGCGCCTGTGATCTTGTGCACGACAAGATGAGCCGGATGGGTGTGGAACTGGTTGCCCACATGGGACACTCACAGATGAACATCGATTCCGGCATGCCCACACAATTCATCGACGTCACCTACGATGGCGACCCCAGCATCGACCCGGTATTGCCGATTCTCGCACAGCATCGAGCGATCGCGGTCAATCGTCTTCAGGCTGCACAGCAAGAATCCAATCTCAACGATGAGGAGGCCCAGGAGCGTTTCCTCGATGCGGTTGGACGTGTGGCTCCACTCACCGGCAGCAAACTCGGTCTGGTCGGCAGCATCCAGCACCTGCATCTGATCTTCGATTACAAGGAACGGCTCGAGGCGGCTGGATACGAGGTCGAGGTGCCGGTCGGTGGCGCAAGACTCTCTGTCCCAGGTCAGGTGCTCGGCTGCAATTACTCCGGTGATGCAGATGACATAGGTCACTATCTCTTCCTCGGCAGTGGAGACTTCCACCCGATTGGCCTCGTACTGCACACGGGCAAGCCTCTGGCCATGCTCGACCCCTACTCCGGCGATGCCGATGAAATGTCGTTCAAGCGCATCGAACGCATCCTGCGCCAGCGGTTCGGTCTCATCATGGCCTGTGATAACGCGCAATCCTTCGGCATCCTGATCGGCTCGAAACCCGGCCAGATGCGACGCACCCTCGCGTTGCGCATGAAGCGCCTGTTGGAGAAGCACGGCAAGAAGGGATACCTGCTCGCGCTCGAACACATCGGTCCCGAACTGATCGACTTCTACCCGGTCGATGCCTTCGTCAACACCGCCTGCCCGCGCATCGCCATCGATGACTCGGTGCGCTATTCGAAGCCGCTCATCACGCCCTTCGAGCTCGAGGTCGCTCTCGGCGAGAAGCAGTGGGAGACCGGTTACCAGTTCGACGAGATCCCCTGACTGGCCGGTCTCGTGTGCACGGGTGCGCGCAGCAGGGCGTATCACGCCATCGGGGGCGCGCACGCATGTGGCGGTCCATATCTTCAAGAACAGCCGCCTGAGAGAGTCGGCGATGGCGGAATACCTGAATCGAATCGGCGCCGGCCTCATCCTGCTGGATGCGGCGCCGCTCTCGTACGACTGGACCCCCCCGGAAGTCGTCGGCCGGGAGGAGGAGCAGGCGACGCTGGCTGGGATGTTCACCGCGATCGGAACGCCAGGCATGTCCTGCCGGGCAATCATCACGGGCAATGTCGGCAGCGGCAAGACGGTTCTCAGCCGCGCCTTCGGCGAGGATGTGTCGCGCCATCTCGCCGGCGTGCGCGCGATCCAGTCCGTCCACGTCAACTGCCGTAACCATCCGACGACGTCTCAGGTCCTGCAGCGCATCGCCACGACGCTCGATGAGGGCCACCCCGAGCGTGGATTCTCCGCCTCTGAGGTCATCCAGGGCATCCGCCGTAACCTGCGCACGCACAACCAGCACATCCTGCTGATCCTCGACGAGGTCGACCACCTGTTGCGCCGGGAGGGCGGCGACCTGCTCTACCAGTTATTGCGCATCGACGAGGGGCGCGAGGAGAGCGGTACCCTCTCTCTGATCCTCGTCAGTCAGGAGCAGGTCCTCGACCAACTCGAAGGCGCGATCATCTCGCGCTTCGGCCGCTCCAACCACCTCGCGCTCAAGCCCTACACCGCAGAGCAGCTCTCGGCAATCGTCGTCCAGCGCGCCGCGCTCGCGACCCGGAGCGGAGCGGTCAGCGAGCAGATCCTCACGCTGATCGGCCAGGCCTCGGCGGACACGGGCGATGCCCGTGTGGCGATCGAACTGCTCGAGGCCGCCGTGATGCGCGCCGAGAAGGGCGGCCACCCCGAGGTCCGGCCCGACCACGTGCAACGCGACGTTACCTCTCGGATCAACGTGATTGAACCGAGCGCGGTCGACAGCCTCAGCGAGCATGAGCAGTTGGTTCTGCTCGCCATCTGCCGCCGGCTTCGCCGCGAGGTCGAGGTGACGACCGGAGATGCCGAGCGGCTCTATCAGGTGGTCTGTGAGGAGTACGAGGTCAAGCCGCGCACCCACACGACCTTCTGGAAACACCTCAAGACACTCGAGACGCGAGGCCTGATGGAATCGCGCACGGGAGCACCCAGTGGGGGCCGTGGCCGCACCCAGCACATCACGATGCCACAGAGCCTGCCGGCCACGCTGGAGAAGCGTCTGGAGCACACGTTGAGTCGCTGATGCAGAGCGGATTCACGGGCACGCCATGGGCGGTGCCTGCCGAACCGCTCAAATAGGGGGCGTCTGTCGCCGAGTCGCACGAGGATTGACCATGGCACAGCGAAGCGAGCAGGTGTTCAAAGCGGTCGTGAACGACACCGACCCAAAGAGCGAGGGGAAGTCGTACGCAATCGACATCAGCGGTTCGAATTACAATCACTTCCTAGGGAAGAAGATTGGTGACGTGGTCGACGGTATCTTCGTCGGCGATGGCGACATCAGTCTGGGTGGATTCAAGCTGCAGATCCGCGGTGGCTCCGACCTCACGGGCACGCCGATGCGCGCCGATCTCGATGGCGGTGGCCGCAAGAAGGTCCTCGTCTCCCCCTCAACCGGCTTCAAGGGCCACAAGATCGTCAAGAAGAAGGGTGGACGCTACCGCTACACCTACGACGGACTGCGAAAGCGTCGCGCCTTCCGAGGCAACGTCATCTCTTCCGACACCCGGCAGATCAACCTCAAGATCGTCGAGAGCGGCAACAAGGCCCTCGCCGACATCTTCGCCGGCGACGCGGGCGAGGGCGACAAGGCGGAGTGATCGTAGGAGACGTGACCCCGAATGGCCAAGAAGCGAAAGCTACCCGGCCAGCCTCAGGTCAACATCGGTCTTGTAGGCCACGTCGACCACGGAAAGACGACTCTCACTCAGGCGCTGTCGGGCATCTGGACAGATACTCACTCCGAGGAGCGCAAGCGCGGCATCAGCATCAAACTCGGCTATGCGGACACGGCCTTCTACCGCACCGGCGATGACGAGGCCTACGCGATGGGCAAGCGACCCGATGGCGGCGATGATGAAGAGAAGGAACTCCTTCGCGTCGTCTCTTTTGTCGATGCGCCCGGTCACGAGACGCTGATGGCCGTCATGATCTCAGGCGCCTCGATCATGGACGGTGCGCTGTTGTTGATCGCGGCCAACGAGACCTGTCCTCAGCCGCAGACGCGCGAGCATCTGATGGCGCTTGGAATCGCGGGCATAGAGAACGTCGTCGTCGTTCAGAACAAGGTCGACCTCGTCAGTCGTGAACGCGCAATCGAATCCCACGCCGAGATCAAGGCCTTCCTCAAGGGCACCGTGGCTGAGAACGCACCAATTATCCCGGTCAGCGCACACCACGACGTCAATCTCGATATCCTGATCGATGCGATCGAGCAGACCATTCCCACGCCTGACCATCGCGAGAAGGCGAGTGGCCTGATGTACGTCGCCCGCTCGTTCGACATCAACCGCCCCGGAACCCGTCCCGCCAAGTTGCGTGGCGGCATCATCGGTGGCTCTGTGGTCGCCGGCACCTTCTCGATCGGCGATGAGATCGTCATCGCGCCGGGCCGAAAGATCGTCGACGGCAACAAGTCACACTGGGAACCGATCGAAACGCGAATCACCACCATCCAGAGTGGTGGACTCGACCTCGATTCAGTGCACGCCGGCGGACTCTGTGGCATCGCCACCCCGCTGGACCCCGTCCACACTAAATCGGACAATCTGTCCGGTCAGGTCATGGCGCGCGCGGGTGAATTGCCGCCGGTCTGGGATAACCTCGAGATCGAACTCAACCTGCTGAAGGAGATGGTCGCGAGCGGCGAAGTGGAGGCCGGTGCGGTTCGCCCGCTCCAACCCGGCGAGATGTTGATGCTGAACTCCGCCACGGCGACCAGCGTCGGTGTGGTCTCCGCGGTCAAGGGCAAGGCCGCAAGCTTGGCCTTGCGTCTGCCCATCTGTGCACCGACCGGCAGTCGAATCACCCTCTCTCGTCGCGTCGGCAGCCGCTGGCGCCTGATCGGTCACGGCGTGATCGAGGGGTGAACCCCTTGAGCGGTGTGCTCGTCGATGCCTGCGGCTGGATTGCAGTCGTCGATGCTCGAATCAACATCGACCTCGCCCTTGAGCAGGAGGTCGGCCCGGTCGAGCTCAAGGTGACGGCTGCGGTCTTTGAGGAATTGGACAGGGTCGCGAACCGAGAGAACCGGAATCTGCTTCTGGATCTTCTGCGTTCCCGGGCCGAGATCGTCACCGGCTCAGGCGGCCATACCGATGACGAACTCATCGAACTCGCCGTCGCGCAGGATTGGCCGGTACTCACCGTGGATCGCAGGCTCAAAGCGCGCCTCCATGCAGCGAATGCCTCGGTGATCGAAGTGATGTCCTCACGAAACCTCCGCCTCATCGATTGAGAGGGGTTATTCGGAGTGATTCGGGACAACGCCTATATTCTCAACAATCTGATTGGTCCTGATGGCGACGATCATCTCTCGCGCAGGCTTCCAGAAGTCGGAGACAGGTGACATGAATCGGGAGAAGCACCGCCTTTCCGAACTACTCTCTACAATCGGCATCGGTGACAATGTCGCTCAGGTGCTGATGTTCATGAACGAGAACGGATGGGTCGACAGCCCCACCCTCCAGTCCTGTTGCGGCCTGCGTCAGCCCGAGGTCAGTGTGGCGGTCAAGAACCTCACCGACAGAGGATGTATCGATATTCGGCCCGAGCGGCTCGGCACCCGCGGACGTCCTCGCCACCTCTACCGATTGAATGGGAGTCTGACCGAGGTCATCGAACCTTGGCTCGACAATGCTCGAGCACGCATGCTAGAGATCGAGAGCGGCCTCGAGATGATCGAGGAGGCGAGCGCGGCGATTCGGGCTGGATTCAATCTGCCCTGATTCAAGGCAGCGTGAACATCGCATCATCACCATGCCCATCTAACAAACCGATTTTGACGGCGCAGTCAATCCAGGCATGGGCGTAATTGATGGCACCGAAGGCGCGCACGAGGTCCATCTTCTCACTGAACCACCGTGCATCTGCTGTGTAGGCATCGGCCATCTCCATCATGATCTCGAGCCGCTTTGCCTCTGCTGAGCCCTCCGGGTGCAAGGGCGTCGATTTTGCACGTGCAGCTTCGGTCAGTTCAAGATAACGGATGATCAACGCCTCGGTGACCTCGATGTGGGGCTCAGACATCCGCACCCTCCCGTTGGGAGATCAGGCGGTGGACATCCTCGGAACGGCTCAACGACTGGTAGAGTTCGATCGCGCGAGTCAGCATTCCACCCGCCTCAGCATCCTGAGCGGCTTCGAAGATGACCTGACGCTGCTCCCAGTCCAATCGGCGCACCTCGCCTGAGGCGATCTCCTCGAACAGCAGGCGACGTCGGATGGCGAGGTGGGGGCCGATCCACATGCGCACGAGCCCTGTTCGTGTGGCCGTGATCATCCGGTCGCCGAGGTTGGAGGACAGCAGGTCACCCGCCGGTTGGCGTTCACCATCGGGTGCGAGGGGAAGGCGAATCAGGTCGCTGGCGACATCCAGCACCCACCAGCCCTCTCCGGTCCATGCGGCATCCAACGGCACGATGCCTTCACCGGGAATCGGGTCCAGACGGTCCCAGCCGAAGGGATTCGGCACGCCCTCATGCAGGCTGCCATCGACCTTCTGCACCAGAACGCGTCCGTCGTACAGCCTTGAGACCCAGGACCAGCGCGTCGTCTCGATCTGTCGCTGGGCATCATCACCACCGAGCCTCAGCGCTCGCAGGCATCCATCGTCATCCTGAACGAGCAGGATCTCGCGGTCCAGCCAGCCGACCATCTTGTTGATTGAACCGGGCCGCAGACGGCGGATGCCTCGGCCGCTGCGATTGAACAGATGGATGTGATCGCCGCGGTCGGCGAGCAGCCAACCCCCGCCCGGTCGTGCCAAGACATCGCGGAAGCCACCGCCGACCGCGCGACCCTCGCTGATCGGTTCGCCGGTCATCAGATCGATCAGGAAAAAGGCAGAACCCGCGAGAACGGCGAGATTCGTCCCATCGTGTGTGATTCGATACACATCGAAGGCGAAATTTCGCCGCCACATGAATTCACCATCCACATTGAGGCGCCGCACGACGCTGCCCGCAGCGATCAGGCTGTCCTCTCCAAGGCAACAGACCGCACCGACCCTGCCCTCGACCTGATGGCTCCAGCCGACATCCCAGCGATCATCCATGTTCAGCCCTCCATGTGGCCACCAGTGAGGTGGGCATTCGCGGCATCGGAAAGCCGGAACAATCGGGTTCGTCCCTTCTTGCGAACGGTCAGGACGCCCGCTTTCTGCAAGCTGTTGAATATCTGTGAGAGGCGGGGTCGGCCGACTGCTAGATAGGCCTGCAGCGCAGGATCAGAAGGCGAGATCTCTCGCGCGGTCGCGGCTTCGACGATGGCGATCTCGCCATCATTCAGATTGCTGATTCGACCCAGGTCGAGTGGAGGCGTGAGTATTGGAGTGGGTGGAGGTGTGGGTGTTCTGGAACGGAGGTCATCTCCAATGCTTCGAGCAAGAATCGGGTTCATGACCGGTGCAGGTTCAGGTTCAGGTTCGACGATCTCCTCTTCGACCCAATAGGTCGTCTCCTCGGATTCGATCTCAGGTTCGATGACCGGCGTTGACACGGTCGGGTCCGGCTTGGCTTCAATCGGACCCTTCGCAGGCGCAGGGTTGAGAGCATCATCGAGACCGATCTCCTGCTTGGCCGTGCGTTGGCGGGCGGCCAGGCCCCCGAATGGATTCAGTGGAGCCGGCGGAGGCGGCGGAGGCGGCGGTTCTGTCCCCGGTTGCATGCGCAGTACCGTACCCCCAAGAGCGCGGTCCATGTCGGGGGGTTCGACCTCCTCGACTTCCAATTCAGGCATCGGCGGGGCTTGCTTGAACCCAGGCATCTCCCAGTTGAATTCGAAATCGGGTACCGATTCTTCGACCTCTTTCGAGATCACCTCTTCGACCTCCTCTTCGACCTCTTCTTCGATGAAGACGTCCTCTTCCTCGTCTTCCTCGATGTCGAGTGGTTTGAGTTCGGCGACTTCAGGCGCCATTCGCGAACGTGCGTCATTCGGTTCGATTGGCTCCAGATCCATCGAATCCAGTGCGTCATTGCGCCGCGACAACGGTGTGGAGATGCCACGGGCGGAATCGACGATATCGCGCAGATGGCGCACGATGGCGCGCGGACGCCCTCCTGTGGCGGCCAGCGCCTCTTCGATCAATGCCCTGCTGGCCGCCCAGCCCTCATTGCTCACCTTGCGCATGCGCGCATCGATCAGAGCCCGCACCTCATCGCCACCGAAGTCCGCGAGCGGTTCGGTGCTGTCGAAGGCAGACTGCAGGTCCTCGGACCAAGCGGCGTGCTGAGCGGGGGTGAGTGCGACGACGACAAGCGCCCTCAATCTCACCAGAACGGGGGCCAACCTTTCGAAAATCTGGGCAAGATCAGCCCCGCTCGTGCCTGAGAAGTCGAAACTGATCAGCGGAAGATCCCCGCTGCGTCCCTCCAATGCAGCGACCATCTGCTCGACGATAGTGCTCGTCACCCCAGGAACATCGTATCCTGCGACCAGACAGTAGAGCTCATTGAGCAGCGTCTGGGCCGGATTCTCCTCTGGAAACACCGACAGATGGTGCACTACGGGTGCGAAATTGCCGAGCGCGTGCAGAACCGAGGTGCGCCCAGAGCCTCGTTCACCGATCAGAACCATCATTCGGGGGCTGCCGAATCGCAGATGATGGCCCAGATTCGACATCAGAGTCTTGCGGCCGACCAGCAGTGGCGCATCCTCTGCCTCGATTGGCCTGACCGAGAAGGGGTTGGCCCGCATATGAGGCAGGTGCAATCCCTTCGATGCTGAGATCGACATATACGGCGGCGAACCGCAATGGGGTTTAACACGTTTACGCGAATCTAGCACCGCGAGAATGGTGTTTGGAAGCGTTGAATGATGTGCCACATCGATTTCCAGCCCGGAAAGGTTCTTATTTTAAGTAGAAATATACCTCGTTAACGGGTTGTTAACGCATTGTTAACGCGACGTATGCGTTAGTAACGCTTCGCTAACGCTTCGCCACCGGGAACTCCGCCCGATTCATTCATGAGACGGCGACGCTGAAGACCCCCTGATGCCCGTCGACGACAGTTGCCTCAGCGGTTTCTATAGGCTGGATCCTGAAGCCCGTCGAGCCCTGCTCACCCACCTCTCCCCAGAGGCTCTTGAAGCGCTGTCCAGCGGAGGGGGTCTGGACGAGGCCAGTGCAGACCGCATGATCGAGAATGTGGTCGGTTCACTCGCCCTGCCTGTTGGCATCGCGACCCACTTCATCATCGATGGAAAGCAGTGGTTGATTCCCTTCGCCGTCGAGGAATCGAGCATCATCGCTGCGGCCAGCAACATCGCCAAGCGGGCTGCTTCATGTGGTGGATTCAGCACCTCCTGTGATGAACCGCTGATGATTGGTCAGATTCAGGTCCTGGATGTCCCTTCTATCCCTGAAGCAACCTCAGTGATCCAAGCGGAAGAGGCGAGTCTGATCGAGTTCCTCAATGACATCCCCTCAACGATGATTCAACTTGGAGGCGGGTGCAAGCGCATCGAATGCCGTCAAGTCGAGGATATGCTCATCCTCCACCTCATCGTCGATGTCAGGGATGCCATGGGTGCCAATGCGGTCAACACGATGGCCGAGCGCATCGCACCCCGGATCGAGGCCCTCACCGGTGGCAGAGTCCTGCTCAGAATCCTCTCGAACCTCGCTTCGGAAAGGCTTGCAAGGGCCTCTGTGCGACTCTCACCTGATGCCATTGGTGGCGAGGACGTGATCGCCGGCATCATCGATGCCGCCCGCTTCGCTGAGGCTGACCCCTACCGGGCCGCCACCCACAACAAGGGCATCATGAATGCAATCTCGGCGATCGGATTGGCCTGTGGTCAGGATTGGCGGGCAATCGAAGCCGGAGCGCATGCATGGGCGGCGATTTCTGGTCAGTACAGTTCGTTGAGCACCTGGTCCATCGATGATGAGGGATGGTTGTGCGGCAGCATCGAGCTGCCTCTTGCCGTCGGCATCGTCGGTGGTGCCTCCAAGGTCCACCCCGTGGCTCGAGCCTGCCTAGAGATTCTCGGTGTGGACAGTGCCCAGCAGTTGGCTGGTATCATGGCCGCCGCGGGCCTTGCACAGAACCTCGGTGCCATGCGGGCTCTGGTCACCTCGGGCATCCAGGCCGGCCACATGAAGCTCCACCTGCGCAACATGGCGGTCTCCGCCGGCGCAGAGGGGGATGAGATCGAGACCGTGGTCAACGCGGTTCGTGAATCTGGAGATGTCGTCACGCAAACCGCGGTCAGCGAGGCGCTCACTCGGATTCGTCAGCGGTGACGGCCCCAGCCGAATCTTGATCCCAGTCCTGTGAGACCGGAACCTCGGGCGCGTCCTGGATCTCTTCACCTTCACCATCGCCGAGACTGGCGGCGAGTTCGGCACCGGACAGACCCATGTTGTCGGCCTGCTCGCGGAACCACTTGCGAACCTTGGCCGATTCTGAGAAGGGGCAACCGAAGTATTCGGCGAAGCGTCGCGTCGTCGTCAGGCGGCGTGACAGTCCATCGCGGCGTCGGTTGACGAGGCCAAGGTGAGCGAGGTCGCGAACGTGATCGTAAGCACGCTGGCCGATCATCTCGACCAACTGGCTCTGAGCCATCGGCTGATGATAGGCGATCAGAGCTGCGGAGGGCAGCAGTCGCTTCGGAATGTCGGTGCGGAAGGAGGAGGGGATGTGGTTGGCCAGGGTCGGCTTGACCTCCATCACCCATCGACCACTGACGCTGGTCAGTTGCAGCGCACCACTGGGGCGTCGCTTCATCGTGCCCTGAAGGGCCTTGAGGTGGGAGACGATCGTGTCTGGACTCTCATCCATGCTCTCGGAGAGTTCCTCGACGGTGAGAGAGCGACCCGCACCGAACAGGGTGGCTTCGATCAGTGCGCGAATGTCGACATCACTCATCGATATCCACCTCCGGAATAACCTCGGCGGATACCGCCTCGAAATCAGCCAACTGCGGCCATCTGTCCTGCAGGAATATGTCTCCGTCAGGATGTTCCATCTGCCACAGATCGGTATAGCCGCGATGGGTCAGGAAGAGCGCGGAGACGAATCCT
>Ga0066376_10001041_pt1 | contig 26888 bp, 20 predicted proteins | sample Knorr_S15_td_Bot_FD_77009 | JGI IMG/M metagenome (GOLD analysis project Ga0066376, IMG submission 77009) | Marine microbial communities from Southern Atlantic Ocean transect - Knorr_S15_td_Bottom_ad_5009_LV_A | ecosystem: Environmental > Aquatic > Marine > Oceanic | place: Southern Atlantic... | reverse complement strand
GGAAACGCCGACTGAATCCTTTTCTGAGCCGAGTGTTACGGATAAATCTACAATGAATACCCCGGTAGTCATAGCACAGGCGCCTTATACCGACCTGTCTGAAACCAACGATGCACTACCGGGCATGCCGAAGGTACTGCGTGATTTACCGCTTAATCAGGCTCAGCAGCAGGCCGTCGGGTATCTCGACGGACATCTGCTTATCGTAGCAGGACCGGGTACCGGTAAAACACACACGCTGACCCATCGGATCGCTTACCTGGCCCAACATGTAACAACACCGGCGCGTATGCTGGCCATGACGTTTACCAACAAAGCTGCGGAGGAGATGCAGGCCCGATTGGTCAGTCTCCTGGCCGCTCAGGCCGGGGAAATCATGGTGGGCACCTTTCATAGTGTCTGTCTCTCTATGCTGCGTGATTGGGTGCAGCATTCGGGGGTACCTGTGAACTTTACCCTGGCGACGCCCGATGATCTTGACCGGCTGATGCGTACGTTATGGCCGGAGGACACCAACGCCCAGCGCCGACAGCGGTTGGAAGAAATATCTCAGTGGAAGGCCAAAGGGCGTACGGAAGAAATGCCGGAAACCGTGTCGGCATATACCCGTTTTTTGCGTCAGCATGGATTACTGGATTTTGATGACGTGATTCTGGAAACACTCAAATTATTGCAAGCCAGTGATCGATTCAGAACAGAGGTTCATGACCGATTTCGTTACCTCTTTGTCGATGAGTATCAGGACATTAATCCAGCACAGCATGCTCTGCTGAAGGCCTTGGTGGAAGACGGTGTGCAGATGACCGCGATCGGGGATCCCAATCAAGCGATCTATGGTTTTCGGGGAGCGGAATCAAAATTTTTCCATACCTTTTCAGATGATTTTCCCCATGCCCGGATACTGTATCTATCCGAAAACTACCGGTCGGCGCCGGCCATCCTGAATGCCTCTTCGCAGGTCATAGGGGCGTCCGACACCATGCAGGTACCGGCTCTGACAGCGACCATGTATGTCCAGGGACACCTGACGATCCACGAAGCGGCGACCGACAAGGCAGAAGCGGAATATGTGGTGCACCAGATCGAACGGCTGGTCGGGGGTACCAGTTTATTTTCCCGTGATTCGGGTCGTGTGGATACAGATCCGGAGACAGAACGTTCTTTCGGCGATGTGGCTGTTCTATATCGTATGAATAGTCAGCATACTGCACTGGCGGAAGCACTGGACCGTAGCGGCATGCCCTATCAAATCGCCGGGGACACGCCGCTCATCGATCGGCCGGCGGTCCAGGAGATCGTCACCATGTTGCGGCTAAGTTATGGTATGCCCGTGACTGCCGGGGCGGCGATTCGATTACTGTCATCCACTGTAGACGGTCTGGGAGACCGAACAGCAGAGCGAATTGAGCAGACATGGAAGCAGCGGACACAGATCTCCACAGAGCATATCCGCCTGTTACTCAACGAACCGCGTCTGCTGATGGAACGGTCTCGCAGCGGCCTGGACGCCATCCTTGAAGATATAGAAGCGCTTACCACCGGACTGCGTAAAAAGGACGCCGCCATTATTCTCGGCCATATCATGGATACATCCATCTGGTCCGGCCTGAAGCTTCGATTTCCTAAGGCAGAGGATCACCTAAGGAAGCTGATCCGTTGTGCCCGGCTGGAAACAGACCTCCTCGTGCTTCTCGACAAGCTACTCCTCAGCCGGGATTATGACCCGTATGGGGGAGAGTCGGAACGGGTTATGCTCATGACGCTTCATGCCGCCAAGGGGTTGGAATTTCCTGTTGTTTTCATCGTAGGTTGCGAGCACGATCTGATCCCGCTTCAGTATCCGGGAATGGAATCGGATAAAGAGGAGGAACGCCGGTTGTTTTATGTGGGGATGACACGCGCCAAAGAACAGTTGTATTTTGTCCGGGCCAAACGTCGGATGCTGTTCGGTAACGTCTATCAGACTTATCCGTCACCTTTCCTGTCTGAAATAGAAGATCACCTTAAGCAATACGAGAATCCGGAAAAGCAGCCCGGGAAGCGGAAGAAAAAAGCAGCGGCCTCGAGTCAGATGGATTTATTTGGGTAGCAGGTGGCAGGTGGCAGGTGGCAGGTGGCAGGTGGAACACCCGTTTTGTCGTGGTAGGACAATGATCGGACCTACGCGCAACTCAGTAAATAAATGGAACTCTATATAAATCTGGCACATTATTCAGAGTGTAATTGACCAACTATTTTACTACTGTTTCGATATATTAAATAAAGGAATGTAACATCCCCGTATTTTCCGAAGGAGGGAATCATGTCTCACAAAGCATTTATGATCCTGACTATTTTATTAGGCCTTGGCCTGGCGACTATAAGCGTCTATAGCCTGGCGAGCAACGACGCCGATCAATCGGCCGCCTCACAGACGGGTGACGGGTATGCGGTCGCGACGTTTGCAGGGGGCTGTTTCTGGTGTATGGAACCACCGTACGACGAATTGGATGGGGTCATTTCCACGACATCCGGCTATATCGGCGGCAAGGTGGATAATCCAACGTATGATCAAGTATCTGCGGGATATACCGGACATACCGAGGCTGTAGAGATTCTCTATGACCCTGAGAAAGTTACTTATCAGGACCTGTTAGATGTCTTCTGGGTCAATATCGATCCGACGGTTAGGGACCGTCAGTTCTGCGATGGCGGCAACCAGTATCGAACCGGCATTTTTTACCACAACGAAGAAGAAAAGCAATTAGCCGAAGCATATAAGCAGAAGCTGATCGACACCGGCCGCTTCAATCAGGTGGTCACTGAAGTCACCGCCGCGACGACCTTCTACCCGGCGGAAGAATACCATCAGGACTATTACATGAAGAATCCGTTACGGTACAAATACTACCGATACAGTTGCGGCCGGGACAATCGCCTGGAAGAACTCTGGGGGGATGCGTATAAGAAATGAAATTGGTGATTTAGTGATTGGTGATTGTTTAATTGCCCTTCGTATGTTGATCACCATTCACCGATCACTAAATCACCAATTCTCAAACAGTCTGATGATCTCCTCTTTTTCCGGACGTCGTACTCGGCGGGTTATTTGCTCCGGCGTACGGCCCTGATTATCCTCATGATGCCTATCGGCGCCGCCCTGTAGCAGAAGCCTGAGGGAGGTGACGATATCCGCTCGTTTACCCGCTTTAAAGGCATAAAACAAAGGCGTCTCCCCGTTATTATTGGGTAGGTTGACCGGTGCGTTGTTTTTTAACAGAACTTCTAACGTACCCACATGACCGGCTTTGGCGGCGTAGTGCAAAGCCTGGGCGCCTCTTAATCGGGTGTTCACGTCGGCCCCGCAATTCAGGAGGGCCTGTACATAATCGGGATTATCTCTCTGACTATTGTTACCGGTGCAGGAGACCCAGATCCATTTGCCTGGCGGATAGTTGACATCCGCACCGTGCGATAGCACGAGGTCGGTGATCTCCGGATGTATTACCCATGGCCCCGGACCTATTCGGGTTGCATCCGCGCCATGGGTCAGAAGCAGGCGCAACAGAGATACCTGATTCTCCTCGGCGGCATGCCTTACCATAGGCGTACTGTTCGTCCCCACGTCAGCACCCTGAGAGAAAAGATATTCTACCACGTGCTCATGTCCCCCGTAGACGGCGTGATGCAGCGGTGTGATCGGCAGGACATCACAGGCAGGATCCTGGGCGTTTACGAGCAATTTTTCTGTCTCGATAAAATGCGTCACGACGTCCATATCACCGAGAAAACAGGCACTGAAGATGTCGTAAAGCGCGCCCTGCCGGATGAGAAAATCCGCCAGGGCATGCTGTTTCTTCCATCGAGCTGCGCACAGCGGTGTCATCATCAGACCGGTTACAGAGACCGCAGGCAGGTTGACATCCACCCCATGTGTCAACAGATAATCGACCATAGGGATATGCCCGCGCGCAGCGGCTTCATACATCATTCTCGCGGTTTGGGTCGGATCCTTGAGTACACCGGGATCAGCTTCAATACAATGTTGCAATTCTTCCCGCTGACCTTTAGCCGCCAGAGTAAGCGGTTTACGCCACCGGTTTTCCCGATGGCAACGTAGATCTTTCGGGCTTTGAGCCGGTTGATCCTCATTGATCAGGCCGTATGCCATAGACTTCAAAACTCCAAGCGCCTCATCAATGAGCACCTCATCATCAACAGCGGCCTGAAACGCTGCCTTTATATGGCCCAGCCAGCCGTCGGCTGCTTCACGCGTGATGTGGATATGTCGGTGTCGGCCTTTAAGTCCGCCGTAAGCATGATGATGAGTATAGCTGGGGTCGCCGCCCATCCACTCTTCAAAAAAGGCTTTCTGTTTCATGCGCTCATTGGTCAGGGTACGGGGAAACATGGGGCGCAGGGCCGGATCTTCTTCAATCCGGTTATATAATTCGTCGATCATCCGGTCGATCACCGGGCGACCGCCGATACGACGAAAAAGGGTCTGGTCCGGGTGGGTCTTTTGCACAAGACCACCACGATGGGCCAATGCTACGAACACCATTTTCACATCCTCTCAACAAAGTACAAAGCACAAAGTACATCGCACCTTACGCATCCTGTTGCGTAACATTTGTTATCATAATACATTTTTTCCTTGACTTTTCTACCGAAATTGTGTGCTTGTACGCGCACTTGTGAATTACCGGTTACTATGAAGCTATCCGAGTACGCCTCGCTCTACACCACCTGGAACCCGCCTGATTTTGTATATCAGTCAAAGGACATCAGATGAAGTCGTTCGAAAAAATGGGCCTCCAACCGGGCCTGTTAAAAAGCATCACTGAAATGGGATTTGAAAAACCAACGCCCATTCAAGAAAAGGTCATTCCCTTTCTACTAAAGGTACCGAATGACCTGGTGGCTCTTGCTCAGACGGGGACCGGGAAAACTGCCGCCTTCGGCCTGCCAATCATACAGCATACCGACCTTAGTTATGTCGGCACACAGGCATTGATCCTCTCACCGACACGTGAGCTGTGTCTACAGATCTCCGGTGAGATGAGAAATTTTGCGAAATATATTCCGAATTTACATATCGTGTCGGTGTATGGCGGCTCCGATATGAGCCGACAAATCACCGCCCTGAAAAAAGGGGCGCATATTATCGTCGCCACGCCGGGAAGAATGAATGATCTGTTGAATAAACAACGAAAAATTGACCTGTCTCACCTCCAGTTTGCTGTACTGGATGAGGCGGATGAAATGCTGAATATGGGGTTTAAAGAAGATCTGGATGCGATTCTTGATAAAACGTCGGATACCAAGGTCACCCTGTTATTTTCTGCAACCATGCCGTCGAACGTGCAGCAGATCTCGAAAACCTACATGGATAATCCCCATGAAATAACCGTCGGTACCCGAAATGCAGGGATTGAGACGGTGGATCATGTCTGCTATGCCGTACGTTCTCATGATCGCTATCTGGCCTTAAAGCGAATCGTAGATTATCATCCGGAGATCTACGGTATTATTTTCTGCCGGACGCGTGTGGAAACCAAAGATGTGGCCGCCAAACTGATTCAGGATGGATATAACGCCGATGCGCTTCACGGCGAATTATCCCAGTCGCAACGCGAAACCGTTATGCATAAATTTCGGATTAAAAATCTTCAGATTCTCGTGGCTACAGATGTGGCCGCCCGCGGTCTCGATGTGAAAGATATTACCCATATCATCAACTATAACCTGCCCGATGAAGTTGATCTTTATATCCATCGCAGCGGTCGGACAGGCCGTGCAGGACAGCATGGCGTTTCCATCGCGATCGTTAATCTGAGAGAAACAAATAAAATCCGAATGATTGAAGCGCGGCTACGAAGAAAGTTCGAGCAGAAACAGGTTCCCACCGGCAAGGAGATCTGTGAAAAACAGCTCCTTAATCTGGTCGATAGGATGCAGAAAATAGAAGTCGACCACAAAGAGATCGATAAATTTCTCCCGGTCGTCGCTGAAAAATTGGAATGGTTAAGCCGGGACGAACTGATTAAGCATATTGTGTCCCTCGAATTCAACAGATTGTTGGATTATTATAAAGACGCCAAGGATCTGAATCCGCCGGAAGAAGACCGCAGCCGTCGAAAACGTTTTGATAAAGAAGGATCCAGAAACAATGATAGCCGACGCATGACCGAAAGAGGATTTACCCGTTTCCGAATTAACCTCGGGCATAAAGATAGCCTGAATCCACGGGATCTGATCGGTTTGATCAATCGATGTACCCATAAACGAAATATGGATATCGGCAAAATAGATCTGATGAACACCTTCTCATTTTTTGAAGTCGATCAGAAATATGCCGGCGATGTCCTGGCTGGTTTCAGGGGGATCGAATACAATCAAAGAAATGTTATTGTGGAGATGCAAGAGGCGGGGGCGGAACAGCAAAGGGAAACTACGAAACGACCAGGCTACGAATCCCGAAGGGATAGAAATCAGAGCGAGTATGGCGGTTCACGTTATAATACGGCATCGAAGAAGAAGCGGTCGACTTTTTCGAATGACCGTGAGTTATATTCACGGGAAGGAAAGCCGGCAAAGCGACAAAAGGCAAAACGGACAAAACGACCGACCGATCGGTAGAGTTACTTTTTTCGCCGAATGGCCTGGATGGTTTCATCCAGGCGCTGCAGGAAAAGAGAGCGGTCTTTTTTCGCCATGGGCGGCGGACCTCCTCCCGCAATAACACCGGTCTCGCGCAGGTGTGCCATGAGGTCTCGTGTCGCCAGGGCATCTCCGATGGAATCACTGGTAAACATTCGTCCGCGCGGCGCAATGACCATGGCTTCTTTCTTCAGGCATCGATCCGCAAGGGGGATGTCGTCGGCAATGACAATATCCTGTTTGTCCACATGCTCTACAATCCAGTCATCTGCCGCATCGGGCTGATCATCAACCACGACCAGTTCCAGCCATTCTTCCCGCGGAATACGCATCCACATATTTGCGACCAGGGTCACGTTAAGCGCGTACCGTTTTGCAACCCGGTAGACTTCATCTTTTACCGGACAGGCGTCGGCGTCGATGAAGATGTTGAGCAAGGGAATCCTTTCAGTTGGTAGTGCAATGTACAGCGAGAAGAGTGCAGAGAAGATAAATCGGTTTCACTCTTCCCTCTGTACTCTTCTCTCTGTACTACTCCGTTCTCATTATCGCCTTCATCTACTCTATATCCAGATGCAGGGGCTGTTATTTGAAGGGCGGGGCATAGGGTTTGAGCCAGGCATTGCCCACGGCCGTTGCACCGGGAAAAGCCTGTGGATCTTCAATGATCTTGTACGTTGCAGGCCGATGCGTTTCCAGAATCAGGGGAATCGTGAGGATACGATCATCACGCATAACCATCACATCGACCTTGTCTCCTATCTGCATTGATTTCAGCCGGGAGGCAAACGTCTGCTCCACCACCCTTTCACCATCGACCGTCAGCAGAATATCCCGCAGCATTATACCTGCCTTATATGCAGCACCATCGAAGTCGATGGCGGAAACAACCGGGACACTGCCCTCGACCTCGGTTTCGAGGCCAAGGGACGGCTCCGGATCTCCTTTCGTGATTTCCAGTTTTAAGCCAACCTGCTTTAACGCCCTGTCATAATCCAGTTCTACCACGCCGGCTATATAGTCTGCAAAAAATTGGGTATATTCGGAATCACCCTTCCCTTCGGCGGTGACGGCCTCCACTGCACTTTGAAGGCCATCCTCGGGGAAACCGGGTTTCGGCAGGCCGTACTCCGCCAATAGACGGCGAAAGACATCATCGAGATTTTTCCGGTTATTGGTGCGTTCACGGATTTCCATGTCCAGCAGCAATCCGAGAAGATTACCCTTTGTATAAAAATCTATGAACGTGTGCGCTTTATTACCGGGTGTGATCCATGTATTCCAGCTGGCATCCTCCACAGAGGTAATAAGGCGTCCAGGCGATGTCTGGAGCGATTTAATCTCTTTTGAGAGTTCCTCGTAAAATACCTCCCGCGTCCAAATACCCTGCCGGGCCAACGTGAGCATCCCGTAGTAGGAGGTCATGCCCTCGGAGATATAGAGATTGCGCGTGTGTTGCGGTCGAGAGTAGTCAAACGGACCAAGGATGGCAGGACGAATGCGTTTCACGTTCCACACGTGGAAGACCTCGTGGGCTATGACGTATATCAGCCGTCTGTAGTCGGACGAAGCAGAGCTGTCGTAGCGTTTAAAGCTGATGTTTGTGGAGTTGAGGTGTTCAAGACCTCCGCCTCTCCTATTTTGTCCGGTCATGAGAAATACGTAGCGATCGTAGGGCGCACCGCCCATCATCTCTGCCAGTTCAGAGACAATATGTTTGATTGTATTGCTGAAATTGTCACGGTCATAGTTATGTGCATTGCGAATGAATATCTCGTAATTCGCGCCGTGATCCTTAAAGGTCATTCTATCGAAATGATCCGCTATCTCGATAGGGGCGTCGATAAACGTGTCGTAGTCCGGAGCGGCAAAGACTCCCGGTTTTAACCTTTCCAGGCCCGTCGCTATCATCCAGCCCTCTGGCGCTTCAATATGAAGCGTGACCGGTCCGGCCGCCGGGTAGGGCGATTCGCCCACCACGTACATAAATGTGCTTGGCCCCATCAATTTTACGTGAACATCGTCCATAAGGCGTTTGGGAACATACAATTTATAATGCACCTTGACCATCGGCGCCAGCGGGCTGATTCGCCACTGACTGGTATCCACCTGGCGCGCCGCGAGGACGCGACCAGCCCCGTCTTCAGCGTGTAATTGCTGTACGTTTTTTACCCACCACCTCATCCCGTACCCTCCCGGTGTCCAGGCCGGCATGGCAATGTCCAGAGACGCTCCGGAGGCATTACGTATTTCTACCGTTACGTCAATCAAGCCGGTTGTCGGCCTCACCAAGGCTACGGTATAGGAAACCTCCATCGCCCGGGTAACGGGAGCCACGAGGCAACAGGCGACAAGCACCATACCCCTTAAATATCGGGTCGCAGTTGTAATCATTATTGTTGTCCTTATGTATTCGTTCGCCTTCTGCGCTACCCATGTATTCCCGAGGGGAAGCACACACGTTATTGCCGTTCGGTTTGCAGTTTTCGACGTATATTCTCTATCTCCCGAACCCAATCCGCATCAAGAGGCAGCATCAGCGTGCCGGAGCGAACCCGGTCGTAAACCTTGGGATCCGCAGCCCCCGGCGGCACCGTCCCATCTGTACGGAATTCATCGAGGGCGCGCAGGATCCGTCTGCGCGTCTGAATGATCATTTGATCGCTCGATCCAAGCCTCTCACGTGTCCAGTCCGTTACCGGCCCCATGCTTTCGGTAATCATCTGATCCTGCACATGACCACCCAGAATACCCGTATAACTCTCCGTACTCTGGACATGGCGGTCCATCATATAATCGTTGTCCCGGTTACATGCCAGTCGCCACCGCCCGTACCAGTCATTGGTATTGGGAAGACGTTCAATTTCCGCGCCCAGACCAGCTATCTGCCGCCCGGCTATCCTGTTACGTGAAGGGCCCGACCCAGCCCGTGAAATATGATAGAACATCGTGTGTTCATCATCCATGGGTACCCAGGCCCGGGCAATCATCTGTCGTTCCATGGGTGACCCGGGCGGCATGGTCCAGAAAGGAAAAAGGAAATGGGCAATACGCCAGTAATTCATCCCTTCATCCCCTGGCCGGTATGCTCCGTACGTCGTGCCGAAAGGCGTGTCCTCTACTTTATAGCGCGGTGCTCGATCTTTTATGGCATAAAGCGTAGAGGAGCCGGGCGCTGCCTGGTCTTCGGTAGCGCTGCCAATGTGCAGGAAACCAAAATGAGAGGTATCGATGTCCCCCTCCAGACCCTGCAACCAGTTACACTCCCGCAAGGCTGCCCACACCTGAATTTCGTCTTCCGGCAAACTAGTAGCTTCAATATAGGGTAGTTCGGGAAGGCTCTCACCCTTAGGGCCCATAAAAGCCCACACCAAGCCAGCTCGTTCACAGGTGGCATAGGCCGTCGCTTGCACCTTGGGTTTGAAAACATACTCGGGCGGTTCACTCGGCTGATCCACGCACTGCCCGTCCGGGTCATATTTCCATCCGTGGTAAACACAGCGAATCCCCTCTTCCTCGTTACGACCGAAAAACAGGGAAGCACACCGGTGAGGACAACGGTGATCCATGAGACCAATTCTGCCGGATGCGGTACGAAAAGCAATTAGCTCCTCTCCGAGTAATTTTACGCGCAGGGGCGGGCCATCTGGCTCGATCTCTGAAGAAAGAAGTGCAGGTATCCAGTATTGCCTCATCAGTTTGCCCATGGGGGATTTGGGCCCTACATGATTCAAATCTTCTTGTTTTTTCTCCGGCATATTCGTCTCCTCATACCTTTCATAACCCGTCATCTCCTGAGTCTTTCAAAAGGGCAAACGTTTTCCGCCATTTCCATTTCCTGTCATGTCCACCTATAATCCGATTAAATGACAAACAGGGACACCGAGGTACTCACCCTGCTGCATGGCCCGGTTAAGCGTGCTCTCTCTGCATTTTCAACCTGTACTCCGGCGGAACGAGATAAATGACGGCAGCACAGAGTGCCATGATACCCGCCAGCAGCCAGAAAGCCATATTGTAGTTTCCATATATATCAAAAAATTTGGCGATCGTGATGGGGCCCAAGGTCAGACCCACACCGGCCAAAGCCGACAGTGTACCAATAACCTTGCCCAGATGGAAAGGACCGTAAGCATGCTTAGCCAGTACAGGTGTCTCAAGCAAAATGCCGCTGTGGGCGAAGCCTCTTGCAACCTGGAAAATCAAAAGAGTCACCATACCTTGGATGCCCAGAGCGAAAAGGATAGCCAGGGCGTTAACCACGTAACATATCGACAACCCTTTGAAAGACTTCTTATCAAACAACCAGCCGAAGAACAGTTTCGAAGAGAAACCAAACAGGAATGAAACTGTAATCGTAAACGATACCTTGGTAAGCGTGAATCCGAGATCATTGACCAGAAAAGGTGTAAGATTGAGCGTGAACCCCTGGTCCACGAATCCAATAGCTACCATGAGACAACCTATAACCTTAAAAGATGGTTTCCGAACTATTTCCGAGAAAGTAGGCCCTATCTCCTGTTGCGAGGAATCTTCAATCCGGCCACCCTTGCCAACGCTTTTTGGCTGGTAGTCTTCCCCAAATTCACTCGCTATCTCGGCCTCCGTGGGGTTGTCCCTTATCACAAAATGAATCACGGGAATAACAAACAGAAAGATGCCAATGCTCGACAAGGCCATAGCATCCTGCCAACCATAAGTTTCAATGAGGTGCGCGAAAATCATGGGCAAGATTATACCCCCGAGACTAGAAGCGGTCATGGTCACGCCTAAAGCAATTCCAAGCCGTCGATTGAACCAACGCGCAACGAGTGTTTTCGTAGCCATAAGCAGTGGCATGGAAGAGAAGCCAAGGGGGACACCGGCGAGCCGGTACATCCATACAGAATCAATAAAGTGACCAAAGATCAACCCGCCACCGGTCACAAATGCACAGAGATAGAGGACGCTTTTCACGCCCATCCGGTCTACCAGGAATCCTCCCACAAAGGCCGCGACGGCCGACGTGGCAAATTTAATGGTCCCAATCCACATTGTATCTACCCGACTCATACCGAGCGCCTCCTCGGCAGCCGGCATAATCAGTTTGATCATGAGAAGAGATGTGGTAAAAATAAAGATGATGCACGGAAAAGCTGCTAAAACATTCCACCAGCCATAATAGATTTTACCATCAGGACCGTTTATTTCGGCACGCATCTCGCGATATACCAATCGCATTTTGCTGATCACGTAGATCTCCTTACGGACTGCCGGACGCTCGTGAAAAGCAATCCGGACATATCCTATTGACACCCGTTTCGACAGCCTATAATATATTATTATATAATTGTATTATGGTTTGTATCAAAATACAATTATATCATGGTATGTGTCAAATACTTTCTGATATGGCTGTATCCATTCCTAATCCGACAAAAATGCGCGCGGTCGGGACATCAAGTGGTCGCCCTAGCTGAAGCGATGAGGTCTTCTCATGATAATTGACTGGCAGCACCATATGTCTCCCAGGGAGGTATACGAAGGACGAGGTGGCCAGGGTGGCGTGGTGATACGCGATGGCAAAGTCACGATTCATCTCAAAAAAGAAGTGTATCAGGTGGAAAAACACCTTGAATTCATGGCCGGTGCCGGTATTGACGCCTGCGTGATCTCCTCTTCACCGGTCTCCGTTGACCAGTGTCGGATGTGCAATGAGTATTATCACGAACTAGGCCGGCAATATCCGGATAAATTCTTCTATCTTACGCCCTGCCTTCCCCTGAAGGAAGGGGCGTTTGACATCCTCGATCAGGGGATAAACAAATATGGGTATAAAGGCGTCATCATCAGCCCGCAGAACGCTGGCGAAATGCTGGATAGTCGTCGACTCTGGCCTTTTTATGAAAAAATGAGCAATTATAACCTGCCCATTTTCATTCATGTGAGCGGTCACGTTCTGGGGTATGATGCCTATGATGCGGATTATAACCTGAACATAGCATTTACGCGGGAAGCGGATATTGCATTAAACACGGTGAGGCTTATCCTCGGCGGCGTCTTAACGGCCTTTCCCGACCTGACGTTTATCATATCGCATCTGGGCGGCGGTATTTCCTCCACCCTCGAGCGGATCGAACGGTATATCGATGTAAGAGGTGAAAAATTCTGGACCGACTGTGGGGGCACGCCGCCTTTCGGCGCACCGTATAGAGAGAATTTCAGAAGGCTGTTCGATACACTCTATTTTGATATGGCCGGATTTGAAGGCGGTATGAACGCGGTAAAGTGCGCCCTGACAACGATCGAGCCGAACCGTATTCTGTTCGGGACGGATTATCCGTACAATTTCCATACCGATGGGAAAGAAGTCGCCAGGTACATCCGGGATATCCGCGAGTTGGACCTGTCCCGTGATGAGATCAATGGCATGCTGGGCGGGAATGCCGCTAGGATACTGGGCTAATAATGTGTTAAGGAGCTTATGAATAAGGGAGAAATGAAATGGCCGTTCCGATCAAAGCCGATTCGAACACGTCTGCCTATGGCGGTAGCGCATTGGGCGCATATGACGGAACCAGGTATCTGGAGAGTCTGCGCGATGGCCGCAACGAAATCTGGTACAGGGGAGAAAGAGTCAAAGACGTCACCACCCATCCTGAACTCCGTGGTATTGCAGAAAGTATCGCGCGTATTTATGATATGCAGCACGATCCGGAAACCCGGGATCAGATGACCTATACAGAAGAAAATGGTCTTCGCTGTTCCTATTCGTATTTCCTGCCTCATTCCGTAGAAGATCTCCAGATGCGCCGTAAGAACACGGAGATCTGGGTTGATGAAGTGTATGGCATGTGCGGCAGACTGCCTGATTTCTGTGCGTCCATGGCCGTAGGGTATTACGATCTCCGGCACGAATTGTCGCAACTTGATCCCGACCTTGGGAAAAATGCGGCAAACTATTATTATTATGCCCGTGACAATGACCTCTGTATTTCCCACTCGCTGCACGATCCGTGTATGGACAAGTCACTCCGACCCTCTCAGGATCCGGACCGATGCGTCCGCGTGGTAAAAGAAAGAGATGACGGAATTATTGTCCGCGGGGCCAGGTTCAATACATTCGGCCTGTTTTCCAATGAAATATTCGTTATGCCCACCTATCGGTTTATAGAAGGGGAAGAGGAGTTTGCCCTCTGGTTCACAGTCCCCTGCAATGCCCCGGGCTTGAAACAGATCGCCCGGGAATCCTTTGCAAACAGGGGCACTCTGGACCATCCTGTTTCCTCCCGGTTTGATGAAATCGATTCGTTGGTGATATTCGATGATGTGTTCATTCCGTGGGAGAGGGTGCTGCTTTACCGGCAGGTTGCGGCTGCGAACAACCTCAGAGGCGGCGCCATGAGCTGGGCGAGTTATGCCGGCACCACGCTCACGCTGACGCGCATGAAATTGTTGATTTCCGTTGCTCATCTGCTCGCCGCAACATCCGGGATGGACAAACGACCCAATGTGGTAGAGATCCTGGGGGAGATGTGCACGTATTATCGGTTATTGCGGTCGAGTTTCCTGTATTCCGAACTACAAGCGTCGCCATCGAAATACGGCGGATTGTACCAATCGGAACCGGAACCCGCAAGACGGGCTATGGTCACGATGATATCGGAAAAATACATTGAACTTGTAGAGCATATCGGAACGAGTTCGTTGATATTCCTGCCGACGGAACAGGATTGGAACCAGCCGGAGATCAAACAGCATCTCGAGGTATACTTGCGGGGTAAAGACACGTCGTCGCTCGACCGTCACAAAATCTGCAAACTGGCGTGGGATTTGACGGGCGATGGTTTTGGATCGCGCCAGCAGCTCTACGAGCGACTGCATTCCGGCGATCCCGCCATGATGGTGTCACGGGCCTATATGACCATGGATCTTTCCGATGGGGTGGCCATGGTGGAAAAACTCCTGGATCTGGAAACACCCGCAGGGAAACCCAAACAGTAGATAAAACGGACACCAATCATGAAATACAATGAGTATGATGCCCCTCATAGAGATCTGAGAGAGCTGCTGGATCGATTAGACGCGGCCGGGGAGCTGCTTAAAATTCCGGGTGCGCACTGGAACCTGGAAATGGGCGCTCTCATAGAGGAGATTTATCACAAGAAGGCGGACAATCCCCCTGCCATACAGTTTGAAGACATACCCGGCTTCCCCCGGGGTTGGCTAGCTGTGTCCGGAATAACCAATTCTTCCAGGCGCCTCGCCATCACGCTGGGATTTCCTGTGCCGGATACACCTATGGATGTAGTTCGGTGCTATCGGGACCGTATGAAGGGCTATGGGCCCATACCGCCCGTGGTGGTAAAAGACGGTCCGATCCTTGAAAATATAGACCGGGGGGACAATGTAGATCTGCTCAAATTCCCGGTGCCGTTTCTCCATGAACTGGACGGCGGGAGATATATCGGTACAGATGACCTGGTGATTATGCACGATCCCGAGGAAGACTGGACTAATATCGGCACCTACAGGGCCATGCTGCACGATAAAAACACCGTGGGGCTCTGGATGTCTCCCGGCAAACAGGGGCGCCAGATCCGAGAGAAGTATTTTAAACAGGGAAAACCCTGTCCGGTGCTCATAAGTATCGGGCATGATCCCTTGCTGTTCCTGGCGTCCGGCAATGAAATAAAATTTGGTCTCTCAGAGTTTGCGTGGGCGGGCGGGCATCGGGGCATACCGTTTGAAACTATAGAGAGCGAACTGTATGGCCTGCCCATGCCCGCCCACAGTGAAATCGTTCTGGAAGGCGCCATGTATGAGGGAGAAACCAGGGCGGAAGGCCCCTTCGGAGAGTTTACGGGATATTACGCCAGTGAAGTCAGTGATGAGCCCGTGGTCCGGATTGAACGAGTCTACTACCGTACCAATCCCATCATGACCATCGCGAGCCCCATGCAACCGCCTTCCGACTTCTCATTCTGCAAATGTGTCATGAAATCGGGCATGATATGGGATGAAATCGAGCGGGCGGGGTTGAATGGTGTAAAGGCCGTGTGGTGTCACGAAGCCGGTGGGGCGCGTATGTTTAATGTCGTCTCCATCAAGCAATCCTACGGGGGGCATGCGAAACAGGCGGCCATGCTTGCGGCAAATTGCCAGTCGGGCAATTATCTGGGTCGCTGGACGGTAGTGGTCGATGAGGATATTGACCCTGCCAATATGTTTGAGGTCCTGTGGGCCATGAGTACAAGGTGTGATCCTGTCGAAGACATTGACTTTATCCGCCATGCCTGGAGCGGACCACTGGATCCCCGGCTCCCGAAAGGCGTTCGTACGAATTCGCGTGCTATTATCGACGCTTGTAGACCTTTTTCCTGGATCGATGAATTCCCTCCCGTCGCCAGATCGTCGGAGGCTTTGCGCCTTAAGATTCGTGAAAAATTCAAGGATGCTATCGACAAGGCCTAGCCGAAACAAGTTGGATACCGGTTTCTGTTGACGTAGTATGTGACAGCCTTTTAAGTTGTAAAGCGGTTTTTATCCCCATTATCCACGCTGCAAAATATAGCCTGATTTCATTAACCCGGGCTTCATCCATCCGACCGGGATCGGTCGGCAACCCGGACACACGGAAGGAGCGACACCATGATTATAGATTGCCATGCGCACGTCACCGCCCCCCCCCAGCTTTGGGCCTATAAAGCGACCCTGTTAGCCCACCGCGGCGCCCACGGCCGCGGCCGCCTCAAGATCTCGGACGAAGACATCCGAAATGCCCTGGCAAAACCGGAGATAGCCCACCTGGGCCATCTGGATCTGTTGCGGGAGTTAGGGACCTCACGCCAGTTGTTGTCTCCCCGGCCATTCCAGATGATGCACAGCGAGAGACCAACCAAGCTGGTGCATTGGTTCGTGGAAGAATGTAATAATGTCATCCACCGCCAGTGCGAGATGTATCCGGATACATTTACCGGTGTGGCCGGACTGCCGCAGAACGCCGGCGAGCCCATTGACGTGGTCCTTCCCGAGCTTGAACGCTGTGTCCGCGAGTTGGGTTTTGTAGGCTGCCTGCTGAACCCGGACCCCTTCGAGAACGACGGGCAGGAAGCGCCGCCTCTCGGCGACAGGTACTGGTATCCCCTCTACGAGAAACTCTGCGAACTCGACGTACCGGCGTCGATACATTCTACGAGTTCACGGTCAGAGCGCGTGGCGTATTCCCTGCATTTTATCAATGAAGAAAGTATCGCGGTTACCGGCCTTTTGAATTCGAATGTGTTTAAAGATTTTCCTGATCTGAAAATTATAGTGCCCCATGGCGGCGGTGCGGTTCCGTACCAGATTGGTCGCTTTCAATCTTCATCACTTCGCCGAGGCGGGCCTACTTTCACCGACAAAATCCGAAACCTTTACTTCGATACCGTCCTGTATACGGAAGGCGCCCTTCGTCTGCTTTTTGAAACCATAGGGGCCGACCGTTGTCTTTTCGGAGCGGAGGCACCGGGGGTGGGATCATCCATCAATCCGGATACCGGCCGGTGCATGGACGATATCGCACCGATCATCCAGGGTTTCGACTGGTTGAGCGCCGACGAAAAACAGATGATATTCTCGGATAATACGATTCGACTGTTTAATCTCGATTCCTTACCGACGGAATCGGACAATTAAGGGTCCGCGATTAAATAAGGATAGGGCGAATGACAACACCGGAGCCGGATCAGGATAATCCCCAGAAAAACCTGTCGAAGGGAACGGGGAAACCCGACCGGTCATTTTATGAAAAGCACGATGGCCTTATTCTGGGGGGCAGTGCAGTTCTAATTGCATTGACCGTATGGCAGATTTTCTGGATGGCAGGCCTGATAGATCCGCTATTTCTCAGTGGACCATCAGCTATTGCTACCCGATTTGCCCGTGAGCTGAATGAGGGAAGGCTAACGCACCACCTGAGTTTCAGTGCCAAGAATTTTCTGACCGGCTTCTCCCTCGCTACTTTACTGTCTGTCCCCCTGGGGATCCTGTTAGGATGGTACAGAATACCGCGCCTTATCCTTGATCCGTTTATAAACGGCTTCTACGCGACACCGCGCATCGCGTTTATTCCATTGATCATCATGTGGTTCGGCATCGGACTGGGCGCCAAAATTTTTATTGTATTTCTGTCTGTTTTTTTTCCCATTCTGATCAATACCATTCATGGCGTGAAGACGACCGACCCTCAGTTGTTGAAAGCTGCCCGGTCTTTTTGTGCTTCTGAATGGGAAATTTTCCGTAGTATTGTCCTACCGTGTACGGTTCCCTTTATCGTAACGGGCATCCGCCAGGGTGTGGCGCATGGCCTGATCGGTGTCGTCATTGGAGAATTCTTTGTAGGTAGTGATGGCATAGGGTATCTCATCGGTGAAGGGGGCACCATGTTCGAGACCGATCTGTTGTTCGTCGGTGTCGTGGTCATTTCATTTGTAGGCATCGTTATGGCTCAGTTGCTCAATCGCGTGACCAGATACTTTGACCGATGGCGTTCGCAAACGTGAAGGGGGATAAATATGGGTAAGTTCATGATCTCACCGCATATGAGGCTTCAAGAGTGGGTCGCCGAAGAAAAAGGATATTTTATTGACGAAGGCCTGGACTACGAGTTTCGCTCCGTAAATCGTGGGTCCAATAGTATTAAATCAGCCGAGGAAGTGCCTCCCGATAAAAGGAGAGGCGCCTACCAGACCTTCGCGGGTGGTGGCCGAAGTTGTGATATCAGTTCGGCCTGTCACTGGACGGTCAATATGGCCGCGGCAGCCGGTAACGGGCGGCTATGGGGGGAGGCCTACTCGGTTACGCCGTCCGGAATATATGTGCCGCCGGATTCTGAGATACAACGTCCGGAAGATCTTGCCAACGTGCCTATAACCGTTGGTTATCAGTCCGGCAGTCATTACTCCACCATCCAGGCTCTCGAACCCTTTCTTAAGCCCAGCGAGATCAAACTCCATTTCGGCGGTATGTTATTCCAGCGGCTTGAATTGCTGGTAGATCGGGAGGTTCCTGCTGCCAATGCTTTTGGCGGACCGCTTTATTTAGTTGAGCAACTCGGTTTCCGCAAGGTGCTCGATACAACCTTCATGGTTGCGGCGATGGTCTCCCGGGATTCGGACCCCGAAGATGTCCGGAAATGCTACCATGCGTTGAAGCGAGCCCAGGCCGATATCGACCTTCGCCCCGAACGCTATACCCACTACTATCGCAAACAATTTCCAGTGCGCTTCCACGATATGATGGATACGCGCCGCTTCGGCCCGGGCGAAAGGATTGTGTTCGAACCTTACACACAGGACATGTACGAAAAGACCCAGGAGTGGGTACGTCTCTGGGAGATTTTCACGGAAGAACATGCTATTGGCGCGGGATATACAGAGGCTGTAGTACAGAGTTACGAGTGAAGTGGAAAAAACGAAACCGTAAATCTACTCTTCACTCATAACTGTCTTTAACCAATCGGTCCCCAGATTGCCACCGGAAAACAGGATACCGACGCGCTGGCCTGTCCACTCGCGGGCTTGCTTCATACAGAGGGCGAAACCAGCGGCGGCGGCGCCTTCGGCGATGAAACCGGTTTGCTCCAGAATGACGGGGATGGCCTGTTTCATATCCTCTTCAGACACCAGATACATCTCATCTACTTTATCTTTAAGCACATCGAAGGCCAGCCCACCGGGATAGGTAGTGGCCAGTCCACCGGCGAACGTGTCGCAGGTTTCGGTGGTCATAAGCTTACCCTGGCGCCAGGAGTGGTACACAGAGGGCGCTTCTTCCGCCTGAACGCCAATTAGACGAATACCAGGGTTGATGCGCTTAACAGCGACACCGACGCCCGCAATCAGGTTGCCGCCACCGACGGGCAGAATCAGGATGTCCATGTCCGGCAGGGCTTCTATCATCTCCAATCCAAGCGTTCCGGCACCGGCCATTAGACCAAAATCTTCCCCGTCTTCGATGTACACCATCCCGGTTTCCGCTGCAATTTCTTTCGCCCTTTCAAATCCGTCGACGATAGTATCGCCATGGATGATCAATTCCGCTCCACGATGGCGAATGGCATCGCTTTTGATCTCCGGCGTCCCATGTGGAATGACGACCTTAGCCGGAACACCCATTACATCGGCCGCATAGGCTATACCCTGGCCGTGATTACCTGTAGAAGCCGTCACCACGCCACGTGACCGCTGTGTCTCATCAAGCAAAGAAACCGAATATAATCCGCCACGGATTTTAAAAGACCGGATCGGCTGAAAGTTCTCGTATTTAATATATAGATCCACCCCCAGTAATTCGCTGAAACCGGGCGACCGGTACATGGGAGTCGGTTGGAGATAGGTGTCTATACGTTGCCGGGCTTTGACGATATCAAGTAACGTGGGATGAACAGGCATGCAGACTCCTTTGAGATGCAGGTGGCAAGTAGCTCATGATAGAATACAAAAATGATGTACGATGTCCATTGGTTTTTCAAGACACCGTTTTGAAAAATAACAGCAGGGCTACGTGAAATTTCGTTGTATTTTATTTTTCTGTTTTATTTTCAATATCAGAATATTATTCTTGACATATCGATAATAATAGAATATTATACGAATTACAAGGAGAAGTTCAGAATGATTGACAAAATAGATCATGAAATATTGTCCATAATGCAGAACAACGCCCGCATATCCAACTCGGATATCGCACGTCAGATCGGGATGGCGCCATCGGGTATATTGGAGCGGATACGTAAGTTGGAAGCCCGAGGCATTATTCAGGGGTATGAAACCCGGATTGATCCAAAGGCGATGGACCTGGATCTGGTGGCGTTTGTATTTATCCAGACCAAAGAATACTGGGGCTCTGTGGAAGCGGCTGTGGTTCTGGCCGACATTCCCGGCGTACAGGAGATACACAATATTGCCGGTGAAGATTGCTACCTGGTGAAAATGCGTGCGGCGGATACAGACTCGTTATGGAAAACTCTGAAACATCATCTGGGTCAAACGAATCTGATTCAATCCACCCGTACGACGGTGGTGTTGAACACGGTTAAAGAGTCGATGTCTTTACCCTTTCCCGGGGAATCATGAACATGACCTCCTTATCTCCACCTTCCAGATGGAAGCTCATTGCGGGATTTTTGGCGATCTTCCTGATTTGGGGATCTACCTATCTGGCGATTCGCTTTGCCGTCCAAACGTTACCGCCGTTTTCCATGTCGGGCGCCCGTTTTCTTATCGCCGGGCTGGTCCTGTATCTGTGGGCATGGGGACGTGACGGCGTACGCCCGTCCTGGCGTTACTGGGGGACGGCGTCTATCATCGGAGCCTTGATGATGTTGATCGGCATGGGGTCGGTGGCCTGGGTGGCGCAATGGATACCCTCGGGACTGACCGCTTTGTTCATTGCAATAACCCCTGCCTGGATGGTACTCATAAACTGGCTCTGGCAAGGTGCGGGTCGACCCGGGTGGCGCGTTTGGTCAGGCTTGTTGATTGGTCTTATGAGCATGAGTATATTGATAGGGCCGGGAAATATGGATGGAAGCCCTGTTCGTCTTATCCACCTGGGGATTCTGCTGTTCTCTACCATATGCTGGGTCGTCGGTTCCCTGTATTCCCGCCATGCGGCGCAGCCTGCATCACAGATGCAATTTACGGCGATGATCATGTTGACAGGTGGCATCTGGCTGCTCCTGACTGGCGGTATAGCAGGCGAATGGAACCAATTCGATCCTGCTCAGGTATCCTGGCCATCTCTGCTTGCCTTTGCCTATTTGACCAGCATTGGTTCTTTACTCGTTTTCACGGTCTATGTCTGGCTGATGCGCGTCGCCTCACCGGCCCATGTAGCTACACACGCCTATGTCAACCCGGTGGTCGCCGTCCTCCTGGGCTGGTTGATCGGCGGAGAAGCCTTAACCATCCAGATTGCCCTTGCGGCGACCGGGATTATTATCGGTGTGATCCTGATGGTATCCGACAAACCGGGTAAACGCGTGACGGCAGAAGAAAACCGACCGCTTGTTTCTATAGAGACGATCCCTGAAGGGGTTGTAGAAATGGGGGTCGGTAAAGAAGAAGAGGAGTCCTGTGCGGCTGGGTAGAGCAGAGCAAACGGCAGGTGGAACTGGCATGTCGGCGGAGATAATCATTTCTCAATCAGACAATCAACAAATCCTACTCAAACCCCAGAATTTGATAATAGAAGGTGCCGGTTATTTCCAGAAAGGGATGGAGGAAGTCTACCGGTAGAGGTGGAAAGGGATTGGAGACCTCGATGGCATTGACGCTGGCATTTACCAGGGATTGGTAGGCCACGTCATTGTCGCGGTAAGACATGACTTCCAGGTCGCGCATTTCACCATCAGGCATAATCTTAAAGGTGACAATCACGCGGCCGCTCACAAGACCGAGGTTAAAGGCTTCAGGGACGAACCATCGTCGTCGGACCCGTTCCCGCAGTATAAACATATAAGGTGCATAATCCCAGGCGTACGTGCTAAGGGAAAAATCACCGTAATCTCTGGCTACCGACCGCTTATTTTTATATCGCGGCAATCGGGGAGGGGTATTACCGATGCTCAAGCCGAATTTTCGCTGGCTTCTATATGCCGGCTCATCGCTTTCCTGTTGCGCCAGTTCATTCAGGTCGTTTCGAGGAATAAACACGGGCTCTTCGGGGCCGGTCAGATGACGGGATATACCATCCGCCAGACTTTCGCCGAACTCTCTACCATCTCCTTCACCATCCTTACCCCCCTTACCCCGGAAATCAGGCAGCAGCAGCAGTTCACTGGACCACATCGGTATATCTTTCGCATCTCTAAAATCTTCAATACCGCCCGACCGGGGCGCCAGAGGACGGGCGCCGCCCATGGCATTGTGCTGCTCTTCCTCTTCTTCATCTTCGGTCATATTCCTGACGTCGAAATCCCCTTCCGAAAAGGGCAGGTCTTCCGGCAGCTCGGTATCCTGAATCCGGTTGCGTGCAATAGCGTTTTTGTCTGAAACATCGGGATTGGGATCGTCCGGTGATTTTACCGTACGTGCTTCTTCGGGGACATCAATCAACGTTGGTATATCCTGTAGTACCAGTGGTTGTTCCTGTAAAGGCGGTTGTAAACGCTCATAGGGTAACAGCGTCAACTCCGTCATCTTTTCCTGAAACCGTTTAGAGGTAAGCAGAGCGGTCAATCCGGCAATATGAAGAATGAGGGCAATGGCAAAAGCGAAGAGGATATATCTCGCTGTGGCGCGGCGATATTCAACAATCCGGCCAAGCAGGCGGGATTGGGGGGAGAAATCTTTTGATTCGATATCCATGCATGGGACTTGGACTGAATGAGTAAAGACTCGTGGGCATGATATAACTGATGCTGGGCATCAGAACTAGCCACAGGATTTCGGCCACACGCCCTCTATTATGTGGCAAGCGGCAAGACTGAGCTAGGGAAATAACAGTTATATGTACGCGATAACAGGCGTTCTGGTTCCATTCAAATATAGACCACGGTTTATCGAAGGCCTAAATTTTTGCGGACTTCCGTCATCGTGGGCTGTGAAAGCGCTTTGACGCGTTGAGCGCCTTTGGCCAACGCATCCTTTACATCGTCCGGCCGTTTCGCCAGATCGTCGTATTTCTCCTGAATAGGCGCCATCTCGGTTTCCATGTTCTTCGCCAGTATTTTCTTGCAATCGACACAACCGATGCCTGCATTACGACATTCGGTATCGATCATAGCGACCTCATCCCGGCTCGAAAATGATTTGTGCAGGGTATATATATTACAAATATCCGGATCACCGGGATCGGAGCGCCGTAGCCGGTTCGGGTCTGTATAAGCGGTGCTGAGTTTTTTCCGTATGACATCCCCATGGTCTTTCATGGAAATATAGTTGTCCCGGCTTTTACTCATTTTATTCTGACCGTCAAGTCCCATAATCCGTGGGGTGTGGCTCAGAAGCGTTTTCGGAACCGGGAAGGTCTCGCCATAGAGATGATTGAACCGCCGGGCAATTTCACGGGTGAGTTCCAGATGCTGGGCCTGATCTTCGCCGACAGGCACCCCGTCCGCTTTAACGCCCAATATATCTGCGGCCTGCAACACGGGATACGTAAACAGACCGGCGTTAATATTCTGGGTATGCTGGGAAGATTTATCTTTAAACTGCGTCATCCGCTCCAGGACGCCCAGAGAGGTGACGGTATTAAATATCCAGGCGAGCTCGAGGGTTTCCATCACGTGAGACTGAATAAACATCGTACACCGTTCCGGATCCAGTCCACAGGCCATACCAAGCATTGCTGTATCCAGGGTGGCATCCAGCATCGTTGTTCTGTCATAGTCGATGGTGATGGCGTGGTAATCTACAATGCAATAAATGCAGTCATACTTCGGTATCAGCTTTACCCAGTTACTGATGGCGCCTAAATAGTTGCCGATATGGATTTCACCCGTCGGCTGGATACCGCTATACAGTCTGGTCGGTTCAGACGATGATGAAGCCGTATTGTTTTTCATCGAATCTCCTGCCTATTTGACGATATATAAAAAAAGTTTGTATTCCTGCCTGTCTCCATGTATTATACATCGGTCTTTAAAATAAGTCCGTTAAGAAGCATCTTTTGCATGACTTTTGTCAAGAAGAATCATGATGACTTACCGTTTTTCAGTTTAATGATCTATTTATGAGTTAAACCATGGATTTTGTACTGGATAATATCGCCATAGGCAGCTATGAAGATGCTATCAACTTGAGTGCTCTGGAAGACCATGATATTACTGCCGTCCTTGATCTGACCATCGAAACCAGCTATTCATTACCGCCGAGTATTTTGAAACTTAAAGTGCCGATGGAGGATTGTATGCCCATGAATCATGAGCATATCCGTATGGCGCTGCGATGGCTCCGGGCCGTAGCCGAAGAACGGAAAGTGCTGGTTCATTGCCTGGCTGGTATATCCCGATCCACCACCATGGTTCTTTGTTATCTTTATGAAGAACATGGCCTTTCGTTTCAGGATGCCTACACGCTTATTAAATCAAAACGCGACCGGGTACAGCCGCATCCGGCTTTGCTTGAATCCGTACAGGCCTATTATAATCTGACAGAAGACTGGCAACCCACGGGTTAGGTTATGGAGTCCGGTACATCATGGGGCATGTAATGGATGGGGCATTAGACAAAAAATATCAGAGACTTCAGGATGACCTACGGGCTATGGGCAGTGTGCTGGTGGCCTTTTCCGCCGGTGTGGACAGCACCCTGTTGCTCAAAGTAGCGTCCGATGTATTGGGCGACAGGGTCCTTGGCGTGACCGGCGTTTCGGACTCGTTGCCGGAGGAAGAAAAAAATGAAGCCGGTGATCTGGCGCGATGGATGGGCGCACGGCATCGGTACATTGATACGGAAGAAATCCACAATGCGCAGTATATGGAGAACAATCCACGACGTTGTTACCACTGTCGTAATGAGCTCTATACCCAAATGAAACAGGTGGTACAGCAAGAAGGCGCGGCTTTTATCTGTGAAGGCAGCATTGTAGATGATGTCGACGATTTCCGGCCCGGCATGTTGGCGATCAGAGAGCATGAGGTCCGCAGTCCGCTTAAAGACGCCGGTTTCACGAAAGCCGATGTACGCACGCTGTCCGAACACCTCAGCTTACCCAATGCGGACAAACCCTCGCTCGCCTGCCTGTCCTCCCGGTTTCCATACGGCGATCATATTACTGTGGAGGCGCTGAACCAAGTCGGCCAGGCGGAAGCCTTCATCCGGACGTTAGGCATCAAACAGTTTCGTGTGCGCCACCATAAAAATCTGGCGCGTATCGAAGTAGATCCACATGATCTTCCCACGATCATCGACCACCATGACGACATCGTATCCCACTTGAAGACCCTCGGTTACACCTATATCACCCTCGATCTGGAAGGGTACCGTGCCGGTGCGATGAATGAAGTGCTGAAAAAACGAGAACCTGCAATCACCGAACCCTTATTGTCTATTCAACAGATGGATAGCAATTAACCCTTATTTTTTTTTAATATCAATCATTTATCTCGTTTGTTTGTGATACAGATCACAGACAAACACCCGGAAACAGGTATATCTTTAATGATAGATTTGCGCCAACTCCTATGTAGCCATAAAATTTCAGACGTGTAAATTCACAAGCCCATGTCCTCTATTCGTACCTATTGATACTTTCGCCAATTGATCTGTTTCAAAGGAGTTTTCTCATGCGAAGATGTATACCGTTCTCGTTATCCATCGGTTTGTCTCTGTTGATTCTGGTCGGCGCCGCTCAGGCCGCTATTATCACGGTGGACAAGAACGCCGGTAACAACGCAGACTTTACTTCTCTGCAGGCAGCGCACGACGCGGCGGCCAGTGGGGATACCCTGTATGTCGCCGGCTCTTCACAGGGCTATAGCCTATTAACCTTGGACAGAACACTTTTCGTTTTCGGTCCCGGCTATTTCCTGACGGAAAATCCGGATACGCAGGCCCGGCCGCTGACCGCTCTCGTCGACGGGTTTACATTTCATGCAGGGTCTCAAGGGTCCCTGATTACGGGATTATTTCTTACAGGGACCGTGAACGTACAAACGTCGAACATTACTATTAAACGCAATCGTTTCGACTTTGGTGGTACCTTTATCATAATCGGCAGTAATCAGAATAATATTCTTGTCCTCCAGAATTATATGAGCGACTCCCGTAATTTAACCGGCATAGATTTAAGCACCAATAATCAGAACATAATCATTGCCAACAACTATATTGAGCGTAATATAAGCGGTGACATTATTTCCATGCCGGCAACGGCAACCGCCATTATAAAGAACAATGTACTCTTCGGCGAATTAGATGTCCATAATTCGACGTTTCAGGATAACATTTTACGGGGCGGCAGTTTTACAGGGACGAACAATGCCGTGAACAACAACATCGCCAACGGGACGCAGTTGGACGGGCTGGGTAGCAATAATCAAGCAAGTGTGGACATGAACAATGTATTTAACGGAACAGGCAGTACGGACGGACAATGGGAGTTGAAGGGCGGTTCGCCGGCGCTAGGCGCGGGGGCCGCCGGAGGAAATCTCGGCATGTACGGCGGCGGCGATCCTTACGCGCTCTCCGGCATTCCATCTATTCCGGCGATTTATTTTTTTGATGCCCCCATCCAGGGCTCGACCACTTCGGGGCTCCCGGTTCAGATGAAGGTCAAAG
>Ga0066376_10001039_pt1 | contig 26903 bp, 24 predicted proteins | sample Knorr_S15_td_Bot_FD_77009 | JGI IMG/M metagenome (GOLD analysis project Ga0066376, IMG submission 77009) | Marine microbial communities from Southern Atlantic Ocean transect - Knorr_S15_td_Bottom_ad_5009_LV_A | ecosystem: Environmental > Aquatic > Marine > Oceanic | place: Southern Atlantic... | reverse complement strand
TGTACCGGGACGGGGAGACCGGGAGTTGCCTGAGGCTGCTGGCTCAATCGGACCTGCTCGCGACGGTCCCGTCCCGACTTCCGCAGCACACCGTGATCGTGGATTCGCCCCCGGTTCCCGTGCAGGCCGGCGACCTGGTCCGGATCACCGGTCGGATTCGCCTGGTCTCGGCCCGACCCGGCTCGCTCGACGGCGGAGTGCTCGAAGATACCCTCGGTGGTCCCGGAGCCCGCCTGCACTGCCGTCGGATCGGAGGCTGGCGGCGATTCGAGTTGATCCGGCGAGCCCAGCGAAGCGGGGAGATTCAATTGAGGGTCGCGCTGGAAGGCCTGGGTGAGTTGCGGGTCGATGACCTGCAGGTCGAGGTGCTTTCCGGCGGGTTGGCAGTGCCGGGGAGATTGCCTACAGTCGAGGTGGGCAGCGATTCGGCCCCTGGGCCCCTCCTGCCGGTCTCTCGAACTGGCCGCTGACCTGGCCCAGCCGGCACGAACCCTCGACTTCCGCACCCCGGAGCGACTCCGATGCCCGTCGCCACACCCGCACAGTATGCCGCGATGATCGATGCGGCCCAGGCGGGTGATTACGCCTACCCGGCGATCAATGTCACGTCGCTGGTCACGATCAACGCGGCGCTGCAGGCATTTTCCGATCAGCGATCCGACGGCATCATCCAGGTCTCGCTGGGAGCCGGGGCCTTCGCCTCGGGACTGGGAGTCGCTGACAACGTGCTGGGGGCGATCGTGCTCGCCGAGGCGACTCATCGGCTCGCCGAGCGACACGAGGTCCTCGTCGGACTCCACACCGACCACTGCCAGCCGGGCAAGGTCGATTCCTTCCTGAGGCCGTTGATCGCCGCCACGGCCAGGCGGCGGGCCGCCGGAGCGGGCAACCTGTTCCAGTCGCACATGCTCGACGCCTCGGAGCTGCCGTTGGAAGAGAACATGAGCCTGTCTCGTGAGCTGCTGGGGGAGTGTGCCGCCGAGGAGATCATTCTCGAGGTGGAAGCCGGGGTGGTGGGTGGCGAGGAGGACGGGATCGACAACACCGAGACCCCCGCCGAAAAGCTCTACACCTCGCCCGAGGACATGCTTTACGTGCACGAGCAGCTCGAGGGGATCGGCCGCTACCTGTTCGCCGCGACCTTCGGCAACGTCCACGGCCACTACAAGCCGGGAGTGGTTCAGCTGCAGCCGGAGATCCTCCGCGACGGCCAGGCGGCGGTGATCGCCGAGCATGGCGAGTCGGCACGGTTCGACCTGGTCTTCCACGGAGGATCGGGGACGCCGGTCGAACAGATCCGTGAGACGCTGGGGTATGGCGTGGTGAAGATGAACATCGACACCGACACCCAGTACGCTTTCACCCGACCGATCGTGGATCACATGATGAAGAACTACGACGGCGTGCTGAAGGTCGACGGTGAGATCGGCGTCAAGGGGGCCTACGATCCCCGCAGCTACCTGAAGGCGGCCGAGGCGGGTGTGGCAAAGCGGCTGGCAAAGGCCTGCGACGACCTGTGCTCCAGCGGCCACTCGATCGCCGGATCGGTCTAGTCGACGAGGTGCAGGGACTGGCTCACCCGCCCGTGGCGGGGTGCCTGTCCCGTTCCCTGACGCGCTGTTGGCAACCGGGACAGGCACCCCCACCACGGGCGGGTGAGCCAGTCCCTTAACAGCCCGCTCGCGGCGATCAGTCCCGGTCTTCAGCGGTGCGAGTGGGGAGCGGATCGGTGCGGGGCACTCCGGCCAGTCGCACGACCAACAGCTGTGTGCGGCCGTCGGCGGTGGTGAAGAAGCGGCGTCCGATCGAGTCGCGTTCGGCGATCGGGGTGGAGGTCACAACCGTCATTTCGCCCTCGGTCAGGTCGACCGTGAATCTCAGGTCGTACAGCGGGATGACGTCCTGCCGGGTTCTCAGGCCCCATCCCGCCTCGGTCGCCGTCGGCTGAAGTCTCTGAGCCCCGTGGTGCACCTCGGGCAGGCACTCCAGCCGCACCCAACCTGCTCTGAGCTGCCGCACCCGGATTCTCAACAGGTACCTCACGTTGTGGAATTCGGTATCCGACGTGGCTTCGGTGAGGTCCAGCAGCTGGGTCGGCAGCGGCTCGTCGTGCAGCACCACCTCGGTTTCGCCACCGTCGCGCAGAAAGACTCTCCAGCCGACAAGGCCCCGTCGAGCGTTTCGGGGGGTGTCATCGTCATCGTGTATCGGGGCGGTGAGTCCGAGCAGTTCTTCGAGTGGCAGCGGGGGCGTCGCTCCCACCTGGCCGACGCGGATCCCCTGGCCGGCCAGGGCGGCCCGCATCGGGGCGGGTCGCCGGCCGATGGTGTCGAGTCGATTCCAGAGCGTTTCGCCCAGCAGCGGGTCGTTGCCCGGTCGCACGACGGAGATGAATTCCAGCCGGATCACGTCTCGGCCCGAACCCAGCGGCTGCCATCTCAGCCCGATCTTCTCGAGCGTTTCGCTGCCGGAGCTCTTCAGCAGCCGGCAGCCGCAAAGCGTCAGCAGCACGCTGGCCAGCAACAGGCAGGTCGCGACGGACACCGCCGGGTGTCCTCTCGACGTGCAGCGGTGACGAGCGAGTGGCCGAGCGGTCGTCATCTGCTTGGGCCGGGTGAGAGAGAGAAGTGGCAAGCGGGGCGGGAGTCTAGGAGAGGTCTCCGGCGGGTGTCAATCCGGCCTCAGCAGTGGCAACCACTCGCGTTGTCACGATTCGAGTCGACCGCTATCATGCCCGCGGCACGCCGATCGAGGCGTTGGCTGGGGGCGTCCTGTCGCTCCGGGCCGGCAGGCGGCCACACCTTCTGCCTTCTTTGTCCGTTGCCGGGGACCAAGCATGCGGGTCGGTATCGGCCACGACACCCATCGACTGGAACCGGGACATCCGCTGTTTATCGGTGGTGTCGAGGTGCCCTCTGACCGCGGGGCCCTCGGGCACAGCGATGCCGACGTGCTGCTGCACGCCGTCACCGATGCGCTGCTGGGCTCGGCCGCACTCGGAGACATCGGTGGCTGGTTTCCCGACACCGATCCGCAGTACCGCGGAGCCGCCAGCAGCGTGTTCGTGGAGGCCGCCAGGTCCGAACTGGCCCGCCGCGGACTGGCCGTCGTCAACCTCGACGTGATCGTCTTCGTCGAGACCCCCAGGCTGGCGGAGTTCGCCTCGGCGATCCGCGAGCGGTTGGCGGGATTGCTCGAGACCGACGTCGAGCGGATCAGTTTCAAGGCGAAGACCGGCGAGGGGGTCGGGCCGGTGGGCCGCGGCGAGGCGATCAGTGCCATGGCGGCCGTGCTGGTCGACTCGACCGGGTCGCAGGATCAGCCCCGGCAACCAACGGACCTCTCGACATGACGCTGAGAGTCTACAACACGCTGACGCGGAGCAAGGAGCCGTTCGAGACGGTCGAGCCGGGGCGGGTGGGGATGTACCTGTGCGGACCGACCGTCTACAAGCCGGCCCACATCGGGCACATGGTCGGACCGGTGATCTTCGACACGATCAAGAAGTATCTCACCTACAACGGCTACGACGTCTGCTTCGTGATCAATATCACCGACATCGACGACAAGCTGATCAAACGCGCCGCCGAGGAGGGGACACAGGTGTCGGAGCTGGCCGAGCGGATGACTCGGGACTACTTCGAAAACCTCGCCACCATCGGAGTCGACAGCGTCGATCATTTCCCCAGGGCGACAGATCACATCGACGAGATGCAGACGATGATCGCCGGCTTGATCGAGTCGGGACACGCGTATCCGCTGGAGGGTGACGTCTACTTCGAGGTGTCCCAAGACGAGGACTACGGCAGGCTCAGCGGACGTTCGGTCGATGCGACGTTGGCCGGGACGCGGGTCGAGGCGAACGCGAGGAAGCGGCACCCGGCCGATTTCGCGTTGTGGAAGCGGTCCCGCGAGGGTGAGCCGGCGTGGGAGAGTCCCTGGGGAGCGGGTCGGCCGGGATGGCACATCGAGTGTTCGGCGATGAGCATCAAGTTGCTGGGCGAGTCGATGGACATCCACGGCGGAGGTCTCGACCTGCTGTTCCCTCACCACGAAAACGAACTCGCCCAATCCGAGGCGTGCACCGGCAAGCCGTTTGCCCGCTACTGGCTGCACAACGGGCTGATGCAGTCGGGAGCCGCCACGGGCAAGGTGGGTGGAGGGCACGATCGGCACGGAGATGCCGACACCGCAGCCGACACCGCAGCCGACACCGCAGCAGCCGACGCCACCGCAGCCGATGAGCCGGAACTCGAGGCCGAACAGAGCCAGCAGGTGGCGGGCAAGCTGGCCGGGTCGCAGGGAGCCGCTTCGGTCAAGGAGCTGTTCGCGGTGCACCACCCGGAGATCGTGAGGTTCTTTCTGCTGGGGACTCATTACCGCAGCCCGATCGAGCTCAGCGACCAGCGGATCGAGGAGACGGGTCGGAGCCTGCATGGGTTCTACCGGCTGTTCGAAACGTTCCAGCGGATCACCGGCGAGAGTGCCTATGACCTGCAGGTGGCGGCCAGCCGCGGGGCGTCCGAGGCGGTGGATGACGAGTTCGGCTTGTTCCGGGACCGGTTTCTGGAGGCGATGGACGACGACTTCAACACCGGCGGGGCCGTCGGGGCACTGTTTGACCTGCGGACGGCGATCAACGCCTTCATCGACAGCCACGGCTTGGACGACGGAGAGTTTCAGGCCCAGGCCCAGGAGTCGTCGGTATCGAGCCTGGTGGCGGCGGTCACGCTGCTGCGGGAACTGGGCGGATTGCTGGGAGTGTTCCGGGATCCGGCTGTGAGTGCATCCGCCGGGGACGGCGACGGGCTGGTCGAGGACCTGATGCAGGTGCTGATCGGGTTGAGAGCGGTGGCGCGAGAGCAGCAGAACTACGAGTTGGCCGACGCGATCCGCGACCGGCTTGCGGAGTTGGGCATCACGTTCGAGGACCGCAACGACCAGACGCTGTGGCGCAGAGAATGACGAAGTCCTCTCCCGAAACACCCGAAGCACCCGACCCGGCACGAGCCCACGTGGTGGGTGTCGATCCCGGGCTGAACCGGACCGGCTACGCGGTGATGTCGATGGCCGGGGGTGAGCTGGTGTTGCACGAGGCGGGGGTGATCCGTTCGACGGCACAGCGGTCCCTGGCCGAGCGGGTGGCGGAGATCGGCAGCGGCCTGGCGGAGGTGATGGCGGAGTTCCGTCCGTCGGTGCTTGCGATCGAGCAGGTGTTTTCGCTGGCCCGCAATCCCAAGTCCGCCCTGCTGCTGGCTCATGCCCGCGGCGCGATCCTGATGATGGGGATCGAAGGCGGAGCCGACGTCGTGCATTACACTCCGACCCAGATCAAGAAGCTGTTGACCGGCAGCGGTCGGGCCGACAAGGAGCAGATCGGGCGCGTGGTGCAGTCGGAACTGGGTCTCGAGGCTCCTCCGAAACCCCACGACGTTTCCGACGCCTGTGCCGTGGCGATCTGCCATCTGCACGTTCACCGGGGCCCCGGCAGGAGACTCTCGGCGTGAGAACACGGATCACTGGTCGATTGATCGAGTTGGGCGAGACCGAGGCGACGATCGACGTGGGGTCGTTCGAGTACGCGGTCTACGTGCCCGATTTTGTCCGGCGGGCGTTGCAGGGTCGTGAGGGCGAGGAGATCAGCCTGCGGACGATCGAATACCTCGAGGGGAATCCTCAGAAGGGACGCATGACCCCTCGGCTGATCGGTTTTACCAGCGACGCCGAGCGTGAGTTCTTCGAGCTGGTCTGTTCGGTCGACGGAGTGGGCGTCAAGAAGACGCTCAAGGCGATGGTCCGTCCGGTGCGAGACGTGGCCGAGGCGATTGTCGAGCGGGACGCCGAGCGATTGACGTTGCTGCCGGGCATTGGCCCGGCGGTGGCCGACCGGATCATCGCCAAGCTGCACCGCAAGATGACTCCCTTTGCGCTGATGGTCGACGGCGATTCCCCAGCGGGGGCCGGCCAGGCGGGTGGCGACCTGGTCAGCGAGGCTCTGCAGGCCCTGGTCGGGCTGGGCCATTCGGCGTCGGAGGCCCGTGCGAAACTGGACGCGGTACTGGGTGCCAGTTCGGATTCTTCGTTCAAGACGGTCGAGGACGTGTTGCGTGAGGTCTACCGTCAGCAGCGTGGTGAGGCCTAGCAGCCCGTTCATGAGAAGGAACTCGGACCCTGGGGTCAGACGCCGCCCACAACGGGGTTTGCTCCACCTGTCGCGTTTCGCGGGCGGGGCCTGACCCCTTCTTCGAGTTGCAACGAGTGCTGGTTGAAAAGGGGTCAGGCCCCGCCTGCGTGCCGTTCTGGGTGGAGCGGGACTTTCTGTGGGCGGCGTCTGACCCCGTCGCATCACCAAACTTGTGTTTTTCAACCCGCTGCAGGCGTGCTAGCCGAGGGGTGTCGGACGTCGGGCTCCTCGAGTTGAGAAAAAACTGCAATTCCCTCAAATCTTATCAAGCCCCCGCAGGCCGCGTGCCGATCTCTATTGTGAGACGAGCCATGACGGCGGCCATCACCGTATCACCAAGGTGGTCCCGGGGCAGGGAAGCCCCCGCATTGTTGCTCGTCGAGTCACGGAGGACACGACCATGCGACCTCGCTTGAGACTCTTCACCGGTGAAGAGGGTATCGCGACGCTGCCCGAGGCGCCCGTCAGCATCTCGTTCGCAGAATTCACCGAGATCCTTACCGACGCCAGCCGCACCGACCGCACCTGGCTGCACGACTTTGCCGACGACGAAATCGGAGTCCCACCGGATCTCTACGAGGTCCTGTGTACCTACCGCCATCTCCGTCCCAGTGCCTGATGTCGGCTGAAGCGACCGCTGAGGTCCGCGGCATCTGGCAGGCGGGCGTTGACGCGGTGGACTCGGGTCGCCTGGTCCGCGCCGCGGTCAGCTGCGACGGGACGACCCTGGAAGTCTGTGGCCGCCGACATTCGCTCGAGGCTCTCGAGCGGCTGATCGTGGTCGGAGGTGGCAAGGCCGGAGCCGGGATGGCTGCGGCGATCGAGGATCTGCTGCCGGGGGGCTTTGTCGAAGAGCGGGTCAGTGGCTGGGTCAACGTGCCGGGGGACTGCGTGAAGTCGCTGGTGAGCATTCACCTGCACGCGGCACGACCGGCGGGCGTCAACGAGCCGACTGCCGAGGGAGTGGCCGGATCGAAGGAGATCCTGGACCTGGCCGGCGGGGCGAGCGAAAAGGACCTGGTGCTGGTGCTGATTTCCGGAGGAGGCAGTGCCTTGTTGCCGGCACCCTGTGCCGGCATCACGCTCGAGGACAAGCTGGCCGTCACCAGGCTGCTGATGCTCTCGGGCGCCAGCATCAAACAGCTCAATTGTGTCCGCAAACGGCTCAGTGCTCTCAAGGATGGCAACCTGGCCCGAGCGGCTCGAGCGGCCCGAGCCATCCAGGGCCTGCTGATCTCGGATGTCATCGGCGACCCGCTGGATATGATCGCCTCGGGGCCGACCGTCGTGGACGGCAGCACCGATCTCGGGGCACTCAAGGTGCTCAAGAAGTTTGCCAAACGCTACGAAGACGTGCCCGAGGTCGTCTGGCGGACTCTCGAGGCACGTGCCGCAGACGCCGGCGATGCGCGGGCCGATGAGCTGCCCGATTCGCTCAGCAATCACGTGATCGGCAACAACGCGATCGCGGTGGCAGCGGCCGCCGACCACGCCGGGTCGCTGGGCTACCACGTCCACTCGCTCGGATCGGGCAACGAGGGCATTGCGCGGGACGAGGGGGTTAGGTTGCTGGAATTGTGTCGCGAGATCCGGGCCGGGAAGGGGCCGGTCGAATTGCCCGCCTGCGTGATTTCGGGCGGGGAGCCCCTGGTCGAATTGGCCCAGACCGATCAGCCGCGGCGTGGTGGACGCAACCAGGAATTGGTGCTGGCGGTGCTCGAAGCGGCCTGGGACACCGGGCTCGATCGCATCGCCATCCTCTCGGGCGGCACTGACGGCGAGGACGGTCCGACCGACGCGGCCGGTGCGATCGTCGACCAGGACCTGTGGCGGGCTGCCCGGACACTCAAGCTGCACCCCGAACCGTTCCTGGCGATCAACGATTCGTACACGTATTTCGAATCCACCGGCGGCCTGCTGAAGACCGGTCCGACTCACACCAACGTGATGGACCTCCGCGTGGCGGTCGTCACGTCCTGAACGGGTCCCCAACAGGTCCCCAACGGCTGCTGCAGGTCAGGGATCGGGCGAATCGATCGGGTCGCCGGGTCGCGACCAGACGGTGTATCGCAGCACCAGGCCTCCCACGATCAGCCCGCCTCCCAGCCAGGTCGCCGTCGGAGCGACTTCCCAGCCCAGCACCGCGACCCAGACGGGTGTGAGCACCGGTTCCAGCAGCACGATCAGGGCGGCTTCGGTGGCGGCAACACTCTTCACGCCGCGAGCAAACATCAGGTAGGGAATCGACATCTGCACGATGCCAAAGGCGGCCAGCAGCAACCACTGCCCCGACGTGAGCGACGGGGGATGCCAGGCCAGCCAGGGCAGCAGCACCAGGCAACTCGCGGCCTGGCAGACCAGCACCAGGAACACCGGGGATTCGTCCCTGAGGTGTCTCAGCGAGATGATCACGATGGCGAAGGTGAGTCCGCTGGCGACGGCCAGCAGGTTGCCCAGCGAGGACTGTCCGTCGGCGTCGGTGGCGACGATCACCGTGATGCCCACGATCGCCAGCCCGACCGCCACCACGTTGCCCCTCCGCCAACTCTCACCCAGCACCACCAGCCCCAGCAGGAACGCCCAGGGCGTGGCGGTGTATTGCAGGAAGACGGCGGCCGCGGCGGTGGTCAGGGTCATCGCGGTCAGGAACAGCACGTTCATCGCCGCAAATGCGGTCGCCATCGGGACCAGCCCGGGCCGCCAGCGGACCGCCGAGCGTCGCAGGAACGGGACCAGGCACAGCGCGGCAAACAGGGCCCGCAGGCACGCCAGCGTCGGACCCTCGATGTCGCCCATCGCCTCGGACTTCACGAACAGGCTCGTCGTGCTCCACAGCACCGCCGCGGCCACCAGCAGCCAGCGGCCGCGCGTCGATGAGCGGGCCTCTGAGCGGGTTCGGGAATCGTCGGGGAGATCAGGCATCGCTGGAGCCGATCATGGTAGATCATGGTATAAGGCCCGAGCCGTGTTTGAAACGTTCGACCATACTGCCGATCTTGGTCTGAGAGTCACAGCCGGGTGCCTGGAGGAGCTGTTTGCCGAGGCGGCACGGGGCTTGACTTCGCTGCTGGTCGAGGATCCCTCGGCTGTGGGCTCGGATCACCGGGCCGAATTCGCCGTCTCGGGCACCGAAGCGGACCTGCTGCTGTTGGACCTGCTGGGGGAATTGCTGTTCCGTTTTGAAACCACCGGGTTCCTCGGCCGCGAGTTCGATGTGACTCGCACCTCCGGCGGCCTGCTGGCACAGGCCCGCGGCGAGGTGATCGAGGACCAGCCGCACCGGCTGTCTCGAGAAGTCAAGGCGATCACCTATCACGGGCTGAAGGTCGAGCAGCAGGATGGGGGCTGGTTGGCCGAGGTGATTGTCGACATCTGAACCCCGAGAGACTGCTGCGATGACCCACTCGGCCTTCCACGGATCCCTGGAACGGATCGATGAGTGCCTGTGGCGGATTCCCAGGTCGTACAAGCCGGGCATGCGGGTCGACGGCCTGATCTTCGCCAGCGAGGTGCTGATGGAGGAGATCCGCGGTGGCCAGGCACCCGAGCAGGTTGCCAACGTGGCCACGCTGCCGGGGATCCAGCTGGCCAGCCTGGCGATGCCCGACATCCACTGGGGCTACGGGTTCGCGATCGGTGGCGTCTGTGCGACCGATCCGGAGCGAGACGGAGTGATCTCGCCGGGGGGAGTCGGTTACGACATCAACTGCGGAGTCCGCCTGATCCGATCGACGATCCGCGAAGACGAGCTGGCACCTCGACTCGTGGAGCTGATCGACGAGTTGTTCGCCACGGTTCCGGCGGGAGCGGGTCGCAGCGGTCCCTACCGGTTCGATCGGCCCGAGTTGAAAGACCTGATGGCCCGGGGTCCCAGGTCGTTGATCGAGAGGGGCCTGGCGACCGAGGCGGACATCGAGATGACCGAGGCGGAGGGCTGCCTGTTGGGTGCCGAACCCGAGCGGGTCAGCCAGAAGGCCCTGGCCCGTGGGGCCAAGCAGTGTGGGACACTGGGGTCGGGGAACCATTTCCTGGAGGTGCAGGTGGTCGAGGAGGTGGTCGACCCGGTGGCGGCAGAAGCGCTGGGCCTGTTCGCCGGCCAGGTCTGCGTGATGATTCACTCGGGGTCGCGCGGCCTGGGCTACCAGGTCTGTGACGATGCGTTGCGGTCGTTGCGGGGTGTGCCCGAGAAGTACGGCATCGAGCTGCCCGACCGCCAGCTGGCGTGTGCACCGGTAGGCAGTCCCGAGGGCCAGTCCTACATCGGCGCGATGCGGGCCGCGGCCAACTACGCCTGGTGCAACCGGCAACTGCTGATGCAACTGGCACGGGACGCGTTTTCCCGGGTGCTGGGTTCGAGCTGGCAGCAGCTGGGCATGGAACTGGTTTACGACGTGGCTCACAACATCGCGAAGTTCGAGGAGCACGAGATCGAGAATGAGACTCGGCGTGTGTGGGTGCATCGCAAGGGGGCCACCAGGGCCTTCCCGGCCGGGCATCCCGAGATTCCTCTGAGGTACCGCGACGTGGGGCAGCCGGTTTTTATTCCCGGTGACATGGGTCGAGCCAGCTGGGTGCTGGTGGGCCAGCCGGGGAGCATGCAGCGCAGCTTCGGCACGACCTGCCACGGTGCGGGTCGCAGGATGAGTCGGACCGAGGCGGTGCGGCGCGCCCAGGGCCGACGGATCGATCGCGAGCTGCTGGCTCGAGGCGTCGTGGCCCGCTCTCGCAGCCGAAAGGGCCTGGCCGAGGAGCATCCCGACGCGTACAAGAATGTCAACGACGTGGTCGACGTCGTCCACGCCGCGGGGCTTTCGAGCAAGGTCGCCCGCATGCGTCCGGTGGGGGTGATCAAGGGGTAGCAAGCCGGTAGTCTGGATCGAGCGACGGCCCGAACACCGAGATCGCGGGCGGCGCGTGTGGGAGACCCTGATGGAGCCACTGACAGTCGTCTGTGTCGGAGCCGGCCTGGTCGTGGGGGCGTTGTTGGCCTGGGCGATCCGGGGCCGCCAGTTGAGCCGCCAACAGCAGACGCATCGGCAGGAGTACGAAGCCGAGGCGGCCAATCACAGGGTGAAGATCGAGACGCTGGAGGTCGACCGCGAGGCGGTACACGGTGAGCTCGGGAGGTCACAACAGGCGATGGGTGAGACCCGGGCGGCGCGGTCTCGCGAACAGGCCGCCGCCGGACAACAGATCACTGCTGCCGAAGCGCGGATCGGTGAGTTGTCCGGTGAGCTGGGTCAATTTCGTGAGCAGCTTGAGGAGGCCCAACGCGAGATCGAGCGGCACAGACGCACCGGCCGAGATCTCTCGGATCAACTCGCCGCCGCACGGCAGCAGTCGCAGGAACTCACAGAGCAGCTGCAGGAAACGCAGCAGCAACTGTCCGCGGTTCGACGCGAGCGAGACCAGCTGGTCGCCGAGTTTGACTCCGGCGACGGCACCTCGACGGACCCCCAGCAGCGGAAACGCTGGCGGATCAACACGTTTTTCGGGGATTGAGGGTCGCCGAGTTCGGCTACGTGGCTCGTGAGGCCAGCTCGATGGCGGCGGCCAGTTCGAGGCTTCCTTCGTAGAGAGCCCGGCCGACAATGGCCCCGTTCAGCCTGGGGCTCGAACCGGCCAGCTCCACCAGCGCCCGGACATCCTCGATGGTGGTGATCCCACCCGAGGCGATCACCGGTGGGCCGAGTTCGGCGAGCTGTTTCAGGTCGTCGAGTGTCGCGGGGTCGATCCCCTCGAGCATGCCATCGAGGGCGATGTTGGTGGAGATGATGGCAGCCAGTGGCAGTTCGGCGAAGTCGGCGGCCAGCTCGATCGCGGGTGTCTGCGACACATCCCGCCAACCCTCGGTGGCGACCATCGAGTCTCTGGCGTCGAGTCCCAGGCAGACCTGGCCGGGAAACGAGTTGGCGATGTCTCGAAACCAGCCGGGCTCCTTCAGTGCCTGCGTCCCGACGATGACTCGATCGAGACCCACATCGCCGAGCATCGTCGCCACCGCCGCGTCGGTTCGGACCCCTCCTCCCAGTTGGCACGGTACATCGACGGCGGCCACGATGTCGGCGACGATTTCGGCGTTGGTGGGGATGCCGTCGCGGGCTCCGTCGAGATCGACCAGGTGCAGTCGCCTTGCACCCTGGTCGGTCCACTGCCTGGCCATCGCGACCGGATCGTCGCCAAACACGGTCTCCTGCGCATAGTCTCCCTGCCGCAGTCTCACGCAGCGTCCACCCCGCAGGTCAATCGCCGGGATGATCTCCAAGCGGTGCTGCGAACCCGTTTCCAACCTGGTCCCCTCCTGCTGGTTTACTTGAGGAATCCGCTGCGGACGGCCGGATCGATGCTGAGGGCGTCGTTCTGGGGGTCGTCCAGGGCGAGGATGCGTCGTTGAGGCTCGGTCAGCGCGGCCTGGGTCCGGTCACTGAGCAGTTGCTTCTGGTACTGCTGCTGCGGGTGGTCAGAGCGGGCGAAGAAGATGTGCAGGGCTCGGCGGGGTCGATCGGTGAGGTTGGGCAGGCCGCCGTGCCAGAGGTGAGCGTTCATCAGGAGCACGGTCCCGGCCGCTCCGGTGGCCAGTTGCTGGTCGGGGTGATCGGCGAGGGGATCGTCGAGCTCATCGGCGGGCAGCGCATGGCGATGATGCGTGCCGGGCACGTAGCGGAGCGCACCGTTGTCGGGGGTGAAGTCATCGAGCATCCACAGGCTGTTGAAGACCCAGAACCCATCATCGTCGGGCAGGGCGCTCATGTCGGCGTGCAGCGGCTGAGTCAGCGGGCAGCCGGGGTTGATGCTGCGGGCGTTGAGGCTGCTGAGTTTGAAATGGGGTCCGAGCACCGCAGCGACGTAGGCCAGCAGGTCGTCGCGGACCATCAACGTGCGAAACAGCTCGTCCTTGTCGGCCAGGTTGGCCAGACGCCGGCACCCGGTTTCGAGCTTGAATTCGCTTCCGGCCGACTCGCCCTCGGCTTCGAAGAGTTCCTCGAGCCGGTCGGCGATCCGCCGAGTGGTCCTCGGGTCACAGAACCCCGGCACGGCCACGCAACCGACCGAGTCGAGTTGCTCGAGGTGCTCGCGGGTTGGAGCCATCGGTCCGGTGCCTAGAGCGTGGTGAAGTTGGCGAGCAGCTGCAGCCCGATGCGTTGACTCTTCTCGGGGTGGAACTGGGTCGCGAAGAGTCGTCCTCGGCCGATCATAGACGCAAACGGCAGCCCGTAGTCGGTCCGGCCCACCACGCAATCCTCATCCGAGGGAGCCACGTAGTAGCTGTGGACAAAGTAGAAACTCGAACCGGCAGGGATCTCGGCCAGCAACGGGCAGTCGTCGCCGACGGGGTCGAGCGTATTCCAGCCCATGTGCGGGATCTTCAGATCCTCGGAGAAACCCTCGGTCGAGCCGAATCGAACCACCTCGCCGGGCACCACCCCCAGCCCGTCCCACTCTCCGTCCTCGTGGCTGCACTCCAGCAGCAGTTGCAGCCCCAGGCAGATGCCCAGGAACGGCCGATCGGCGTCGATGTGTTCGCGGATCGGTTCGACGAGTTCGAGCCGTTTGAGTTCGCTGATCGCATCACGGAAGGCGCCGACCCCGGGCAGCACCAGGCTGTCTGCCGATGCGATCTCCTCGGGACTCGAGCTGAACCGGGCTTCGTGGCCGAGGCGTTCGAAGGCCTTTTGCACGCTGCGGAGATTGCCCATGCCGTAATCGACGATCGTGATCATGATGGGCATGATTGTAGCGGACCGGTCGCTGGAGCTGAATTCCCAGGAATTCAGCGACCGGGGTTACGCCAATCGGCTTCGTGGCGTTGTCCTCGGCCGGCATCGCAACCGGGCCAATCGAGTTCGGGACCGGTCCGCCAGCGGCCCTCGAATCGGTCCACGTGCTCCCCGCCCCGGAAGTGCAGCGGGTCGGCGGCCCGCCACGGGCCGGGATCGATCGGCTGCAGATCGGGGATCCCCAGTCCGCGGCGGATCAGGCGGGCCAGCAGCAGCATCGGCACAAACGTCACCGCACCGGCGGCCAGCAGCAGCAGCAGGAAGGGGCCGTAGCCGAAGGTGGGCTCGAGGTGTTCGATCCAGAGGAAGCGGAAGGCGTAGAGGAAGAACAGGGTGCCGATGGCCAGGAACGGTCCGTAGGGTAACTCGTGTTCCTGCCGGAGGAACCAGTTGGCCAGAGCGAACAGCACGGCAATCAGGGGGGCGATGAAGAAGACCACCAGCACCGGTTGCCAGCCGATGAAGCTGCCGATGGCGGCCATCAGCGTCACGTCGCCAAACCCCATCGCCTCCTGCTTCAGCACCCAGTGACCGGTGATGCGGACCAGCCAGATCACTCCGCCTCCCGCGATCAGACCCGCCGCGCTGACGGCCAGTCCGTGCAGCCGCGGTGAGTCCTCGATCCAACCCGGAATCCTCGGCCCGTCGCGGATCGCTCTCAGCCAGCCCGGCAGCATGTCGGGGTCTCCGACGAGGTTGTCAAAGAGGTTCTGGACGCTGTCGGGGATCTGGAACCAGACCGGGAGAATGTAGACACAGCCCAGCGTGGACCCGACCAGCCCGACGATCATCGCCGGCACCGTGACGCTGTCGGGGATCACCATCAGGTCGAAGTCGATCAGCGAAGCGACCACGAGGGTTTCGAGCAGGACCATGTGGTAGAGGTAGCGCAGGTGCAGGATGGCCTCGGCCGACATGAAGGCCGATCCGAAGACCGGTTCAGGGCTGAGGTCACCGGCGAAGAGGCCGCTGCTGCCGGTGAGCGGGCCGTCGGTCGGGCGGTAGTCTCCGATCTCCACCATGTACATCACCACCCACAGCAGACCGTTGAAGAACTCGACCAGCGGGTACCTCACCGAAATCGACTTGCTGCAGTCGCGGCAGCGGCCGCGGAGCTTCAGCCAGCCCAGCATCGGGATGTTGTCCAGCAGACGGATCGGGTGCAGGCAGCGTGGGCATCTCGAGGGAGGATGAAACAGCCCCATCCAGCCGTCTGCGATCGAGTCGTGGGCCGGCAGTCGGTGGACGCAGACGTTCAGGAAGCTGCCGATGATGCTGCCCAGCACGAAGACCGACAGCAGGGCAAACCAGATCGGCAGACCACCGAGCACCACGATTACGTCTCCGAGAGGCCACTGTCGGGTTGGACCGCCGCCACGCCTGCCGCGGCAACCTCCTCGATCGTCCGCCCGCTGGTGTCAATCGTCAATGTCTGGCAGAGTTGATACAGCGGTTCACGCTGTCGCAGCACCGAGGTGATCTCTGCCAGCACGCCCGCGTCGGTCAGCGCGGGGCGTTGTTTGGAGGTGGCCGGATCCCCTGAGATCCTCTCGGCCAGGTCTTCGGGAGTCGCCGTCAGCCAGATCACAAGCGTGCCCGGTTCGCCAAGTTGCTCCCGGGTCTCGGGATCGAGCACCGCGCCGCCTCCGGCAGCGATGACCACCCTGTCGCGGCCGCAGAGTTCCGAGATCACCTCCCGCTCGAGACTCCGAAACCCCGCCTCGCCCTCCTCAGCGAAGATCTCCTCGATCGCCCGCCCCGCACGACTCGCGATCTCCACGTCGGCATCCACAAAAGTCAGCCCCAACTCTCGGGACATCACCCGACCCACGGCGCTCTTGCCGCTGCCACGGTATCCGATCAGCACGACACGCATCGTGGCGGGGTCCGGACTCGAGGTCGGGGTGGGTCGGGGTGGCACGGGAGGGATTCAACGAATCGCCGAGATGCCACGCCTGAGTGCTTCTCGCATCACGTCCAGCGGTGCGATCTGATCGGTGAAGAGTTCGTGCTGCAGCGCGGCCTGGCGGATGAACATCTCAATCCCGCTGACCGTCGGGCAGCCTCGTTCCCGGGCCTGTTTGATCAGCAGAGTGTTCTCGGGATTGTAGACGGTGTCGAAGACCAGCGTGTTGTCATCGAGCCACTGCGGCTGAAAAGGAGACTCGTTGACGTTGGGGTGCATGCCGACCGGCGTGCAGTTGACCAGCACGTCGGCGAACTGGGCGCCACGGTTTTCCCAGCCGATTTCCTGGCAACCCAACTCCGAGGCCAACTCACTGGCCCGTTGCCGGGTCCGTCCGCTGACGATCACCGCGGCCTCGGCCTCGACCAGCCCCCCGGCGACGGCTCGAGCAGCCCCGCCGGCTCCCAGCACCAGGCACTTGCGTCCCTTCAGCGAATGCGATCCGTCTCCGCTCTCAAGTGCCACTTTCAGCGTCGTGATCGCAGCCGGCAGATCGGTGTTCGACGCGACCCAGTCCCGCTCACCGCTGCGGCACAGCGTGTTGGCTGCCCCGAGGTGTTCGACGGTTGCGTCGCGGGTGGTGGCCAGTTCGAGGACCGCTTCCTTGTGCGGGATCGTCACGCTGTACCCGTCGATCTCCAGCCACTCGAACGCCTCGAGCGTTTTGAGCAGCCCATCGGCGGGCACCCGCAGCGGCAGGTAGACCGCGTCGACCCCGTTGGCGTTGAAGGCGGCGTTGTGGATCAGTGGGCTGTGGCTGTGGGCAAGCGGATCGCCGAGCACGCCGAAGACCCGAGTGTCCTGGCCGATGCGGTCGTAGCGGTACGTCTCGGTCATCTCCTCGAACGACAACTGACCCGGTGCCAGGGTGCGTTCGCTGGAAAACGTGGCGTAGGTGAAGGGTGAGCCGTACTTTCCACACAGCAGTCGGCTGGCCAGCCCCAGTTCTCCCATGCAGAACGCCACAGTGGGGATCTTGGCCGAGTCGACCAGCTTGAGCAGTCTCACCGAGTCCTCGGGGCGGTTGGCCATCGTGACCAGCTTGACGATGTCGGGATCGAGGTCGCACATCCGCTTGTAGATCTTCTCGAGATCATCGGGGGTCTCGTCGAAGTTGTGGTGCGAGATGATCCGGCGTGATTCGCCGTAGCGGGGGATCGACTTGGCGATGTCGTCCTCGATGTCGACGTACTCGGCTCCTGCGACGATCGCCGCCCGCAGCACCGTCTGACGCTGGTCTTCGGTTCCGCTCCAGCGACCCTTGTCGCTGCGGCGGCGGCAGGTGACGACCGCCGGAGTGGGCCTCTCGGCCAACAGCCGGTTCACGTCGGGCGTTTGCGAGAGCCAATCGAGTCGCAGTTCGACAAGCTCGGCACCACGCTCGGCCAAGGCCCGGTGTTCGGCCAGCACCATCTTGTGCCGGGTGCGGCCGATGCTGACACAAATCATCGTCTTTTTGACCAATCCGACCCGTGCGAGAAATCCGACCTGTCCGCGTTAGCCCAGCCGGCCGAACTGTCGATCGAGTTCGTTTCGACTGAGCACCAGCGCCGTCGGGCGTCCGTGCGGGCAATGGTGAGCATCATCAATCAGGTGACTCTGCTCCAGCAGGCTGGCCATTTCTTCGCTCGAGAGCCGGTATCCGGACTTGATCGCAGCTTTGCAGGCCATCATCTGCAGCAGTGATTCGAGTATATCGCGCCGCTGGGGTGATTGGCCGGGTTGCTCGAGTGTTTCGGCGAGGTCTCGGAGCAGTTCGGGGAAATCGGGGCGTTTGAGCATGGCCGGGTAGGCCTGCACCAGCACGGTGTTGGTCCCGAAGGCCTCGATCGAGAAACCCAGTGACCCGAGCAATTCGGCCGACTCGACCACTACCGCCGCCTCGCCGGCGGACAACTCGACCGTCTCGGGCACCAGCAGGTTCTGCTGCTCGACACGGCCCTCCAGCACCCTCTGCTTGAACTGCTCGTAGAGCACCCGTTCGTGCAGCGCGTGCTGATCGATCACCGCCAACCCCTCGGCCGTTTCGATCACCAGGTAGCAGTCGTGGACCTGGATGCCCCGGACTCCCGCGTCGGTGGTCACCGGGCGATCCGTATCGTGGCCGATCTGAACCGCGACCGCCGATGCTGCCGGCCCGGCGTTCGGGTCGGCGTTCGGGCCGGCGGCGGCAGCGAAGTCGGATGTCTGCGGGGCGTGGGCGGTAGCCGGTTGGTTGGGCGTGGACCAGTTGAGCGGCGTGGTGGTGGTGGTGCGAGACGGGGAGATCGAGAGCTGTTGCTGGTGGGGTCCGGCGGCGGCGGGTTCGGTACCCGCCGTCGGGTCGACTCTCAACGAGGTCTCCAGCGGCAGGCCCAGGAAGGTGGTGCGGATGGTCGAGAGCACCATGCGGTAGTGCTGCTGGCTGTCCTGGAACCGCACCTCGGCCTTGGTCGGGTGCACGTTGACGTCGGCCAGTTCGGCAGGCATCTCGAGGAACAGGAACGCGACCGGCTGGCGGCCGACCATCACCAGCCCGCGGTAGGCCTCGGTCAGCGCGTGGCTGATCGAGCGGTCCGAGATCGGGCGTCCGTTGAGGAACAGGTACTGGCCCTTGCGGCTGGACTTGGTCTGGCTGGGGTGACCCACGTAGCCCCACAGCCGGCAGTCGCCCGATTCGTTTTCGATCCAGATCAACGATTCGGCCAACTCACGCCCGTAGAACAACTCGAGCCGATCGAAGAGCCGATTGGTGGGGGGCAGGTCGAAGACGTCTTTGCCATTGTGAGTCAACGACATGTGCAGCCGAGGGTGGGCCAGGGCGGTCCGCGTGAACTGCTCGACGATGTGACCGAATTCGGTGGCGGGTCGCTTGAGAAACTTGCGTCGCACCGGGGTGTTTTCGAACAGGCCGGTGATGTCAAACGCGGTGCCCGGTGGACCGGCGGCGGGATGCGGTCTGCCCACGTCGCCGTAATCGACGATCAACTCGGTCCCGGAGATCGCGTCGGCGGTGCGGCTGCGGACAGCGAAGCGGCTGACCTCGGCAATCGACGCCAGAGCCTCGCCCCGGAACCCCATCGTGTGGACCCCGAACAGATCCTCGGCGGTGCGGATCTTGCTGGTGGCATGGGCGGCGACGGCAAGCAGGATGTCGTCCGACTCGATCCCCTCGCCATCGTCGACGATCCGGATCCGCTGGCTGCCCCCCTCCTCGATCTCGACATCGATCCGGGTGGCCAGTGCGTCGACGCTGTTTTCGAGCAGTTCCTTGACCACGCTCGAGGGCCGCTCGATCACCTCACCGGCGGCGATCTTGTTGACGATCCGAGCGTCGAGTTGCCGGATACGGGGCATCGGCTGCTGCGGCTCCTTCCTGCACCGAGCCGTCCAGCTTCCGGGGACCGGCGGTGTGACTCCTGTGATACCGCTGCAGACGGGGAATCGCAATAGTTGATGGTTGGGGGATATTGTGGGAATCGGGACAGGCACCCCCGCCCAGGGGGCGGGGTGAGCCAGTCCCTGGAGTGGTCCGGTTTGCCTCGTTGAGGCCTGTCGACTACTCTTCCGGCCGCGGAGCACCTTCCTGGCTTCATCGAGATCCGCAGCGCAGATGTTGGGACACATTCCCGAGACCCAGTTCGATCTCCGGTTCCGCGTCGGGCCGATCCCGGTCCGCGTGCACCCGATCTTCTGGCTGACCGGGGTGTTCATCTGCTGGGGGTCGTACCAGCAGGACCCACCGATGCTGTTTATTGCCGTCGGGGCGGTCTTTCTCAGCGTGCTGGTTCACGAGCTGGGTCACGCCACGATGACGCGGCTGTTTGGTTGGCCCTCGGAAATCGTGCTGGGGTTCTTCGGGGGTTATGCCACCACGGCGCGGACGTCGACGGGCCGCAACCTGGCCGTGCTGATTGCCGGACCGGGTGCGGGCTTCGCGTTGGCCGCCGTGGCGTTCGTGGCGGTGCTGGCCCTGAACGCCCAGGAAAACGTGCCCGAGCGGGTTCGTACGGCACTGGGGTTCCTGCTGTTCATCAACATCGCCTGGTCGCTGCTGAACCTGATCCCGGTCCTGCCACTTGACGGGGGCCAGATTGCCCGCGAGATCATGGTCTGGTTCAACCCTCGACGTGGCGAACAGTGGGCGATGTTGCTCTCGGCAGTCATCGGAGCGGTGACCGCGGCGGCCGGTTACTTCTTGCTGGACCAGATGTTTCTGGCGATCTTCTTCGGCCTGTTCGCCTACCAGAACTTCGCCGGTTGGCAGATGCAGCGTCGCGGTGGCTGGTCGTAGCGGGCGACTAGAACCCCAATCCGATTCCGGCCAATTCTGCCGTGGCGACCGTGCCGTCGGTGATCTCGAACATACCCGGGAACTGCTTGGCCCACGCGCGGTTGGGTTCGGGGCAGTACTGGCGTCCATTGCCCTCGATCGCCTGCACGCCGGGGATGCGAGCTGCGAGGCTGGCCGAGTGCAGGAAACTGGCTCCCGGACAGGTCAGGTCCTGGACACACAGGAACATGTCGAATTTCTGTGCGGCGGCCCCCAGCAGCAGCGATTCGGTCTGACCCTTGCACGCCTTCAGGGCCACTCCGCTGTAGCCCTGCTCGCGGCACAAAAGCAGCGATTCGTAATCGACAAGCGCCTCGTCGATCACAACCGGCTTGATCGCGGCCGCCTCGTGCATCTTCACGTCGGGGTGGGCCTTGAGGTCGCGGCTGGTCGGCTGCTCGATGTACTGGATCCGCTCCCAGGCCGCCTCGGATCCCTCGCGGACCTTGGCCAGGAACGCGAGCACGTACTCGACGTTCTCACACTTCTCGTTGAAGTCGGTCGAGTAGCACCACTGCTCGCAGCCGCGGGCGGCCTGGGCCTGTGCGGTGACCGCTTCGATGGCGAGCACGCGGTTGACGTCCCAGTCGAGATCGTCGCCGTTGAGCTTGATCTTCAGGTGAGTCAACCCGTCCGCGGCGATCCATTCTGGCAACGTCTCGGGCAACTCGTCATCGATCGGAGTCTCGACGTCCGAGTCGGTCAGGGGGTCGAGTGCTCCGATGAGGTGATAAAGCGGCAGGCTCGGCTTGGGGTCTCGCAGGGTATAGGCGTCGAGGTACTCGCCGGCGAACTGCTCGTCGAGATACTCGGCGAGGTCGTTTGTCATGTATTCGGACGAGAGCGCATTGAAGGCGTTGATTCCGTTGATGCGACCAAAGGCATCGTGCACCGCCGCGTCGGTGGGGCTGGCGGCGACCAGTTGAGCCAACTCGGGGATCGCCTCGTCGAGCCCCTGTTGCTCGGCGACGGCTCGGCCCAGGTGATGGTATTCGGCGGCGAGCCCGAACATGATGTCTATCGGGTGGCCGAACTCGGGATAACTCTCCACCAATGACACCACCCGCTTGGCGAACTCGGCCATCGCCGCCTCGGCGGCATCCGGTGCCACGTCCGCCGAGGGCCAGGCCCAGATGTTGCCGATCGGCATGCTGCCGAACCCGGTGACGTAGTCCCCCTTCGAGTTTTCGACGGTCACCTCGACGTTGATCAGCGTCGTGTTCTCGGTGACGCGTCCTCCAAACTTCAGCGGAGTCCGGAATGCTACCGCTTCGAAGTCGCAGGTGGCTTCGATGATCCGGATGTCGGTCGGCTTGGTCATCGGTCTCCGCGGAGGGCAACCCGTCAGCCCGTGTCGGTTACTCAGGGGGGAATCTCGACCCGTGATCCTACCGCCAGCGGTGGGGGTGTTCAACAACCCGTGCTACGCATCGCAGCCACCGCAGCCCACCGCAGCCCACCTCAGCTCACCGCAGCCCACCGCAGCCCACCGCAGCCCACCGCAGCCCAGTTCGCTATACACGAGCTCCGAGGCCTGCCCGGCGGTGTCCAGGCAATCGCCAACCGATCCCCCGGCGGTGAGCACGCTGCAGAGGGGTCGACCCGCGGCGATCCGGCTGCCGGCGTGGGGGATGTCGGCCAATCGCCAGTTCGAGTCGCCGCAGGGCAGGCTGACGATCTCGACGTCGGCCGGAGCAAACAGCACGACCTTGCCGTAGATGGGGGCACCGACTGGTTCCATATCGCCAAACGGCGCCACACCAGGCTCACCAAACGCCTCAAGCTGAAGGCCGATCATCGAACGTCCACTGGCCATCTCGATCACCTCCGCCGAACCCGTATAGCGGGGGTTGATCTCGATGGGCCATGCACGGTCGTGATCGAGAACCAGGTCGATTCCGAACAGCCCGATCAACCCCGCCTCGCTGGCCAGCACGTCGGCCAGCCGAGCCACAGCGTCCTCGAGCGCCGCGGAGAGCGACAGCGGACCGATCGATCCGCACCAGGCAAAGCCCGCGGCATGCAGCCAGTTCTCTCCGACCAGTTGGCGGGTCACGCCGAGCACCCGGGCCGAGGATCCATCGGCCAAGCAGAGTGCCGCTGCCGGTTGTCCGTCGACGTGCTGCTGGAAGACGACATCCCGGCCCGGGGTCGCGGCCGAGGAATCCCATGGCCGGACCCCCGAACCTCCGGCGCTGTCACGGCGTCGGACCATGAAGCCGGTGCCTCGAGCGGGAGTCTCACAAGCCGTGCGGATTTCGGGGCAGGGCAGGTTGTGGCAACGGCAGACCGATGCGACCCAGGCCGGATCGCGAACCCGGCCGAGCACCTCGGCCTGGTTGCCCCACAGCGGCCCGGTTTCTGCCAGGCCGCTGAGCACATCGAGGTGGTTTTCGAGGGCTCCGGTGTAGACCCGAGGGCACTTCGTGCTGGATTCCTCGCACAGCAGCGCCCCGACGGCGTCGACCAGTCCGTGGGGATAGTCGGTGACGGCGATCGCTTCGGCCACCTCGAGCAGGTCGGTGTCGGCGAAGAGGTCCGCACACAGCGGCCTCCGACCGGCTCGAACCGCCGACCACGCGGCGGCCCGTGTACTGGCACCCACCAGGACCAGCGGGGGTGCAGAGGTGGGAGGTCTCGATGGTGCGGCCAGAGGGCTTGCGGTGGTCATCGGAAACGGTGAACCAAACGATAAACCGGGGCTGTCGCGTGCTGGCAATTCCCGAGGCGACGTGGTATCTAGATCGCCTGAGGATAACGCAACGCGGGAACCGGGACAGGCGGACAGCCGACGGTCCTGCAGAGATTCACACCTTTCGAGGAGACAGCACGATGTCGATTTTTGTTGGCGAAGCCCTGGTCGGCGATGGAAATGAAGTTGCTCATATCGACCTCCTGATCGGCGACAAGACCGGGCCGGTGGGGGCCGCGTTCGCCAACGCCCTGTGCCGCCAGTCGGCCGGACACAGCAACCTGCTGGCGGTGCTCGAGCCCAACCTCGCCGTCAAGCCCGCCACGGTCATGATCTCCAAGGTCACCATCAAGGGAGCGGGCCAGGCCGTGCAGATGTTCGGGCCGGCTCAGAAGGGCGTCGCCAAGGCGGTTGCCGATTGCCTGGCCGAAGGGACGCTTCCCGCCGACCAGGCCGAGGACCTGGTCATCGTCTGTGGCGTCTTCATCCACTGGCTGGCCGAGGACAACGCGAAGATCGAGTCGTACAACTACGAAGCGACCAAGCTGTCGATCGAGCGGGCGATGGCCGGTGAGCCGTCGGCCGATGAGGTCATCGCCAAGAAGGACACCGCCAATCACCCGTTCCAGGCCTCGAACCTGGACGCCGCCGGAGATGATGACGGCGGCGGCGATGATGACAGTGGCGGCGACGACGGTGGTGGCGAGGGCGGCGACGAGGGTGGTCAGTAGTTCACCTCGACGCCGCTCGGTGCGAAGTGTCCGCAAACCGCCCGGTTCTCAGGTCCACTGAGAACCGGGCGGATTTCTCTGGGGTGAGGATCCTCGGCGATGAAGTCGATCCTGGTGCAGTTCGACACCGATGTGCATCCGAGCGTGTTCGACCGCGTGGTGGCCGTCGATGCCGGTGTCGAGCAGCTGTTTGCCTACGGCGGCGTGACGCCCGAGACGGTCGAATCGCTGGTGCATGGTGCGGTTTTCACTCGAGGAATCCCCGACCTCTCGAGCACGGCCATCTTCGTCGGGGGCAGTGACGTATTGGCTGGCGAGAGGGTCTTCCAGGCCGTACAGGACGCGTTCTTCGGCCCGATGCGGGTCTCGGTGATGATGGACTCCAACGGGTCCAACACCACCGCTGTCGCGGCGGTCTTGAGGGCACGGCGGCACGTGACGCTGGCCGGTTCGATCGCCGTCGTGCTCGGAGCGACCGGTCCGGTCGGGCTGCGTGCGGCCGAGTTATTGGCGCTGGAGGGGGCTCGAGTCCGGGTGGGCAGTCGCAGCGCCGAGCGGGCTGAGGCGACCTGCGAGTCGATTGCCGGTCGGGTCGAGGGTGCGGAGTTGGAGCCGGTGAGCACCGGTGATGCAGCAAGCGTGGCGGCGGCGCTGGAAGGGGCTGCGACGGTGATCGCTGCGGGGGCGACCGGAGTGCAGCTGATTTCGGCCGAAACGCTGGCCGCGGCCGCTGACCTGCAGGTGGCGATCGATCTTAATGCGGTGCCCCCGCTGGGGATCGAAGGGGTCGAGATGACTGACAAGGCGGTTGAGAGTGCCGGAGTGGTCAGGTACGGAGCGATCGGGGTCGGCGGCACCAAGATGCAGATCCACACCGCCGCCCTGAAACGGCTGTTCGACGCCAACGACGCGGTGCTGGATACCGAGGCGATCTATCGGATTGGCGAGTCGCTGGAAGGCTGAGAGGCCGGTGGTTGGCGGCGGAAGTTGAGGCAGAATTCGGGTTGTTGATTCGGGGTGTTTGCACTACATACCCGGCCTACTCGAGTCATCTCACTCGTCTCCCAACTGATCCTCCTCCGTGAGATCCGCCATGGCGGTCCTCCTGCGTGATCGATGTCTGCGCCGTCAAGGCGCGGCCTGGCTGTTGATCGGTTCGATGCTTGTCTCGCTGGGCTGCCACGGCGGTCCGATGGTGCGAGGCCAGTCACCGGAGGCCTTCGCGCCGCCGCGGCTGCTGGCCAGTCCGCCGCCGGAAACCTCCGTAGGGCTTCCCGATGCCTCTGCTGCAGCCGCAGCAGCGATCGCCGCCGCCACGTCAAATACGTCCACCACGTCTACCATCGCCACCGCATCTGAAGGACTTCCGGTCACCGATGTGCGGATCGAGGGGAACGAGGCGATCAGTGAAGCGGACATTCGTCGGCTGCTGCGTGTCCAGGCCGGTCGCACGGTGACCGAGGCCCAGGTGCGTGGAGATGTCCGTCGACTGTTCGCCACGAGGTGGTTCTTCAGTGTCGAGCCGATCTACCGGACCGATCCCAAGAACCCGGCCGGTCGCCAGTTGGTCTTCCGGGTCGTCGAGCGACCGATGATCCGGGCGATCCGTTTCGACGGCAACAAGCGGATGGACGACAAGGACCTCTCAGAGGCGATTGGCCTGCGGGTGGGGAGTCCGTTTGACATCAGTGCCAACCGCGAGGCGGTGCGGCGTATGGAGACTCTTTACCGCGACAAGGGCTTTCCATTTGCCAAGGTCCAGCTCGCCACCGGTGGCCGCCGCAGCGACCGCGACGTGGTGTTTCGGATCGAAGAGGGTCAGAAGGTGATGGTGGCCGACGTCACGTTCCTCGGCAACAGCTACCGCTACGCCACCGCCGGGATCCTCAAGACCAAGATCGCCACCAAGCGAGCCATCTTCGGCTTCGATTTCTTCGGCGGCAAGTTCGACCCCAAGACGATTCCCCAGGACAAGGCGGGCCTGACCGATTACTACCGCGGGGTCGGGTTCTTCGACGTCAAGATCACGCACCGCGTGCTGACCGGCGACGTGATCTTCAACCCGCTGCGGCTCGGTGATGCCAACCTGACAATCGAGTACACGATCGACGAGGGTCGACAGTACACCGTCCGCAGCATCACTCTGCGGGGCAACAAGGTGTATTCGACGAAGCAGCTCTCCGCGGACCTCGAGCTGGTCCAGGGTGAGCCGTTCAACCAGAGACACCTCGCGACCGACGTCCGTCTGATCAAGGAAAAGTACGGACGCCTGGGTCGGCTGTTTGCTCGAGCCGATCCGCTGACGCGGTTTGACGACAGCGCTCCCGGCGTGGTCGACGTGATCTACGACATCGACGAGGACCGGCCCTACCTGATCGGCCCGATCGATGTGCACTTCCACGGCGATTATCCTCATACCAAGGAAACCGTCGTCCTGAATCGGCTGCTGTTCCAGCCCGGCGAACTGGCCGATCCGAAGAGGATCCGCCGCAGCGAGCGACGGCTGGCCGGAATGATCTTCGAGCGGGGAGTCCAGGGTCCGCGGATTCGCGTCCGGCCGATGGAGCCCGAGGAACTGGTTCCCAAGAAAATCCCCGCCGATCCCCTCTCGGGACTGATCCCCCGGACAAGCTATGACAACTCCCGACAGGGTCGACCGGCCCCATTGTCCGTAGCGCCGCGGCGGCAGATGGTGCAACGCCGCGACCCGGATGCCGCAAGGTGGGACTCTCCCAGGCGGCTGGTACAGACCTCCTACCGCTTGCTCACCGACGTCCTGACCGGCGAAGCGACGGTCGTGCGGGGCCAGAAGCCGGAGATCCCCCCGGCCGCTCGACCCTACAACCCCATCTATGAGAACTCGCCGCTGGGCGACCCGTTCGGTTCACTCGGTCGTGCTCTGACCGATCCGAACTACGGGTTGCTCGACATCGACGTCGACGTGACCGAGGCGCGTACCGGTCGCGTGATGTTCGGGGCCGGAATCAACAGCGACTCGGGCCTGATCGGCTCGATCGTGCTCGACGAGAACAACTTCGACCTGCTGCGGTTTCCCAGGAGCATGCAGGACGTCGCCGACGGGACGGCGTTTCGAGGTGGTGGCCAGAGGTTCCGGATCGAAGCGATGCCCGGCTACTACTTCAGCCGTTACCTGTTCAACTGGTCGGATCCGTACTTCATGGACACCGACTTCTCCCTGAGCGTCGCGGGCTTCTACTACCAGCGATTCTTCTACGACTG
>Ga0066376_10001034_pt1 | contig 26947 bp, 28 predicted proteins | sample Knorr_S15_td_Bot_FD_77009 | JGI IMG/M metagenome (GOLD analysis project Ga0066376, IMG submission 77009) | Marine microbial communities from Southern Atlantic Ocean transect - Knorr_S15_td_Bottom_ad_5009_LV_A | ecosystem: Environmental > Aquatic > Marine > Oceanic | place: Southern Atlantic... | reverse complement strand
GAGACCGTCGAAGACCCGGTCCGCCCGCGCCCGGCAGGGCTCGAACAAGGAACGCCATCCGGCGGTGGACAGTGCGTTCGGCCGACTCAAGGCGAAGTCTGCTCCGGCGATATGCAGCTCGGCCATGCCGGCGCCCAGGGCCGCGCAATGCTCGTGGCGTATACGCCGCGGCCAGACCCCATTGAGAAAGCCGATGATCGCCGCGGGCCGTCCGCAGAGTTCACGCAAGGCGACCCCGTCGCGGCCGGCTATCGGCGTGGGACAAGACACACCGCGGCCCGCGAGATGTTCCATGAGACCGAGAAAGAACGGCAGATCATCCACCGAGACACGCTTCTCATACAGCGTCACGATGAACGGGCTGCGATCAGTGAGCAACAAGTAATTGCTGTTTTCCACGCCTTCGGCGATACCCTTGAATGAGATCACTCTGCCGATGTCATAATCGCTGAGAAAGCTGATGATGTCTTCGTCGGACACCTCGGTGTAGACCGCCATGATCAGACCATCGGGACGCGCGGCATGGCGAGAAACAGTGTCAAAACCGACTTCTTTTCATATCCAACGCTCATATCCCGGTCATACCTCCCGCGGCCCTTGCCGTCGGCAGCGCTGGCCATTAAAGTGCCGCCGATCCTAACCCGGCAAGGCGTTCGGCAACAGAATTCACATGCGCAAACTATTACAGCCGGTCCTTCGAGAAAACAAATTATGGAACGCGCCATGACCGACGCCGTGATCGCCCAAAAAGGACCCTTTGCCGTCGATGTGGAGGCCGGTAAGGATTACTGTTGGTGTGCCTGTGGGCGGAGCGCCAAGCAGCCTTTCTGCGACGGGTCGCACAAGGCCACCACGTATACCCCCGTGCACTACAAGGCCAGTGAAACCAAGACCGTCTATTTCTGCGGCTGCAAGCGCACCAACCGCAGGCCGCTTTGCGACGGCAGCCACAACCGGATTTGACTCAGCGGCGCGGTGGATGATGGCGAGGCGAGCTTCATGACACGACGAAGCCGAAGAGGCTGGGCCCTCTCGAGCTGGGCATGGCTGTGTCTCGGCCTCACCGGCTGCGCCGCCGTGTTCGGCGAAGACGCCCAGCCGCCCTGCCCGCAAGCCATCACCATCGCAGACGCCCAGAACATGACCGCCCATCAGCCGGGACTGGGCCGGGATCTGACCGACGTGCTGGTGAACGGCTCGATCGTCAGGATCGCCACGGAGTGCGAGTATGACGATGAAGGCCGCGTCGATACGACGGTCAACGTCGAGCTCGACCTGTCGATCGGCCCCGCCACGCAAGACAATACCGGCCAGTGGCAGTATTTCATCCTGGTGACCAACCCTGATCGGAAGTTCGTGGCCAAGCGGATCTTCACGATCAATCTGAGATTCGATCAGGCTGTCTTCCAGACCCGGATTCAGGAACAGGTGCAGGCCGACTTCGCCTATGCACCGTGGGAGAACGCCAGCGATTTCCGCATCTTCGTCGGATTTCAGCTGACCCGCGATCAGCTTGACTATTTACGCAGCCTCAAGCGTTAGCGCCGGTTGATTTTGGACCCCTTCGGACTATGATTACCCCTTATACCAAGGAGCAATGATAAAGACCCATAGAGATCGTGTCCGCTTATTCCCGGGTAGGAAGGAAGCTGCGGGCGATGCAGCGCATCGGTTAGGCTTTCTGACGCACTCCGGGGGTGAGCGGACACGACCGAGGCGGCGGCTTCCCGAGGCTTCCGGACGTCGTTCCGCCCGCCTTTCTATGCGGCTTGCATCGCGGCGGCGGACGTGCCTAGCCGAAAACCACGGGAAGCCGTCTCTATGGGTCTTTATCATTGCTCCTTGGTATAAGATCGGGGGATCGATTGAATAGAGGCTTGTGAACGTTGAACGAACCCAATCACGACTCCCTGAAATACACACCACTGTACGATCTGCACATGGCGCTGGGCGCGAAAATGGTGCCGTTCACAGGCTATGCCATGCCGGTGAAATATACCATGGGCGTGCTCCGGGAGCATCTTCACACCCGGTCACGCGCCGGGCTGTTCGATGTCTCGCATATGGGGCAGGTGACGGTTCACGGCGACGATCCCGGCGGCGCCCTGGAGAGGCTGGTGCCCGGCAACATCACCGGCCTCGAGCCCGGACAAATTCGCTACACCCAGTTCACCAATGACGCCGGCGGCATCCTCGATGACCTCATGGTGACCAATCGCGGCGACCATCTGCTGCTGGTCGTCAACGCCGGCCGCAAGCATTACGATCTGGCCCTGCTAAAGGCCGGGCTGGGCGGCGGCTGCACGGCTGAAATGAACGACAACAGGGGCTTGATCGCCCTTCAGGGACCGGCGGCGGCGACGGTGCTGGCGCGTTTCGCGTCGTACTGCTCGGAGCTCGCCTTCATGACCGCCGAGGACGTGACCATCTCCGGCATCGATTGCATCGTCAGCCGCTCGGGATATACCGGCGAGGACGGCTTCGAAATTTCCCTGGCCGCCGGCGACGCCGAGATCCTGTGGCGCCTGCTGCTCGACGAACCCGAGGTCGAGCCGATCGGCCTGGGGGCGCGCGACAGCCTCCGGCTGGAGGCCGGCATGTGCCTCTATGGCCATGATATCGACAGCACAACGACGCCCATCGAGGCCGGGCTGACATGGTCGATTGTCCGTCGCCGCCGCGAGGGAGGCGGTTTCCCGGGCGCCGAGGTCATCCAGCGGCAGCTGGCCGATGGCGTGTCGCGAAAGCGTGTCGGCATTGCCCCGGTGGGCCGTGCGCCGGCCCGCGACCATACCGAGATCATCGACGGCAATGGCGAACGGATCGGCGAAATCACCAGCGGCGGCTACGGCCCGACGATCCAAGGCCCGGTGGCCATGGGTTATGTCGCGAGCGCATATGCCGATGTGGGCCATGAAGTGACCCTGATGGTGCGGGGCAAACCGCAACCGGCGCATATAGCGTCGTTGCCGTTTGTGCCGAACCGGTTCCATAAATCCTGATAACATGTCCGCCAACCCATCGAGGTAAGGGAGAGCCTTCCATGAGCCAACTGCGATACACCAATGACCATGAATGGGTCCGCGTCGAAGGCGACGCCGCCATCGTGGGAATTTCCGATTACGCCCAGGAGCAGCTCGGCGACGTGGTTTTCGTCGAACTTCCCGATGTGGGCGTGTCGTTCAAACAAAATGACTATGCCGCCGTGGTCGAATCGGTCAAGGCGGCGAGCGAAATCTATGCCCCCATCAGCGGTGAAATTCTCAGCGTAAACGGCGATCTGGCCGACGCTCCCGAGACCCTCAACAGTGATCCCACCGGCAACGGCTGGATGTTCAAGATCAGCATCTCCGACGCGGGCGAGATCGACGCGCTGATGGATGAAGCCGCCTACAAGGCCTATGTCGAAGGCTTGGACTAAAGGGTGATGGGTGAAAGGAGTATTCTCTAATGACTGAGTCCAGGCGTTCTCTGGAAGATTTGAAGATGCGCGGCGATTTCATACGCCGCCATATCGGGCCTGGCGAAAATCATGTCGCCGAGATGCTGGCCACCCTGGGCTTGTCTTCTCTCGAGGAGATGATCGATAAGACGGTGCCCGCGGCGATCCGCAACGAGCGGCCGCTGGAGCTCGACAACGCCATGAGCGAACGCATGATGCTGTCGACCCTGCGCCGAATCGCCGCCCGCAACAAGGTCTTCATATCGATGATCGGCGTGGGCTACTACGGCACTGTTCTGCCCGGCGTCATCCTGCGCAACGTGCTCGAAAACCCGTCCTGGTATACCGCCTATACGCCCTATCAGGCGGAAGTCAGCCAGGGACGCCTCGAGGCCCTGCTCAACTACCAGCAGATGATCATCGACCTGACCGGCATGGAGCTGGCCAACGCATCCCTGCTCGACGAGGCGACCGCGGCGGCCGAGGCCATGGCCATGGCCCATCGCATCTCCAAATCCAAATCGAGTCGTTTCCTGGTGTCCGACGATTGCCACCCCCAGACCATCGCGGTGGTGCGCACCCGCGCCCGCTCCCTGGGCATTGAAGTCACCGTCGGCGATGTGTTCGGTGAGATCGAGGACAGCTTTTTCGGCATCTTGATCCAGTATCCCGGCTCCGGCGGCGCGGTGCGCGACATCCGCGGCGTTATCGACAAGGCCCACGCCATGGACGCCCTGGCGGTTGTCGCCGCGGACCTGCTGTCGCTCGCCATCCTGACGCCGCCCGGCGAGATGGATGCCGACATCGTGTTCGGTTCCTCACAACGATTCGGCGTGCCCATGGGCTATGGCGGGCCCCATGCGGCGTTCTTCGCCACCCGCGACAAGTTCAAGCGCTCGGTGCCCGGGCGGATCATCGGGGTATCGATCGATAGCGAGGGAAAACCGGCGCTGCGCATGGCGTTGCAAACCCGCGAGCAGCATATCCGCCGCGAAAAGGCGACCAGCAACATCTGCACCGCCCAGGTACTGCTGGCGGTGATCGCCGCCATGTACGCGGTCTACCACGGCCCCGACGGCATCGAGACCATCGCCCGGCGCGCCCATCGCATGACCCAGATCCTGGTCGAGGGCCTCAAGCGCCTCGGCGTCTCCGTGGTCACCGAGGCCTTCTTCGACACGATCACGCTGGCTGTCCCCGGCCAGGCCCGGCGGATCGCGGCGAAGGCGCGCGAATCACGCATCAACCTGCGTGTCATCGACGCCGACCACCTGGGCATCGCCTTCGACGAGACCACCAAGCAGCAGGACCTGCAAGCCCTGTGGGCGGTCTTTGCGACCCGCGAGGCCGGGCGGCTCGATATCGCCGAAATCGACGCCATGGTGCCCGAGTGCGTTCCCGAAGCCCTGCGCCGGACCAGTAAGTTCCTCACCCACCAGGTGTTCCATCTCTATCACGGCGAAACCGAGATGCTGCGCTATCTGCGCTGGCTGGCGGCCAAGGACATCGCTCTCGACCGATCGATGATACCGCTCGGCTCCTGCACCATGAAACTCAACGCCACCACCGAGATGATCCCGGTGACCTGGCGCAACTTCGGCGCCATGCACCCCTTCGCGCCGCTCGATCAGACCCAGGGCTACCAACAGCTGTTCGAGGAACTCGAGGCCATGCTGTGTGAAGTGACCGGCTTCGAGGCGGTCTCGTTGCAGCCCAACGCCGGCAGCCAAGGCGAATACGCCGGGCTCCTGGTGATCCGCAAATATCATGATTCACGCGGTGAAAGCGATCGCGATATCTGCCTGATTCCGGCCTCGGCCCACGGCACCAACCCGGCGAGCGCGAATCTGGCCGGCCTCAAGGTTGTCGTGGTGGCCTGCGACGAGCAAGGCAATGTGGATGTCGCCGACCTCAAACTCAAGGCGGCGGAGCACGCCGTCAGCCTGGCGGCGCTGATGATTACCTATCCATCGACCCACGGCGTGTTCGAGGAATCGATCCGCGAAATCTGCCAGGCGGTTCACGACCACGGCGGCCAGGTCTATCTCGACGGCGCCAACCTCAACGCCCTGCTCGGGGTCTGTCGGCCCGGTGAAATCGGCGCCGATGTCTGCCATATCAACCTGCATAAGACCTTCTCCATACCCCATGGCGGCGGCGGCCCGGGCATGGGACCGATCGGCGTGCTCGGTCATCTGGCGCCCTATCTGCCTGGTCATCCGGTGGTCGAGGGCGTCAATCCGGCGGCCGGCCCGGAACACACCGGCGATTCGGTCGGCGCCGTATCGGCGGCGCCCTGGGGTTCCGCCAGCATCCTGCCCATAAGCTGGGCCTATATCACCATGATGGGCGGCCCGGGACTGACCAAGGCGACGCAGATCGCTATTCTGAATGCGAATTATATCGCTCACCGCCTGGCCCCCCATTACCCGATTCTCTATACCGGCAAGAACGGCATGGTGGCCCATGAATGTATTGTCGATCTGCGGCCGATCAAGGAATCATGCGGCATCACCGTCGATGATGTGGCCAAGCGGCTGGTCGATTACGGCTTCCATGCGCCGACCATGTCGTTTCCGGTGCCCGATACCCTGATGATCGAGCCGACCGAAAGCGAAGCCAAGCGCGAGCTCGACCGGTTCTGCGAAGCGATGATCCAGATCCGCCGGGAAATCGCCGATATCGAGCAGGGCAAGGCGGACCCGGAGAACAATCTGCTGCGCAACGCGCCGCACACCCACCATTTGCTGCTCGAGACCCCGTGGCCCAATCCCTATACCAAGGAAGAGGCTTATTTTCCGCTGCATGCCCTGCGCGAGGACAAATACTGGCCGCCGGTGGGACGCATCGACAACGTCCACGGCGATCGCTATCTGATCTGTAGCTGCCCTCCCCTGGAGGCCTACCGGGAAGCCGCCGAGTGAGGATGCTTCGAGCGGCCCGGCATGAGGTTGCCGGCTGGTTGTCACGCTCCTCATCCTGAGCCAGTCGAAGGGTGAGGCGCTCTCCCGTTGTGCGTTAGTCGGGAAGCTTAATGGAGCTTATCGCCCAACTCGGCGATGGCGTCGTCGATCAGGGCCTGCGCCCGGTCTTCCTTGAGTTCGCTGATGATCAACTTTCGGGTCGTCGCCATGGCGAGTTCCACGGCGGCGTTGCGCACATCGGCGGTGGCTTCCTCCTCGGCGCGGGCGATGCGGTCCACCGCCTGGGCCTCGCGCCGGCGGATGAAGACCTCGAGGGCCTCGCCGGCCTGGCGGGTCTGACGCTCGGCCTCTTCGCGGGCATGGCCGAGGATATCCTCGGCCTCCTTGAGCACTTCATTCTGCCGGCGCTCATATCCGGCAAGCAGGGCATGGGCTTCCTCGCGCAGGCGCACCGCCTCGTCGAGTTCTTGCTTGATTTTCTCGGCGCGGGCGTCGAGCGCGGCGGCCATTTTGCGGGACACCGGCTTGTAGACGACAGCGATAAACATCACGAAGGCCAGGGCGACCCAGAAGGTTTGGTCAAACATCAGGCGCCTGCCTTGGCCCCGGGATCGAGCGCCGCTTCGAGCGCCGCCTTGACCGCCGCGTCATCGGGTTCGACCCCGATGAGCTTGGCCGTGGCGCTATGCGCAACTTCGCCGGCGATTTCGCCGATTTTCACCATCGCCGCCTGGCGCGCCGTAGCGATACGCTTCTCGGCATCGCCTATCTGCGCGGCGATCTTGGCGGCAATTTCCTGCTGTCTTCGGGCCGACTCGACCGCCCAGTCCTGGGTCGCCTGGGCCAGCAGAGATTGCGATTCCGCGTGGGCATTGGCCATGGAAGCCTCATACTCGGCGAGCACTTTATCGGCTTCATCCTTGAGCGTGGCCGCAGTCTCGAGATCATAGGCGATGCGGTTTTGGCGCGTCTCGAGCACTTCGGAGACGCGCGGCAGGGCGACTCGGGCCATCACCACATAGAAGATGACGAAGGTGATGACCAGCCAGACGAGCTGGCTTGAGAAGCTACTGGGGTCGAGTTGCGGCATAGCGTCTTCCGGTCAAGCGTCCTATCAGACGCCGAACAGCAGCAGAAACGCGATGACCAGCGCGAACAGCGCCAGGGCCTCGACCAGTGCAAAACCAAGCATGGTCATGGTGAACACCGCCGGGGCCGCCGCCGGGTTGCGTCCCACGGCGGTGATGAACGAGCCGAAGATGGTGCCGATACCGATACCCGACCCAACCACCCCGAGCACGGCGATTCCCGCGCCAATCAGCTTCGCAGCTTCAACATCCATTTTCTTTTCCTCTCTTATATTCGATGATTTAAGTGATTTCGTTGGCGCGCGCGCCGCCCATTAATGCATGTGCAGCGCGTCGTTGATATAGAGGCAGGTGAGGATCGCAAACACATAAGCCTGGAGAAACGCGATCAACATTTCGAGTCCGGTCAGCGCCACCAGGAAGGTGAGCGGCAAGATGCCGAACCACTTCATCTGTACGACAAAGCCGCCAAACACCTTCATCAGGGTATGCCCGGCCATCATGTTGGCGAACAGGCGCACGGACAGGCTTATGGGGCGCGACAGATAAGAGATGATCTCGATGGGGATCAGCAACGGCATGATCAGGATCGGGATGCCCTCCGGCGCGAAGAATTTGAAGAAGCCGACGCCGTGCTTGATGAAAGCGAGCACCGTGACGCCAATGAAAATGGCGATCGCCAGGGCGAAGGTAACGATGATGTGGCTGGTGAAGGTGAAGCTGTAGGGCAGCATGCCGAGCATGTTGCCGAACAGGATGAACATGAACAGGCTGAACACCAGGGGGAAGTAAGGCCGTCCCTCCTTGCCGACATTGTCGCGCAGCAAGCCGGCGATGAACTCATAGGAGATCTCCGCCGTGAGCTGCCAGCGGCCCGGCACCATGGCGTGCTTTCTCATGCCGCCCACCAGGAACACCGTCGCCGCGGCGATGGTGATCAACATGAGCAGCGACGAGTTGGTGAACGAAACATCGAGGTCGCCGATCCTGATCGGCACCAGTGTCTTGATCTCGAATTGAGTTATCGGACTATTTGCGTGTTCTGCCACTCGGTTCCCCGTTCAACCCTCTTTAATCATTATCTTCCGGCGGCTCCGCCGGGATCTTCGTTTCACTCGATTCGCCGCCGGCGACGAACGTCCGCGCCCTGCGGTAGACATTCAGCGCACCCGCCGCGGCGCCGAGAAAGAAGAAAACTATCAGAAAGAGCGGTGTTGTCTCCAGCCATTCATCAAGATACCAGCCAATCGCAACCGCCACCAGCAACGCGACCACCAGCTCGGTGGCCACATGAAACCCCGCGCCCATCCCGCCGGGCGGATTTAATCCCTGCTCTCCACCCTGGGGCTGGAATGCATCGCTGCGCGCCTTTTTCAGCAATGCATCGAGATCATCCAACGATGAAGGCGGTTCGCGCTCACTCAATCGCAGTCACTCCCGCATCCGTGATCGGCCTCGTCCGGAACCCATGACTTGCCCGAAAGCGGGCGCAGACTACGGTCTGGCCGGAGCCCTGTCAAGATCAAAGGATTGTCATATAACATATTGATATATATGGAATTATTACCGGGCAACCGGGTCACTCCGCGGCCTCAAGCCCGGTCGCCGCATGCAGGTCGACCGAGACCAGTTGACTGACCCCGCGTTCCCCCATGGTAACCCCGAACAGGCGGTCCATGCGGGCCATGGTCATGCGGTGGTGGGTGATGATCAGGAAGCGTGTCGACGAGCCCCGGGCGATGTCATCGAGAAGATCGCAGAAGCGGGCGACATTGGCGTCGTCGAGGGACGCGTCGACCTCGTCGAGGACACAGATAGGCGCCGGGTTGGTGAGGAACACGGCGAACAGCAGAGACAGCGCCGTCAACGCCTGCTCGCCGCCGGACAGCAGGGACAACACCTGGAGTTTCTTGCCCGGCGGGCTCGCCATGATCTCCAGCCCGGCCTCGAGCGGATCGTCCGAGCCGACCAGGCTGAGATGGGCGCTGCCGCCGCCGAACAGGCGCGTGAACAGGGTGCTGAAATGGCCGTTGATCTTCTCGAAGGCAATCACCAGTCGTTCTCGGCCCTCGCGGTTGAGCCGGGAGATGCCCTGGCGCAGCCGGGCGATCGCCGCCTCGAGATCGCCGCGCTCCGCGGTCAGCACGCCGAGCTGCTCGTCGATCTCCGCCGCTTCGGCCTCGGCGCGCAGATTGACCGGCCCCATGTTGTCGCGTTCGCGGACCAGCCGGTTCATGCGCGACTCCACATCCGCCTCGGCGGGCCAGTCCTCGCCGTCCTTCAATTCGGCGATGGCGGCCAGCTCGTCGGGCGCGCAATCGAGCCGCTCGTGGATGGCGCGCTCGATGTCGCCGCGCTGTTGGCTAGCCTGCTCGGTGGCGCTTTCGGCGCGCACCGCCTGCTCGCGGCTCTCGGCGAGCGCCGCCGCCGCCTGTTTCATGCGGCCATCGAGGGCGGCCAGCCCGGTCTCGGCGACCGTAACCGCGTCGGCGGCTTTTCGCCGCGATCCCTGGGCGCTCTCGAGACGCTGGAGAAGATCGTCCCGCAGGGCGTCGATCTCGGCCGGGCGGTCGCTGATGCCGTCGCGTTCCGTAACCGCGGCGGCGCGCCGCTCGGCGAGCTGGGAGAGACGTGCCGCGGCGCCCTCCGCGCGGCCCCGCCAGGGCTCCAGGTCGGCGGCAATCTTGGTCAGCCGCTCGACGCGGGCGGCGGCTTCCCGGCGCAGCCGCTCATAGGCGTTGAGCCTCTGGGAGAGGTCGCCGCGGCCTTCGCTCAGGCGATCGCGCAAGGCGCCCAGAGCGACGCGGCCATCGCCATCGGGCTCGAGACCGTCGAGGGCGGTTTGCGCGGCGGCGTGTTGCGCTTCGTCGGCCTGGAGTTCCGCCGCCAGCCGCGCCGCGTCGGCGTTCAGGCCGGCCAGCCGGGAGGCTTCCGCGGCGGCCTCGGCGGCGGCCTCGGCCCGCTCGTCGCGCGCCTTGTGATGGGCGTCCTCGGCGAGAGCCAGGGCCTCGCGGGCTCGCGCTTCGGCCTCGGCGGCGGCGCCGGCGGCGGCCCGCGCGGCCGCCAGTTCCTCGATGGCGCCGGCGCGGCGTTGCTCGCTCCGCGCGATGTCGCCGCCGATCGCCTTGAGCCGGTTGCGTTGCCGCAGACGGGTCGCCGCGGCCGACGCCGCGTCGGCGGCCATGGTCAGGCCGTCCCAGCGCCACAGCGCCCCCTCGCGGCTGACCAGACGCTGACCCTGGACCAGTTCACCCTGGAGACGCGGGCCGTCGGCGGCATCGACGATGCCGATCTGGGAGAGCCGCCAGGCCAGGGCCGGCGGGCCGCTGACCACTTCGCCGAGCGGTTTGGCGCCGCCCGGCAAGGCCGCCGCGGCCTGGCCTTTCATGCGCCGCCAATGAACCGGCGCGGCGTCATCGGATGAGGCGCCGAGGTCGTCTCCGAGGGCCGCGCCGAGGGCGATCTCCATGCCCGATTCGACATTGATTTCATCGATCAGCGCGGTCCAGGCGTGGTCGCCGCCAGGCCCCAGCATCTCGGTCAGGGCCGCCTGTTCGGCGACCAGGGCGGCATGGCCGGTCTCGGCCCCCTGAAGCGCGTCGCGGGCGGCGCTCTCGGCGGCCTGGGAGGCGAGGCGTTCGGCCTCGCCGGCGGCGGCCTGCTCGCGCCGGGTGACGACCTCGGTCTCGGCCAGGGCGGCCGCCGCCTCGGCAGCGTCGAGGGCGGCTGTTTGCCCGCCGCCGGCGCCGAGCCCGGCGCGCATCACCTCGGTCTCCTCGGCGCGTTGCCGCAGACGCGCCAGCCGCGCCACGAGATCCTCGATCTCGCGGCCCAGGGCGCCGCGCCGCGCCTCGCCGGCCGCCAGGCTGCGGGTCAGGCTATCGACGCTCTGTTCCAGCTCCTCGACCCGCTCGGCGGCGAGGCCGCGGGCCTCCCCGGCGGCGCGGGTCTGATCGGCCTCGCCGTCCTGGTCGGCGATCACCTCTTGGCATTCCTCATCGAGCCGGGCGACCGCCTCGGCGGCGTCGCGGGCCAGGCCGCCTTCGCGCTCCACATCGGCGTCGATCTGGGCGAGACGCGCCTCGAGAGCGCGCCGGGTATCGGCGAGGCGGCGTTCTTCGGCCTCGAGTTCGACCTGGGCGACTTCGAGCCGGTGCAGCGCCGCGCCGGCGCCCGCCTCGGCCTCGCGCAGCGCCGGCAGGGCGGCGGCGGCGGCGGCCTGATCGGCGGCGGCGGCGGCGGCGTCCTGGTTGTGACCGGCCACCGACCGGCGCGCCGATTGGAGCGCCTGCCCGGCAGCCTCAACGGCGGCAAGCGCGGATTTCCAGCGGCTGCCATAAGCCTGCGCCTCGGCCTGGCGGATGCGTTCGCCGATCCGGCGGTAGCGGATGGCTTGCCGGGCCTGGCGTTTGAGGCCCTGGAGCTGGGTCTCGAGCGCCGCCATGACATCGGCGAGGCGTTCCAGATTGGTCTCGGCGGCGCGCAGCCGCAGCTCGGCCTCGTGACGGCGGCTGTGCAGTCCAGTAATCCCGGCGGCCTCTTCCAAAAGCCCGCGCCGCTTCTCCGGCTTGGCCGAGATCAGCGCGCCGATCTCGCCCTGGCCGACCATGGCGGTGCTGCGCGCCCCCGTCGATTGGTCGGCGAACAGCAGCTGGACGTCGCGGGCGCGCGCCTCGCGGCCGTTGATCCGGTAGACCGAGCCGACGCCGCGTTCGATCTTACGCGAGATTTCGATTTCGGATGAATCGTTGTAGGCAGCGGGGGCGGTGCCCGCCGAATTGTCGAGCAGCAGGCTGACTTCGGCGTTGTTGCGCCGGGGCCGTGTCTCGCTGCCGTTGAAGATCAGGTCGTCCATCTCGCGGCCGCGCATCTGCCGCGCCGAGGATTCACCCATCACCCAGCGCAGGGCCTCGACCAGGTTGGACTTGCCGCAGCCGTTCGGGCCGACAACCCCGGTCAGCCCGGTATCGACCAGGATATCGGTCGGCTCCACGAAGGACTTGAAGCCGATCAGCCGCAGCCGTGTGAATTGCATATCGGCAGCGCTACCTCATATCAGCCGCCGGACAGCAGGCGTTCGAACACGTCCACGAACCGCTCATAGGGCTGCGCGCCGACCAGCTTTTCGCCGTGGATGATGAATGTAGGCGTCGAATCGATGTCGAATTCCGCGGTCCCTTCGACCCGGCTGGCGAGGATCCGGTCGAGCAGCACGCTGTCGTTGAAGCAGGCCGCGATAGCGTCGGGTTTGAGCCCGCCGAGACGGCCGATATTGGTCAGGGCGGCGATCGGATCGGCGGCCCTGGCCCAGCTATCCAGCGCGTCGAACAGGGCATTGAGGAAGTTGAAGAAAAGCCTGTCGTCGCCGTTGCATTCGGCCAAGGCGGCCGCCATGAGCGCCGGCTGGTCGAAGGGAAAATGCCGGTAGAACAGGCGGACCTTGCCGGTATCGATATAGTTCTTCTTGATCTCGGGCAGGGTCTGGATGTGGAAATTTGCGCAATGGGGGCAGGTCAGCGACGAATATTCGATCACCGTGATCGGCGCGCCCGGATCGCCGAGCACCCTTTCATCGTCCCCGGTGGCGGCGCCGTCATGATGGGCGCTTAACGGTTTCGCCAGCTTCGCGGCGAGGGCCGCCACGGCGAGCGCGGCGAGGGTGTCTCTACGATTGATCACACGGGCTCCGAGCTTGTCTGGTGGCGGACGAATCGAATCGGGCGAATTATACGGTCGCCGCCCTCACCCCTCAAGTGTCGACTCGTCCTCGACGGCATTCAAAGGGGCCTCGCCGAGAACTTCCCGCCCCAGCCGTTCGAGGGCGGCGCGCAATTTCGGATCCTCGGTCATGGCGAGATCGCGCGCCAACGCCTCCGCCTGGGCATTCGAGAGCACCTTGGGGCGAGGTTTCCGCGGCGGCTCGGGGCGCGGCGGCAACGGCCCCTGGGTGAGCACCAGCCGGGTCACCGCGCGATAGCCGAAATAGGTCGCGATTCGGTCGAGCACCAGAGGCTCGAGATGCTGCAGCTCGAGCGCCCAGGCGCCGCCGACCCGGACCTCGAGGGCGCCGGCGGGGCCGAGCCTCTCGGGCGCGGTGTAATCGGCCAGCGGGCGGCCGACGATATCCGGCCAATCGTTCAGCACCCCAGCCTCGGCGAAACCCCGCGCGCGATACAACGGCTTCGTCAGCTTCGGCAGAAGCGCGGCCAGGGCGCGGGCGCCGTGCGGTTTTTTCGCTCTAGTCATCGGTGCATATGCTGTTCTATTGCTGAGCCATGGCGAAACCATCCACCCTGTTGCTCGACTGGTACGACCGTCACGGCCGCGACCTGCCGTGGCGCAAGCCAACCGGTGGGACGCCCCTAGCCTATCACGTCTGGGTCAGCGAAATCATGCTGCAACAGACGACCACGGCGACCGTGGCGCCCTATTACCGGAAATTTATCGCGCGCTGGCCGCGCATCGAGGATCTCGCGTCGGCGCCGCTCGACGCGGTGCTCCATGCCTGGCAGGGACTGGGCTATTACGCCCGCGCCCGCAACCTCCATAAATGCGCCAGGGCGATTTGCCACTCGCATGGCGGACGGCTGCCCGACGACGAGGCGGAATTGCGCGCGCTTCCCGGCATCGGCGCCTATACCGCCGCGGCGATTGCCGCCATCGCCTTCGACAAGCCGGCCACGGTGGTCGACGGCAACGTGGAGCGGGTGATGGCGCGGCTGCACGCCGTCGAGCGGCCCCTGCCGGGCGCCAAACCGGCGCTCCGGGAACTGGCCCGAGCCCTCACCCCCGAGACCCGGCCCGGCGATTACGCGCAAGCCCTGATGGACCTGGGCGCCACGGTCTGCACGCCGCGAAACCCGGCCTGCGAGCGCTGCCCCTGGCGCGGTTTCTGCGCCGCCCATGGCCAGGGCCGGACCACGGAGCTGCCCCGGCGCGAGGCCAAACCGGCGCGCCCCACCCGGCGCGGCATGGCGTTCTGGACGGCGCGGCCCGACGGCGCGGTGCTGTTGCGGCGGCGCCCCGAGCGGGGCCTGTTGGGCGGCATGATCGATCTGCCCTCGACGCCCTGGCGGGCGCGGCCCTGGGGCCTGGCGGCGGCCCTCCGCCACGCGCCGGTCACGGCGGACTGGCGGCGGCTACCCGGCGTTGTGCATCACGGCTTCACCCATTTCGCCCTGGAGATCGTGGTGCTCGCCGCCGAGGCCGGAGGCCGCGCCGACGGGATGTGGCGCCGGCCTGATAATTTCGCCGAACTCGCCCTGCCGACCCTGACAAAGAAACTTCTCCGCCATGCTTTATCGGAATTGATCCAGGTCAAGGACTGGCCCGATTTGGCAGTCTAATCTCGCGACCATAAAGGGTAGAGAAGGTAGCACTATGAAAAGTTACTTGATGATGATCGCGGCGGCGGTGTACATGCTGGCCGCCGGGGGCGCCCTCGCCGGCGAGGGCCACGGCGACGACGATGGCCAGGCCAAGGCCGGCTCGAGTCACCAGCAGACGGCGAACTGGAGCGGGCCGCGGCTGATCATGCCGATGATGAACTCGAATCGGGGACGCATATTATTCGCCGCCAAGGGCTGCGTGGCCTGCCATTCGATCAACGGCGTCGGCGGCGAGGACGCGCCCGCCCTCGATGCCCACTCCATGCAGCCGTACATGAACTTGTTCGATTTTGCCGCCCGCATGTGGCGCGGCGCGGCGACCATGATCGTCATGCAGGAAGAGGTCTTCGGCGAGCAGATCGAATTCACCGGCGAGGAACTCGCCGATATCATCGCCTTCCTCCATGACGATGGCGAGCAACACAAGTTCTCCGAGGCCGACATCCCGCCCGAGATCATGCTCGTGATGAGCCACATGCACAAGGATTCAGGCGGCGCAGCGGAGCATGCCGAAGAGCTCGGCCACGGCGATCCGGGCGGCGAGGATCACGACGATGCGGGAACCAAGGCCCACGACGACTAAGCCGCATCAGGGGCCGCACTCCGCCAGCCGCCTGGCGACCGGCTTGAAACTTCGCCGGTGGTGTGGCGTGACCCCGAGCCGATCAAGGGCGGCGCGGTGCTCGGCGGTGCCGTATCCGGCGTTGCGTTCCCAGCCATAGCCCGGATGCGCCGCCGCCAGGCGCGCCATGATCCCATCGCGGGTCACCTTGGCGATGATCGAGGCAGCGGCGATGGACAGCGAGCGGCGGTCGCCGCCGACCAGCAGGGTCGCGCCGCAGGGCAGATCGGGCATCCGGTTGCCGTCGATCAGGGCGTGGCCGGGGACCACACCGAGGTCTTCGACCGCGCGGGTCATGGCGAGCAAGGCGGCGCCGAGGATGTTGAGGCGCTCGATTTCGCCGACCCCGGCCTGGCCGATGCCGATGGTGGCGCAGCCCTGAAGCGCCGCGAACAGGGCCTCGCGGCGGGTCCGGCTCAGGGCCTTGGAATCATCGATGCCCCGGGGTACGGCGCCGGCATCGAGGATCACTGCGGCGGCGACCACCGGCCCGGCCCAGGGTCCGCGCCCGACTTCATCGACGCCGGCGACAGGCCCGTCATGGGCGCCCTCGATCGTCAGGTCAGGGGGCATCGTCCGGCGGTTCCTTGGGCTTTCTGAATTCGCGGTAGCGGCGCAGGACGGCGGCCGCCGCCTCGCGCAGCGCCGAGGCCTTTTCCGGGTAAAGCCCCTCGATCAATTCGTCGCGTTTGGAAATGCCGCGCGCCGCCAGATCGTGGAGGCGGCGCGCCACGTCGATCCACAGGGGGCTGGTGATCAGGCTGAGCGCGATCACCGTGACAACCAGGCGGTGCCCGTCCTGCTCAATCAGGCCGTTGCCGAGGCCCAGGGCGGCGAGCACGAAGGAGAATTCGCCGATCTGGCCGAGCACCACGCCGGTCAGAAAGGCGCGCGGCCAGGGCTCGCCCAGCAATCGCAGCACGCCGACGTTCATGGCCGTCTTGCCCAGGGTGACGACCAGCAGCAGGACCAGCACGGCGCCCAGGTTAGACCAGATATAGGCGAGATCGATGAGTAGCCCGATGGACAGGAAAAACACCATGAGCAGCACACTCTGGATGGGCCGGGTGGCTTCGATGATGGCCTGACGGTCGCTGCTTGCGCCGATAAACAATCCCGCGAGAAAGGCCCCATAAGCCGCTGATAAGCCAAGAAGACCACTGATCGCCGCCGCCGCGAAGCAGGGCGCCAGGGCAGCCAGGGGGGTCAGGTCGTGATCGCCGACAATCCAACGGCCGAACGGCAGGCGGACCGGATCACGGCGCCCCAGGAAACGCACGAAGAGCACCAGGAAGCCCACCGCGAAGGCGATCGGCAGCAGGTCGGACGCCTCGAAGCCACCCTCGCTGGCCATGCCGTTGAGGATCAGCATCATCGGCACCACGGCGAGGTCCTGGGCGATCAGGATGGCGATTGTGACCCGCCCGACCTCGCTGTCCAGCTCACCGATGTCGGCGAGCATCTTGATGACCACGGCGGTGCTCGATAAGGCGATGACGAAACCCAGCAGCATGGCGATCTCGACGGACCAGCCGAACACCAGCGACAACAGCAGCATCACCACAATGGCGCCGCCGACCTGAAGCAGCGTGCCGAACAGGGCGATCCGCCAGACCTTCTTGAAGGCCTTCAGGGATAGCTCCAAGCCGATCAGGAAGAGCAGCATGAGCACGCCGAGCTCGGCCAGCAGATTGATCCGGTCGCGGTCCTCGACCAGGCCGAAGCCCGACGGGCCGAGCACCACGCCGGCCAGGATATAGCCGACCAGGGCGGGCAGCTTGAGGCGCAGCATGGCCATGCCGCACAGCAGGGCGACGACGACGATGAGGGCGATGAAGGTGATTTCGCTGTGAACGCTCATCTATTCCGATATTCCATGCGCGGTGGCCTGGACAGCGATGCTGACACAAGGCGCGGCCCGGCGCATGCGAATTTCAGATTATCCGAATTTCAGGCCTTGCCCTGATCGGCGGCCCCCTACAACAGCGAGAGTTGATCTCCGTACCGCGGTGGCGGGCGAAAGCGATTGACGTCGAGGGACCAGTCGCGCCCGGTCAGGCCGAGACGCTGCTTGGCGAGTTTGAACCGCCTGGCGATCAGATCGGCGTACACGCCCTCGCCGGTCATGCGGCGCCCCCAGGCGGAGTCATAGTCGCGGCCGCCGCGCATGCCGCGCAGCAGGCTCATCACATGATCGGCCTTGAGCGGGGCGTGGACGGCCAGCCACTCGCGGAACAGACCGGCAATTTCCAACGGCAGGCGCAGCAGAATATAGGCCGCCGATACGGCCCCCGCCTGGGCCACGGCGGCGAGGATATCCTCGATCTCGGCATCGTTGAGGGCGGGGATGATCGGCGCCACTATGGCGCCGGTGGGAATGCCCGCCCGGGCCAGGGCGCGGATCGTCGCCAGCCGTCGCGGCGGGGTCGCGGCGCGGGGCTCCAGATTGCGGGCGAGATCGCGGTCCAGGGTGGTCACCGAGACATAGACCCGGGCCAAGCTCCGCGACGCCATGTCGGCGAGAATGTCGATATCGCGGACCACCAGATAGGATTTGGTGACGATGGCCACCGGATGGTCATGGGCGCTCAGCACCTCGAGGATGCCCCGGGTGATGCGGTACTCGCGCTCGATCGGCTGGTAGGGATCGGTGTTGGTGCCGAGCGCCATGACCCGGCATTCATATCCGGGTTTGCGAAGCGCCGCGTCGAGCAGCGCCGGGGCGTCGGGCTTGGCGAACAGCCGGGTCTCGAAATCGAGGCCCGGCGACAGGCCGAGATAGGCGTGGGTCGGCCGCGCGAAACAATAGACGCAGCCGTGTTCGCAGCCCCGGTAGGGGTTTATCGAGCGGTCGAACGGCAGGTCGGGAGATTGGTTGCGGGCGATGATGCCGCGCGTCGAATCGATGGTCACCGTGGTCCGCAGGGGCGGCAAATCCTCGTCCAGTATGTCCCAGCCGTCATCCATCTCGACCGGCGCCGCGCGATCGTAGCGCGAGGCCCGATTGCTCACCGCCCCCCGGCCCTTGCGAAGCTGTCTTGGAGGCCCGGTCATCATGCCGATATGCTACGGCAGAAACTAGGACATATCAAGAACATTCAATTCGTGAACAGCGGCATGGCCCAGCTCGGCGAGCCGGGCGCCGCGCGCCGGGGCGATCAGCTTCTGTGCCAGCTATCGACGTAGGAGGCGACCTCAGCAGGCTCAGCCGCCTCGCCGATGTTCAAAGGGTCGCGCGTGTCGATCATCACCGCATATTCTTCAGTCGCCTCTTTCGGCTGGGTGAACATGTTCGCCTGGGCCTTGGGATGCGGGCCATGGGGGAATCCCGCCGGGTGGAGGGTCATGCAGCCGGCGCTCACATTGTCGCGGCTGAAAAAATCGCCGGCGTGATAGAAGATGACCTCGTCGAAATCGTCGTTCGAATGGAAGAAGGGGATCTTCAAGGCGCCGGGGTCGCTCTCGAAGGGCCGTGGGGTGAACGTACAGACCACGAAGCGGTCGGATAGAAACGTCGTATGGGCCGACGGCGGCAGATGGTAGCGGTGGCTCATCAGGGGGCAGATATCCTTGACGTTGAGCCGCACCGGGGCCAGATCGCCGTGCCACCCCACCGCGTCGAGTGGGTTGTAGGGGTAGGTGATCCGGCTGACCTCGCCCTGACGCTTGACCAGGATCAGCCAGTCGCGCTCGTCCTGCTGGGCGATGAATTCAGCATCGATGTCCGGCACCTCCAGCACCGCCGGATCGAAGATCGCATGGGGTCCGACCAGCCCCTTGTCGGGAAGGCGGTAATCGGCGCCGGTGGATTCGATCATCAACAGGGTCGCGGGCCCCTCGGGCTCGAGACGCCAGGCGGTGCCGCGCGGCAGCATGATGTAATCGCCGGTCGAAAAATTCATATGCCCGTAATCGCAGAACAACCCGCCGCCGCCGTCATGGACGAACAGCAGCAAGTCGCCGTCGGCGTCCCGCGCCAGGGCGGGCATGGCCTCGGCGAGGCGCCATTGCCTGATCTCGCAGGCGTTGTTGCGCAGGATCACGGGCGCCTGCCACGGGCTCGCCGTGGCCCCGTCCAATCGGTTCAAGTCGTACAGATGCGGCCGCAGCGGCCCCTCCAGGGAAGACCAGTCGGTCGGCGGGCGGCGATGGTGGATCATCGTCGCCGGGCCCATGAAGCCCGATTTTGAGATTTCACGTTCGACCGTGCCTTCGGGAAGTTCGCAATGGGCCTGGCGGGAGGCCGTGCCCCGGGTCCATTGAGGCTTGAAATAAGGCTTCATTCTCGAGCTCCTCTCACTGGGCCGCGGGCATGATTATGCTCCGGTGTCCAGGACACCGCGTTGTATCTGATCGCGTTCGATGGAGTCGAACAGCGCCTGGAAGTTGCCCTCGCCGAATCCTTCGTCCCCCTTGCGCTGAATGATCTCGAAGAACACCGGGCCGAGCAGGGTTTGCGTGAAAATCTGCAACAGAATCCGGCGCTCGCCGCCGCCGGCGGCGCCGTCGAGCAGAATGCCGCGCGCCTTCATCTCGTCGAGGAGCTCGCCATGACCGGGGACGCGGTCGTCCAGCATCTCATAATAGGCATCCGGCGGCGGCTTCATGAAGGCGACGCCTCGGCCGCGCAGCCTGTCGACCGTTGCGTAGATATCGGCCGTCGACAGGGCGATATGCTGGATACCCTCGCCGTTGAAACGCATCAGAAATTCCTCGATCTGACCGGCGCTGTTCGAGGCTTCCTCGTTCAGGGGAATCCGGATGCGGCCGTCGGGGGCGGTCGTGGCGCGGGAATGGAGGCCGCTGTACTCGCCCTTGATATCGAAATAGCGGGTTTCCCGAAAATTGAACAGGCTCTCATAGAACCGGGCCCAGTAATCCATCCGGCCCCGGTAGACGTTATGGGTCAGATGGTCGATCTCGAGCAGACCGCAGCCGGCCGGATGGCGCTCGGCGTCGCCGAAAAATTCGAAGTCGATATCGTAGATGCTCGAAGGTTCCCGGTAGCGGTCGATGAGATAGAGCGGCGCGCCGCCGATTCCCTTGATCGCCGGCAGCCTCAGCTCCATGGGTCCGGTCGGCACGTCGAGGGCTGGGCGCCAAGCGCCAGCAGGGCCTCGTAGGCCGCATGGGAGTCCTTGACCCGGAACGCCATGCCGCAGGCCGAGGGGCCGTGCTCCTCGGCGAAGAAGAAGGCCGGGCTTTTGGACTCCCGGTTGAGGATGAAATTGATGCCGCCCTGGCGGTAGAGCGTCACATCCTTCGAACGATGGCGGGCCAGCGCCGGAAAGTCGAGCGCGTCGAAGACGGTCTCCAGAACAGCCGGATCGGGGCCCGCGAATTCGACGAACTCGAACCCGTCAAGGCCGATTGGGTTGTCGACGGGATCAGGCGGATTTCCCATGTGCCGATAAAATCCCAAATTGAGCCGCTCGATAGAGGACCGCAGCATACAACAAGCATGACAACAATTTCTAAAGACAATCTCGATTTCCCGCGGCCCGGCAACTTCGTCTACACTCCAAACCTCACAGGCAGGGAAGACCAATAAATGAAAATCGAGGCCGGCATCGCCGCGCGCCATGAGTCCATCAAGGCGTTCAGGCGCGATATCCACCGCCACCCCGAGACCGCCTTCGAGGAGGTCCGCACTGCGGCGCTGGTCGCCGAACGGCTCCAGGCCTGCGGCATCGAGGTCCATACGGGCCTCGCCGAGACCGGCCTGGTCGGCGTCCTCAGGCGGGGCAATTCCAATCGCGCCGTGGGCTTGCGCGCCGATATGGACGCGCTCAACCTGACCGAACACAACGACTTCGAGCACCGCTCGTCGATCGACGGCAAGATGCACGGCTGCGGTCATGACGGCCATACCGCCATGCTGCTCGGCGCCGCCGAACATCTCGCCGCCAAGGAAAACTTCAACGGCACGGTCTATTTCATCTTCCAGCCCGCCGAAGAGGGCGGCGGTGGCGGCAAGAGGATGATCGAGGAGGGCCTGTTCGAACGTTTCCCGGTGGAAGGCGTCTACGGCATGCACAACATGCCGGGCCTGGGGGTCGGCCATATCGCCGCCTCGAGCGGGCCGGTCATGGCGTCGGCCGATGTGTTCATCATCACCATCACCGGCACCGGCGGCCATGCCGCCTTCCCCCATAAGACGGTCGATCCGGTGCTCATCGCCGGCGAGATCATCGTCGCCCTGCAGACCATCGTCGCCCGCAACACCGACCCGCTCCATTCGGCGGTGGTCAGCGTCACCATGATAGCGGCCGGCGAGGCGAGAAACATCATCCCCGAGACCGCCACCCTGACGGGCAGCGCCAGAACCTTCACCGCGGAGATGCGAAGACTCGTGGAAGTCAATATGAAGCGCATGATCGAGGGCATCGCCGCCGCCCACGGCGCCACCGCCTCGCTCGATTACGAGCACGGCTATCCGGCGACGGTCAATCATCGCTTGGAGAGCGAAATCGCGGCGCGGGCCGCGGCCGCCGCCATCGGCGCGGAAAACGTGGTGCATGATTTCGCACCCATGATGGGGGCCGAGGATTTTTCCTATATGCTTGAGGAGCGGCCCGGCTGCTACGTCTTCATCGGCAACGGCGAGGGCGACGCCCATCCCATGTGCCACAGCCCGGATTATGACTTCAACGACGACATCCTGCCCATCGGCATGAGCTATTGGGTGCGTCTGGTGGAGGAGGTCCTTGGTCCCGCCTGAAGCGCCGCGCCCGGCGTTCAGCGTGATAATCCCCGCGCACGACAGCGCCGATTTTCTGGCTCGATGCCTGGAGTCCGTGGCCCCCGCCGGGGGCGAGGCGATCGTCGTCGACGGCGGATCGCGCGACGCCACCCGCACACACGCCTGTTCCGGCGGGGCGCGCGTGGTGTCCTCCGAAGCCGGGCGGGGCGCGCAGCTCATGGCCGGCGCGGCTGCGGCGCGGGGCGAGTGGCTGTTGTTCCTCCATGCCGACACCACCCTGTCCGAGGGCTGGTGGGACGCCGCCAGGGGCTTCATGGATGGGCAAGCGGCGGGCGAGCCCCGCGCCGCCTACTTCCGATACGCCCTGGATGACGACGGCCCGGCGGCGCGCCGGCTCGAGGCCCTGGTGGAGTGGCGCTGCCGCTTGCTCGGCCTGCCCTATGGCGATCAGGGTCTGCTCATCAGCCGCGAATTTTACCACGCGCTCGGCGGTTACCGTCCCCTGCCGTTGATGGAGGACGTGGCGTTCATCAGGCGCATCGGCCGCCGCCGCCTGACCCGGCTCGACGCCGATGCGGTGACCTCGGCGGCGCGCTATCGCCGCGAGGGCTATCTGCGGCGGCCGTTGCGCAACATCCTCTGCCTGACGCTGTATTTCCTCGGCCTGCCGCCGCGCATCCTGGTCCGCTTGTACGGATGATTTGGCATGAGACCGCAACGCCATATCCTGCTGTTCGTCAAGGCGCCCCGCCTGGGCGCCGTGAAGACCCGCCTGGCGGCCGATATCGGCATGGTCGAGGCCTGGCGATTCTACCGCGCCTGCCTGGCCGGGGCGCTGCGCCGCCTGGGCCGCGACAGCCGTTGGCGCTGCTCGCTGGCGGTCACCCCGGACCGCTTCGTCCGCCCCGGCGACCGGGCCCAGGGCGGCGGCGATCTCGGCGCCCGCATGGCTCGCGCCCTGAGGCATATGCCGGGCGGGCCGGTGGTCATCATCGGCGGCGACATCCCCGACATCGAGAGCGCCGATATCGTCCGGGCTTTCCGTGAGCTCGAACGCCGCGATTTGGTCTTCGGGCCGGCCTCCGACGGCGGCTTTTGGCTGGTCGGGGCGCGCCGCCGCCGTCCCCTGCCCCGCGATTTATTCCGCCATGTGCGCTGGTCGAGCGCCCACGCCCTGGCCGACACCCTGGCCGGCCTCGGCGGCCGATGCAGCACCGCCCTGATCAGGCAGTTAGACGATATCGACAACGGCGACGACTTCCGGCGCTGGCGTGCGACGAAACAAAGATGATCAGCCGCTCGACCTCCAGGGGCATCGCCTGGATGGCCCTGACCGGCCTGCTGTTCGTCGCCGTGACCGGCATCGTGCGCCATCTCGGCAGCGACATGAACCCGATCCAGGCGGCGTTCATCCGTTATGCCATGGGAGTCGTCATCATGGCCCCGCTGCTGCTGCGCGTGCGCTGGTCGCGATTGGCCCCCAGGCGGCGGCTCGGCCTGTATCTGGCGCGCGGCGTCGTCCATGGGGCGGGGGTCATGCTGTGGTTCTACGCCATGGCCCATATCCCCATCGCCGAGGTCACGGCCCTGGGCTTCACCGCGCCGATCTTCACCACCATCGGCGCCGCCCTGTTTCTCGGCGAGAGGGTCCGCGCCCGGCGCATCGGCGCCGTCCTGGTGGGCTTCGCCGGCGCCATGATCATCCTCCGGCCGGGCATCGCGGCGATCGATCCGGGGGCCATCGCCCAGCTCATCGCGGCGCCGCTGTTCGCGGCCTCGTTCATTCTCGCCAAGAAGCTCACCGAGACCGACTCGAGCGGCGTCATCGTCGCCGCCCTGACCGTCATCGTCACCCTGATGCTCCTGGGGCCGGCGATGCTGGTCTGGCGGACGCCGACGCCCGGCGAGTTGGGATGGCTGTTCGCCACCGCCGGCTTCGCCACCGCCGGGCATCTCACCCTGACCCAGGCGTTCCGCGCCGCCGAGATCACGGTCACCCAGCCGGTCGCCTTCCTGCAACTGATCTGGGCGACCCTGCTCGGCTTCTACGTGTTCGGCGAACAGCCCGACCTGTTCACCTGGATCGGCGCCGCGGTCATCGTCTCCAGCGCCACCTACATCGCCCACCGGGAGATCAGGAACCGCTGAGCCTATTCATATTGAGCAGGTGCAGGCAGATCAGCATGACATTGGCGGCGAGCAGGGCGGTCATGCCGGCGGAATCATGGGGCGGGCTCACCGTGTTGACGTCGCAGGCGACGATGTTGAGCCCGGCGAGGGCGCGTAAGGCGGCGATGCCTTCCCGCGCCGTCAGGCCGCCCCAGGTCGGATCGCAGACCCCCGGCGCGCAGGACGGGTCGAACACGTCCATGTCCCAGCACAGATAGACCGGTCGCGCGCCAATCGCCGCGACCATCTCGGCGATGACCGTATCGATGCCGCGCTCGAACAGGGTATCGGCGGTGACCAGGCGATAGCCGAAGGCGCGGGTGAAATCGAGAATGTCGGGATGGCGGCAGGTGCCGCGAATGCCGATATGCCACGACTCCTCGGTGTCGATCAGGCCTTCCTCGGCGGCGCAGTTGAAGGTCGTGGCGTTGGTGTAACGGCGCTGGCCCTCGATCGGATAGGCGTCGGTATGGGAATCAAAATGCACCACCACCAGGCCGTCGTGGCGCGGCCCCAGGGCGCGCAGCTGGGGCAGGGTCACCGCCCCGTCGCCGCCCATGGTGACCGGGATGGCGCCGGCCTCGGCGATCCGGTTGACCGCCGCCTGCATCACTTCATGGGCCTCCTCGACGCGCCCGGAAATGACGTTGGCGTCACCGCAATCGACCACCGCCAGATCGGCGAGCGGGTCGCGCATGGAGATCGTCGGATAGGGCCCGTCGAGGCGGATCGCCTGATCGCGGATCGCCCCCGGCCCCTGACGCGCGCCGATCCGGTAGGGATCGGCGCCGCAGTCGAACGGCATGCCGAGGATGGCGGCGCGGGCGCCTTCCAGACCGGTGCCCGCGGGCACGCCCATGAAACCCCGGGTGGGGCGGAATATATGCGAATCCAGTGTCGTCATCGTCCTCATCGACCTCTCTCGAAGGCTATAAAAAGTTTTGAGAGCGTAACCGCTTTTACCCGGCCCCGGCAATCACCGCCGCTCAGGACGGCAAGCGGAGGCTGCCGAACCTGGTCTCGGCCCAGCGCGCCAGACGCAGCACCGGGTAGCAGTAGACGAAGTACATGAGCGCGGTCATGCCGTAGATCAGCATCAGTTCCCGGGGATGACGCTGGGTGGCGTGTTCACCGGCCCGCACCAGCTCGGCGATGCCGATGACAGAGACGATGGAGGTACCCTTGATGATGATGACGTAGATGCCGCCCATGGGCGGGATCATCATTTTCAGGGCCTGGGGCAGGATCACATGGCGCATGCTTTGCCAAGCCGTCATGCCGGCCGAGCGCGCAGCTTCGCCCTGGCCGTTCGGCACCGCCTCGACGGCGCTGCGGACAATTTCCGCCACATAGGTCGAGGTATAGAGGCTGAGGGCGATGACCGCCGCCGGAAAGGCTTCCAACTGGAGCCATGAAATTCCGGTCTCCGGCAGAATGAAATAGATCACATAGAGATGGATCAGGAACGGCGTTCCCCGCAACGTATGGATATAAATTCCCAGCGTGGAGGAAACCGCCCAGCCGCCCACCGTGCGCAGCATGCCGACGACGAAGCCCAGAGCACTTCCGCAGAAGATGGTGATCAGGGAAATTTTGAAGGTCATCCACAAGCCTTCGACAAGGAAGGGCATGGTCAGCTTCATGACATCGATCATGCGCGCGCCCCCCCGAGTCTGCGCTGGGCATAATTGGAGAACAGCAGCATGATCGCGTAAATCACCAGGTACAGGAAAGCGACCGTGAGGAATGCCTCGTTGGGCATCAGCCGCTCGCTGAGCACCGTCAAACCGGCGCCGAAAAGCTCGAACACGCCGATGAAGCTGACCAGGGACGAGTCCTTGATGAGCACCGCCGTCTGGCCGAGCAGCGGCGGCAGGACATTGGCGACAGCCTGGGGCAGGACGACGTACCGCATGCGTTGCAGATAGGTCATGCCGACGGATTGGGCGCCCTCAACCTGGCCCTTCGAGATCGACTCGATACCGGCGCGGATGATCTCGCTCATATAGGCGCCGGCGTTAAGGCCGAGGGCGAGGATGCCCCCTTCGAGCTCGTCCAGGCGGCGATCGAGAATGGGCAGCGCCGGCAAGGAAAAATAGATCACATAGATCTGGATCAGCAGCGGGGTCGAGCGGATCGCCTGCACATAGCCGGCGGCGAGGCGCCATAAAATCGGGTTGGACGATATCCGCATGATCGCGGTCACCGTGCCGATGACCAGGGAAAAAATCAGAGACAGCAGCGAAATCCACATGGTCGCCGTCATGCCCCGGGTGAACTCGGGGACATACTGGGCGACGACGCGCCAATTGTAGTAATCGAGAATCCAGTCCATGGCCGCGATTATCCGATATCCTGACCGTTCGTACCAAGGAGCAGTAATAAAGACCCATAGAGACGACTTCCCGTGGTTTTCGGCTAGGCGCGCGCGGCGCCGCGATGCTGGAGCATCGCAAGACGGGCGGAACGACGTCCGATGCGCCTCGGGAAGCCGCCGCCTGCGGTCGCGTCCGCTCACCCCCGGAGTGCGTCAGAAAGCCTAACCGATGCTCAAGCATCGCCCGCGGCTTCCGACCTCACCCGGGAATAAGCGGACACGATCTCTATGGGT
>Ga0066376_10001033_pt1 | contig 26965 bp, 23 predicted proteins | sample Knorr_S15_td_Bot_FD_77009 | JGI IMG/M metagenome (GOLD analysis project Ga0066376, IMG submission 77009) | Marine microbial communities from Southern Atlantic Ocean transect - Knorr_S15_td_Bottom_ad_5009_LV_A | ecosystem: Environmental > Aquatic > Marine > Oceanic | place: Southern Atlantic... | reverse complement strand
GCTAAGGCGACTTCTTCCGTTGCCCTGACCCAACCAAACCGCGCACGGCGTTCCAGAGTGGACAACGCGATATTATCCCGGACACGCATAGGGAGGACCAGACCGTATCGTTTACGGTCCTCCGGTACAAGACCGATACCTGATTTCATGGCGTCTATCGGATGTCTGATATGAACAGGCCGACCCGAAATATAGATCTGCCCGGTAGCCATTGGGTCCAGGCCGAAAAGCGCCTCGAGGACTTCCGTACGACCGGCCCCGACCAGACCGGCGAGACCCACCACTTCACCGGCATGCACCGTGAATGAAATATGCTCGAATTTACCCGGACTGGTCAGGTCTTCTACACGAAACACCTCCACGCCGGGATCGGACTGCACATGCACCGGGAAGTAAGCTTCGAGCGTGCGACCGATCATCAGGTTAATCAACGCGGCTTCATCCAGCGCCCGGGTGGGGGTTGTAGCGACATGCTGCCCGTCACGCAGCACCGTCACGTGGTCGCTCAGCCGGAAAATTTCATCCAGATGGTGGGATATATAGATCGTCGTAACGCCTTGAGACTTCAGCCGTTCTATTTGTTCAAAGAGCCGCTCCACTTCCACATGGGAGAGGCTGCTTGTCGGCTCGTCGAAAATAAGCACACGGGCGCCGCTACCTATGGCCGCTGCGATCTGTACCAATTGCCGCTGTCCAATAGACAGACCACTGATGGGCAGGCGCACGTCTATATCCGCTTCGATGGTTGTCAGCATCTGCCGGGCGCGTGTGTCCATGAGTCGACGAGAAACAAACGAACCGCGGGTCGGCAGCGTCCCCAGACACAGGTTCTCCGCTACCGATAGATTTTCACAAAATACCATCTCCTGATGAACGATACCGATACCAATTCGTAACGCATCCCGCGGCTCAGTAAACCGGACCGGCCGGCCGTCGATCCATATCTCCCCTTCATCATGCGGAAAGATGCCGGCCAGGATTTTACCCAACGTGCTTTTACCCGCGCCGTTTTCTCCGACCATCGCATGACACGACCCTACATCGATATGAAAACTCACATCTTTAAGGGCCACCACGCCGGGAAATCGTTTGGATATATTTTGAAATCGGATCAAAAAAGTTGAACGTTGAAAAGTTGAAAAGTTAGATTCTCTGCCCTATTGCCTGATTGAAGACCGCTCGCTTACGCCCTTCTGCATACTGCCTCCTACTTACTGCTTACTATCCATCTGCAGGTACATCTCCGGCACATCGGTAAATCCCCAATCCCTTAACTGTCTGGCCCAATCACCCAGATTATCTTTTGATACCCGCACCAATTCCATAGGGTTGATTACCGGTATTTCTTTGTTAAGATGTACTTTGTCGATAATCAGACGAACGGATTCATATCCCCATAAATACGTCGGTTGTGCCCACAATACTGGCACGATATCCTGTTCCACATACGGCAATTCGGGCGGCAAGGCGTCCACGGAGACGATTTTCATTTTGTCGGGGTCCAGATCCGTCAGCAGCGTCTGAGTGAATAGAGCCCAACCGCCGACCATCGCCCAGCCGTTGATCTCCGGATACGCATTGTTTACACGAACCACTTCAGCGGCCGCATCCTGGGGCGTTTCGATATGGTAGAACGTGCCGACGATGGAGATATCAGGATGTTGTTTCGCTGACTGTATCACGCCTTCGACCCGTTTACGCAGGTTAGGCGCATTCTGATTACCGGCCAGGATGGCGACCTGACCTTTCCCATCCATTACACGGGCCAGCTCCTCCATCACCAGTTGCCCGGTCTTGATGTCGTCTACGCCATAAAACGCGAAGCGCCTGGAATCGGGTGCATCACTGTCGAATGTCATCACAGGCACGCCCCGGTCCACCGCATCATTAATGGCGCCGGTGACTTTGGCAGCATCGGAACAGGAGATCAGAACTACATCTGCCCCTTCATTCACCGCCTGGGCAATACGTTGCGCCTGTACCTGACCGTCCTCAGTCGGCGGTGTACGCCAATCGATCACAATGTCGATACCATGTTGTGCCGCCAGTTCTTTGGCTGCCGCTTCAGCGCCTGTCCGCGCGGACAGGAAAACCGGGTTGGTCGAACTTTTGGCAATCATGGCAATGGTCAGCGTGTTATCGGACGGCTGTTCTGCCTTCTGCCCGCATCCCGAACTCAGGATGAAGATAAGTCCTGTTAAACAGAGTAACAAACGGTTCATGGATCGTCCCCTATTTATATATCGGAAAATTTTTCGATTTTTAATCTTCTCTTCTCCTCTTCCCCTCTTCCTCCCCTTGTTTCTTCCTCTCAAGCCTCTTTCGCAAGTCGGCGGGTGGTGAAATGCTGGTTCATCTGATCCAGAACGACAGCGGCAATGATGGCACAGCCAATGATGATCCATTCGTAGTTCTGATCAAGATGCAACGTGCGGATGGACTGTCTGATCAGCACAATCAGTGTGGCCCCCAGCATGGCGTTGACGGCGTTGCCCCGGCCACCGCGTAGACTGGCGCCACCCACCACAGCAGACGCGATGACATACAGTTCGTAGCCCGTCGCGTCTGCGCACGAGGCCGACCCGTAGTAGCTGATACCAACAAACGCCGCAATGCCTGCGGTGAGGCCGGAAAGGATATAGACCCCGATCAGAATGCGATTGATTCGCAGGCCGGCGTATCGGCTGGCATCCACATTTCCTCCGACGGCAAAAATATGGCGACCCATTACCGTACGGGAGAGATAGATGGCGCCGGCTGCAGTTATAATTAACATGATGATCATGGGCATGGGGTAAAGCGCATCGCCACCGATAGACCACTTAACGACATCAGTCAGGGATGGTGGTACCAGAATGCTTTCGGCTTTACTGGTTACAAAGGCAACGCCCCGAAATATCCACATCGTACCGAGCGTTACGATAAACGGATGTACGCGCAGTCCGACCACCATAGCGCCGTTAATCAATCCACAGAGCACACCGATGCCTACACACATGCCAAGAGCTAAAACAACAGCCACGAACGGGCTTTCCGGGCCGATAGCCCGCAGCATCATGGCCGTCATCACGCCGGCCAGCGCGTAAACGGCCCCGACGGACAGGTCGATGCCACCGGAAATAATGACCACAGTAGCGCCTACCGCCATGATGACAAAAAAACTGGCATCTGTAGCCGTCTGCATGAGCGTATAGGAGTTCAGGAAATTATTGACCACCTCTCCGGTAACTCGGTTGACATGGTCGCCGGCGGATAGGGAGAGGATCGTGCCGATCAGCAGGATAACAAACAGCAACCCTGCCTGTTGTGAATTAAGCAGCGTACGAAGCATGGATAATAGTTGGCTAGGTCTTCTCGGATGGTCGTTATTAGTCGTCGATGTACCGATAATCCAGGATAAAAGGTCTGTAGATACAAATCAAGGAAAACCTGGATCCTATCCCCCAGCCCCCTTCTCTGGGAGGGAAGAGGGCGAGAGGTGACTTGATCTTATGTAGAATTACGCCTATTTTGACCTTCCCCCTGTAGCGGGGACCGAAGGCATTGCCTTCGAGGGGGCATTCAAGGAGGCCTCAGCCCGCTGTTTTCTCTGCGCGAAGGGCGCTTTCACGGCGCAGATCTTCTTCTTTTCCTTCGATTTTCTGTTCTAACAATTTGATGCGATCCAGGATACTCTGCACCTCTACATCGCCGGACACATCCGTGATCCCTTCCTCAACCACCATCTGATGCACTCGCCCGCCCAATTCGGTCATCTGGCTACGGATGTCACTCTTGGCCGACTGAACTTCCAATTTGGTCCGGCCTTTCCTGGTCAGATCCTCCGCCAAATCCAACGCTTCGGACAGGCTTTTACGAACAGCATAAAACGAACCGTCCAACTCCTTCTTGATGGTGTGCCAGAGACTCATAATAAAGCTCCTTTCGGTAGTTCTTGTAAATAGCAAATAAAACCATAGATCCGGGTTTTATATTCTGTTGTCTATAATATAAGACTCGCGATCAACACAGCAGGTTTCAAAATAATGGAAGAGGGAATCTTCAGATAGGAGCCATGATTAAATAACCAGGCCATTTTATCCGGCAGCGAGAGGCCGTCGGTGGATGGCAGCAAGTAGCGGGTAGCAAGGTGTTATTTACTGGGAGAGAGCGAAAGCGATGATATTGACCCCCATTTGAAAAGCGGTTTCCCGCTTTTGTGGAGGATCATTGTGGGTTTTCGGATCAGCCCAGCCATCGCTGATGTTGCTTTCATACGTGTAATACACGATCAGTCGGCCATCATGGAACAAACCGAAGCCTTGGGGGGGCTTACCGTCATGTTCATGATGTTTGGGTAATCCGGATGGAAAATCATAGATGATATGGTAGATCGGATGGGAATAGGGCAGTTCGACAAACGACTTGTCAGGAAAAACCCGTTTCATCTCACGACGGAAAGCCTCATCCATGCCGTAATCATCATCAGCATACAGAAATCCGCCATGCGTCAAATACGAATGGAGATGTTGAATTTCGGTATCGGTCCATTTGATTTCACCATGGCCGGTCATAAACAAAATGGGGGATGAAAAAAGTTGATCATCACCCAGACCGACAATACGCTGATTTATATTGGTTTCTATACCAGCCCGGCGCTGCAGTTCCCGCGCAAGATTAGAAAGCGCCTCCGGATCATTATACCAATCTCCGCCTCCGGTATACTTAAGCCGGGCTATGGTAAGCTTACCGTTGTCTGCCATACTCACGGAAACCGCCTGACCCATAATCAGACAGAAAAGGAGACCGGCAACGACTGCTCGACCCTGGTTAATGGACATGCCGCCTTCCCTAAGATTTTCTGGCACGCTGAGTCGCTGAACGACCCGGCCTGCTTGAAGGGCTGCGTTCCGTACGTCCGCCGCCGACACTTCGCACCCGTTGTCCTCCGCCGATAACAGCCATGAGATAGACCAGACCTACTGCCAAAAGACCCAGAATCAAGGTCCCAACGATACTGAATAACAATGTTGAAAACACAGTTCACCCTCCGATATGTTCCTGTTGACCAATATTATGCAAACTCCAATTAAGCAGGCGACGCATGTCGGCAAACCGTGTTCTGCTGGATACTCCACCAAGTACCACGGCAATCACATCATCACCTGACTGACTGCGGGCGCGCATGACCAGGCAATACCCCGCCTTACGAATATATCCTGTTTTACTGCCGATAGATTCCCAGAGATCAGCATCCGCCTGATCGCCCCGCAACAAGCGGTTGGTTGTCTTAATGTTATGAACACGGCGATCCGTGCGGTATGTATATGCTTTCGTTGTTAAAACTTCAGATAGGACATCATTCTGTAAGGCCGTCCAGAGCAACGCCGCACAATCGACAGCTGTGGATACATTGCCTGCATCCAATCCAGTAGGTTCGGTAAAACGGGAATTTAACAGCCCGAGTGACGCCGCTGTTTGATTCATCCGTTCCACAAACTCTTTGTTTGACAGTCCGGAAACGCGTGCCAACACCCGGGCGGCGACATTGTCGGATGAAATCAGGGCGGCATAGAGTAGATCTTTGACAACTACTTTTTCCCGATACTTGAGCTGGGTCCAATTCGCCCGGTATACATCCTGACGGGAGATTTGGATGCGTTTACTAAGATCCGGATTCATATTCATCAAAGTCACCGCAGTCATCAGTTTGGTGATGCTCGCGACAGATAATCGGGCCATCGGATTCTTCCGGTAAAGTACTTCTCCGCTTTGCATGTTGAGGATCAAAGCCGCTTTAGCCCTTACACGAAAGGACATGTCACGCGTCGCCACAGGCTTCGATGTACGCGGGTCGGACGACTGAGGCGCCGCCACATCAATAGCCGTCACCACCAACAAGCCGGTCAAGACAAAAATCCAGATTGATCGCTTCACGGTAATTCCTCGTTTAAACACACGCTGACCATCATACTTCTGGAGGATAACAATATATCATTTTGTAATATGAGCTATTGCTACCGTCAAGGATTTTCCGGTAAATTAACCGCCACGCCGCCTTCCCGATTCACCAAACCGACCAGTGTAGACGCGTCAGAAGAAGAGAGTCCTTCATCATTTTCTGATACCGGCTGCTCTGAATCTTCTTCCGGAATGACACGTTCCATCAAGCTGAGGCTGACCATCACCTCTGGCGTAGGGAAGCGGTAAGGCAAGGAAGGGATGATCTTCAGATTACGTCTGATAATTTGACTATCGGTGATTTGGGATAGATCAATGGGTGGTGTCGTAATCACCTGTTTTATCTGCTTTAATTCATTTTCACGACCGGGGAATTCGATTGAGGGCGGATCCACGACTACATCTGTCAGCTCAAGCCCTTCCGCCAGTTCGCCGATCAGATCATAGTCGATAATCAAACGGCGGGTGATCAGTCGGTCGAACTCCATCGTCCATGATCTCGGTTCAATAAAGGTCGTTTCCACGCCAAACGGCAATCGCAGGTTATCTTCAGTAAGATCTATGGTCTGGGAGCCTGGGACAACATTATTCAGATTGATCATGACCCGCACCTGATCGGGCGTCAGTATGGATATACTGCCGCGTGGTCCGCGTACACGAACCTGAATTTCATTCACAGGGTTGCTGACAATATCCATATTCGCCGGCATATTCTGATATTCAAGCACAGCGGTCAGGGATATTTCCGACCACTGTTGTCCGACCAGAACGAACCAGAGCAGGAAAGAGAGCCCTAAAGCCATGAACTTAGCCACCAGGTTCTTATGCATCAATTCGCGATAGTTAAGACGACTGGTTATCGCTTGGACCACCCATTCTTTGATAGAGGATTTAGCGCGAATCCGGGGAAGCAGGGCGGATTCCAGATTCTGACGCAGCTGATCCTCACCGGTCATCGTTTCAATCTCACCACTACGCGTCAGAGAGACGACCCCTCTTTCCTCAGAAATAACTACACACAGCGTATCTCTATGCTCGGAGATACCGAGCGCCGCACGATGACGCGTGCCGTATTTTGGCGGCAAGCCTTCCCGGGTAGAAAGTGGGAGATAACATCCGGCTTTGGTCATCCGATTTTTTTCGATAATCACGGCGCCGTCGTGCATGGGAGACGATTTCTGGAAAATACTGACCAACAGTTCCTGCGTAACCAGGCTGTCAAGCTGTATGCCATCCTGTATCGCATCCGAAATAGGCGTGGCTCTGGGAAAAACCAACAGGCCGCCGATACGTTGATCTGCCAGGAAAAAACTGACTTCTGCGATTTCTGTAAGAATCGCACGAGGGACGGGACCGCCCTTTAACCTGATGATTGCGAGAGGACTGACTTTCTCAAGAAGCTGACGGATTTCCGGTTGGAATATAACAATGGCCAACAATAGAATAATGCCAAGAAGGTATTGGAGCAGCCAACTCGTTAAAAATAAACCACTCCAACTGGAAATGCCATAGAGCAGCCCCAGGCCGCCCAAGCCAACCAGTATCTGAAACGCCCTGGTGCCCCGTCCCCAGACATAGAGGCTATAGATCAGGATCGCTACGATAAGAATATCAAAGTAGCTCTGCCAGTTCAGGGAAAGCAAACTGATCGGGTTGATCATCGAGGCCGTCTCCAGCAATCCAGGGTAAGGTATGTCAAACTGCCAGCAAAACCGTGAGGTATCCAGAAATATTCAGCGTTTCATAATTTAAGGATACTATACTATATGGATACAACCTGTTTTTTACGTATCTTCATAAAAAATAACAAGAAAAGCCCCTTTGACAATGATCCTCATCACATTTCAGAGGACTTTTTAAGGTTTCAGAATTATATCTATCTATATTATATACCCGAATAGGGCGAAAAATGTTTCAGTCTATGTCTGCAAATTTTGTCGTACTCTACGGTTTTCGATACGTAGGTTCTAAACCCTGAACAATTCACCCATTTTCTTGCCCAGTACTCTTCCTGTAGCGAGCAAACTGCATGCCAACAAAACCATGCAGAGCATTCCCATGGCGCTGGCCATATAGGATCCATCGGCAATCCGACCCATCAGGGCGTAAATGGCTTTGGTAATCGGATAGTATTGTTCTTTGACCGCCAGAATCAGGCTGTCGCTGACTTCCAGCATGGCAAAGGAAAATGAGAGGATGGCACCGGCTACGAGATTGGCCATGACCAGAGGCATGGTAATTTTCCAGAGGGTTTTAAGAGGCCCCGCTCCCATATTCATGGAAGCTTCTTCGAGGGAAACGCTCATCTGCTGAAAGCCGGCATAGGCTGCTCGAACCATATACGGCAGACGACGGACCGCATAGGCAATGACCAGCAGCGGAAATGGCGAAATGCGTACATCCAGCCAGGTACCGGAGAAACCGGCGATATACCCGAAGGCCAGTACCAGGCCCGGCAGAGCCAGGGGTAGCATGGCTACCGCATCCAACATATCCTTAAATGGAAATCGTCGCCGTGTCAGCAGATACGCGATCAAAACGCCTATAAGGATATCCAGCACCGTACTCAACACACTCAAGAACAAACTGTTTTTAATAGACAACAACGTCAGATCATGATCGAAGATCTGGCTATAATATGCTCCGGTATAAGAGGCCGGTAGTACCGTCATAAACCAGCGATCTGAAATGGAAGTCAGCATCACACTTAAATGTGGAATCAGTGCGATACCGGCGATGGAAAGCAACGCGCCATAAATAACCACGGTCTCAGCGAGTGTAGCGCGGTGCGCAGATGAAACCACATGTCCTCGAGAGATCATTTCATACCGGCGTCCTCCGAAGAATTTCTTGGATAGGTAAAACAAGACCAGCGTCACGATCACCACAAGAACGACCAGCGCGTACCCCATCGGATTTTCATGCACATCCGTAGCCATATTGAAGATCTGAACGGCCACCACCTCACGAAATTCAAAGATCAACGGGGTGCCGAGGTCCGTAAAAGCCCAGATGAAGACGATAATCGCCCCGGCGAAATACCCCGGTAGCATCAACGGAAAGGTCACCGTACGAAACAGCCTGAATCCACTGGCGCCAACATTCCGGGCGGATTCTTCCAGGCTGGGGTCCACATTGGCCAGGGCGGCGGCGATATTCAGGTACATGATAGGATAAAGGTGTAAGGCTTCAAGAATCACCACCCCCCAGAATCCACCACCGCCGAAGAAATCGATAGGTGTATCGATAAAGCCCAGATCCATAAGAAGCAAATTAATCGATCCGAAGCGGGCGAACATCTGCTTCATACCGATCGCCCCGACAAACGGAGGCATGACCATGGGTACCAGCATCAAGCCGCTGAGCAACCCTTTACCGATAAACTCATACCGTACAAGGACAAACGCAATCGGCAAGCTGATGATCGTCGTGAGGATCGTGGTGACAATACCTAACTCAAAGCTGTTCAACAAAGCCCGCTGCTGTACCGGACTTTGCAACATCAAGCTGAAAAACTCTACGGAAAACTGGCCATCTGTATAGAACGCGTTCAGAAAAACATAGGCCAGCGGATAAATTAAAAACAAACCGAAGAAAACCACCAGGAGACCCAGCAGTATGGCCAGGCCGGGGGTTAAATCTGAGAAGTCGAGTTTACGGGACATAGGTGAATTGGTGATTGGTGATTGGTGATTGGTGATTTAAAGCGATTTCAATTCACCAATCACTAAATCACTAATAGTCCTCACTCCGTTTTCTCCAGCACTACCACATGAGAAGCATCAATGGTCAGCCAGATCATATCGCCTGTTTGCGCTTTGCGCTGATCTGGATATGAGTCGATAAGCTTTAAATACGAATCTTCGTTTAATTTCAATGTATACTGTTCATGTTCACCCAGATACATGATCTGAGAGACCTCTGCCTGGATATGATTGCCTTGTTCCGATACACCGTTTTCATTGATATGAATAGATTCAGGACGGATGGAACAGACCACCTGAGAGCCGGCGCCTATGCCTGACGGCAGTTTAACTGTTGAGTGCAGAATGCCCATGGAGGTTTCGATCTGAATCTCCGGTTCGGTAGCGACTATTTTACCGTTGATAAAATTTGTTTCACCGATAAAACCGGCGACGAAAATGCTTTCGGGACGGGTATATATCATCCGGGGCTCCCCGGTCTGACGTACTTCTCCCATACTCATCACCGCGATACGATCCGCCATCGAGAGCGCTTCTTTCTGATCGTGTGTGACATAAATCATCGTTGTGCCGGTTTCATCATGAATACGACGAATTTCATCGCGCATTTCCAGTCTTAATTTTGCATCTAAATTAGACAGGGGTTCGTCAAGCAGGACCACATCGGGATTGATCACCAGAGCCCGGGCCAGAGCGATCCGCTGTTGCTGCCCGCCGGACAGTTGATTCGGCGAACGCTTCGCATAGGTCTCCATGCGAACCATGGCCAAGGCTTCTCCCACCCGCTGATTTTGCTTATCTGAAGAAATTTTACGCAGAGCCAAACCATATGCGACATTCTCCCATACGGTCATATGGGGCCAGAGCGCATAGTTCTGGAATACCATCCCGGTATTTCGTTTATGCGGCGGTGTATTACTGACATCTCGATTATCAAATAGAATACGTCCCGCTGTAGGCGCATAGAATCCGGCGATCGATCTGAGCAGAGTTGTTTTACCGCAGCCAGACGGCCCCAGAAGGAAAAAAAGCTCCCCTTCTTGAATCTCCAGAGAGACATTCCTAACAGCTGTTACTTCACCGAATTCTTTAGTAACATGTTCTAACGTTACACTGACCATACAGGATATCCATCGTGAAAAAAGGTTGCATTATGAACATAGCGCCAATCATTCCCCTCGTCTCCTCTTAAGCCACCAGAGATAGACGATCAGAATCGTCATCAGACCACCGCTACCCCCAAGAAGAACGAGTTCAGCCACGGGCATCTCCAGGGCGCCTGCGCCATATTTTTGTTCTACCATCTGGGTCCAATCGAACAGCATCCGATTACGATACGCCTGATCCCGCCAGCGATTACGTCCCATATCGAGGGCTTCTTCTTCTGTAATGGGCATGGCGGCGAGCATCGGCAGAACCGAGTCGACATTACCTTCCTCAATCGCCTGCTGCCAGCGTCTCTTGAGCTGGTTATGCGCATCAATAATAAAAGTGCCGATCAGATCGTTAATAATACCCCATCTCGCCGATCCTTTTTCGGCATCGTATACAAACGTAGAGGTCCAGGTAAACGGATTGAAGGTGACCGAGGTATAGGCTGGGTTGATGCGTCGATACAGATCGGGAAGGACTGTAAACCGGCTCAATTGAAACCGTTCCGGCCCCCTGGGTGTACCGGGCTTCTGCATCCATAATCGTTGCCCAGCCTCCGAAAACACAAAACGTAGAAAAGATCGGGCTATTTCCGAATTAGGTGCGCCCTTCAGCATACCGATGGCATCCGGGTTCAGAATGGTCAGGTTGTCCGGCATCGTATAGCCAATCATCTCTGGACCGACTTCATTGATCTGCGCCCAGGCGTAGAAGTCGATAGCCATGCCGTAAGCGATTTCGCCGGTGGTAACATCTTTGGGCACCTGGCTACCCGTATTGGCAAAACTCCGTGCGTTGGCCCCCAGAGCCGTGATGATCTGCCAGCCTCGTTCCCAGCCGTAGGCCTGTAAAATAATTTCAAAGGGCATGTGCGCGCTGCCGCTTTTGCGTGGATCAGCCGAACCCACCCAGGAAAACAGGGCCGGATCGGCTAAATCTTCCCATGTTTTGGGATTGGGCAGGTGCATCCGTTGCATCACCCGTTTGTTAAAAATAATCCCGAACCCTGCCATAGTGGCGCCATACCAGTGATAGTCCGCATCATAGAGTGGAAACCCGCCTGCTTTTTGAGGTATAGCAGAGAGCAATGAATCCGGTAGTTGATAAGGAGCAAGCAAATCCGCACGGGATAATTCGAGATAAGGGTCGCTACCGCCGCCGAACATCAGGTCGATATCGATGCCGTCCGGTTTGTTTGAAAATTCGGATTTGATAAAACGGAGTACGTCCGATGTCCCGCCGACATCCATCCATTCGACCTTGACCTCCCGCCCCGATTCAGCCTGATAAAATGCTTTGAACCCTCGTCCGAACTCGTAGCGAATTCCTTCCCAGTGAGGCGAGATGATGACCAGACGATCCTGGGCAAGGCTACCGGATGGACGGCTAAAGCATAAACAAATACAGATAATAGAGGAGAGTAAGATGGGTTTCATTGTAGGATAATACGGATGGAAGGGGGGAGGATGAGTCTATATCTTTTTCCACCCCTCCACCCCCACCCTCCCATCCGGTCTTAATCTATTTCCCCCTGGCCATCATGGCCACAATCCCGCCGGTGAGAATCGAGAGCACGGCGGCCAGTCCCAGAGCAACGGGCGGGTCCAGACCAATAAGTCGTTCATTAATACCCAACAGAGCCGCCAGACTGATGACGGGCAGGAAAACAGCCGATATGGTAGATAACCGTCCTATGGAGGTATTCAGCTGGAGGGCTGTTCCCGTCGCTGCCGACAGACTGAGATCCGACAGCCTTTCTTGATATAAGGATAACGTCTCGACCAGATATTTAAGTCGATGGTAGACATCCCTTATCTGAATGATGGTCTCAGGTTGTAACGGCAGGTTGCCTTGCGTCCACATATCATGTACCATCTCACATTGCGGACTGAGTATCTGAAGTGAATTCGCCAGTTGATGTTTTTTTTCTACAATTATCTGTATGTCATGCTGATTAGCCAATTGGCTGAGGTCACTCTCAATAGCGGCAATATCGGCGTCTAACTGATCTGTCAACGGCTCCAGATGGTCCGTCATCGCCTGCAGGATCAGGGCCATGGCAAATCCAGGTGAACGCATCAGGAGATAATCCTGTTGAATCCGATCCTTGACTTCCTGTAGAAAACCAAGCGGGGTAGAGTGAACAGTAATCAGATAATCGGGGGTTAAAAACAGGCCTAGCCGGGTCGGCGTCGCTCCGATCTCGTCCTGGATAAGGAAAATCATGAATACCTGTTCCGGGAACTCCGCCAGATAAGGTCTTCCGGCGGCCTCACGGCATGCTTTAACAGATAAGGGATGAGCCCGAAATTCTTTGAATTCAAGTAGAAAGGCTGCATCCTCATCGGTCATCTGTTCTACATCGAGCCAGAATAATCCTTCCGAAGATTCCAATGTTTCCTGTAACTGGGATACCGCGATATCCGCATACTGAATGACATTATTCTGTTCTATGAGAAATAACTCACGCATAGAAAATCCTTAATGTAGTACCAATTGTTGAATTATGAATCATGATTGTTGAATTATGAACCGCATAGCGCCCTTTAAAGTTCGAAGGAATTTGAAATAATGTTTGAAAAATTTGCACGTGTTTTTTGTATGATAAGTTGGCAGGTAAGATAGCAAGATACAAGATAATCGTTATGCGACGCCGGTTCATAAGTGGCCCTGTTGTATCAATATAATACTCTATTACATAAAACGCATTATAAAATACACGCCGCATGCCGCACGCCGCACTTCGCACTATTTTTATGGGAGATACCCTTTAGCCAGAGCAATAAACCGGTCGGTCTGATCGGCTTTCCAGGTGATGTCTTTGCCAAGCTCACACGCCATCACATCGGCAACTCTGGACGCAGAATCGATCGATGCACGGGCATCCAGCAGCAGGCTTCGAGTACGCCGTGCCAGGGCATCTTCTACGGTACGCGCCATCTCATGACGGACGGCCCAGATTATATGGCCATAGAGATAAGGTAAACGGGGGTGGAGGGGGACGTTAAGTTCAGGCGCGGCGGCTATGACATCCTGTAACGCGGCTGCCTCGCTGCCATATACGCGCAGATGATCTTCTGTTGGCATAGCGGGATCGTCCTTACTTTGCCATCCGTGCAGGTTCAACTGCTCCGTCCTGCATGGTCGGATTTCAAGACCACCGACGAGGGCAGCTTCATCAACGGTATCCTGTGCCATCTTTCTGTAGGTCGTCCATTTACCGCCGATGATGGTAACAAGGCCCGATTCATCAACGACCACATGATGTTCCCGGGATATGGTCTTTCTATACACAGAGCCGTTGGATGACCGTACCAGGGGTCTCTGTCCTGCGAAGATACTCAGGATATCATCCCTGTCAGGTTCTCGCGCCAGATATCGTGCAGCATTCCTCAGGATGAAATCAATCTCTTTCTCCAACGCACGCGGTTCTATAGAAGGGGTGTTGATTTCCGTATCCGTCGTCCCCACCAGGACGCGACCATACCAGGGAATGACGAACAGCACGCGACCGTCATCTGTCTGAGGAACCATAATCGCCGTGTCGCTCGATAAAAAAGAACGGGCCAGGACCAGGTGCACACCCTGGCTGGTTGCCAGGAGTTTTTCCGCTCTCGGATCGTCCATGCAGCGTATCGCATCCGCGAAAATTCCGGCCGCGTTGATCACCACTCCAGCTCGGAGATTATAGGACCGATTGGTTTCTGAGTCCATCGCCTCGACGCCGCTGATCAGGTCGTTGTCTTTGATCAGTCCGGTAACCGGCATGTAATTCAACACCACGGCCCCTTGTTCTGCTGCGGTCTGGGCCAGGGTGACAGCCATACGCGCATCATCGAACTGGGCATCATGATATACCGTGCCACCCAGCAGGTGTTTCGTTTCAATATTCGGGATACGCTTGATTGTTTCATCGCGTGTAAGAGACAGGGAACGAGCAATATTCAACGTGCCAGCCAACCGATCATAGAGCTTCAGACCGATGCCGTAAAACGGCCCTTCCCACCATTTGTAGCGCGGCACTATAAAGGCCAGGTCATGCACCAGATGAGGGGCATTCCGGCGCATTAGTCCCCTTTCACGCAAAGCCTCGGTTACCAGCGCAATATTACCCTGCTTCAGATATCGTACACCACCATGTACCAGCTTGGTGCTGCGGCTCGATGTGCCCTTGGCAAAATCGACCTGTTCAAGCAGGAGCGTGCGATATCCGCGGGTCTGCGCGTCTACGGCAATGCCGAGGCCCGTTGCGCCGCCGCCGATAACGATCATATCCCAGCAAGAGTCCTCCAACTGACCGATCATCTCATCACGGTTCATTTCTGTAGTACCTCTCAAGAGCTTAAAATTCCCCATCTAATGTAACCGGTAAAGAGACCTCTCATCAAGGGTTAATAATCGCTTGACAGAACAGACCGTTTGTCCTATCACTCTTATGAGTTAATTTACCGAGTCCATGCATAAATAAGGCAGGGTTATGTCTCTAAACCATTTTAAATTATTCTGTGCTCACCGTGTCCCCATCGTGCTCGCTGTAGGTGCTATGCTATGCGCCTGCGCCCCACAAGAAGAAATACAGATCACCAGGGTCTGGCTGCGAGCTGCTCCGCCCTCTCGTGATACGACCGCCGCGTACATGCAGATTGAAAATACCACCTTCCTGGATAATGCGCTCATTGCCGCAGAAACATCAGCCGCCGATATCGTGGAGCTTCACGCGATGACCGGCAAGGACGAGGTGATGCGTATGAGACCGGTAAAAGAGATTGCGTTACCCAAGCAGGATACCGTGATCATGGAACCGGGCGGATACCACTTGATGCTGTTTGGCCTTCAGAGGCCGTTGCAGGAAGGCGATGTGATTTATTTTACCCTATTCTTCAAAAATCAGACAACGAAAATCGTCAAAGCGGAGATCCTGAAAGAAGCACCACCTCTGTCCCGCCTCCCCGGCACTGCATTTGAGACGGATGGATAATACTTCAGCCACGGTCATTATGCCCACCGTAAAATACGCTATTGTTCTGGTATGTTTCGTCATCAGCATAATCAGCATCGGATGCGAATCGTCGCCGGAGATATCCATACCCAAACTTCTGGATGATTACGGCGACTTCGGCGGCGATTTCACCCTGACCGATCATCACGGTCAATCGTTTAACCTGGCTGACCGTCGGGGAGACATCTTTTTAATCTTCTTCGGCTTTACATATTGTCCCGACGCCTGTCCGACCATGCTGGTAAAACTACAAGATGTATATAAGAAACTGGACATCCCCGAAGGTCACACCGTCCGCACTCTGTACATCACCGTCGATCCAGAACGGGACACACCGGAAAAACTCAACGATTATCTGTCCTATTTCACGACCATCGACATCCTCGGATTGACCGGCGCCCTTGACGAAATCGACAAGGTAGCGAAACAATATAGCGTCATCTATAATAAAGTGCCCCTCGAATCTGCGGCAGGTTATCTGGTGGATCACTCCACCTGGCTTTATCTGGTAGACCAGAATGGAAAGCTACGTTATCGTTTTCGGCACTCTGATCCGGCGCAAGAAATTATGGCGGGGGTCGAGCAATTGCTCCAGATCCCCTGAAAAGAAAGAAATCGGGATCAAGGGTCCGCGAATAACCCTACATATTGTACCTCCTATCTCCTTCTCCCCCAACACCAAGTGTTTTTTAATCCATTTTTCTTTATTTTTCATTTGCGATTTTCAATCCATGTATAGTATAATGTGTAGTATGGTCTTCGTCATTCGACCGTAACTCCCAGTGGTTATATTTATGATAAATTAATCGTTTGATCCCAAGTGGGTGTCTGTCCGGCAATTTTGATTTTTTCTGTACTCCGCATTTCGTATTCCGTACCCCAAAGGACTTCCCATGCCCTCGTTTGTTCACCTGCACAATCATACCCATTACAGTTTGCTCGATGGCGCCAACCGGATCAAGGATCTGGCTGAGACAGCCAAAGACTATGGCATGCCGGCCATTGCCATTACCGATCATGGCAATATGTTCGGCGCTGTGGAATTTTATAAGACGGTCAAAGACGTCGGCCTCACGCCGATCATCGGATGCGAACTGTATATCGCCGCTGGAAACCGCAAAGAGAAGCGGCCGGCGCGAACCGGCGACCGGGCGGATCAAACCACGCATTTCGTGGTGCTGGTTCAGAACGCGACTGGATATAAAAACCTGATGAAACTGACGTCGGCCGGTTATCTCGAAGGCTTTTATTACAAACCACGCGTCGATTTGGAGTTGCTGGAAAAACACAGTGAAGGGCTGATCGCCCTGTCGGCCTGCGCCAAGGGCCCTATCGCTAATTTAGTTGTTGGCGGCCAGATGGATAAAGCCCGGGATAAGTGCAAGCAACTGCGTGACATTTTCGGTAAAAACTTCTATCTGGAAGTGCAGGATCATGGCCTGGACTTCGACAAACCCATCAACAACGCCATGATCGAGTTCTCCAAAGAATTCGACCTCCCCATCGTTGCTACCAATGATGCACATTATCTGAACAAGGAAGACGCCCCGGCGCAGGACGTGCTGGTATGCATCCAGACCGGCAAAGAACTGAACGACCCCAAACGGCTGAAATTCACAACCGACTCGCTTTATTTCAAGACCGCCGGTGAGATGAAACAGCTATTCGGCCATGTATCGGGCGCCATAGAGAATACGGTCAGAATCTCTGAGTTGATTGATTTTGAAATGGATCTGGGCACACTCAAACACCCGCAGGTTCCGGTGCCGGAAGGCTATGAGAATCTGGACGCCTACCTCCGCAAGATGGCCTACGATGGGATGAAATCCCGATACGATGCGATCACCGAGGAGATGACCTCCCGGCTGGATTATGAATTAGGGGTGATCGGCCAGATGGGGTATCCGGGTTATTTTCTCATCGTAGCCGATTTCGTTCGATTTGCGAATGAACAGAACATTCCCGTCATGGCTCGCGGTTCCGCCCTAGGCTGTATGGTGGCCTACACACTGGGGATTACCACGGTTGATCCCCTGAGCTATGGTCTGCTGTTCGAGCGATTCCTGAATCCGGAACGTGTGAGCATGCCCGATATAGATATCGATCTAGCCGACAGGGAACGGGACAAGGTCATCAATTATGTGGTGGAAAAATATGGCCAGAAGAGCGTCGCCCAGATCATCACCTTCGGCACCATGGGCGCCAAAGCGGCCATCCGTGATGTAGGCAGGGTACTCAGTCTGTCGTACGGCGAAGTGGATCGCATCGCCAAGCTGGTACCGACCGAACTGAAAATGACCCTCAACAAAGCGATGGATCAGGTCCCTGAACTGAAACAGATTGCTGAGGGCGGTGGAATCGAAGGGCAGCTCATCGGCTATGCGAAAACACTTGAAGGTCTGTCTCGTCATGCTTCCGTTCATGCAGCCGGCGTGGTGATCGCACCCGGTGATCTGACGGACTACGTGCCGCTGTACAAGCCCAGCAATAAGGAAACTATCGTCACCCAATACACAGGTGAAGTCATGGAAGAGGTCGGCCTGCTCAAGATGGACTTTCTGGGCTTACAGAACCTGTCCGTGATTCAGGATGCTCTGGCGCTGATCAAAGAAACGACCGGGGACGAGATCGACCTGGAAGACATCCCTCTGGATGATAAAAAAACCATGGATTTGTTTTGCCGTGGAGAAACGACCGGCATCTTTCAGTTTCACAGTTCCTGGTTGCACGACTTTCTGCGGCGTTTACGGCCGGATACCGTGGAAGATCTGATCGCCATGAACGCTCTTTGCCGGCCGGGCCCGTTAAACGGCGGGGTGGTGGACGATTACATCGACAAGAAACACGGACGTAAAGAGGTGACGTATCATCACCCCGTGATGGAAACCGCCCTTAAAGAAACTTATGGGCTTATCGTGTATCAGGAACAGGCGATGCAGATCGCCCGCGACATGGCCGGATTCACGCTCGGACGCGCCGATTTTCTCCGTAAGGCGATGGCCAAGAAGAAACCCGAAGTCATGGCGGAAGAGCGGCGCGATTTTGTCGACGGCTCTGTAAAAAACGGCATCGATAAAAAAATTGCAGACGAAGTTTTCAGCCTGATTGAATATTTCGGCGGCTATGCGTTTAACAAGAGCCATTCTGCTGGCTATGCCATCGTGGCCTTCCAGGAAGCCTACCTGAAGGCCCACTATCCGGTGCCGTTCATGGCCGCGTTGATGTCGAATGAGATGTCGGACACGGACGAAATCGTCGTCCTGATCAACGAATGCCGTAAAATAGGTATTAAAGTGCTGCCGCCCGATATCAACAAGAGCGATAAAGTTTTTACCGTAGAGGGCGAGGCCATCCGTTTCGGCCTGTGTGCCATCAAAAATGTCGGTCATGGCGCAGTGGAATCCATTGTCAAAGCTAGAAAGGAATACGGCGAATTCAGCGATATTTTCGATCTGTGCGATCATATTGACCTGCGACTGGCCAACAAGCGGGTTCTGGAAAGCCTGACCCAGGCTGGCGCTGTCGATTCATTGGAAGGGCACCGGGCGCAAAATATGGACGTCATTGATATAGCCATTGACGCAGCGCAGTCCCGCCAGAGAGACCGGGACAAAGGCCAGACGTCCCTGTTCGACCTGAACGGCGATGACGATGACGAACCCATTATGATCCACAAGCCGGTTTTGCCGGCGGTGCCCAAATGGCCGGCCAGTCAGACGCTGGCACTGGAAAAGGACTTGCTGGGCTTTTATGTGACTGGTCATCCGCTGGCTGAATTCGAAGATGACCTGCGGGCCTTTACCACCGCCGAAATGCGTCGATTGGACCGGGTGAGGGACCGCGAAGAGGACGTGGTGGTCGGCGGTATCGTGACGGAGATCAAACCGATCGTGGACAGGAAAGGCCAGTCCATGGCCTTCGTTACGCTGGAAGACTTCTCCGGTACGGGCGAGATACTGGTGTTCTCTGATCAGTACGAACTCCACAAAACACTCGTAGCAGCCGACTCCCTGATTCTAGTCCGCGGCCAGATCTCGGCGAAAGAAGGCGAAAATAAGGTGGTCGCTTCCGAAATCATGTCCCTCCCCGAAGCCAGAGACAAGCTGACCCGATCCGTAGTGGTGACGGTTACCCCGGAGCAAACCACGGATGATATCATCGATTCACTCAAAGAAACATTCAAAACATATCCAGGTGACTGTGAAGTTCTGTTCAAAATCCCGACCCGGGAATATGGCGAAGTCAGCATCAAAGCCGGTGGCCACATCCGCGTGGCACCGACCACCGAACTGCTACTTGCCGTACGGGAAATGCTGGGGGTGAATCGGGCCCGTCTCGGCGGGGCTTCGATCCGTAGCAGCAACAGTGGATGGACAGTGATAAACGACGTTAACGGGCGGGGTCGGGGACGCGGACGCGGCCGAAACGGCAATGGACGATGGAATAGTAACGGGGATGGATATGGGGAATGATGAAAAAAACACCAAAAAAGCAAAAAAAGAAGGAGTAATGTGATCTCCATTATAGCTTGTCTGTCGCTGATATGTATATTTGGTCGTATATCTATGGTCATGGGAATATCATAACTTATGATATACAGATTAAGATTGGCATACGGCCGTCAGTTGTACAAGAGGTCAGGAGGCGCAGATGTGGCATGTGGATGATCAATCAATCGTAACGAAAGAATGTAATTTTACAAAGGAACTGAGCAACCGCCTCGGTCAAGCCTGTGAGGAACTGAGCGCTCCACAAGAGGAAATCATCGCGCAAGCCCTGCGTGAGTTTCTTGATAAACACGGCATTTAGTATCACACTTGACTTTGAACTGACTAACTGACTTTTACCTGCTACGTCCTGTAACCCCGGCCGGTCCCAGACCCTGCCGGGGTTTCTTTTTGATATAATTTGGAACCTTGCATATATGTTGTTCATTTAGAAGTTATAATTAGCAGATAGCAGATAAGCTCCTCTCATTTACAATTTTACCCTGTTTCAGGACTCTATCTGATGACATGCGAAGAGGCCCAGAGTCTATTAAATGACTATATAGACCGGGAATTGACGCCCATAGAGAATATACAGATGAGACGATATAGACTGCCGATCATACAGATAAGCATAGCCGCCTTATTGGGTATCGGTTGCGTGGGGACCGATTTTATTACGTCGCCGGTGATGACCGTACCGGCTCGTACAACGATCACCCCGGCCACGCAGGCGATTCTGATTGGCGGTACGGCGCCGTTTCAGGCCGTCTATTACGACAATCTGGACACGCAGCGATCTGCGCCTTTTTAATGGATTTCATCTGATACGAGCATCGCGTCGATATCCGATGCCGGGGTGGTAGAGGGACATCAGGCCGGTGAGGTTGATATTCAGGCCACGGCGCATGGCGTTGCAAGCGACCTGGCTCGCCTGACCGTGGTCACCAATGCCGCCACACCGGTCGCTACCGTGACCATAGCATCCGACAACGCGGATTTGACTATTGGAGAATCCCTATTTTTTACCGCCGATGTGCTGGCTTTAGATGGTACACCCGTGACTACCGCAACCCTTACCTGGCAGAGCACCGACCTCTCAGTAGCTACAATTAACTCATCCGGCCTGGTCAATGCCATCAGTACCGGCACAACCACCATTACAGCGATAGCGGCCGGGATTACCAGCCTGCCGGTGACCGTCACCATCACCCAGTCGCAAACCAGTCGTAGCGGTCAATTTACAGGCACGAGCTATACTGTTAGTGGTACCGCGACCCTTGAAATAGACCCGTCGAATAATAATAAACTTATTCTCCGCTTCGGCAGCGACTTTCTGGTTGACGCCGGACCTGGAATCTACGTATATCTTTCTACAAGAAATCAAGTAAACTCATCCAGCATAATTCTTGAAGAAGAGGCAGGCCCCCTTACACAACCCGATACAGCTCCACGCCTAACAGGAGCACAAATATTTGATGTACCGTTGGGCGTGCAACTGGATACATTTGATTGGGTTGTTATTCATTGTAGACCGTTTAACGTCACATTCGGTTATGCCCAATTGCAATGATTATTAACCTGATGCATCTACCTTAGGATTTTATTATGTATCGTATGACCTGTTGGGGCGTCCTTGTCGCCGGTCTTTTATTCCAACCTTTTTTCGTTTATGCGGGTGGATGGATACAGCCGCGTGGTCAGGATTTTATAAGTTGAGTGAACAGCTTGTCCGGGCTAGCTCATTCTACGAACCCAATGGGAACCGGCTCCCCATAACGACCCTGAGTACGTATACGACCAGCCTGTATGGTGAATACGGCCTGACCGACCGGCTAACCCTGGTCGGCTATATCCCCTTTGTTCAACGCATTACTCTGAATAAGCGGGTCTTCGCCGTTAGCGGGGTTGAGGATTTCTCTGGTGATGCGAAAACCGGAATCGCCGATTCAGATGTGGGATTTCGGATTGGTCTACTATCAACCGGAGCCACCGTACTGAGCGCTCAGGTTATGCTTGGCCTTCCTCTGGGCGACTCCGGACAGACCAATGGATTATACACAGGCGATGGGGAAGCCAATCAGTCGATATCACTTCAGGTGGGGCGATCTCTGTATCCGTTACCGGCGTACCTGGGAGGCGAGGTCGGGATCAATCACCGATTAAAAGGATTTTCAGTTGAATTCCGGTACGCCTTTGAAGCAGGATTTACAATACGGCAGAGATTAACGGTCGCTCTTCATCTGAGGGGTGTAGAATCGCTGAAAAATGGCAACAATACGCTTACCGGCGGTACCGGCGGCCTGGCCGGCAATAACGTCCGTTTTCTGTTATACGGCCCTGAAATCAGTTATCTGATCAAACCGGATATAGGCGTTTCCCTCAGCGTCACCGGTGCAGCAAGAGGTCAGAACGTCCTGGCCGCCCCCTCCTACTCGTTCGGATTCTTTATCAAAAGGTAAATGCGAGAATCGGCGAATCGGTGAATCGACCCTCTCACAACATCTTCGCCACCTCATCATACCCGTTTTCTCCCGCCAACTGCTTCGCCGTTTTTCCCTCCGTATTACGGATATCCGTATGGGCGCCGCAGGAGAGCAGGGCGTTTACCAGATCAATCTGCCCGCATTGTGCGGCCAGGTGCAGAGACGTTCCCCAACGGGGATGGACGATATTCGGGTCTATGCCGGCCTGTGTTAAAAGCTGCACTACCTGCGGCCGTTGATCATGGGTCTGCCACCAGAAGTGGGCGGCGTACACGACCCAGTGCAGCGCGGAGGCGTCATGCGTATTATCGTGCGCCTCAACCTGGGCACCGCGGTGCAGCAAAAGGTCGACCATATCCGGATCGCCGTTGAACGCCGCGGTTATCAACGGTTTTTTGATATCATTCAGGCCGTAGGCCTCGATGTCTGCATCGGCATCCAGCAGCAACGCCGCCATGTCTTTCAGTCTCCAGAAAACGGCGATCTGAAGGGCTGTGACGTTTCCCCGTAGCAGATCCCTGTCATGCGTCCGCTCCTGGCCCAATTCCGGATGCGCTTCCAACATAGCATGAACAGCCGACTGATCATCCAGGGCACAGGCCAGAAAAATATCCGTTACCGTGGCGCCTTGCGCTATGAGATATTGCGCCACCGTATTCTCACGAGGCAGATCCCGCCACCTCAACCCGACACGCCAGCGTAACGGCGTGCTGTGATGGATGGTATCGAGACGATTTAGATCCGCGCCGACGACAAGAAGTTGTTCGGCTACCTCTACCGTCGCAGCGAAGTGAAGCGGCGTGGCGCCATCCGGACCGGTTTTATGGACGCGAGCGGTATTTCCATCTATCCATGGTTGAACACGTTCAGCATCTCCCAGGCCGGCCGCTGCGAAGATATCCATCCGAGCGCCTCGATCGATCAGATATTGCGCCAGCGCCATATGCCGGGTGTCCAGCGCCTTTGAACCAAATGCCAGCGCCATATGCAACGGCTGCCAGCCCGATGTCCCCAATCCGGCGTTGATGTCGGCGCCGTTGATCAATAGCAAATCAATCAGTTCATATTGTTCTTCTTCCGGCAGCAATTGCATGGTCGCGCGATGCATGGGCGTCCAGTATCGCTGATCCCATAACCAGGCGGCCCCCGACGCAGCGCCCCTGCTTGTAGCCAGTGAGGCGTCTCTGTTAAGCAATGCCTGAACCCGTTCGATATTGACGGCGGAAACAGCCTTCAACATTTCAGCCAGCGTAGAGGCAAATGTCGTATGACGGGAAGGTCGCTGCACGTCCAGATTTTCACGAAAGACTTTGAGCATCCCTCTTTTAAGATGCTGACGAGCATATTGCATCCTCTTTTGAACCGTTGTTATGGGGGCTTCCAGAAAGGCGGCGATTTCCTGTTGCGAATACCCATTGATATAGAACAGAGTCGTCACCGTCCGTTCATGGTCAGGCAACAGGCGGATGGCGGCCAATACGTGATCCTTCATTTCCTGCTCGGCCGTCCTATCGGATGGGTCCGGGGCATCTGATGGAAGATCCAATATCTCGTGATCCAGCGAATCGGTAACCACGTGTTTTCGGCGAACCTGCCGGTTACACTGTGAGAATACAATCTGCCGTAGCCAGCCCGGAAACGCTCTGGGCGTCTGAAGATGATCCAACTGCTGATACGCGACAAGAAACGATTCCTGGGCGGCGTCTTCTGCCAGATGAAAATCACCCAGTATTGAATAACTGTACCCGAAGACCATATCCTGAAACCGCTGCACCAACGTACTGAAAGCCCGATGACGCTCCGTTGTATTCCGCTTATTCCCCCGTGCGGTTTCCACCAGAATCTCCAGGTCTGTTGTCGATGCTTCCATACCATATCTTCGCTTTCGCCAGGCACAGGGCTGCGAGGCCGTTCGTGTGATTACCGCTTCTCCCTTATATTCGCTCATGGCTTCGCTTGGTCCTTGCGAAGACAGGTCAACCTGATTATAATAGCTGATTATATAATATGACATTTCATGCGGTAAGAGCCAGTAATTCAATACCAGTTGCTTTTTTTTAATCTCTGACAGGACGACCATGCAACAGAATCTGACGGACCAACAGTGGCGGACATTTGAAGCGCAGGGCTACATCCGTTTGGGACAAGTGACTACAGATGAGGTACTGCACGGGTTACAACAGCGTATCGACAAAATCATGATGGGGACCGCGACCATTCCGTATGAGCGTATGATGCTGCAATTAGACTCGACAACGGGCGCATATAAAGATATGCCTTCTCAGACCCTTGGACACAAAGGGGCCACGTTGGCGTACCGGAAAATACAGGGGCTGGAATTCGATCCTCTGTTTCTGGCATATATGCAAACACCGTTGTTCCGAGATATCTGCAACCGGGCTTATGGAAAAGATATACCGATCTCCTGTTTCCGGGCTATGTTTATGAATAAGCCGGCCAATCAGGGGACCCACCTGCCCTGGCATCAGGATTTCTTTCCTCACCTCAGCCGCCATCCTGTAGCTACCGTCTGGATGGCGATGGATCCTTCGACAATAGAAAAAGGATGTATAAAAGTCCTCCCCGGATCACATCATCATTTTCCTGATGAGGATCACACCGTTTTCCTGGATGAGGAACAAATTTCCGAAGTCCTTTCACGATATGCACCGGTATACCTGGAATGCAAGGCAGGTGAAGGCTTGCTGTTACATAATCGTCTTCTGCATACATCCGAAGTTAACCGGACCGGACAACCACGCCGGGCATTCAGTGCGTGTTACATGGATGGTAGAACAATCTCCCCTGCACCTCAGTCGTTTTCAGTTATTTTCGGTAAAGACGCCCTGAAGTCGGAAGAAGTGGGGGTGGAAATGGTATCTGAAGGGAGGTAACTCTATTGACGACGATAGCCCTCATCAATTAGAAGGGTGGCGTGGGTAAAACCACCGTTACAATGAATTTAGGCGCAGGATTGGCCCAACAGGGATGCCGAGTTCTGATGATCGACCTGGATCCTCAGGCCAATTTAACGTATTCGTTGGGTATTTCCGCTCATGAATTGGACGCCAGTGTCCACGACCTCCTCAAGGGAGATGTGCTGCTCTCGGATATCCTGATCGATCGAGCAGATCGTCTTCAACTGCTTCCCTCTTCTCTGGAGCTGTCCGGTGCGGAGATCGAGCTCTCCAGCGTCGCCGGCCGGGAGTTTCTGCTTCGGGAGGCGCTGGAAAGTTTTTCGGAACCGGATTATATCCTGATTGATTGTCCGCCCTCGCTCGGTTTGTTAACCATTAATGCCCTTACATCCGCCCAGAAAATATATGTCCCTGTCCAGACGGAATTTCTTGCGTTACAGGGTATGAGTACGCTCATCCAAACGATAGAAGTGGTTCAACGCCGTCTAAACCGTGACCTGCAACTCAGCGGCATCATTGCGACCCGGTTTGACGGACGTAAAAACCTTAACCGCGAAGTGGTGGAAAGAAAAGGGAAACATTTTGGGGACAAAGTTTTCAAAACACTTATACGGGAGAATGTGAGTCTGGCCGAATCGCCGAGCTATGGACAGACTATTTTCGAATACAAACCAGGTAGCCGCGGCGCCGCATATTTTTTGATGCTCTGTAAAGAAGTCATGGGAAGGAGGGCAGACAGGAAATGAAAAAATCACGCATGGGCAGTAATCCGCTGGATATGCAAAACCCGATCCCGGCAACCTCATCTCTGGAGTGGATTCAGGATTCACGTTCAGATGATGCACCTGACGCATCAGATACAACGGAGCGTAGTCAGGAGAGATTAAAAAATCGACGAGACGCCGGTGCGTGTGGAGGCGATGCAGGCGGTTGTGCTCTCCGGCGGCGGGGCCACCGGCGCCTTCGAAGTCGGGGTGCTCAAAGCACTTATCAAGGGTATGTCTCCGGCGACCGACCATCAGCCATTCACCTTCGACGTGATCACCGGTACGTCCGTCGGAGCGTTTAACGCCACCTGTATGGTTTTGCATGACGATCCGGAAGCGGCACTCGATCAGTTGGAAGATCTCTGGCTGAATCGCATCTCCAGCCACCCCGGACGGACCGGCAACGGCATATTTCGATTTCGTCCGCCGGCACAGTCCCTGTTCAGCCCGGAAGCGCTGATGAAAAATCCGGCCGAAATCCTCAGTCGACTCGGCGCCGATAGTATTTTTCT
>Ga0066376_10001029_pt1 | contig 26980 bp, 16 predicted proteins | sample Knorr_S15_td_Bot_FD_77009 | JGI IMG/M metagenome (GOLD analysis project Ga0066376, IMG submission 77009) | Marine microbial communities from Southern Atlantic Ocean transect - Knorr_S15_td_Bottom_ad_5009_LV_A | ecosystem: Environmental > Aquatic > Marine > Oceanic | place: Southern Atlantic... | reverse complement strand
GCGGTTTCGCTTCGTTTGCTGCGGTGGCGGCTGCGGTGGTGGCTGCGGTGGTGGCTGCGGTGGTGGCTGCCGTCGTGCGGCAGGCCAACAGAACGAGACGGTGGCGGCGCATGGCGGCTCCAGCGGTGGGTTCGCGGGTGTGCGGAGGCTCTAGGTTAAGTGGTGTCAGTCGACGTGGTCAATCAGGTGCTACGGCATCAGTGCCCGGTCGTTTCACTAGGCAAGCGCCCGGCCCACGGCACGGCCGTTGTCTGTGATCGGCACCGGGCGGACGCCGTCATAGAGTTCCTTGGCCGGGTTGATCCCCAGTGCCGCGTAGATGGTGGCGTGCAGGTCGGGGATCGAGACGGGGTGTTCGAGGATGTTTTTTCCCAGCTCATCGGTGGTGCCGATGGCCTGCCCGGTTTTCAGTCCACCGCCGGCCAGCATGACGCTGAAGGCCTTGCTGTAGTGGCCTCGGCCGCCCCCCTTGTCGAATTCGGGTGGTCGGCCGAATTCCGAGGCGATCACGATCAGCGTGCGGTCGAGCCGGTTGCGTTTTTCGAGATCCGAGATCAGTGCGGCGAAGCCCTGGTCGAGCCGGTCGATCAGGCGGTGCTGTTGCTGTTGTCCTTCATTGTGAGTGTCCCAGCCGGTGCCGTTGATGAAGTTCAGGTTGAACGCGACCTCGACAAACCGCACTCCCGATTCGACCAGCCGTCGGGCCAGCAGGCAGCGTTGACCGAATTCCGACCCGTAGCTACTGCGCAAGCTGTCGCTTTCGGTTTTCAGGTCAAACACGCTCATGAACTTCGGCCCGGCCAGTTTCAGGCCCAGGTCGGCGGTAGCCGAGTAGTCTCGGACTTGCTGATCGTCGAGGTTCTTGCCGAGGAAGCGGCGGCGGATCCGGCTGAGCAGTTTTTCCCGCCGCGCCTGGCGTGCCAGGTCGACTCCAGCAGGCCGTTGCAGCCCCGCCGGTCCCGATTCGGTATCGGTCAGGTACAGGTATCCGGCCCTGGCACCCAGGAATCCCGGTCCGCGGCTGGCACTGGGGTATCCCATCACGACGTAGGGCGGCACGCCGTCTCCCTCAGCGCCCCGCTGGTGGGCGACGACCGAGCCGATCGAGGGGTAGATGGTGGTCCCCGAAGGAGGCCGACCGGTGTGCATGCGGTTTGTGGCCGCGGCGTGCTCGTCGATCACCTCGTGATGAACACCTCGCAGCAGCACGCAGCGGTCCATCAGGCGCGCCGAGCGTTTGAGGTGTTCGCAGAATTGGACGCCGGGCACGGAGGTGGGGATCGGGTCGTAGTAGGAACCGGCGATCTTCTTGCCATCACCCTTCCGCTTGGGGTCCCAGGTATCGATGTGGCAGGCTCCGCCCCCAAGCCACAACAGGATGCAGTTCTCCGCCTTGCCCAGCGGTGTCCCCGGCTGCTTACCGAGCGGCTCGGCGGCCAGCCCGATTGCCGGAGCGAGCGCGGTCACCGACGCGGCCTGTTGCAGGAACCGGCGACGGGAATCGGTCGGGTGGGCTGTGATGGCTGGCTGGGCGGTCATGGTGCGAATACGAACTCGGGAGAATTCACCAGGGCCCAGATCACGTCCTCGGCCCGCTCACGCCAGTTGCCATTGAGCCTTCGGGTCGGCGGATCGCCGGCGCGGACGTGCCGTTCGAGCGCCAGCTTCAGGCGGGTGGCTTCGGGATGGAGGTGGTTGGACCACGACACGCGAGTCAGTCTCCGGCTGGGTGGCGGTTGTCGCCTGGCCCCTTTGATGCGGCGTTTCGAGAAGCCCGGTGCAAGCAGTTCGAGGAGATCGGCATGCTCCCGCGGCGTCGGTGGGCGTGAGAGGATGCTGAGATGGATGCGTTCGATGATGTCGGGCAACGACAGTTCTGAGATCAGCAGGTCGGTCAGCACGTGGTCGTCGCTGAGTGTGACGGTTCGCTGCGAGGCGATACTGTTGGCCAGGGCCAGTGGCTGGAGCACGGTCATCGTGCCATCGCGGAGGGTGGTCGGATGAGGCCGGCTCTCGCGCCAGCCGAATGCCATCAGGACGTCGACCACGCTCCGAGCCGCGGGCAGGGCCAGTGCCGGCCGGTCTCGCTCGTTGCCCAGCGCCGCAAACTCCCACGATCGACGTGGAATGCCCAGGTTCAGGAACGTGTTCGCCCCGCGTCGACCCTCGGGATCGAGCGTCAGGTACTCGGTCCGCATTGCCTTGCCGCTGACAACGAACAGAGAATCGACAATCTGCTCGGCAGCGAGACGTCGTCTGAGTGGAGCGGCAGCGGGAGGAGTCTTTGAGGAGGCCGTGTCGTTGGGAAGCACGGGCCGCTGGTAGGCACGGGACCCGAAGATGAGACCGGCGACGTGTTTCAGGTCATATCCACTGCGGACCAGCTCGCGTGCGAGAAAATCGAGCAGTTGGGGATAGGACGGCTTGGCCTCGTGCCAATCCTCGACCGGCTCGACGAAGCCCCAACCCAGGTACCGCTTCCAGAGCCTGTTGACGAGTACCTGTGCGAATCGGGTGTTGGTGGGTGAGGTGACCAGGGCTGCGAGTCGTTCGCGGGGGTCGTCTTGATCGCGGAGGACTCCGTGAGGCAGGTCGCCTCGGGCCAGCTCGGCAAACGGCCAGGCGGGGTCGATCGTGGATCCGGGTTGCAGAGTGACCTGGACCGGTGAATCGGCAGAGGGTGACCCGCCGGGTACGGTGCTGGTCTTGGGGAGCGTCAGGGGTTTGCGATTGAGCATCGCGGCGAGGTTGAAGAGCTGTTCCTGTCGGAAGGGATGGTAGGGTGCGTCGTGACAGCGGGCGCACTTGAGCTGGATGCCCAGGAACGCGGTCCCGATCACGTGGGCCTTGGCCGCCATCGGGACGTCGTTCTGGGTTGCCATCGCGAATCCCGCTGGTCCGCCTCCGTATCGGCTGCCCTGCATCAGGACCAGTTCGGTCACGAACCGGTCCATCGCTTTATTGTCGCGGAACGACTCGTGAATCCAGAACCGGAACGGGCCGGTGTTGTTGAGCTTGGGTTTGAGGATGCCGGGGTTCTCGGCCAGGACATCCTGCCAGTATCCCACCCAGTGATCGGCCCAACGCGGATCGGCCAGGAAGCGGCGGATCGCATCTGGCCGCCGGGTGGCTGCGGGTCGAGCGAAGAACCAGTCGATTTCCTTCAGCGACGGGACGACGCCCGTGGTATCCAGCACGAGGCGTCGCAGGAAGGTGTGGTCGTCGACGACCGCTGTTTTCAGGCCGATTGCGCCGGCCGCCTGCAGCCATCGATCGACCTGTGGTGTGCTGTCGTCGCCGGCGGGCAACGGACGGGCCGCGGTCGCCCGGCGGGCCAGGTCGTGCCGGTTTGCCCAGTGCTGCCGTTCGAGCGGGTCACTGGCTCGACGTCGCTCGTCGTTTCTCCGTAACAGCTCCAAGGAATAGGACAGGAAATAGCGGTCCCAATCGACCGCCGAGAGTCCTCGTGGATGGGACGTGTCACCCCCGAGCAACTGAAACGGCTTGCCCTTTGCCGCGTAACCGACCATCAGCTCACCGAGTTCTGTTCGAACACCGGCCCCTCCGACAAATGTCTCGAGCAGAATGACGTGGCCGCCGGGGGGTGGCTTGCCGAGTGTCATGTCGACCAGGGCCTGGTTGTGGCCGGGCGAGAGATCGACGAGGTCTTTTCGTTGACTGGGTACGGCGGGCGGGACCGTTTCGTGTCCGCTGGCATTTCGGCTCAGGAACCCGGTGGAGGCGATCAGCTTGCCGTTGATCAGCAGGCGGGATGCGTTGCGTGCCCGGACCAGGAACTGGTACTGGCCCGCGGGCAAGTCGACTCGGCTGCGGGCCCGCAGCACAAACGGCGAGGGTCGGTCGACGATCAGGCCCTGGCTCGAGTATCTGCGGGGGAGCCCGATCCAGCCGGCCTCAGGCTGTTGCCACCGTTCGACCGGACGCGAACGCGGGAAGTCCCACGACGTCTTGGCCGGGACTCCCTCGAGCACTTCGACCAGGACCGCGTCGGTCGGCAACTTCGCATCAGGGATCTCGGACAGCCCGGGCCTCTCGGCCGCCGACGTGCTGGAGACCCCAGGGACCGTCCAGCCGCAGACCAGCCCCAGGCAGGCGAGCAGGACGCGCGAATTGGTCATCAGAGGGACTCCGGTCACCAGAGGTGAAACTCCAGAATAGTGCCGCCCCATGAGACCGGTCAATCGCGATGGAAGCGGTCTGCGTTTGTCTTTCCTCTGCTGCTATTCGGAACCGACGGCGATCAACCTCGAATCGGTTCTCAGCAGCAGTTTCCCGCCTGAAACGGCCGGGGTCGACCTCGACGTCTCACCCAGGGGGTTCTTGCCCAACAGCTTGTACTCGGGACTCGCCGCCACGACGACGACAACGCCCTGGGAGTCGATGGCAAACAGCCGACCATCGACGCAGATCGGCGATCCGAAGAACTTGCCGCCGATCCGCTCGCGCCAGACGCTGCGGCCAGTCTTCATCGATACGCACGAGACGATGCCGATGTCGGCCCAGAGGTACATGTGGTCCTGGTAGACCAGCGGCGTGGGGATGTGCGGCACCGACTGCGACACGCGAAACGCCTCGGACACCTCGCCAACCTTTTTGCCCGGTCGGACGGCGACGATGTTCTTCCTGGCGGTAGTGAATCCGCTGGAACCGATCACGAGGTCTCCGGCGATGATCGGCGACGCGATGGCCCGCTGTTTGAAGGTCCCGAAGACATCGATTTCCCAGTTCCTGGTCCCCGAGTCGGCTGCCACGCCCCAGATGCCCTGGTAGGAGTGGACAAAAATGATCTCGGTGCCGTGACCGGGCCGGTTGAAGACGCAGGGAGTCGAGTAGCAGGCTCGCTTGCCGCTGCGGGGCACCTTCCACTTGACCGATCCGGTGGCGGCGTCGACGGCCATCAGGAAGCTGGGTCCTTCGTGGTCGTTGCAGAGATAGACGGTGCCTTCGTGGACGATCGGCGAGGAGGCCGGGCCGTGTCCGCCCTTGAAGGCGCCCAGCGGAACCCGCCACGAAGGAGTGCCGTCGTGGCGGTAGGCCAGCAGCGCCGATTCGGTCGCGGACTGCCAGATCGTGTAGACCTGCGTGGCATCGACGGCGGGTGTGGCCGAGGCGAACGTGTTCTGGCGGTTCTTCCTGTAGCTGGTGAACGGTTCGGCTCGTTTCCAGAGCTGCTTGCCGTCGGACAGCGAGAGACACAGCAGGTGTCGGCGGCCGGCGTCGGTGTCGGCGGAAGTCAGAAAGACCTTCTCGCCCCAGGCGACCGGAGACGAGAGTCCGCTGCCGGGGAGCTTGGCCTGGTAGAGATACGAGTCGGGTTTCCAGGTCGAGGGGATGCCGCGGGTGGTACTGATGCCGGACCCGTTGGGGCCTCGGAATCGAGTCCACTCCTGGGCGTGGAGATCCGAGGCGATCACCAGGCAGGCGGCGGTCAGCAGCAACGTGATCCGCGTGTCACGCATCGGGCTGGTCCAGCAGGGGGGCATTGGCGAGCAGCTCGGTGGTGATGTCTGAGATGTTTTTGCAGCCGCAGGAGATCATGGCGTTTTCGAGTTCTTCCTTGAAGAACCCCAGCATCTGGCTGACGCCCGCTTCGCCCGAGGCCGCGAGGCTCCAGGCCTGCGGTCGCCCGACCAGCACCGCTCGGGCTCCCAGCGCCAGCGCCTTGAGCACATCGGTGCCTCGACGCACTCCACTGTCCAGCAACAACTCGGCCTTGTCATCGACGACCTCGGCCACCTGTTGCATGCGGTCGATCGTGGCGGGCATGCCATCGAGCCGTCGTCCGCCGTGGTTGCTGACGACGATCGCGTCGGCACCCTCGGCGACCGCCCGCCGTGCGTCGCTGGCGGTCAGCACTCCCTTGACCACCAGCGGCAGCTTGGTGATACCCCGCAGCCAGTCGAGGATGTCCCACGACATCGACAGTCGCCAGGCCCCGAGATTGAACGCCTCGAGATCGGCGGTGCTGATCGAATCGGGCAGCGTGTGTCCAATGTCCCGGAGGTGCTTGAGCAGGATCTTGCGGGGGACACTGAAGAGGTTGCGGCGATCGGCGTCCTTGCGTTCTCCGAGATCGACCGTGATGACCAGCGCCTTGTACCCGGCCGCTTCGACCCGCCGGACCAGCGACCTGGCAACACCCTTGTCCCGGGGCATGTAGATCTGAAACCACTTCGGCCCGGGACTGGCCTCGGCCACCTCCTCGGCACTGTTGTGGCAACTGCTGCTGACGGCACAGATCGTGCCTGCCTTGTGAGCGGCCCGGGCCGAACCCGGCGCACCGTCGGGATGAAACATCCTCAAGCCCGCTACCGGAGCCAGCATCACCGGCATGTCGATCTTCTGGCCCAGCACGGTGGTCGCGAGCTTTGTGCTGCCGACTCCGTGGAGCACCGGTGGCAGGAGCCCGATGCGGCGGAACGCGTTGATGTTCGCGGCCAGCGGGACCTGGTCCTCCGAACCGGTCGTGATGTATTCCCACGTCGCCCCGGGCAGTTTCCGCTTGGACAACTCGATGAAGTCTTCGACGACCACCGCATCGGGCCGGTCCGATGCCCTCCAGCCGGTCGATTCCTTGGCGGGCACCGGCTTGCCATCCCTGTTGCCATCCTTGTTTGCCGCCTTGTTGGCAGCCTCGGCCTCGGCCTCGCCGATCAACTGACCGCCGGCACCCAGGGCCAGCAGCTTGGTGAAGGAGCGTCGTTGCATGAGCGGCGGGTGTCCTGTCGCACGGGGTCGGGAGGGGTCGGGCGGGGTCGCACGGGGTCGGGTGGGTTCAGGCGGCTCCCTGGCCGGGGACCCAGAGCATATCGTCGTGTCCATCGTCGTTGGCGGCTCGGGCCAGGACGAACAGCAGGTCGGAGAGCCGGTTGAGGTAGACGAGCACTTGCTGGTTGACGGCCTGCGTTTCGGCCAGTCGCAGCACCTCGATCTCGCTGCGGCGGCAAACGGTTCTCGCCTGGTGCAGTGCAGCGGCGGCCGGAGAACCGCCGGGCAGCACGAAGCTCTTCAGAGGTTCGAGCCGTTCGGTGAAGGTGTCGATGGTGGATTCGAGTGCCGAGATCTGTTCGGGAACGACCCGCAACGAGGACGACTCGGACTCACTCGACTCGGGCACGCACAGGTCGGCACCGACATCGAAGAGAGTGTTCTGGATCTCGGCGAGGCTCTTGCCGACGTCTTCATCGGCCAGGGTTCGAGCGATCCCGATCGTGGCGTTGAGTTCGTCGACGGCTCCGTAGGCGACGATCCTCGGGCTGGTCTTGAGAACCCGGCTGCCGTCACCCAGCGACGTCTCGCCCGCATCGCCACCGCGGGTGTAGATCCGATCCAGGTAGACCATTTCGCTACTCAGCCCCTCTGCCGCCTGATGGCTTTCGGAGCCGCCTTGGGCACCGCACGCATCGGAACCCTTGCCTTGGGCCGAACAGCCTTCTTGACGGCTTTCTTGACCGCCTTCTTGGCAGCGGGCTTCGCTGCCGCGGGATCGTCGCGCTCGGTTGCAGTCTTGGCGGCCGGTTTCGCGGTGGCCTTGGCTGGTGCCGGTCCGAAGATCTTCTTGAACTCGGGGAATGCCCGCACGGCTTTCAGGTCGGGGTCCTTGTTGAGCCAGGCCTTGTCGCGCCATCCGTATTTGACGGCCAGTTCGAGTTGAGCCAGAGCCTTCTTGCGGCAGGAGGCGATCCGGTTGTTTCGATCGGCGATGGTCTTGTTGCTGTTGATCATCTCCACGGCCCGGCTGTAGACGCAGGCGAGGTTGTAGGCGTACATGCGTCGGACCGAGGAGCTATTGGAGACGACCTTCTTCTGGGAGTCTTCGGCGTACTTCAGCCCGGCGTCGAGTTTTCCTTCGCGGAGCAGGACGATGGCCATGCCGGTCATGGCCTGCGAGTTGAACGGGTCGAGTTCGACGGCCTTGAGGAAGTCCTTACGGACCTCTTCGAGCTTGTACCCTTTCAGTTGCAGCCGTGCGTTGCCGCGGCCGGCGTACGCGGCCGAGAGCCTGGGGTCGATCTTGACGGCGAGGTTGTATTGGGCGAGCGCCTGTTTCCAGTCGAGTTGCTGTGAGTAGTGCCGTCCCATCGAGATGTACTGGTAGCCGGGGGACCGCTGCAGCAGGTTCCTGAGCGCACTGACGGCGTAGTTTCTCTTGTTGTTGTTCTTGTCAGAGCGTGCTGCTTCGAGTGCCTTGCGGGCATCGGGGGTCCCGACGCCGGCCAGCGCGTTGGCAGTGTAGTTCCACGTGTTTGATGAGCTCGTGGAATTGAACGCCTTGATGAGCATGGCGACGGCTTCGGGCGAGGCATCCTGTGTGAGTGTTTGGCAGGCGGCGTTGACCAGCGAGCTGTTGTTGGAGGCGAGTGCGTCGGGTGCGAGCTTGCGGAAGGTCTTGATGTCAATTCGTCCGACCGCTCGCAGCACCGCGGCTCGTTCGCTGTTTGAGAGCTTGGGATAGTGTTCCAGCAGCTTGGGGGCGATGTCCTGGTCGCCGATCTGGATCAGGGTGTTGATCACAGCGGCCCGGTTGGCCGGCGAGTTGGCCAGGTGCTTGAGCAGCAGCGGGATGGCTCGCGGCTCGCGAGTCCGAACCAGCAGCGAGTTCATGGTGGCATCGGGCGGCGCCGATTCGAGTCTCTTGAGCACGTGCTCGACGGCCAGTTGCTGGCTGGGTCGATCGGACCTCGAGGCGAGGAGAGTCAGCGCGACATCGCGTCGCTGCGGATGAGTGCCCTCGAGTGCCTGCTTGAGCACCTTGATCAGGCCGGGGTGTCCGATTTCAGCCAGTGCCCTCATGGCGACCAGCGACAGTTTGGGGTCGGCGTTGGTGGCGAACCCATGAATGGCATCGGCAAAGGCGGGTCGAGGATACTTCGCCATGGTGCCGACGATGTTCTTGCGGGCCTTGGCATCGGCATCGCTGAGCATCGCCAGCAGCGTCGCGTGGGCTGCGGGATACCGCGACGCCGCCAGGCTCTCCGACGCGGTACTCGAGAGCGGAGGCTGGTTGCGGAGGGCCAGGCTCTTGAGCCGGCTGATCGCAGCGGGTTCGCCGAAGTGCCGCAGGCTGACGATCGCGGCGTGGGCGATGGCCAGTGAGTCGTCTGCGGTCAAGGACAGCAGCAACGGAAGGTCCTCGGTCCGCAACCGGCCTCCACCACAGGCCAGCGCCGCCGGCCGGGTCAGCGGGTCGCCCCGCTGGATCTCCTCGAGCAACTCGGCTCGAGGCAGCACGCGGTAGGCGGTGGCCAGGGCGGCCGTCACCGCCTGCTCGACCGTCTTGTGCACGCGGGCCTGGTTGCCGAAGGGGTCCTGGGATACCGACTGCAGGTTCAGCATGACCTGGTTGATCCGAACCGGCCCGTCGCTGGGACTGTTGACCTTGTTGGATCGCTGGTTGGGGATCTCCGCGAGGTGCAATTCGCGGATCACGGCGGGAATTGTCGGGAAGGGGGTGTTGCCCGAGGCGGTACCACGTCCGGCCAGTGATGCGGCCTGGTTGAGCCAACCCAGGATCCTGGATTCGATCGGCGGTGCCTTGTCGGTGAATCGGATCACCGAGCGGACGACTCCGGCGGTCGCCAGGGTGTCGAGCTGGTCGACGAGAGCGGCGATGTTGATCGTGTCGAGCGGTCCGCCGATGGTCAGCAGGCCGAGGCTGCCGCGGGGTCCGATGCGGCGGGTGGTCATCGCCAGCCTGGCGCGGGCTCGAGCATTCAGATCGATCGTGACCGAGCCGCTGCCGACGCCCAGTTGCAGTTTGAGCTTCGGGACGCGAGGTCCCTGGGGCAGTTCGGGAAAGACCACCCAGGTCGAGCCGCTGCCTCCACTGGGCAAGTTGAGTTCCCCCAGCCGCTTCAACGTACGCAACTGGAAACTCCGGTTGCCGATCTGGAACGATGCCGAACTCATCGTCGAAGGCAGCTTGGTGGGCATCGAGTGCAGCTTGCCATCGACACTCAGCTTGGCGTCGTCGCGTGAGAGTTTCAGGGGTTTTCCGGTGAGATTGACCAGGACCAGCTTGGCGGCGAGGAACCTGTTGCCCGTGGTGCGGTAGTAGGGGGCACCCAGGAACGAGGATTCGACCATCGCCACCACACGCTGCTTGGCCGGGTCGACCGGGATCACCGTCTTGCCCGTTTCGCGGAGCTTCTTCAGTTCCACCTCGAGTGTTTCGACGCGCTCGACCAACTTCTGGATCAGCGAGCGGTTTTCCTGGGTCGATTTCGCTGCGGCCGGTGCCTGGGCCTGGGCCGGCAATGCGGAGGCCGTCGCGAACGTGGCGAACGTAGCGAAAAAACTTGCGAGCAGCTGATGTGATGAAGGGCGGGTCATGGCGAGACTCTCGTCAAAACCGAGGGAACGGGTTGGGGGGGAAACCAGTTCAGTCTAACAGCCTGTCGACCTCGAGGGGACCGGTGAACAGCTCGATCCGGGTTTCCCATTTCTGTCCGGCTGCCAGGACCTGCCAGCCGGATGTGGTTCCTGCCGGGTCGAGGTTGATGGCGTCGGTGACACAGGTGTAGGGCTCGAGGCAGACCGCGTCGCGGCCCGGAGGTGTGTAGACAACGATCTCACGGAATACGCCCCCGTCGCAGCGTTGGGTCAGACGTCGTCGGGCACCCGGATCGCCAACGCTCATCTCGAGCACCGCCAACGGCTGAAGGTTGATGTCGGCGATCGAGGTCAGGACGTGATCGAGTTGCATGTCACCGAAACGGCCGCCGTGCCGCAGGTCACACGACGCGTCCAGGGGCAGCAGGCGACCGGTGGGCAGGCAGGCGTCCAGTTCCCACTGCCGGTGAGCCGGGACATGCACCCGGCAATCCAGGGCGGTGCCACCGGAACCCAGCGGCAGACGGAAGTAGGGATGCGTCCCGAACCCAAATGGCAGGTCTTCCATGTCGGGATTGTCGATCGTGACATCGGCCAGGAGCCGGTTGTCTTCGAGGCGGTAGGCGACCCTGATGCGGGCGTCACTGGGCCACAGGGGTCGCCGGTCGGCCGCGTCGCGAGAGAGTTGGAACTCACCGGTGACGCTGGAGGTGTCCTGCGAGATCACTCGCCAGGGTCGATCGAGACAGAAGCCGTGAATGGCGTTGCCGTTCCCATCATCGGGTGCGATTGGGGGTGGGAGCTGGTAGGACCTGCCGTTCCATGAAAACCGACCATCTCGGATCCGGTTGGGGAACGGAAACAGGATCGGGATCCCGTGTCCGCTCGGGCGACCCTCGCCCTGGGCGAATCCGGGCACCGAGTCGAGCAACTCGTGGCCGTCGACTGCGAACGAGCAGCAATTGAAGCCGCGATCGACGGCAACGCGAGCGACAGCGCCTCGGCCGGAGTCGGTGATTTCAACGATCCCGGTCATGGTCTCGCCCCGATCGTCTCCGCGACGTTCAATTCCACTCGGGGTTGCCCGGTGTCGGCGGAATCGTCCGATTGGTTTTGTGGATGCGTTCGACCAGTTCGTCCCACAGCGTGTAGGGATCTCCGGGCAGGATCTCGGGTGCCACCGCCGGCAGAATGTGCCAGTCGCCGTGTTCGAGTTCGCCTTCGAGTTGCCCCGGTCCCCATCCGGCACAGCCGGCGAAGACCCGGAATTCCAGGTCATCGCTGCCGCCGACAACCTGCTCGATCACCCGTTCAAACACGTCGGGACTGCTGCCGACGAAGATGCCGGGCACCACGTCGGATGCCTCGACCTCGAATTCCCCGGCACTGTGCAACACGAATAGCGCCGCCGGTTCCACCGGACCACCCACGTAGACCAACTGGTCGGACTCGGGCAGATCAAAGTGCTCGGACAGCGCACGGGCGACCGAGACGTTCGACGGTCGATTGACGACCAGCCCCATCGAACCCGACTCACCGTGCTCGACCATCAGCACCACCGATCGGTAGAAGTTCGGATCGCGCATCTGCTTGCCCGCGATCAGGAACTGACCCTTGATCAGGGGGGACGCGGGGTCCGGATCGTTCGCTGGGCCAGGTGTGCTCGACATTCCGGTGGCCGGTTGGTGGCATCGGGAGTTCTGAGACCGGATTATAGTTGGCGGCAGGCGGTGTGTCTCACCGGAGCGAGGAAGTGGCATGAGCCAGAAGCGATTGTCGAAGGCGGCCGGCGACGTGGCGTGGCTCGGTGAAGTCACCCGGGCTCCGGCCAAGGTGCCGCGGGACAAGCTGAGACGATTGGCCGATGTGCTGCAGGGGCCCGGTGACACGCAGGTGACGACACGTCGCGAGTGGACTCGGCATCGGCAGACGCTGCGAGCCGCCTGGATGAAGTTCCTGGGCCCGATGCCCGAACGACCGATTTCGGCCGGCTTCGAGGTGTTGCGGGAGGACAAGCTGAAGCGGGTGACGCGGCAGTTGATCCGTTACGAGGCGGAGCAGGGGCAGAGGGTCGAGGCGTACCTGCTGTTTCCCGTGACCTCGAACGACATCCACGGGCCGCGACCTGCGGTTGTCGCGTTGCACCAGACCACCCGCGATACGATCGAACAGATTGCCGGAGTCAAGGGGCCGCCGGTGCAGCAACTGGGCCTGCAGTTGGCCGAGCGGGGTTTCGTGGTGATCTGCCCGAGGAACTACCTGTGGCAGAACGTGGCCAGGTACACCGAGGCGGTGGACCGGTTCCGGGGCCGGCATCCCGGCACCCTGGGCATGCACAAGATGCTCTACGACTCGCAGCGGGCCGTCGACATCCTGGCGGGTTTGCCCGAGGTTGATGCCGGGCGGATCGGGGCGACGGGACACTCACTCGGAGGCAAGGAAACCCTGTACCTGGCCGCCTTCGATGAACGCATTGCCGCGTCGGTGGCCAGTGAAGGTGGGGTGGGGTTCCGGTTTACCAACTGGAACGCACCGTGGTACCTGGGCAAGGGGATCGACGACGAGACGTTTCCTCTGAATCACCACCAGTTGCTGGCCCTGGCGGCACCTCGCCCCTTCCTGGTCCTCGCCGGCGAGAACACGACTCCGCAGGCGTCCGATGGCGACCGAACCTGGCCCTTGCTCGAGGCGGCCTTGCCGGCCTGGCGGTTGTACGGCGATCGTCCCAGGCTGGGAATGTACAACCACCGCCAGGGTCACGCGATCCCCCCCAAGGCCTTCTCGCGGATGCACCAGTGGCTGGCGACCTACCTGCGGCCGCGGGGGACGGTATGAACGACCTGGGGACGATCGAGATCGAGAGGGCTCCGGTGTCGGCCGGGTTGGCCGACGAGCTGGCGGTGTTCTGGGAGGCGATCTTCGAGACCTCGTTCGAAGAGACCCGCGAGGTGCTGGGCAACGGTATCGAGGTCGGTCGCAATCGGGACACGGTGTGGTGCCTGAGACAGGACCTCTCGGCGGCGACCCTTGAACTCTCGGGTCTCGTGTCGACCTGCCAGTTGACGGTGTCGGTCGAGCAGGAGGAGTTGGGCGGCCTGGGGGGCGTGGCCACGGCCGAGGACTGTCGCCGACAGGGGCTGGGCGAACGGTTGTGCCGCGAAGCGCGAGACCTGTTTCGCGAAGGGGGCGGAGAGGCATTGTTCCTGGGAACGGTCAACCCGACTGCCGCCAGGGTCTACACCCGGCTGGGCTGGCAGCGGCTGGCCGGCAGCACGGTCTATGCCAACATCACCGACGACCTGTCTCCCGAGGAGTTCCTGGTCGACTGGTACCGCGGTGCCACCGGCCCGGTGACCGTCAGCCCGGGCACCGCTCATGCCCGGGTCCCCATGATCCCCCTGCTGCTGACTCCTCACAGCGAACAGGTCCTCGACGCCAACGTGAACCTGGTTTCGACCCGCTACGCCCGCCAGGATTCGTGCATGGGACTCTACCCACGCTACGCTGAACTGGCTGAAGGGGGAGGTGCGTGGTTCGGAGGCTGGAGCGAAAATCGGAGACTGGTGGGGCTGGCCAGTGTCCGGCCCCTGGTGTCGGGGGATGCCGAGTCCGAATGGACTGCTCAGATCGATGGCTGCGTGCACCGGGTGGCTCGAACCGCATGGCGAGACCTGATCGACGCGGCCCTGGCGTGGGCGAGCGAGGCCGGTGCCAGCGAGGCGCTGGTGGTGACCTCGGTCGAGGACGAGCTGAAGAGAATCCAGTTTGAAGCGATCGGGTTCCGGTCCGACGGGGCTGGCGACGAGATCGATATCGGTGGACGATGGGTCGCTACCATCCGGTTGAAACGACTGTTGTAGGGAGAACCTTGGGGTCAGAGCTTGAATAGTGAATAGTGTCTTGCCCAGTCCCCGTGTTCTGCCAGGTCGTGGGCCACTATTCACTATTCAAGCTCTGACCCCAATTCGAGTGGATGAGTCATGACAGATCACGACGTGCAGCAATCGTCTGATGCGGAACCGGAACCGAAATCGGAAACCCGTCCTGGGGGTGCATTGCAGCCGTGGGATGTTGGCAGCCTGCCCGATCCGCCAGCGTTGAGCTTGAAGAAGTTGCCGACATTGATCGGTCCGGGGATCCTGATGGCCGGCGTGGCGATTGGTGCCGGCGAGTGGTTGTTCGGTCCGGCTGTCAGTGCTCAATACGGCGGCACGCTGCTGTGGTTGGCGCTGCTTTCGATACTCGGGCAGGTCTTTTTCAACATCGAGGTGATGCGGTACGCGTTGTACTGCGGCGAGCCGATCGTGGTGGGTTACTTCCGCACCACTCCCGGTCCACGTCTGTGGCTGCCGTTGTACCTGGTGCTTGAGGTCTGCAACATCTGGCCGTTCATGGCGGCCAATGCGGCGGTGCCCCTGGCTGCGGCGATCTTCGGCCACCTGCCCACCGACCTCGACTACAGCCTGCTGGGGATCACGATGACCGAGGCCGAGTGGGTCAAGGCCCTGGGGTACGTGATCTTCCTGGCCGCGTTTCTGCCTCTGATCTTCGGCGGCACGATTTACCGGGTGATCGAAAAGATGATGACCTTCAAGGTCGTCGTCGTGCTGCTGGTGCTCTCGGTGATCGCCGTATTCCAGGTCAGCTTGGACAACGCGGTCGAGGTGGTGACCGGTTTCGTGCGGTTCGGCCAGGTGCCGGATCGGGCCGAGTCGGTGATCGCCGGGCGCCACTTCTCGGTGATGGTCCCCGTCGACGGCAGGAAGGTCACTTTGCGTGGGACCATCGGCGAAGACGGGGCCGATTTCATCGAGCTGCTTGTCGATGGCCAGAAGGTCGGACCGAACCTGGAGGCACTCGACGAGAAGACCCGCGCGGTCCGCGTTGAGCTGGAGGCGATGGTGCGGAAGTCGGCGATCAACGGTCAATTCGAGGTGATCGACACCGATGGTCCGCGGCAGTTGATCATCCGCGGCCGGATTCGTGACCCTCTGACGAAGGGTCGCACCGAGGCGGCGTGGGTGGCCACGTCGTATGCGTTGGTCGAGGGAGACCGGACTCGGAATTTTGCCACCAGCGAGGTGATGCCCGAGGAGATCCGCGAGTGGGCCGATGAGCTGGTGAGTCTGCAGGGGATGCGTCGCACGGGGTTGATCGGCTACATCTCCGATCATGGAGAACTCCCCGACTTGAACTGGGCGATGATCGTCGCGTTTGCCGCGATTGCCGGCACCGGCGGATTGGCCAACACGCTCTCGTCCAACTACGCCCGCGACAAGGGCTGGGGCATGGGGCACCATGTCGGAGCGATTCCCAGTGCGATCGGGGGTCACGCGGTCGAGCTCTCGCACGTCGGCATGGTCTTCGATGTCGACGGGACGTCGCTGCAGCGTTGGAAGCGTTGGGTGCGTCACATTGTCCGCGACCAGGCCGGAATCTGGATGGGCTGCTGCCTGCTGGGGATGGCGCTGCCGTGCATGATGTCGCTGGAGTTCATTCGCAACGTGCCGGTCGAGGGCAACCGGGCGGCGGCGATGACCGCGGTGGGGCTGGCCGATCACATGCCGGACTACCGCGGACTGATCTGGCCCTTCATGCTGATGATCAGCTTCCTGGTACTGGCCCCCAACGCCGTCTTTTCCGGAGAACAGATTGCGCGTCGCTGGACCGATGTGATCTGGACCATCAGTCCACACGCCAAGCGACTCGAGGGCGGACAGGTCCGCCTGATCTACTACGGCATCCTGGGCGTATACGGTGTCTGGGGCCTGATCGCCCTGGCGATGTTCGATCCTCTGGAAATCGCCGTCATCGGGGCGGTGCTGCAGAATGTCGCGTTGGGGTGTGCCGCGTTGCACACGCTGTACGTCAACCGCACGCTGTTGCCCAAAGAACTGCAGCCCAACTTGCTGATGCAGTTCGGGCTGGTGTTCTGCAGCCTGTTTTTCATCACGGTGACGCTCGTGGTGGTGGTGACGCGCGTGCTGTGACCGGTCCCGGCTGGTGGAGAACAGGACAGGCATCTGCGGAGCCGGTCCCTGCAAGAGGTGGAACTTCTTGACCGTGCCCTCTTGCGGTTCGGATGATGGAGGCAAGGAGATTCTGCGCAGATGCCCGATCTGGTTCACCAACAGACGCTCTACGTCCGTGAGAAATACCACGGCAAGCCGTTGATGGTGTCGTTCTGGCACCAGTTGATGGCGGTCAAGAACACTCACGCGTCGACGATGCTCGAGGTCGGCGTGAGGTCGGGGTTCACCAGCACTTACCTGCAGCAGCGTGGGGTCGACGTCACCTCCGTCGACATCGACCCGAATCTCGAGCCCGACGTCGTCGGCAACGTGCTGAGGCTGCCGTTTGCCGACGATCGGTTCGACATCGCGTGCTGCTTCGAGGTGCTCGAGCACCTGCCGTTCGAATTGTTCGGGCAGGCCCTGCTGGAGCTGAAACGCGTCTCACGCCAGCGAGTGATTCTCAGCCTGCCCGACGCCGGCCACAGCATCTATATGGGGCTGCGGTGTCCGGGCCTGAAGCCTCGACACTGGCTGCTGCCTCTGCACCGACTGCTGCCTCGACGCGGTGGGCCGACCGAGCCGAACCACTTCTGGGAGATCAACCGGATGGGGTGTTCGCTGAAGAGGGTGGTGGCCGAGATCGAATCGTCGGGGCTGCAGGTCGAGCGGACCTGGCGGGTGCCGGAATACTCGTATCACCGGTTCTTCGAGCTGGGCTATTAGCCAGCTGCCGCCGGGTTATTCGGCAAAGACCCGGTCGTCGGGATTGCCTCGCGAGAGCAGGTAGGCGAGTAGGTCGAGCAGTTCGTCTCTGCCGAGCGGGTGCAGCAGTTTCTCGGGCATCAACGAAGTCTTCGACGGCCGTGCTTCATCGACCTTGTCGGCCGGCACGGTGGTGATCCTGGTGGCGTCGAACGGGTCGGTGAGGATCGTGAGCGTTCCCTTGTTGTCGTTGACGATCCGCCCGGTGATCACCTTGCCGGCGGTGGTGACAACGGTGCTGGCCCGGTACTGGTCCGAGACGACCTTGCTGGGCACGATCAGTGCTTCGGCGAGGTCCTTGATAGTGAATCGTCCGGCGACGTTGCTGAGATCCGGTCCGGTGGCACCGCCGACTCCATCGAATCGATGGCAGGCTCCACATCGAGCGGCCTGGTAGCTGCGTCGTCCGTTGGCGAAGTTTCGGCCGGCGAGTCCGGCCTTTGCCGCGGCGACCACCCCATCGACGGTCCACGCCTGGCCGGGCCCCCTGGGCTTGGGCAGCGTATCGAGCTTCACGGCCGGCGGCGCGACGGTTGAAGCCAGTGCCTTCTTCTCGGCCGGCGACACGTTGACCAGTGCCTCGGTACGGATGTTGTTCAGGAACCCGATGTAGCTGGCTCCCCCACTGCGACCTCCCGCGTCACCGAGCCACTTGAAGTACTCGCGGCGTTGCTCGAGCGTCCAGCCGTACCGCATGGTCCTGAGCACGAAGGCGTAGTGGATCTTCTGCAGCTCGGGGTGGTTGGCCAGAATGCGGGCGATCGTTCCGCCGTAGCCCTGGTTGCGAGACAGCAGTGCGGCGAGGTCCTGTTTGACGACCGGTGAGGGCTTCTTCATCAGGGCCAGCGTCTTGTCGATGACGGTCGGCGAGTTGACGTAGGCCAGCAGCTGCGAGAGATCTCGGTCGAGGCGGTGCTCGCCGGCGGGGAAGGCCTTGTCGAGCTGGCCCAGGACGATGGCCGAGGCGGCCTGGTCGGGAGCACCCATGCGGATGAACGTCAGCGAATAGGCTCGCAGCACACCCAGGCGGTCCTCGGTACCGAGCCTGGCCCAGCCGAGGCTGGCCAGGGCTCCCAGCAGCCTGGGCTGCAGCCGTTTGTCGCCCTGTCGTGCCAGGGCGATCACGCCGTTGATCACGGCTGTGGGATTCTGCCGGGTGAAGATGTCGTTCTGCCACGAGGCGACCGGTTGCGATTCGAGTGCCAGGCGGGCTGCGTAGCGAATGTGCCGATCGGCGTGGCCCAGGTGAGTCAGCCCAGCCTGAACGGCGGCAGGATCCTGCTGGCCGTGGAAGGCCTCGAGCGACCGACGGAGTTTTCTGAGTCCGAGGTAGTCATCAGAGGCGGGACCGGCCGGTTCGGTCGATTCCTTTCCGGTGTAGGTGACGCGGAACAACTCCGACTGGGCTCCTCGCCCACCGATCGTAAAGTACATCGCCCCATCGTCACCGATCGCCACGTCGGTCAGCGGCAGCGGTGCGCGGGCGATGAATTCTTCTCGGACACCGACATAACTGGCGCCCTGGGGCTTCAGGTGCACCGCGTACATGGTGCCGAACGTCCAGTCGCACAGGTAGATGGCTCGCTGGTACCGGGCCGGGAACTTCGCATTGGTGCCGAAGTTCACACCGACGGGTGAACCGGGACCGAGGTCGACGACCTGGGGCAGGCTGTCGGCGTACCAGGTGGGCCACTTGCCGGTTCCGCTCCGCCAACCGAATTCGCTGCCGCTCACGGCGTGGCACAATCGGGTCGGTCGGTACCAGGGTGAGCCCATGTCCCATTCCATATCGGCGTCGTAGGCGAACAGCTCGCCTTCGGGGCTGAAGTCCATGTCGTAGGAGTTGCGGTAGCCGGCGCTGATAATGCTCCAGGTCTTTCCATCGGGGTCGGTCCGAGCGATCCAGCCGCCGGGGGCCATCCGGCCGCGGGCGTGGCCTCGAGCGTCCCACTGCCGTGGCAGCAGCAGGTCCTCGGCCCAGTTCCCCGGCAGGTGGTTGGCACTGAGCCCGTCGGGGGGATTGGTGTGGTTGCCGGCGATCAGGTAGATCGACTTGCCGTCGGGTGAGAGCCTGAGTGCATGAGGCCCGTGCTCACCGCCTCCGGCTAACGCCTTGAGCTTCTCGATCTTGTCCCACTCGCCATCCTTGTCGGAGTCGACGGCTCGGTAGAGTCCGCTGCCGGGTCCGCCGTTGGCCGAGATGTAGAGGTGTCCAAAGGCGACCAGCATGCCCTGGGCGCTGCTGATGGGCAGGTCGAGTTTTTCGACGCGGGTCGGTTCGCCGCTGCCGATCTTCGGGGGTGTGATCCGGTAGATGCCCCGGCCGCCCTGGTCGCTGGCCAGCAACCGGCCCTGGCCGTCGCTGACCAGGCAGACCCACGAGCCCTGGGTGGGCTTGGGGACCGTGTAGAGGCGTTCGACCTGGAACCCGGGCTGGACCTGGAACAGGCCTCGCTTGGTCTGGGGCCGACCACCAGCAGCGAAGACGTTGCCCCAGGGGCCGATACCCATCGTGCCCAGGACGACCGCCGGGGAGGTGGTCCTGGCGTCGCGAGTTTTCGACACCTGCCAGTTCTTGTCGCTGATGAGCGTAGAGATCTTGCCCGCGGCATCCCGGTAGACCAGTTTCACGGCCAATGCTGCCGGCCCGCCCGAGTTACGACCCTCGATCTCGATCAGGTTCTTGCCCGGCAGCAGGTGCTGCTGGATGTCGGCGGCCACCGGAGCGTTCCAATCGTCGGCTGAGAGCAGTCGCTTGCCGTTGATCCACATCACCAGGTGGTTGTCGCAGCTGGCGATGATTCGAGCCTGCCGTGTGGTCGCGGTGAAGCTGCGGCGGAAGTAGTAGCGGTCGTTGGCTCCGGCCGACTTGCCGCCCCAGATCCACTGGGCCTTGGGTCCGGACGTGAAGTTGAGTTTCCTGGTCGCCGGGGTCTTCCTGGCCGGCTGCTTGGTGCCCTGGACCTCCACCGGAACAACCTCCGGCTTCTGCGTGAACACTTTTCCGGCCGAGTGAGCGGTAAAGGGGAGTGCCAGGGTGGCCAGAGTCAGCGAGGCGAACAGGGCGTTGCGGGTCATGCATGTCATGCATGTCATGCTGGTGGTCTCGTGCTGAAGAACTCTGTGAGCGACGACCGCTGCCGCCTATGCGATCAGGTCGTCGACAACTTCGCCGTGGATGTCGGTCAGCCGGAAGTCACGGCCACTGTAGCGGAAAGTCAGCCGGTTGTGGTCGATTCCCAACAGGTGCAGGATGGTGGCATGGAGGTCGTGGAAGTGGACCTTATTCTCGACAGCGTAGTACCCGTATTCGTCGGTCCGCCCGTAGATGAGCCCCGGCCGGATGCCGGCACCGGCCATCCACATGGTGAATCCGTGAGGGTTGTGATCTCGGCCGTTGCCGTTTTCGGCGGTCGGTGTGCGTCCGAATTCGCCGCCCCAGACGACCAGTGTCTCGTCGAGCAGTCCTCGCGACTCAAGATCACTCAGCAGCCCGGCGATCGGCCTGTCGACCGATCGGGCCATCTGCCTCATGGCGGACTCGAGTCCCGAGTGGTGGTCCCAGCCGTTGCTGTTGCACTGCACAAACCGCACGCCACGCTCGGAATACCTCCGGGCCAGCAGGCACTGTCGGCCAAAGTCCTCGGTCGCCTTCTCGTCGATTCCGTACAGGGCCTGCGTGGCCCGGGATTCGGTTTCCAGCGCCTGCACCTCGGGTGCTGCCGCCTGCATGCGGAACGCGAGTTCGAACGAGGCGATACGGTCTTCCAGCGCCTGGTCCGACCCGGTCAACTCGAGCTGCTTGCGGCCCAGCCGCCGGATCATCTCGAGTTCCTTTTGCTGCACGTCCCGCGACGCTGCGGGCTTGATGAAGGGGAACTTCGCCCGGGAGGCCGGGGTGCCGTCGCGACCCAGCGGTGTGCCACCGCAGGCGGCCGGCAGGAAGGCCGAACCGAAGTTGTTGGTTCCGCCCTGTGAGAGTGCCTGGCAGATGGTCACGTAGCCGGGCAGGTTGCGGTTCTCGGTGCCCAGTCCATAGACCAGCCACGAACCCAGGCTGGGCCGGATGAAGGTGTCGGTGCCGGTGTGCCATTCGAGCACCGCCCCGCCGTGACGCGGGTTGGTGCAGTGCATCGAGTTGATGATGCAGAGGTCGTCGACCCGCGAGGCGACTTCGGGAAAGACCTCGCTCACCGCAGCACCCGACTCGCCGTGACGACGGAAGCTGAACGGAGAACCGACCAGGTTGCCGTGACGCAGCGGGAACGAGAGCACTCGTGGCTTGGCAAAGGGAAGCGGTCGGCCGTGCTCGGCGACCAGTCGCGGCTTGGGATCAAAACTGTCAATGTGGCTGGGTCCGCCGAACATGAACAGCATGATCACCCGCTTGGCACGAGCCGGTCGGGGCGAGGCGTTGGGCAACAGCAGGTCGTCGCGGGTGGCACCCGGCTCGGTGGCGACGGACTCGTCACCGAGCAGGCCGGCCAGCGCCAGCGAGCCGAAACCGGCTCCGAGCTCGGAAAGAAACCGTCGGCGGTGTCCGATCAATTCGGGCATCATTTATTCGATGTACACAAACTCGTTGCACGAGACCAACACCCGGCAGACGCTCTGCCAGGCTGAGAGCGGATCGTCGAATCCGCCGAGGAACTCGCGCCACAGGGTGCGTTCGTCGTCGCGAGGTTCGCGGCCGAGGATCTGGCGGTAGGCCAGTGAGAGCCGGAGTGCGTCGGTGGGCTGAACCTGCAGGGCGGTGGCCATGGCACGAGTCGACTCGGTCACCAGCTGCCCGTTCATCAGGAACAGCGCCTGCGGTGCGACGGTGGTCTCTGCCCGGCGTCCGCTGGGGACGGCCGGGTCGGGGAAGTCAAAGGCCTCGAAGACCTCGTAGACGGCACTGCGGAGGACCGGCAGATAGACGCTGCGGCGGGGGACGTCGAAGCGGATCTTCGAGCGTGGGGTGCCGCTGGAGAGATTGTCGAAGGCGCGGGCGTCGATCGGTTGGCCGCCCATGGTCTCGTCGAGTCGATTGGCAAGTGCCAGCAGCGAATCGCGAAGCACCTCGGCGTGCATCCGCCGCCGGTTCATCTTCCACAGCAACCGGTTGTCCGGATCGAGTTGGCTGGCCCGCTGCCGTGTGCCCGGGGCAGCAATCGTGCTCATCCGGTAGGCACTGCAACCCATGATGCGGCGGTGCAGCTGCTTGATCGACCAGCCGTCGGCAACCAGGTGTATGGCCAGCCAGTCGAGCAATGGTTGGTTGTCGGGTCGTTGGCCGAGTCGCCCGAAGTTGTCGGGAGAACGGACCAGTCCGTGGCCGAAGTGAGCCTGCCAGATCCGGTTGACGAGTACTCGAGCCGCCAGCGGGTTGCGGTCGGATGCGACCCAGCGGGCCAGTTCCAGCCGACCGCTGCCAGGTCCTGAAAGCGGCTGCTGGTCGAAGCCGGCGGCGATGCGAGGAAACCGGCGAGGGACGCGGGGGCCGCGGGTCAGGTGGTTGCCCCGGAGGAAGATCTCGAGATCCGAGCCCTCGCCGTCATTGACGGCCATCGCCTTGGGGATGGCTCGGTAGGCTGTGCGGGCGGCCTCGAGTTCATCGGTGTAGGTCTGCCGCTGGGTGGCCGACATGTCCTGCCGGTTGCCCAGGACCAGGATCCGGTCGAGCCGGTCGATGGTGCCTTCGAGCTGGCTGAGTTTCTGTTCGAGTGCTGCGGGGCCCAGTGCGCGGGCATTCCACTTGGAATCGACGCGGAAACTGAGCATCACCTGGGTGCTCTTGAAGATCCCGGCCAGAGCGTAGTAGTCGCTGGTGGGCACCGGGTCGAACTTGTGGTCGTGACACCGAGCACATCCCAGCGTGAGTCCCAGGGTGGCTCGGCCGAGCGTATCGATCTGGTCGTCGACGATGTCCATCTGCTGCTTGGTCGGGTCGTCCTCGGCCAGCATCTTCGGTCCCAGCGTCAGGAACCCCGTGGCAATCACCCGGGCGTACGCTTCGGAGACCGGTTCGCCGGGCACCGCTCTCAGCAGGTCGCCGGCGATCTGGTCGACCAGGAACCGGTCGAATGGCCAGTCGACGTTGAATCTCTCGATGACCCAATCGCGGTACCTCCAGGCGTCGGCGTAATAGAGGTTGTCGTCCATGCCGTTGCTGTCGGCGTAGCGAACGACATCGAGCCACAATCGGCCCTGTCGTTGGCCGTAGCGGGGTGAAGCGAGCAGTCGATCGACGAGTCGGGCGAACGCACCGGGGCGGATATCGGCCAGGAAGCGGTCGACTTCTACAGGAGTCGGTGGCAGTCCGTGGAGATCGAGCGTGGCACGGCGGACCAGGGTGCGGCGGTCGGTTGCGGGGGCCGGCTCGAGTCGAGCCTCTTCGAGCCGGGCCAGCACAAAGTGGTCAATCGGCGATCGAATCGTGCCGCGGTTGCGGACGCTGACCTTGGGGGGAGCGGTTTTCGTGGGGGGCTGAAACGCCCAGTGATCTCGCGAGGCCTGGTTGTAGGGAAACGCATCGGGGTCGGCGGTCGGCCGGGTCCGCACCCCGGTCGGCTTTTGTCCCGGCCACAAGGCACCTCGCCTGATCCACTCGGCCAGGTCCGCCGCCTCACGCAGCGGCAGCTTGGTCTTGGGCGGCATGTCGGGGGTGGCCGGGTCGTGTCGGATGGCGAGAACCAGCAGGCTGTTGTCGGGGTCGCCCGGCTTGATCGCCGGCCCCGAACGTCCTCCGGTGAGCATCGCGGCGAGCGAGTCGAGTCGGAGGCCGGCTTCGTTCTCTGTGTCGGGGCCATGGCAATCGAAGCAGCGGCGCAGCAGCACCGGCCGGATCCGCGTTTCGAAGAACGCGGAGTCCCGGGGCGAGACTGTTGGCGGAGCGGCCGAGAGTGTCGCCGGTCCGCAGGCCAGGATCACGATGGAAATCCAGATCCGCATACAGCCAATCTACAGCAAGGCGAATCCCCATGGCATGCATGGCGGTCTCGGATTGGCCTTTCTGCTCTCGGTAGGGCATGCTGTGCGTGCCGGACGGGAACGCCGGCGGACACACCCAGCAAAGGACTCAAGCATGGCCAGCCAACCGCTCGCGCTGCTGCTCGCGATCGCTCTGTCCGTATCGACACTGCCCGCTGCCGAGTGGACCGGTTGGCGAGGACCCAATGGTGACGCCAGGGTCCCAACCGGCAGCCTGCCGACGGCCTGGGCCGCGGGGAAGAACGTCGCGTGGAAGACCAGGACACCGGGACCGGGCACGTCCTGTCCGCTGGTCGTCGGCGAGCGAGTCTACGTGACCTGCTACACCGGTTATGGACTCGAGCCCGGCCAGGGAGACCAGAAGCAACTCATCCGGCACCTGCTGTGCCTGGATCGCAAGACCGGTGAGGAACTGTGGACGAAGCGGTTCGAGCCGAAGTTGCCCGAGCACAAGTACGCCGGCGAGGGGTCCTACCATGGATACGCGGCCAGCACTCCGGCGACCGACGGCAAGCAGCTGTACGTGTTCCTGGGCAAGAGCGGTGTGTACTGCCTGGACCTGGACGGTAAGCAGCTGTGGCATGCCGACGTCGGTGGCGGCACCAATCGGTGGGGTACGGGGACGTCACCGCTGCTGTACCAGGGGCTGGTGATCGTCAACGCGAGTGTCGAGAGCGGTTCGATGGTGGCGCTGGACCAGAAGACGGGTCGCGAGGTGTGGAAGACGGGCGGAATGTCCTCGTCGTGGAACACTCCGGTGATCACCCGGTCACCAGGTGGCACAGCGGAGCTCGTGGTCAGTATCTCGGGCCGCGTGCTCGGCCTGGATCCCGGCAATGGCGAAAAGCTCTGGAACGCCGACGGAGTGCATCGCTACGTCTGTCCCAGCGTGGTGGCTCACAAGGGCGTCGCCTACATCATCGGCGGCGGAAACACGTCGCTGGCGGTGAAGGTGGGTGGTCGAGGAGACGTCACCAAGTCGCACGGTGTCTGGAGGCTGAGCAAGGGCTCGAATGTCTCCTCGCCCATCTACCACGAAGGCCACCTCTACTGGGCTCACGACAGCAACGGCTCGGTGTTCTGCCAGGACGCGGCAACCGGGAAGATCATCTACCAGAAGCGGCTCGAGCCACGACCCGGCCGCATCTGGTCCTCGCCCATCCTCGGCGACGGCAAGATCTACTATACGTCTCAGCACAACGGCACCTACGTGATCGCCGCGGGACCGAAGTTCCAGATGCTGGCCCACAACGTCTTCTCGGACGACAAGACCCGGACCAACGCCTCACCGGTCCCCTCGCGCGGCCAACTGCTGTTCCGCAGCGACCAGGCGGTCTACCTGCTCGGGACCGAGGCCGATTGAAGCGGTTTTGCGCTCGATCCCCCTTGGCTGTTTGTCCAGCAATAGCCGATAATTCTGATAGGATGAACGCGCGTTGACGCAAGTCACCTGATCCGGATCGGTTCATGCACGCTCACGACCACGCCTTCACCAGTTTCAATCCGCGTTGCCGCGAGGGCCTGATGCACCTCGACCGGCGGGGCATGATGAAGGTATCGATGGCGGGGTTGGCGGGTCTGAGCCTGCCGGCATTGCTGGCCGAGCGTGCTCACGCGGCACAGACGGGTCGCCCGATGGGCTCGCGCAAGTCGGTGATCCTGTTGTGGATGTGCGGTGGACCGAGTCACATCGACACGTGGGACCCCAAGCCGGACCGTCCGTTCAACAACCGCGGCCCCTTTGGCGTGATCCAGACCGCCCAGCCGGGCATCTTCATCTGCGACCGCCTGCCCAAGCAGGCCGCGATGCTCGACAAGTTCACGGTGATGCGGTCTGTGAATGCTCACAAGAGCAACCACGAGCCGAACATGGTGTTCCAGACGGGACACCGCGAGGCGGCCCCGAGGCGCAACAAGCACGGCCGGATGTATCCGGCGATTGCCTCGTTCGTGGCCAAGCACCGGGGAGCCAACGATCCGGGCATGCCGGCCTATGTCGGTTTCCAGCGTCACCCGTGGCATCTGGCCATCGGTGGCTGGCTGGGCAAGCAGCACGACCCGTTCATCGCCAACCAGGCAACCAAGCTCCCCGTCTACGACAACGCCGGCAAGGACACCGGTCGGATGTCGGGTGCCGATCTGTTCCAGTTCCCCGAGGGCATCAGCGTGGGCCGGGTGAAGAACCGGCAGCAGCTGGTGCAGCGATTCGACCGCCTGCGTCGCGACATCGACCAGCGTGGTTCTCTCGAGGCGGTCGACACGTACCGTGCCAAGGCGGTCGAGATGCTGCTGGGCCGAAAGGCCCGCGATGCGTTCGACCTGACGCTGGAAGACCAGGCGACCATCAAGTTGTATGGCAATCACCTGTGGTGCCAGCAGGCGTTGCTGGCCCGGCGACTGGTCGAGGCCGGTTCGAGCTTCGTGACGCTCGATCTCAGCTACCACTCTGCCTCGGGCACCTGGGACACCCACGGGATCCCCGGCTGCGTCTACGGGGGCATCACCAAGGGGCTGGGCGACCTGCTGCCATTGTTTGATCACCTGCTGACAACGCTGGTCACCGACCTCGAGAAGCGCGACCTGCTGGATGACACGCTGGTGATCGCGATGGGCGAATTCGGCCGGACACCGAACATGGGCACCCAGGGCAGTACCGACGGCCGCAACCACTGGCCGGTGGTGATGTCGATGTGCATGGCCGGCGGTGGACTGAACCACAACCAGACGCTCGGTTCGACCGTCAGAGACGGCAGCCACCTGAAGGACCGACAGATCCTGCCCGGCGACATCGCCGCCACGATCTATCGTCACATGGAAGTGCCGCTGGATTCGCAGTACGTCGATCCGCGGGGCCGCCCGAGATTCATGCTCGAGGACGG